>Ga0008835_100308_pt1 | contig 53743 bp, 47 predicted proteins | sample HotLakConsoUCCRE_FD_62215 | JGI IMG/M metagenome (GOLD analysis project Ga0008835, IMG submission 62215) | Hypersaline microbial mat communities from Hot Lake, Washington, USA - Hot Lake Consortium UCC-RE (Hybrid Assembly) ... | reverse complement strand
CCTGCTCCTTCAAAATCCCGATGATCTGTTCTTCCGTGAACCGTGAACGCTTCATTCCGTCCGTCTCCTGGTTTTGACGGACTCTACCAAATTTTGGAGGAAGTTCAGGGGCTCAGGTCACTTTGCTGTCACTGTGCGGAGCGCGACGGTCGTCCGGGTTTACAACCTCGGAGACTATCGGTGTTGGGGTCCGCCGACGGTGCCGAGAGGATCGGGATGCCCTGGTTCCTAAAGCAGGTATTCACGGCGCGGCGTGTGGTTCCCTGCGGTTCTCCGACGAAGGCGCAATTGGGTGTCTTCATGTGACTTGAACCGTTGCTGGGATTTTTCAGATCGACGGTTCTTGCTCTTTCACAACTCGAGGGGCCGGATCTTTTCGATTGCCTTCAACAAACCGGGGAGCATGACCTCGCTGCGTCCATAAAGGCCTTGGGATTTTCCGGTAGCGCGCCCGGTGATGTAATTGCGAGCATCCTCCGGAACCTCATCACGGCTGCAAAGATCCTCAAACAGATGCCGCCAGCCATGGTTTGGCGATAAGTCGGGCCTTCGTGAAAATGGTATCAAGGAACGAACCCAGGTGCTGATCCGAGGCTGGATGCTGACGACGTCCTTCGTTTCGCCCCTGAACAGCCGCCCAGACTCCGCTTCATTCACGAAGACCATAAACCCCTCATCTATAAGGGCACCATGGACCGGAATACGGCGTTCACTTGATCCGGTCTTCAATGTCCGCCCTCCGACCGTCGTGACTTTCCAAAACCAGCGGCCTCCTGATTCGAAAAAGTCTTCCTTGCGCAATTGCGCCGCCTCGCTCACCCGCATGCCGGAATAGGCACACAGCCAGGGTATCCAGCGAAATAACGGCTTTGACTCTTTGCGGGTTGCGCTCAGGACTAGCGCTGCTTCATCAAGAGTGAATGCCCGGAGGTAAGAGGGAGTGACTGAATAGTCGGGAGTCTTGATCCCATTCAAGGTATTGCCTGACGGCATGAAACTCTCCGGATCATTCTGTCGTCCCCAATTCAGTATCGTTCGGACGTTCTGAAACTTGCCCCTGATGGTCCTATTGCTTGTAACCTCAGCGTCCTGCATCGCTTCAAGCCACTTTTTCCCCTCGATCGCCTTCACCGTCGATGCGATCTCGGATCCTCTGAAGATGGCAAACTCGGCTGCGGCATCGCGGTACTTCTTCGCGGTGCGGTCCGGCAGAGGTTTGCCGTTCTTTCCCCTGGCCCGACGTTTGGCTTCCTCGTCGACAATTTCTTTGAAGGACGGTCCTTCTTCAGGCAAAATGAACTCAACAGCATCCGCTAACAATGGATGCGCTGGCTTTCCGGTAAAGTCGCCTTCACCACGCTCATACTCTCTCTCCATGGCTTCATAGGACGCCACGCAAAGCGCTTGCCCAAGAGCTCGCCACTTGTCAGTCCCCCTGATTGCGTCCGTGTTGCCTGCAAGCCTGGCGTATTCGATGCGGTCGCCAACAAGCTCATGAAGATCGTTGTCTGAAAGTTTGCCCGCAAAGCCGTCGCGGAAGCGCCGGGCTTCGTCGGCGTCCACTTCGAATTGTGCATAGCGGGGATCGGTCGCTCTAAGTTCAGCATCAAAATCAATCTGGATTTTGTAGTGGCGCAGTGCGATCTGCTGTGCAGTGAGGGGGTAGGGCGCTGGCATTGATTGCTGACCTGTTGCGGCCTCATGCTTCTGTCGGGCAATGCCGATCTGTCGTTGGATGGAGGCGACTGCTGCGGCATGGTTACGAATGGCTGTGCGCCGGTCGCCACCTAGCTGAATTTCTAACTCCGCGCGGTTGTCTAAATATGGCCGGAGCTGTAGCGGGATCACGACTCGGGCGGAATATCGCCCATTGCGTTCTTTCCAGTGTTGAGGCTTGCCAGCCATTTTTACCCCATTTTGTGACACGATTTGTGACATCAATATGGGGCAAACGCTTTATGGCGCAAGGACTTTCAATGATTTCAAGGGGAAGGCATGGTGGGCGATGAGAGACTCGAACTCCCGACATCCTCGGTGTAAACGAGGCGCTCTACCAACTGAGCTAATCGCCCCCAGTCGGATGGCGCCTGCTTTAGGGGGTTCGGGGCGGTTTCGCAAGATGGAATCTTGGCCCCGGCCCATCAAAAGCGGATCGGATACCGGGAGGACATCGGGGCACGGCCACGCGGGAAGGCGGGTTTGTGGGGAAGTTGGAACATTGTCGTTTTTCCTTCGCAATCTTGCTTGACACCTCCGGGCGAACGCCGTAATCAGCCGCTCACGGAACGGCGGCCAGCCACTGTTTCGTTTGAAAGATGCGCGGGTGTAGCTCAGTTGGTTAGAGTGCCGGCCTGTCACGCCGGAGGTCGCGGGTTCGAGCCCCGTCACTCGCGCCATTTTTCAAGAAAGCTGGGCCCTGGTCCAGTTCGCCCCACGGGGCCATGCCGCAACGGCAAAATTCATCACCAGTGACAGGGTCCGGACAATCATCGCCGATCGCGTTTGGGCCACGGCGGGCGCCGGGCCACTGCCGAAACGCAGATCCTGGCCTTGCCTGCGCACGCGGCTCTGCTGCGGCAGATTCACCGGCCGCGGCGGACGAAACCGATTCTCTTTTTCAAGCGAATTCGCGGATCGAATCGGCAAGCTGTTGAAATCCCTTGCAACGGTAATCTGAGGAGTTTTTTGGTCAGGCGCGACAAGGAGCCCGGAAAGCTGGTACTAATGTGCCAATTGCTTCGCGCGCTCTTGCGCAGGGTGGCTGGCTGCGCTAACCACGCCGCGTTGCAACATGATTAGCCGCGCAGGCCGAGGGGCCGGCTCCAGATCTTCGGACAAGACCGGGGCTTCGACTGCAGCGGGTACAGGAACGGACGTCATGACGGAACTTCTGGGCGCATATGTACCGATCGCGATCTTTATCGGCGTGGCTCTGGTCATCGGGCTGGCCTTGCTGATCGCGCCTTTCGCGATTGCCCACAAGAATCCCGATCCGGAAAAACTCTCAGCCTATGAATGCGGCTTCAATGCGTTTGACGATGCCCGCATGAAATTCGACGTGCGGTTTTACCTGGTCTCGATCCTGTTCATCATCTTCGATCTGGAAGTGGCCTTCCTGTTTCCCTGGGCGGTGTCGTTCGGCGATATCGGCTGGATGGGATTCTGGTCGATGATGGTGTTCCTGGGCGTGCTCACGGTCGGGTTCGTGTATGAATGGAAAAAGGGAGCGCTGGAATGGGAGTGAGCAACACACCGATGGTGGCGCCCGCGCCCAGGGGGATCATCGATCCCGGCACCGGCAAGCCGGTGGGCAGCGACGACCGCTTCTTCGGCGAGATCAACAACGAGCTTGCCGACAAGGGCTTTCTGGTAACCTCGACGGATGAGCTGATCAACTGGTCGCGCACCGGATCGCTGATGTGGATGACCTTCGGCCTGGCCTGCTGCGCCGTCGAGATGATGCAGATGTCGATGCCGCGCTATGATGCCGAGCGTTTCGGATTCGCGCCGCGCGCATCACCGCGCCAGTCCGACGTGATGATCGTCGCGGGTACGCTGACCAACAAGATGGCGCCGGCGCTGAGGAAGGTCTACGACCAGATGCCCGAGCCGCGCTACGTGATCTCGATGGGCTCCTGCGCCAATGGCGGCGGCTATTATCATTATTCCTACTCCGTGGTGCGCGGCTGTGACCGCGTGGTGCCTGTGGACATCTATGTTCCCGGGTGCCCGCCGACGGCCGAAGCCCTGCTCTATGGCGTGCTGCTTCTGCAGAAGAAGCTGCGCCGCACCGGCACGATCGAGCGCTAGGAGACATGATGATGATGAGCCAGGCCCTGACCGACCTTTCGGACTATCTGAGCGAAGTCAAAGGCAACCTGTTCGACCGCGCCGAGACCGGCTTCGGCGAACTCACGCTGATTGCGCAGCCGGCGAAGCTGATCGAGCTGATGACATTCCTGCGCGACGATGCGCAGTGCCAGTTCGTGAGCTTCATCGATATCTGCGGCGTCGACTGGCCGGGCAGGGCGGAGCGCTTCGACGTCGTCTATCACCTCCTGTCGCCGCGCCAGAACCTGAGGATCCGGGTCAAGGTGATGACGTCCGAGGACGTCGCCGTTCCCTCGCTCACCGGCGTCTATCCGGGCGCCGACTGGTTCGAGCGCGAAGCCTACGACCTCTACGGCATCCTGTTCACCGGGCACCCGGACCTGCGCCGCATCCTCACCGACTACGGCTTCGAGGGGCATCCGCTGAGGAAGGATTTCCCGCTCACGGGCTTTGTCGAGGTGCGCTACGACGACGGGCTCAAGCGGGTCGTCTACGAGCCGGTGATGCTCAAGCAGGAATTCCGCAATTTCGATTTTCTCTCCCCCTGGGAAGGCACCGACTACGTGCTGCCGGGCGATGAAAAAGCGAAAGCGTGAGGGCGGGTACCATGAACGAACACAACGTCCGCAACTTCAACATCAATTTCGGCCCCCAGCATCCGGCGGCGCACGGCGTGCTCAGGCTGGTGCTCGAACTCGACGGCGAGATCGTCGAGCGCGTCGACCCGCATATCGGGCTTTTGCATCGCGGCACCGAGAAGCTGATCGAGGCCAAGACCTACCTGCAGGCGATTCCCTATTTCGACCGGCTCGACTATGTCGCGCCGATGAACCAGGAGCATGCCTTCGCGCTGGCCGTGGAGAAGCTCGCCGGAGTGAGCGTTCCAAAGCGCGGCCAGCTGATCCGGGTGCTCTACTCGGAAATCGGCCGCATCCTGTCGCACCTGCTCAACGTCACCACCCAGGCGCTCGATGTCGGCGCGCTGACCCCGCCATTGTGGGGCTTTGAAGAGCGCGAGAAGCTGATGGTGTTCTACGAGCGTGCGTCGGGATCGCGCATGCATGCGGCCTATTTCCGCCCCGGCGGCGTGCATCAGGACCTGCCGCAGCAGCTGGTCGAGGATATCGGCAAGTGGTGCGATCCGTTCCTGAAGACCTGCGACGATATCGAGGGCCTGCTCACCGACAACCGCATCTTCAAGCAGCGCAATGTCGACATCGCCGTCGTCAAGCTCGACGACGCCTGGGCCTGGGGTTTTTCGGGCGTCATGGTGCGCGGCTCGGGCGCTGCCTGGGACCTGCGCCGGTCGCAGCCCTATGAATGCTATTCGGAGCTCGATTTCGACATCCCGATCGGCAAGAACGGCGACTGCTACGACCGCTACCTGATCCGCATGCAGGAAATGCGAGAATCGGTGAAGATCATGAAGCAGTGCGTCGAACAGCTGCTCGGCAAGGAAAAGATCGGGCCGGTGTCGTCGACGGACGGCAAGGTCGTGCCACCCAAGCGCGGCGAAATGAAGCGGTCGATGGAAGCGCTGATTCACCATTTCAAGCTCTACACCGAGGGCTACCGGGTTCCCGAAGGCGCCGTTTACGCCGCCGTCGAGGCACCCAAGGGCGAGTTCGGCGTCTATCTGGTGTCGGACGGCTCCAACAAGCCCTACCGGTGCAAGATCCGCGCGCCGGGCTATGCGCATCTGCAGGCGATGGACTTCATCTGCCGCGGACACCAGCTGGCCGATGTGTCGGCGGTCCTGGGCTCGCTCGACATCGTGTTCGGGGAGGTCGACCGGTGACGCAGGCTTCTATGACCGCCATCTGCCATGGTGTTGATACAATGACCGGGTCGCCCAGCGGCCACATCAAATAGGCCGGAAGAAAGACAAAGAGCTCATCATGTCCGTTCGTCGACTTGCCGAAGACACAGTTCAGCCCGCGGAATTCGCCTTCAAGCGCGATTTCGCCGCCCAGGCGAAGGTGTGGATCAAGAAATATCCCAAGGAGCGGGCGCAGTCGGCCGTGATTCCGCTGCTGATGCTGGCGCAGGAGCAGGATGGCTGGGTCACCAAGCGCGCCATCGAGACTGTCGCCGACATGCTTGGAATGCCCTATATCCGGGCGCTCGAAGTGGCGACGTTCTACACCCAGTTCCAGTTGAAGCCGGTAGGCACGCGCGCCCATGTCCAGGTCTGCGGCACCACGCCGTGCATGCTGCGCGGTTCGGAAGCGCTGATGGATGTCTGTCGCGCCAAGATCCATCCCGAGCCATTCCATCTCAACGAGAGCGGAACCCTGTCCTGGGAAGAAGTCGAATGCCAGGGTGCCTGCGTCAATGCGCCAATGGTGATGATCTTCAAGGATTCCTACGAGGATCTGTCGCCCGAACGGCTCGCCTATATCATCGAACGGTTTGACGCGGGCCGTCCCGGCGACATCACGCCCGGAACGCAGATCGACCGGATCAATTCGGCGCCGGCCGGCGGGCTGACCAGTCTGAAAACAGAGATGAAGCCGGATATTCACGGGGCCGCAAAGGCTTCCGGGAAATCGCGTTCGCCAGAGGCGACCAAGGCGGGACGGCCGGAAAGGCCAACGACGGAGACCGAAACGGCCTCTCCGGACAAGGCCAAAGCCAATGTGAAGGCCCGTTCGAAGACCGCCGCCATCGCCACCGAGGCTCCGGAGATGAGTGCTGCGCGCAAGAAGTCGGCCACAACCCGTGACGAGACGACGCCGGCGCCGCAGGCCACCGCGAAGCCGGCCTCGCGGCTGGGCGATCCCGGTCCGGCGGAGGCGGCCAAGGAGAGCGCCAGGTCTGTGGACGCGCCGGGGCTGGGCGACAAGAACCGCCCGGCCGGAATTGACAAGCCTGAGAACCCCGATGACCTGAAGTTGATTTCCGGCGTCGGGCCGAAGATCGAAGGCATCCTGCATTCGCTCGGGATCTACACCTACGCTCAGGTCGCGTCGTGGAAAAAGGCCGAGCGGGAGTGGGTCGACGGGTACCTCAAGTTCAAGGGTCGCATCGAGCGTGAAGACTGGGTCAAGCAGGCCAAGGCGCTGGCCAAGGGCGGCGAGGCCGAGTACATCAGGGTCTTCGGCAAGAAGCCGCGGTGAGGAACGCAAATGGCTGAAGTTACCAACGAGTTGATCTTCGATGTCTTGAAGCAGAATAAAGCGCGTATGACGCATCTCGAGGACGGTCAGCAGGAAATCAAAGGACGCATCGGCTCCCTTTCCGAGCAGATGCGAGGACTGGCTTCGTCGTTAAGCGCGGCCCATACGGACACTGGCAATATCTACCTCAGTCTCGATAAGCTCGATCAACGTGTGCACAGGATCGAGAAACGTCTAGAACTCGCAGATCATCCGGCGGAATAAGACCATGCTAGCTGACAAAGACCGCATCTTCACCAATATCTACGGGACCTACGACAAGTCGTTGAAGGGTGCGATGGCGCGCGGCCATTGGGACGGGACCAAGCAGATCCTGGAAAAGGGTCGCGACTGGATTATCAACGAGATGAAGGCCTCGGGGCTGCGCGGCCGTGGCGGGGCAGGGTTCCCGACCGGGCTGAAATGGTCGTTCATGCCCAAGGAAAGCGACGGGCGCCCGCATTACCTCGTCATCAATGCCGACGAGTCGGAGCCAGGGACCTGCAAGGACCGCGACATCATGCGCCACGATCCGCACACGCTGATCGAGGGCTGCGTCATTGCCGGCTTCTCGATGGGCGCGCATGCGACCTACATCTATGTGCGCGGCGAGTATATGCGCGAACGCGAGGCGCTGCAGGCGGCGATCGACGAGTGCTACGAGGCCGGATTGCTGGGCAAGAATTCCAAGCTCGGCTACGATATGGACGTCTATGTGCACCACGGCGCCGGCGCCTATATCTGCGGCGAGGAAACGGCGCTGCTCGAAAGCCTTGAAGGCAAGAAGGGCCAGCCGCGGCTCAAACCCCCGTTCCCGGCCAATATGGGCCTCTACGGCGCGCCGACCACGGTCAACAATGTCGAATCGATCGCCGTTGCGCCGACCATCCTGCGCCGTGGCGGCGCCTGGTTCGCGGGCATCGGCCGGCCCAACAACACCGGTACCAAGCTGTTTTGCGTCTCCGGTCACGTCAACACGCCGTGTACGGTGGAAGAGGCCATGTCGATTCCCTTCCGCGAGCTGATCGAGACCCATTGCGGCGGGATTCGCGGCGGCTGGGACAATCTGCTGGCGGTCATTCCCGGCGGCTCGTCGGTGCCGATGGTGCCGGCCGCCGACATCATCGACACTCCGATGGATTTCGACAGCCTGCGCGATCTCAAGTCGGGCCTCGGCACGGCCGCCGTGATCGTCATGGACAAGTCGACCGACGTGGTCAAAGCCATCTGGCGGCTGGCGGCCTTCTACAAGCACGAAAGCTGCGGCCAGTGCACGCCCTGCCGCGAAGGCACCGGCTGGATGATGCGGGTGATGGACCGGATGGTCAAAGGCAACGCGCAGAAGCGCGAGATCGACATGCTGTTCGACGTCACCAAGCAGATCGAGGGCCACACGATCTGCGCGCTCGGCGACGCCGCAGCCTGGCCGATCCAGGGCCTGATCCGGCATTTCCGTCCCGAGATGGAAGCCCGGATCGATCAGTACACGCGCAATGCCGTGCAAAGCCGCAACGAGCGGCTGGAAGCGGCCGAATAAGAAAAGAGGCCCGCGCAGTCGGGCCCGTTGATACAGGAAACGTCACAGGGGACGAGAACCAACAGACGACGAAGGAGAGACTGATGTCGATGTTTTCTTTTCCCGCAGACATGACTACGAACGAGCTGATGAAATCGATGACCGCCATGACCGACTGGACCAGGACGGCAGACTTACAAGTCTCGCCGCTGATGGTTTATCCGTTGGGCGCGGCGGCCGCAGCAACCGCCGTCGGTTTCGGCATGGCAGGCCAGATGACCGGCATGATGATGGGCGCGATGCAGGGCGCCCTTCGAAGCCAGAGCGCACTTCTTGGCGCGCATCCGGATTTGAGCTGGATGGTGCCGACGCTGGCCGAGGATCTGCCGCCGTACGAGGATGATGAGGCTCAGGCGGAAGCTGCCGAGGCTCAGCCTGCCGCAGACGCCAGGTCGGCCGATATCGTTGCGCTGAAGCCGGCGGCCGAGGACGCGTCGGCAAAGGACGAAACCAGGGCTGCCAGGCCCGCCAAGGCAAAGGCGGCCCCGGCCGGAAAGACTGCCGGCAAGCCGGAAAGTTCCGCATCGCCTGCAAGGGACGGTGCAGTGGCTGTGGTCGAGAAGCTGAAGTCGGATGCGGAAGTCGCCGCGGCGGTTGCCAGCGAGCCTGTGCCGGCGGCAAAGCCTGCGAAGGAGACGCGTTCGAAGGCGCTGGAGCCGGAAGATTTCCGTCGCCCGGCCGAGATGGCAAAGCCCGCGACTCCGGATGACCTCAAGCTGATTTCCGGCGTGGGGCCCAAGCTCGAGCAGGTTCTCAATGGTCTCGGCGTCTGGACATTCGCGCAGATTGCCGCCTGGCAGCCGGAAGAGGTCGCCTGGGTCGATGATTACCTCCAGTTCACCGGCAGGATCGACCGGGACGACTGGATCGCCCAGGCTATCGAGCTGGCAAAGGGCGGCGCGACCGCCGGTTAGACATTCAATGCCGGGCGGCCCGACCGCCGTCCGGCTCGACACATTCAGGTCCCGACACGGGATGGTTCGCGGTCGTAAAGACCGTTCGCAAAGGTAGGACTGCTTGCATGGCCAAGATCAAGGTTGATGGAAACGAGATCGAAGTGCCGGATCACTACACGCTGTTGCAGGCGTGTGAGGAGGCCGGTGCGGAAGTGCCGCGGTTCTGTTTTCACGAACGGCTGTCGATTGCCGGCAATTGCCGGATGTGCCTGGTCGAGGTGAAGGGCGGCCCGCCCAAGCCAGCTGCATCCTGCGCCATGGGCGTGCGCGACATGCGTCCCGGCCCGAATGGTGAGCCGCCGGAAGTGTTCACCAACACGCCGATGGTCAAGAAGGCGCGCGAAGGGGTGATGGAGTTCCTGCTCATCAACCACCCGCTCGATTGCCCGATCTGCGACCAGGGCGGCGAATGCGACCTGCAGGACCAGGCCATGGCCTTCGGCATGGACAATTCCCGCTATGCCGAGAACAAGCGCGCCGTCGAGGACAAGTATATCGGGCCGCTGGTCAAGACGATCATGAACCGCTGCATTCACTGCACGCGCTGCGTCCGCTTCACCACGGAAGTGGCGGGCATTTCCGAGCTCGGCCTGATCGGCCGCGGCGAGGATGCCGAGATCACCACCTATCTCGAACACGCCATGAGCTCCGAACTGCAGGGCAATGTGATCGACCTGTGCCCGGTCGGCGCGCTGACGTCGCGGCCCTACGCCTTCCAGGCGCGGCCGTGGGAGCTGAACAAGACCGAATCGATTGACGTGATGGATGCCGTCGGTTCGGCGATCCGGGTCGATACGCGCGGTCGTGAAGTGATGCGGGTGATGCCGCGCGTCAACGAGCAGATCAACGAGGAATGGATTTCCGACAAGACCCGCTTCATCTGGGACGGTTTGCGCACCCAGCGCCTTGACCGGCCCTATGTCCGGCGCAACGGACGGCTGGAAGCGGCGTCCTGGGGCGACGCCTTCGCGGCGATCGCCACGGCAGTCTCGGCGGCCAAGCCGGAGCGCATCGGCGCGATCGCCGGCGATCTCGCCGCGGTGGAGGAAATGTACGCGCTCAAGCTGCTGATGGCGTCGATGGGCTCCACCAACATCGATTGCCGCCAGGACGGCGCAGCGCTCGATCCGGCGCTTGGCCGCGCCAGCTATGTTTTCAATCCGACCATCGAAGGCATCGAGGACGCCGACGCGATCCTGATCATCGGATCCAACCCGCGCCGCGAGGCCGCCATCCTGAACGCCCGCATTCGCAAGCGCTGGCGCATGGACGAGTTGCCCATCGGCCTGATCGGCGAACAGGCGGACCTGCGCTATGGCCATGAATATCTCGGCGCCGGTCCCGAGACGCTGATGGAGCTGGTCAACGGCGCCGGCAAGTTTGCCGCCAAGCTCAAGCGGGCCAAGAAGCCGATGATCATCGTCGGCCAGGGCGCCCTGTCGCGCGGCGACGGCGCCAGCGTGCTGGCCAACGCCGCCAAGCTGGCGGGCGCGATCGGCGCAGTCAGTGGCGACTGGAACGGATTTGCGGTGCTGCATACGGCTGCGGCGCGCGTCGGGGGTCTCGATCTCGGCCTGGTGCCGGGCGAGGGTGGTCTGAATGCGGCCGAGATGCTGACGGGAACCGATGTGCTGTTCCTGCTCGGCGCCGATGAGCTGAATTTCGCCAGGAAGACGGCCGGGTTCACCGTCTATATCGGCACCCATGGCGACAATGGCGCCCACCATGCCGACGTGATCCTGCCTGCCGCCACCTATACGGAAAAATCCGGCACCTATGTGAACACCGAGGGCCGGGTGCAATTGGCCTACCGCGCAGCCTTCGCGCCGGGTGAAGCCAAGGAAGACTGGGCGGTACTGAGGGCCCTGTCGGACGTGCTGGGCAAGAAGCTTCCGTTTGATTCGCTCACGGCCCTGCGCGCCGCGCTGTACGCCGAGTATCCGCATTTCGCCGAAATCGACATGATTTCCACCGCTGATGGCGGCGCAATTGCCGCGATTGCGAAGAAAGCGGGCAAGATGACCAAATCGGCGTTTGCTTCACCGGTCAAAGACTTCTATTTGACCAACCCGATCGCACGTGCTTCGGCGGTGATGGCTGAATGCTCGGCCCTGGCGAAGACCGCCAAGGCCGTGGCGGCGGAATAGGGGCGGGACACATCATGGACGGTTTCATCTCAACTTATGTCTGGCCCGGGGCCATCATGCTGGGGCAATCGCTTCTGCTGCTGACGTCGCTGCTGATCTTCATCGCCTATATTCTGTACGCGGACCGCAAGATCTGGGCTGCCGTGCAGCTGCGTCGCGGCCCGAACGTCGTCGGACCCTGGGGCCTGCTCCAGTCTTTCGCCGACCTGCTCAAATTCGTGTTCAAGGAACCGGTGATTCCCTCGGGCGCCAACAAGGGCGTGTTCCTGCTGGCGCCGCTGCTGGCGGTGACGCTGGCGCTGGCGACCTGGGCCGTCATTCCGGTCAGTGCCGGGTGGGTGATTGCCGACATCAATGTCGGCATCCTGTTCGTGTTCGCCATCACCTCTCTGGAAGTCTATGGCATCATCATGGGCGGCTGGGCTTCGAACTCCAAATATCCCTTCCTGGGCGCACTGCGCTCGGCGGCCCAGATGGTCTCCTACGAAGTCTCGATCGGCTTCGTCATCGTCGCCGTCCTGCTCTGCGTCGGCTCGCTCAACCTGACCGACATCGTCATGGCGCAGGCCGATGGCGTCGGCACCCGCGTCGGCCTGCCGAACTCGCTGCTGGACTGGCACTGGTTCGCACTGTTCCCGCTGTTCGTGATCTTCTTCATCTCGGCTCTGGCCGAGACCAACCGCCCGCCCTTCGATCTGCCCGAGGCGGAATCGGAACTGGTCGCGGGATTCATGGTCGAATACGGCTCGACGCCCTACATGATGTTCATGCTCGGCGAGTATGCGGCCATCGTGCTGATGTGCGCGCTGACCACGATCCTGTTCCTGGGCGGATGGCTGCCGCCGCTGGACGTGTGGTTCCTCAACTGGGTGCCGGGCATCATCTGGTTCGTGCTCAAGGTCTGCCTGGTGTTCTTCATGTTCTCCATGGTCAAGGCCTTCGTGCCGCGCTACCGCTACGACCAGCTGATGCGCCTGGGCTGGAAAGTCTTCCTGCCGATCTCTCTCGGCATGCTGGTCATCGTCGCCTTCGTGCTCAAGCTCACGGGAACGGCGCCGTGACCCTTGCCACACATTTCACCATACGGCTGATACAGCCAAGCAAGAGCGGAGTCTGACCATGCTGGCTCAAGCCGCAAAATCGCTGTTCCTGAAGGAATTCGTCAGCGCCTTCTTCATGTCGATGCGCTACTTTTTCGCACCGAAGGCGACGCTGAACTACCCCTATGAAAAGGGACCGGTGAGCCCGCGCTTCCGCGGCGAACATGCGCTCAGGCGTTATCCGAACGGCGAAGAGCGCTGCATCGCCTGCAAGCTGTGCGAGGCCATCTGTCCGGCGCAGGCGATCACCATCGAAGCCGGGCCGCGCCGCAATGACGGCACACGCCGGACCGTGCGCTATGACATCGACATGGTGAAATGCATCTATTGCGGCTTCTGCCAGGAAGCCTGTCCGGTCGATGCGATCGTCGAGGGACCGAACTTCGAGTTCGCGACGGAGACGCGCGAGGAACTCTATTACGACAAGGACCGGCTGCTCGCCAATGGCGACCGCTGGGAACGGGAACTCGCCCGCAATATCGCGGTCGATTCGCCCTACAGGTAAGACACCTAAACGGCGCGATATTTTCGCGGCGTTTTCAAACCAGACGCGGGGGCAGGGGCGGCTAGTGCCAGAACCTCCCTCAATCGGGACAGGAACACGGGGTTCCTGATGCTCGGGGGAAAGACGAAAAGGCGCCGATCATGGGTCTGCAGGCTCTGTTTTTCTATTTGTTTGCCTTCGTGGCAGTGGCATCCGCTTTCATGGTGATCGCGGCGCGCAATCCGGTGCATTCCGTTTTGTTCCTGATCCTCACCTTCTTCAATGCGGCGGGGCTGTTTCTGCTCACCGGCGCCGAGTTCCTGGCGATGATCCTGCTGGTGGTCTATATCGGCGCGGTCGCGGTGCTGTTCCTGTTCGTCGTCATGATGCTGGATGTTGACTTTGCCGAGATGAAGTCCGGGGCTCTGGAATATGCGCCGATGGGCGCGATGGTGGGGCTCATCCTTGCGGCCGAACTGATCGTCGTCGTCGGCGGCAACGCGTTTTATCCGGCGGCGGCTGGGAGTGGCGCAAGCCCGATCCCGCCCTTGTCCGAGCGCACCAACACCGAAGCGCTGGGCGACGTGCTCTACACCGACTTCATCTTCTACTTCCAGATCGCAGGCCTCGTGCTTTTGGTGGCCATGATCGGGGCCATCGTGCTCACGCTCAGGCATCGCGAAAATATCAAGCGGCAAGACATCTCCCGTCAGGTCGCCCGGACGCCGGAGACCGCCGTCGAGGTGGTCAAGGTCAAGCCGGGCCAGGGCATTTGAACGCAGGGATGTGAAGGAAAAAACCAATGGAAATCGGACTCTCCCATTACCTGACGGTCAGCGCGATCCTGTTCACGCTCGGCATTTTCGGGATCTTCCTGAACCGCAAGAACGTGATCGTCATCCTGATGTCGGTGGAACTCATCCTGCTTGCCGTCAATCTGAACATGGTGGCCTTCTCCATGCACCTGAATGACATTGTCGGGCAGGTCTTCGCCCTGCTGATCCTGACGGTTGCAGCCGCGGAAGCGGCGATCGGGCTCGCCATTCTCGTCGTCTTTTACCGGAACCGCGGCTCCATCGCCGTGGAAGACGTCAACATGATGAAGGGCTGAGACAGCCATGTACCACGCTATCGTCTTTCTTCCTCTCATCGGCGCGCTGATCGCCGGCTTCGGCGGCCGCGCGATCGGCGCCAAGGCGTCGGAATATGTGACCACGCTGTTCCTGATCGTCGCGGCGTTGTTGTCCTGGGTGGCGTTCTTCACGATCGCCATCGGCGATGGCGAGATGCTGCGCATACCGGTAATGCGCTGGATCGACTCGGGTTCGTTCAGCGTCGACTGGGCGCTCAGGATCGACACGCTGACGGCGGTGATGCTGGTGGTGGTCAACACCGTGTCGTGCCTCGTGCATGTCTATTCGATCGGCTACATGCATCATGACCCGCACCGGCCGCGGTTCTTCGCCTATCTGTCGTTCTTCACCTTCGCCATGCTGATGCTGGTGACCTCGGACAACCTGCTGCAGATGTTCTTCGGCTGGGAAGGCGTCGGCGTGGCCTCCTATCTGCTGATCGGCTTCTGGTACAAGAAGCCGTCGGCCAATGCGGCGGCGATGAAGGCCTTCATCGTCAACCGCGTCGGCGACTTCGGCTTCCTGCTCGGCATTTTCGGCCTTTTCGTGCTGTTCGGCTCGGCGTCCTTCGATGCGATCTTTGCCGGCGCGGCGGATTACCTTCCGGCGGAAGGCGCCGGGACGGGCGAAACTGTGCTGACGCTGTTCGGCATGCAGCTCGACCGGGCCCATGCGCTGACCGGCGTGTGCCTGCTGCTGTTCATGGGCGCGATGGGCAAGTCTGCGCAGTTCCTGCTGCACACCTGGCTGCCGGACGCGATGGAAGGCCCGACGCCCGTGTCGGCGCTCATCCATGCCGCAACCATGGTGACCGCAGGCGTGTTCCTGGTGGCGCGCATGTCGCCGGTGTTCGAACATGCGCCCGACGCGCTGGTTGTCGTCACCTGGGTCGGCGCCATCACCGCCTTCTTCGCCGCCACCGTCGGCCTGGTGCAGAACGACATCAAGCGGGTGATCGCCTATTCGACCTGTTCGCAGCTCGGCTACATGTTCGTAGCCCTCGGCATCGGCGCCTATGGCGGGGCGATCTTCCACCTGTTCACGCATGCCTTCTTCAAGGCTCTGTTGTTCCTTGGCGCCGGCTCGGTGATCCATGCCGTCTCCGACGAGCAGGACATGCGGCGCATGGGCGGCCTGCGCAAGAAGATCCCCATGACCTACTGGATGATGATCATCGGCACAATTGCGCTCACCGGCGTCGGCATTCCGGGCACGCTGATCGGCACCGCGGGGTTCTTCTCCAAGGACATCATCATCGAATCGGCCTATGTCGCGCACAATTCCGCGGCCGGCGTCGCCTTCGGACTGCTGGTGGTCGCGGCGCTGTTCACGAGCTTCTATTCCTGGCGGCTGATCTTCATGACGTTCCACGGCAAGCCGCGGGCGTCGGCCGACGTGATGCATCACGCGCATGAATCGCCGATGGTGATGCTGGTGCCGCTGTTCATCCTGGCCGCCGGCGCGCTGCTTTCGGGCGTGCTGTTCAAGGAATTCTTCTTCGGCCATGACTATGCCGAATTCTGGAAGGGCGCGCTGTTCACGGCCGCGGACAACCAGATCCTCGAGGAGTTTCACCACGTGCCGCTGTGGGTCAAGCTGAGCCCGTTCGTGGCCATGCTGATCGGCCTCGTGACCGCCTGGTTCTTCTACATCCGCTCGCCCGAGACACCCAGGCGGCTGGCCGAGGATCACCAGATCCTCTACCGGTTCCTGCTCAACAAATGGTATTTCGACGAGCTCTATGACTTTCTCTTCGTCCGTCCTGCAAAATGGCTCGGGTCGTTCCTGTGGAAGCAGGGTGACGTCCGGACCATTGATGGTTACGGCCCGAACGGCATCGCCGCGCGCGCCCAGGACATCACCGGATGGGTTGTCCGGCTGCAGACCGGATATCTTTACCACTATGCCTTCGTGATGCTGATCGGAATTGCAGCGCTTGTCACATGGATGATGCTCGGGAGTGCATTCTGATGACCGATTGGCCACTTCTGTCAGTTGTCACCTTCATACCGCTGATCTGCGTTCTGTTCCTGCTGCCGATCAAGGATGACACCGAGATCGGGCGGCGCAACATCCGCCAGGTGGCGCTGCTCGGCACCACCGCGACCTTCATCATGTCGCTCCTGATCTGGGCCAGTTTCGATGTCTCCGATCCGGGCTTCCAGATGGTGGAGAGCATCGAGCTTGCGGGCTCCGGCTTCTCCTACGCGATGGGCGTCGACGGCATCTCGATGCTGTTCGTGATCCTGACGACGTTCCTGATGCCGCTGTGCATCCTTGCCAGCTGGAATTCGGTGCAGACCCGCGTGCGCGAATACATGATCGCCTTCCTGGTGCTGGAAACGCTGATGATCGGCGTGTTCTGCGCGCTCGACATCGTGCTGTTCTACGTCTTCTTCGAGGCGGGCCTCATACCGATGTTCATCATCATCGGCGTGTGGGGCGGCAAGCGCCGGGTCTATGCAAGCTTCAAGTTCTTCCTCTACACACTCGCCGGTTCCGTGCTGATGCTGCTGGCGATCATGGCGATGTTCTGGGATGCTGGCACCACCGACATCCGGCTGCTGCTGGCGCATGATTTCCCGGCCGGGATGCAGACCTGGCTGTGGCTGGCCTTCTTCGCCTCGTTTGCGGTGAAGATGCCGATGTGGCCGGTCCACACATGGCTGCCCGACGCCCACGTGGAAGCGCCAACCGCCGGTTCGGTCATTCTGGCGGGCATTCTCCTGAAGCTCGGCGGCTACGGCTTCCTGCGCTTCTCGCTGCCGATGTTTCCGCTGGCCTCGGCCGATTTCGCGCCGTTCATCTTCACGCTTTCGGTGATCGCCATCATCTACACCTCGCTGGTGGCGCTGATGCAGGAAGACATCAAGAAACTGATCGCCTATTCGTCGGTGGCGCATATGGGCTTCGTGACGATGGGGATCTTCGCCGCCAATGCGCAGGGCGTACAGGGCGCGATCTTCCAGATGCTGAGCCACGGGCTGATATCGGGGGCCTTGTTCCTTTGCGTCGGCGTCGTCTACGACCGGCTGCACACGCGCGAGATCTCGGCCTATGGCGGGCTGGTCAACAACATGCCGAAATACGCGGTGGCGTTCATGATCCTGACCATGGCCAATGTCGGGCTTCCCGGCACCTCGGGCTTCGTCGGTGAATTCCTGACGCTGATCGGCGTGTTCCAGGTCAATACCTGGGTGGCGGCCTTTGCCGCGACCGGCGTGATCCTGTCGGCGGCCTATGCGCTGTGGCTCTATCGCCGCGTCGTCTTCGGTGCGCTTGAGAAGGAAAGCCTGAAGGCGATGCTCGACCTGTCGCGCCGCGAGAAGGTGATCCTCTATCCGCTCGTTGCGCTGATAATCCTCTTTGGCGTCTATCCGGCGCCGATCTTTGATGTGACGGCAGCTTCGGTTGACGCGCTCATTAACAATTACACAGCTTCGCTGCAGGCAGCGCGCGACCTCGCGCTGTCGGTCAACTGAGCTACGGAGACTGCGGGACCATGACGCCAGAGATACTCACAACTAGCCTTCAGCTTTCCGTGCCTGAACTCATGCTGGCCGTCGGCGCCATGGTGCTGCTGATGGTCGGCGTGTTCTCCGGCGAGAAATCGGTGACGCTGGTCAATGGCCTGGCGGTGGCGCTGCTGATCATGGCGGGCCTCGTGCTGGTGTTGCTGACCGAAAACGGTGAAGCCTTCAACGGCGCGTTCCTCTCTGATCCTTTCGCCCGGTTCATGAAGGTCTTGACGCTGATCGGCTCGATCACCGCCATGGTGATGACCGTCGGCCACGCCAAGGCCGAACGGATCGACAAGTTCGAGTTCCCGGTGCTGATCGTGCTCGCGACGCTCGGCATGATGCTGATGATTTCCGCCAACGACATGATGGCGCTCTACATGGGCCTTGAGTTGCAGTCGCTGGCGCTTTACGTGGTCGCCGCGATCAACCGCGACAGCCTGCGCTCGACCGAGGCGGGACTGAAGTATTTCGTCCTCGGCGCGCTGTCCTCGGGCATGCTGCTCTATGGCATGTCGCTGGTCTACGGCTACACCGGCCATACCGGCTTTGACGAGATTGCCGCGGCGATTGCCGGCGGCGAACGCTCGCTCGGCCTGATCTTCGGCCTGGTGTTCCTGCTTGCCGGCATTGCCTTCAAGATCTCCGCCGTGCCGTTCCACATGTGGACGCCGGATGTCTACGAAGGCGCGCCGACCCCGGTGACGGCATTCTTTTCGGCAGCCCCCAAGGTTGCCGCCATGGCGCTGTTCATCCGCATCGTCATCGTCGCCTTCGAGCCGGTGACGCTCGACTGGCAGCAGATCGTCGTGTTCATCTCCATCGCCTCGATGGTGCTCGGCGCCTTCGCGGCGATCGGTCAGAAGAACATCAAGCGGCTGATGGCCTATTCGTCGATCGCCCATATGGGATTCGCGCTGGTGGGGCTGGCCGCGGGCAGCCAGGCGGGCGTGCGCGGCGTGATCCTCTACATGCTGATCTACATGGTGATGACGCTTGGCACGTTTGCCTGCATCCTGGCCATGCGCCGCAAGGAAGACGGCAATGTTGAACAGATCGACGATCTGGCGGGCCTGTCGTCGACCAATCCGTTCATGGCGCTGATGCTGACGATCCTGATGTTCTCGCTCGCCGGCATTCCGCCGCTTGCTGGCTTCTTCGCCAAGTATTTCGTCTTCGTCGCGGCGATCGAGGCCAAGCTCTACGGCCTGGCCATCATCGGCGTTCTGGCCTCCGTGGTGGGCGCCTACTACTATCTCAGGATCATCAAGATCATGTGGTTTGACCAGCCTTCCGGGGCCTTCGCGCCGGTGGCGGGTGAACTCAAGCTGGTGTTCGGGATTTCCGGCCTGTTCGTCCTGTTCTATGTGGTCGTCTCCAATCCGCTCGGTCTGGCTGCCGACGTGGCCGCCAAGACATTCTTCTGAATGCGGCGGCGGGCCGCATGAAGGAGCCTGAGTTCCGACACGTCGAACTTGGCGATGTGTCCTCAACCAATGCCGAGTGCATGACCTGGGCCCGGGCGGGAGACGCGGGCCGGGTGTGGATCACGGCCGCGCGCCAGACCGGCGGCCGCGGCCGCAGGGGCCGGATCTGGATTTCGGAGCCGGGCAACCTATATGCCTCGCTTCTGCTGATCGATCCGGCGCCGTGGGAAAGCATGGCAAGCCTGCCGCTTGCTGTCACGCTTGCCGTTCACGACGCCATTTCTGTGCTCCTGCCGGGGGATCCAGACAGGCTTCGGATCAAATGGCCCAATGATTTGCTGATTGAAGGGTGCAAGACAGCTGGCATCCTGATAGAAACCGAGCAACTCAAGGATGGCCGACGCGCGGTGGTGATCGGGTGCGGCGTCAATGTCGGTCACAAGCCCGAGGCCGGGTTGTATCCGGCGACGTGCCTGTCCGAGCAAGGCAGTTCCGCCACGCCTCAGGAACTGTTTGCGCGGCTGGTGGTAAGCATGGACCGGGCGCTTGACGACTGGGATCAGGGCCGCGGGCTTTCACGCATTCGCGATGCCTGGATCAGCCGGGCCGAAGGAATTGGAAAGCCGGTGACGGTGAATTTGCCGGACAGGCAGATCCACGGTCTGTTTGAAGGAATCGACGGCGAGGGCAGGCTGATGCTTTTGCTGCCGGACGGAGAACGACAGTCGATTGCGGCGGGCGACGTGTTCTTCGCCTGATGCTTCATGATTTTCACCCCGGGCCGTGGCAGGTCCGGGGTGAAAACCATGCAGCATGACGAATGAATGTATGAATGAAGACCTCCCTGGCCCCGCCGCATTGGATCAATGCGCGGCGTCAGCATGACATGATCAGACAGGACAATTGATGACAAAAGACCAGGATCTCGTATTTCTCCCGCTCGGCGGCGTTGGCGAAATCGGCATGAACCTCGCACTCTACGGCTATGGCTCCCCCAAGAACCGGGAGTGGATCATGGTCGATTGCGGCGTGACCTTTCCGGGACCGGAGCTGCCGGGCGTCGATCTCATCCTGCCCGACATCGATTTCGTCAAGAAGCTGGGCAGCCAGCTCAAGGCGATCATCATCACTCATGCCCATGAGGACCATTATGGCGGCCTGGCGCAGCTCTGGCCGCAGCTGAAGGCGCCTGTCTATGCCTCGGCCTTTACCGTCGGCATGCTCGAGGCCAAGCGCGCCTACGAGCGCACCCGCGCCGAGGTGCCGGTCAACGTCTTCAAGGCGGGCGAGCGGTTTACCGCCGGACCTTTCGAGATCGAGCCGATCGCAGTCAATCACTCGATCCCCGAGCCGTTTTCGCTGGCAATCGGAACGCCGCTCGGCAAGCTCATCCACACCGGCGACTGGAAGATCGACATGACCCCGTCGCTCGGGCCGCTGACCGACGAGAACCGCTTCCGTGAGTTGGGCGAAGAAGGCATCCTCGCCATGATGTGCGATTCCACCAACGCCATGCGCGATGGCGTGTCGCCGTCGGAGAAGGAAATCAGCGCCGGTCTGCGCGGCGTCATCGAACAGGCCGAGGGCAGGGTGGCAATCACCACGTTCTCGTCCAATGTCGGCCGCATCCGCTCGATCGCGGAAGCGGCGCGCGACGCCGGCCGCGAGGTGCTGCTGCTCGGCAGTTCGATCAAGCGCGTGGTCAATGTCGCCAGAGACCTCGGCATGATGGAAGGCATTCCGGAATTCCTGGCCGAGGACGAGTTCGGCTATATTCCGCGCGACAAGGTGGTGATCATCCTCACCGGCAGCCAGGGCGAGCCGCGCGCGGCGCTCGCCAAGCTGTCGCGCGACGAGATGCGCAATGTGGCGCTGGCTTCGGGCGACACCGTTGTGTTTTCCTCGCGCGCCATTCCCGGCAACGAGAAGGGCATCATCGACATCAAGAACGGCCTGATCGAGCAGGGGGTCAAGATCGTCACCGACCAGGACGCTCTGGTGCATGTCTCGGGTCACCCGCGGCGCACCGAACTGGTGCAGATGTATGAGTGGGTCAAGCCGCAGATCCTGGTGCCGGTGCATGGCGAAGCCGCGCACCTGGTGGCGCAGGCGGAACTGGCGCAGGACTCAGGCATCAAGATCACGCCGAAGGTGCGCAACGGCTCGATCCTGCGGCTGGCGCCCGGCGCGCCGGAAGTCATCGGCACGGCGCAACACGGCCGTATCTACAAGGACGGCTACCTGCTCGGCGATATCGACGAGCTGGGCATCTCCGAGCGGCGCAAGCTGTCGTTTGCCGGCCATGTCGCGGTCCATGTGGTGCTCGACCAGCGTTTCGAATTCCAGCGCGACCCGGTTGTCTCGGCCATCGGCCTGCCGGCGATGGATGGCGAGGGCGACGACATGGAGGACATCCTCTATGATTCGGTGCTGGGCGCGGTCGAAAGCATCCCGCGCGGCCGCCGCAAGGATCTCGACGGCGTGCGCGAGGCAATTCGCCGCTCTGTTCGCGCCGCCGCAAACGAGGTATGGGGCAAGAAGCCCGTCGTGACGGTGTTTGTCATCAAGGTGTGAGGAACGATCATGCTTGGACGCCTGAATCATGTCGCCATCGCGGTGCCGGATCTTGAAGCCGCGAGCGCCCAGTACCGGACCATGCTGGGCGCCGACGTGACCGAGCCGCAGGCGCTGCCCGAGCACGGGGTCACCGTGGTCTTCGTCATGGTGCCCAACACCAAGATCGAATTGCTCGAGCCGCTGGGCGAGGACTCGCCGATCGCGGCGTTCCTGGCCAAGAACCCGTCGGGCGGCATGCATCATGTCTGCTACGAGGTCGATGACATCCTGGCGGCGCGCGACCATCTCAAGGAAGAGGGCGCGCGGGTGCTCGGCGACGGCGAACCCAAGACCGGCGCGCACAACAAGCCTGTGCTTTTCCTGCATCCGAAGGATTTCAACGGCACGCTGATCGAACTCGAACAGGCCTAGGAGCATCCGTTATGGGATTTGGCACCGGTTTTGCGATCTATTTCATCATCTGGTGGGTGGTGCTGTTCACGGTTCTGCCGTTCTCGGCGCGCAGCCAGGCCGACGAGGGCGAGGTGACGCTGGGGACCACGCACAGCGCGCCGGCCGACTTCCGTTTCTCGCCGATCTTCTGGCGCACCACGCTGATCTCGGCCGCGGTGTTCGGTCTCTATTTCCTGGTGACCGTCGTGGGCGGCTATACGCTCGACGACCTGATTGCGCTGTCGCCCGATTTCAAGTCCTGAGACAGACGACCACTCTTTCATGGAACGATGCGCTGGCTTTCCCGTTGAGGAAAGAGATGCAGAGTGAATTCATGGAGGGTCGCAATGACTGACAAGACCAAGAAGCCAGACCGCCTGACCGAGACCGACCTTGCCCAGGACAAGATGGGCGACAACGCGCTTCAGGGCAACGACCAAGCCTCGGTGCACAACCAGCGCCACGCCGTGCCGGACGTCAGGAAGAAGCCCGACGACAGCGTCGAGGAAAGCCTCGAGAAAATGGACAAGGACGTCCGCGCCAGGCGCGAACTGGGCAAGGGCGAGGGCAAGTAAGCCTGGCCGCTCGGAACAGGTCCGCCCGGTTACGTGCGGGCGGACTTACATATCCTGCCAAAACAAAAGCAAAAAAAAACAAGGCATGAAGCCTTGTTGTTCAGGTGTCGCGTGATCTGTTTCCCGGTTGCCCGGGGGCTGCGAACAAAGCGCGCCTGAGATCCTATCCTCCCAAGACTTTGACCGCGAAATGAGCAATTTCCCGTGGGAAATGCCTCTTTAGTGAGCTGTATTTACCGCAATCAAACGGGCTTGTCACGCGTTTTGTGACGCTGATGTGGCAATCCGGAACACAAAAAAAGCAATGTCGTTTGCCTCGCCGGCAAGCGCCGTCGTGACGGGTTTTCTTTGGCTGGCGAAGCGGATATGAACGCGGGACACGCCGTCCCTCATTTCGCCCGATTCAGCCTGCAAGGCTCGAAGCCAAACCGGAACATCCCATGCGTCTGTCCAAGTATTTCCTGCCGATTCTGAAAGAGAACCCGAAGGATGCGGAAATCGTCTCGCACCGCCTGATGGCGCGCGCCGGCATGATCAAGCAGCAGTCCGCGGGCATCTACTCCTGGCTGCCGCTGGGCAAGCGGGTGCTCGACAAGGTCTGCGACATCGTCCGCGAGGAGCAGAACCGGGCCGGCGCCATCGAGATCCTGATGCCGACGATCCAGCCCGCCGACCTCTGGGTCGAAAGCGGCCGTTACAATGATTACGGCGCCGAGATGCTGCGCATCAAGGACCGGCACGACCGGGCGATGCTCTACGGGCCGACCAACGAGGAGATGGTCACCGACATCTTCCGCTCCTACGTCAAGTCCTACAAGGACCTGCCGCTCAACCTCTACCACATCCAGTGGAAGTTCCGCGACGAGCGCCGGCCCCGGTTCGGCGTCATGCGCGGCCGCGAGTTCCTGATGAAGGACGCCTATTCCTTCGATCTCGACTACGAGGCGTCGCAGGCGGCCTATAACCGCATGTTCGTGTCGTACCTCCGCACCTTCGAGCGCTGCGGGCTGAAATCGATCCCGATGCGCGCCGACACCGGCCCGATCGGCGGCAAGCTGAGCCATGAATTCATCGTGCTGGCGGAGACCGGCGAAAGCCAGGTGTTCTGCCACCGCGATTTCGAGAGCTTTGCCGTTCCCGGCGCCGACATGAATTATGATGATGACGCGGCGGTCGCAGCCATCGTCGACAAGTGGACGACGCCGTTCGCCGCCACCGACGAGATCATGGAGAAGGAAGACTGGGCGCGCGAGGCCTGGGAGGGCTTGGGCGAGGATTCCCGCGTCTCCGCCCGCGGCATCGAGGTCGGCCACATCTTCCATTTCGGCACGAAATATTCCGAGCCGATGGGCGCTGTCGTCCAGGGGCCCGACGGCAAGCAGCACGCTGTCTCGATGGGCTCCTACGGCATCGGCCCATCGCGGCTCTTGGGCGCCATCATCGAGGCGTCGCATGACGAGAACGGCATCATCTGGCCCAGGGGCGTGGCGCCGTTCGATGTCGGGCTGATCAACATGAAGCCTGGCGACGCGGCTTGCGATTCGGCCTGCGAGAAGATCGAGACGGCGCTGGAGAATGCCGGGCTCGAGGTGCTTTACGACGACACCGACGAGCGCGCCGGGGCGAAATTCGCCAAGGCCGACCTGATCGGCCTGCCGCTGCAGGTGATCGCCGGCCCGCGCGCCGTGGCCGAGGGCAATGTCGAAATCAAGGTCCGCGCCACCGGCGAACGCGAAACGCTCACGATCGACGACGCCATCAACCGCCTCGCGCAAGGCCGATAGGCGATTGTCCGGCGCAAAGGGAAGCCTCGCATGACCGATACGGACGCCGCCACGGGCGAAAGCCCGCCATCGCCCCAGACGCCATCGCCCTCGGCGCGACCGTTCTCGGCATTCGAGCGCATGGTGGCGTGGCGCTATCTGAAATCCCGGCGCAAGGAAGCCTTCATCTCGGTGATCGCCGGGTTTTCCTTCGTCGGCATCATGCTGGGTGTGGCGACGCTGATCATCGTCATGGCGGTGATGAACGGCTTCCGCGGCGAGCTGATCACCCGCATTCTCGGCATCAACGGCCATATCGTGGTCCAGCCCATCGACCGGCCGCTCAATGATTACGATGAACTCGCCACGCGGCTGAAGGGTGTCGAGGGCGTGAAGATGGCGATCCCGCTGGTCGAGGGCCAGACGCTCGCCTCGGGCACGGGCGGCGCGGGCACCGGCGCGCTGGTGCGCGGCATCCGCGCCGAGGATCTGCAGGCGATGACGATCGTGTCGGACAACATCCAGTCGGGCGACATGGTCGGCTTCCTCGCCGGCGAGGGCGTGGCGATCGGCTCGCGAATGGCGCAGTCGCTGGGGCTGACCGCGGGCGACCTGATCACGCTGGTGGCGCCCGAGGGCGACGTGACGCCGTTCGGGATGACGCCCAGGGTCAAGGCCTATCCGGTCTCGGCGATCTTCGAGGTGGGCATGTCGGAATATGATTCTTCGATCATCTACATGCCGCTCCAGGAGGCGCAGCTCTATTTCAATGCCGAGGATCAGGTGCAGTCGATCGAGATCTTCGTCGACGATCCAGACGACATCGACACGATGCGTCCCAGGATCGAGGCGGCTGCCGAGCGGCAGATCTTCCTCACCGACTGGCGGCAGCGCAACCAGACCTTCTTCTCCGCGCTGCAGGTCGAGCGCAACGTGATGTTCATGATCCTGACGCTGATCATCCTGGTGGCGGCGCTCAACATCGTCTCGGGCCTGATCATGCTGGTCAAGGACAAGGGCCGCGACATCGCCATCCTGCGCACCATGGGGGCGACCTCGGGCGCGGTGATGCGGATCTTCTTCATGACGGGAGCGGCGATCGGCGTCACCGGCACCTTCGCGGGCTTCGTGCTCGGCGTCGTCGTCTGCCTCAATGTCGAGCGCATCCGCCAGTTCTTCTCCTGGATCTCGGGCACGACGCTGTTCAACCCGGAGCTCTATTTTTTGAGCCAGCTGCCCGCCGACATGGATTCGGGCGAGACCATCACGGTGCTCGTCGTGGCGCTGGTTCTGTCCTTCATCGCCACGCTCATCCCCTCCTGGCGGGCGTCCAAGCTCGATCCGGTTCAGGCGCTCAGATATGAATGATCAGGTTCGCAAATCAGGCCAGCCGGTGCTTGAGCTCGTCGATGTCGGCCGGCATTTCCTCCAGGGCGAGAACCAGATCTCGATCCTCGACGGGGCCAATTTCACGCTCCAGACCGGCGAGACCGTGGCGCTGGTAGCACCCTCCGGCACCGGGAAGTCGACGCTGCTGCATCTCGCCGGCCTGCTCGAACGCCCCGACGAGGGCGACGTGATCGTCGACGGCGAGGCCTGCGGCCATCTGGGTGACGACCGCCGCACGGCGATCCGCCGCTCCGAGATCGGCTTCGTCTACCAGTTCCATCATCTGCTGCCCGAGTTCACGGCGCTTGAAAACATCATGATGCCGCAGCTGATCACCGGCCTGTCCAAGCTCGACGCGAAGGAACGCGCGGCGCAGCTCCTCGACTACATGCGCATCGGCCACCGCGCCGACCACCGCCCGTCGGAACTCTCGGGCGGCGAACAGCAGCGCGTGGCGATTGCCCGCGCGGTCGCCAACGCGCCGCTGATCCTCCTCGCCGACGAACCCACCGGCAACCTCGACCCCGAAACCGCCGGCTACGTGTTCGAGGCGCTCGACGCGCTGGTGCGCCAGTCGGGGCTCTCGGCGGTGATCGCGACGCACAACCACGATTTGGCCAGCCTGATGGATCGGCGGGTGACGCTGATGGATGGGAAGGTTGTGGAGGTTTAGGGGGGATGCTTAGGCTATCCCGAATTTGGATGCTTGCGCTGGTGATTTTCGGCCATTGCGGAACATCGTTCTGTATGTAGCAAGGTTCCGATGAGAGCCAAAACTGACCGATGCTGGAATCGAACGAAAGCCAGCTTTCCCAAGAGTTACGTGTGAGCAGCAGTACAATTGGCGTATATTTCTGCGCCTGATGCACTGGTTGTTTGCGTCCTGCGCAATTTTGGGTAGTCTGTACATCACATGGCGATAGGAGGCGAGCATCGACCTTTTTAGCGACTTTCAATACGCCAAGGATCGGCGCGCATCGCACTTCTATATCTCAAAACGTTTTTCATTCGAGGGGCGGCAAGCTAACTGGCGCTTCGGACATCGTATTTTCTCCAACAAAGAGGTTCCCGAGGTAGTGAAGGAGAACGATGAGTATTTAATTCGTACGTCTGCCACAGGCACGCGTCAGGTTAAGGTGAAGTTCATCGAGGACGATCGCCGAGTATCGCACCTTTGGTTCCAGAAATGGAACACACAAAACGATACCCCGATAGGCGAGCAGGTTGTGATCTATGGCGAGGAAATTCCTGAGCTGATTGAGTTCCTGCAAGTTATTGAAAATCTGGAAATTCCAGATGAAAATAAGTTCAATCGTAAATTCGAAGACCTGAGATTGATCCATCTCCCCGATGCGGATGCGCGAATGGTGCTCGCGAACCATCCGGAGTTGGTCGCGGAATTCGCTAGAAGTCAGATTACCACTCAGGATGTGATCGCGCTCGCCTACCGTAAAGATCAATTGGACGAGTTCCAAAAATTGCTGGGCAGGAACGACGTTGCCGAAAACGATTGGCAACAGTTTTTTGAACGGAACCAGTGGATATTCGGATACGGATTGTCTTATGTTTTTACGACCGGCTTAGAGGGAAAAGATCTGCAAAGCACGATCCGTGGAGCCAGCCTGCTAAACAGTGGCAAAAGGCCGGATGCTGTCATGAAGACACGTGCAGCAATCAGCGCGCTGTGTCTTGTAGAAATCAAAAAGCACACAGAAGGGTTGCTAAAGGAAAGCCAGTATCGGTCCGGAACATGGGCACCTACAGCAGAGCTGTCAGGCGCAGTTGCGCAAACTCAAGAGAATGTGCGGGCTGCACTGGATGAACTAGGTTCACATCACCGATTCACTGACGACAACGGGAACCCAACTGGAGAAGAGTTGACTGCGGTGCAGCCTCGTTCTTTCTTGGTATTTGGCGATTTATCTGAGTTTAAGACCGACCATGGCATCAACGAAGCGCGGTATCGCTCATTTGAAGACTATCGTCGTAATCTTCGCCAACCAGAGATATTGACCTTCGATGAGCTCTACCAAAGGGCGCGCTTCATCGTAGAATCGGCTGAGGGAGGGTAGAACCCGACCACTTACCAACAACTCCCATCAAAGATCACTCGAAATAGCATTTACAACGGTCCGTTTCTTCTCTGTCGTGCGAAGTCCATCTCCGGCGTCCAATCCATACACAAAAAAGCACGGCGAGTCTCCCCGCCATGCCTATGCGATCCCTCTTGATCTGACGTGTTCAGCGCAGCCGCTTGGCCGCCGTCTCCGGCACCAGTTCGCCCGCCAGGCGCCGATCAAGATAGTCCTCGCATTCGGCCATCAGCTCGTCGACCATTCCCGTGAAGAAGTGGTTGGCGCCGGGCATGGTTTTCTGGGTGATCAGGATGCCCTTCTGCAGTTTCAGTTTTTCGACCAGGCCGTTGACGTCCTTTTCGGGCGCCACGCGGTCGGCGTTGCCGTGGATGATCAGGCCCGAGGAGGGGCAGGGGGCGAGGAAGGAGAAATCATAGGTGTTGGGCTGCGGCGCGATCGAGAAGAAGCCCTCGATCTCGGGCCGGCGCATCAAGAGCTGCATGCCGATCCAGGCGCCGAAGGAATAGCCCGCCACCCAGCAGCTCTTCGAATCCGGATGCAGGCTCTGCACCCAGTCGAGCGCGCCGGCGGCGTCCGAGAGTTCGCCCGCGCCATGGTCGAATTCGCCCTGGCTGCGGCCGATCGAGCGGAAGTTGAAGCGGAGCGTGGTGAATCCGCGCTGCTGGAACATGTAGAACAGGTTGTAGACGATCTGGTTGTTCATCGTGCCGCCGAATTGCGGATGCGGGTGCAGCACGATGGCGATCGGCGCGTTCTTTTCCTTGCCAGGCTGATAGCGGCCTTCGAGGCGTCCGGCGGGTCCGTTGAAAATGACTTCAGGCATTGATACTCCATACATGGCTCAGGTTCGCGCGGCCTGCCGATCGGCGCCTTGAGGCGGGCGGGCGTAGGGATATCGGGGTCCACACCCTTGACGAGGGCGGAGCGGCTCCCTAGAACCTAGTTTAGAATCGTTCGAAACTGCAGCGGGTTCGCTGAAAGTTGGTTTGTCTTACGGCATCGGACACGGAAAATTCAAGAAAAATGCGCCCGGCCTTCAGATGGCGGCGCAGATTACGGATAAAAACCACCATGGCGACGGAGCGCCTCTATCTCGATTACAATGCAACGGCGCCGCTTCTTCCCGAAGCGCGGGCGGCAATGCTTGACGCGATGGAGCTTCCCGGCAACCCGTCCTCGGTGCATGCCGAAGGCCGGCGCGCGCGCAGCGTGATTGCTCGGGCGCGTGAGGCAGTGGCCCGGCTTTGCCAGGTTCCTCCCGCCCAGGTGACCTTTGTCTCCGGCGCCACCGAGGCCGCCAATCATGTGCTGACGCCGGATTTCCGCATGGGCCGTGCAGCAATTCATGTCTCGCATTTGTATGTTTGCGCTGTCGAGCATCCCGCCATTCTCGCCGGCGGCCGGTTTGCGCCGGAGCAGATCACCGTGCTGCCGGTCGATGGCGAAGGCCGGCTTGATCTGGCAGCGCTTGAAACCGCTCTTGCCGCGCACGATGCGTCGACCGGGCAGGCGATGCTCGCCCTGCAGCTCGCCAACAACGAGACCGGCGTGATCCAGCCGGTGCGCGCTGCGGCCGACATCGTCAAGGCCCGGCAAGGGCTTCTGGTGGTCGATGCGGTGCAGGGCGCCGGACGGCTGCCGCTGTCGCTCGGCGACCTCGGCGCCGATTTCCTGATCCTCTCCGGCCACAAGATCGGCGGACCCAAGGGAACCGGCGCGCTTGTGAGTGCCGGCGAGGTCCTGATGCCCGCGCCTTTGATGCGCGGCGGCGGCCAGGAAAAGGGCCACCGCGGCGGCACCGAAAACCTGATCGGAATCGCGGGTTTTGGCGCGGCAGCGGACGTGGCGCTGGAAGCGCTGGCCGACATCGGCTCGATCCAGGCGCTGCGCGACCGGATGGAAACCGGCATGCGCGACCTGGCGCCGGATGTGATCGTGCATGGCGCGGCGGCCGACCGGCTTGCCAACACCAGTTTCTTCTCGCTGCCGGGGCTCAAGGCCGAGACCGCGCAGATCGCCTTCGACATGGAAGGCGTGGCGGCATCGGCCGGCTCCGCCTGTTCCTCGGGCAAGATCGGGCTCAGCCACGTTCTGGCCGCGATGGGCGCCGACGCCGAACTCGGCGCAATCCGGATCAGCCTGGGACACGTACACACAGACAGCGACATCAGCCGCTTTCTCGATGTGTTCCAGACAATCAACGCCCGGCGGATCGCCCGCAGGGCCACACAGGCCGCAGCATGAGGCTGCGTCTTTAAACTTGATCGCGAAATGAAGATTTTTCGCGATACTCATAGCGTGAACGACCTTCACGTCCTACATAGTGCGGGTGCGCCCAAAGTGTGATCCGCACGACGTTAACAAGCTGCCGGCCTTGACCCGGCGAGATTGGAGAGCGCCATGCCTGCAGTGCAGGAGACCATCGATCAGGTCCGTCAGATCGACGTTGACCAGTACAAATACGGCTTCGAGACCGTCATCGAAAGCGATACGGCGCCGAAGGGTCTCACCGAAGACACGATCCGGATGATTTCGGCCAAGAAGAACGAGCCCGCCTGGATGCTCGAATGGCGTCTTGACGCGTTCAAGCGCTGGCTGACGCTGGAAGAGCCCAGCTGGGCGCGCGTCGACTATCCGAAGATCGACTTCCAGGACATCCACTATTATTCCGCGCCGAAAAGCAGCGCTGGCCCGAAGTCGATCGACGAGGTCGATCCGGAACTGCTGCGCGTCTACGAAAAACTCGGCATTCCGCTGCGCGAGCAGGAAATCCTTGCCGGCGTCCAGCAGTCCAAGATCGCCGTCGACGCGGTGTTCGATTCCGTCTCGGTGGTCACCACCTTCAAGAAGGAACTGGCCCAGGCCGGCGTGATCTTCATGTCGATCTCGGAAGCCATGCGCGAGCACCCGGAACTGGTGCAGAAATATCTCGGCACCGTGGTGCCGGTCACCGACAATTACTATGCCACGCTGAACGCCGCCGTGTTCACCGACGGATCCTTCGTCTACGTGCCCAAGGGCGTGCGCTGCCCGATGGAACTGTCGACCTACTTCCGCATCAACGAAAAGAACACCGGCCAGTTCGAGCGCACGCTGATCATCGCCGAGGAGGGGGCCTATGTCTCCTATCTCGAGGGCTGCACCGCGCCGCAGCGCGACGAGAACCAGCTGCATGCCGCCGTGGTCGAGTTGATCGCCATGGACGACGCCGAGATCAAGTACTCGACGGTGCAGAACTGGTATCCGGGCGACAAGCAAGGCAAGGGCGGGATCTACAATTTCGTCACCAAGCGCGGCGACTGTCGCGGCGACCGCTCGAAGATCTCCTGGACCCAGGTCGAGACCGGCTCGGCGATCACCTGGAAATACCCGTCCTGCATCCTGCGCGGCGACGATTCCCGCGGCGAGTTCTACTCGATCGCGGTGTCGAACGGCTATCAGCAGATCGATTCGGGCACCAAGATGATCCATCTCGGCAAGAACACCTCGAGCCGGATCATCTCCAAGGGGATTTCGGCCGGGCACTCGTCCAACACCTATCGCGGCCAGGTCTCGGCCCACCGCAAGGCAACGAACGCGCGCAACTTCACCCAGTGCGATTCTTTGCTGATCGGCAATGAGTGCGGCGCGCACACGGTGCCCTATATCGAGGCCAAGAACTCGACCGCCCAGTTCGAGCACGAGGCGACGACCTCGAAGATCTCCGAGGACCAGCTGTTCTACTGCCTGGCCCGCGGCATCCCCGAGGAAGAGGCCATCGCGCTGATCGTCAACGGCTTCGTCAAGGACGTGATCCAGCAACTGCCGATGGAATTCGCGGTGGAGGCGCAGAAGCTGATCGGCATTTCGCTCGAAGGCAGCGTGGGGTGATGCGAGTTGGCATCCATCCGTCGTCATCCTCGGGACAAGCCCGAGGATGACGACGGTGGTGCCCAAGGATGACGACAGTGGGCCCCGAGGATGACGGCGGTGAGAGACGGACAGACGGAAACGGCGGACGCGCAAGAAGGACGTGGCATCATGGTTGACAGGGAAGTCAAGGCCGAGATCGACAAGCTGAAGCTGCGGTACCGCGATCTGGGCAGTTCGATCGATGATCTTCTGGAAGCCATTTCCCGCGGGTCGACGGGCACGAGCGAGAAGATGCTGGGCGCCGAGTTGCACAAGGCCCGGCTCGAGCTTGCCTCGATCGCGCGGCGGCTGCAGGGCCTGCAGAACGATGATGACTGAGGCCGCACCACGCGCTGCAGGCGATCTTTTCGGCGCAATGCGGCAGGACCGTGCGGGCGCCGGCATGATCACGGTGGCGCGACTGGCCTTCGGCGTGTTCTTCGCCGGGTCGGCAGTGCTCAAGCTCACGGCCTCGGCAACGATGGTCGAGATGCTGGGGGCGGCGGGTTTCGCCAATCCGCTGCCGTGGGTCTGGTTGGCCGCTCTTTGCCAGTTGGCCGGCGGCCTGGCGCTGATTGCCAACCGCATGGTGCGGTGGGCTTGCCTTGGACTGATCGCCTATGTGGCGGTGGTCAACGGGGTATTGCATGGGTTCTGGATCCTCGACGGCGAGGCCGCGTCGATCCAGTTCCAGTTGTTTACGAAGAATCTCGGCATCATCGCCGGCCTTCTGGCCATTGGCGGTGCCGCCGGAACCTGGGGCATGGCCCGCAAAGAGGTATATTATGCTTGAAATCAAGAACCTTCACGCCCGTATCGCCGAGGACGGCACCGAGATCATCCGCGGGCTCAACCTCACCGTCAAGGCCGGCGAAGTGGCCGCCATCATGGGTCCGAACGGCTCGGGCAAGTCGACCCTGTCCTACATTCTGTCGGGCCGGAGCGATTACGAAGTGACCGAGGGCGATATTCTCTACAATGGCGAGAGCATTCTCGAACTCGATCCGTCCGAGCGCGCCGCCAAGGGCATTTTCCTGGCCTTCCAGTATCCGGTGGAAATCCCCGGTGTGGCCACCATGCAGTTCCTCAAGGTGGCGATGAACGAGCAGCGCAAGGCGCGCGGCGAGGAAGAGCTGAAGACCCCCGACTTCATCAAGCTGGTCAAGGAAGCAGCCGGCAGCCTGCAGATCGACATGGCCATGCTCAAGCGGCCATTGAATGTCGGCTTTTCCGGCGGCGAGAAGAAGCGCGCCGAGATCCTGCAGATGAAACTGCTCGCGCCGAAGCTGTGCGTGCTTGACGAGACCGATTCCGGGCTCGACATCGATGCGCTGAAGATCGTCTCCGACGGCGTCAATGCGCTGCGCGCGCCGGACCGCGCAATCGTCGTCATCACCCACTACCAGCGCCTGCTCGAGCACATCGTGCCCGACAGCGTGCACGTGCTCTATCAGGGCCAGGTGATCAAATCCGGCGACAAGAGCCTGGCGCTCGATCTCGAAGCCAATGGCTACGCCCAGATCATCGAAGCCGCCGCTTGATACGACGACAGGACGGGCCGCAAGGCCAGGAGAGACAGGCATGAACATGCAGACCAAGCCGCCACGCACCCAGGCCGAACAGGCGCTCCTCGACAGTTTTGCCGAAAAGGTCGGTCAACTGCCGGGCGACGCCAAGGTGACCATCGCGCGCGATCGCTTGCTGAGCGCCATCACCGAGGCCGGCCTCCCGACCCGGCGGATCGAAAGCTGGCACTACACCGACCTGCGCAGCCTGCTGCGCGGCGTGCCCGGAAAACCCGGCGGCGCCGCACGCGCGCTTGAGCCTCTGGTCAGCGGCTCGGTGGTGTGGCCGGTGGTGCAGGGCGAGGCCGCCAATCCATCAGTACCCGAAGGCGTGGAACTCACCCCGTTCATGGACCTGCTGGCCTCGGGCGAGGCTGCCGGCATGCTGGCCGCACGCGGATCCGATGACCTGATCGGCCAGCTCAACGGCGCCTTTGTCGAAGACGGCTACAGCTTTTCGGTCGCCGCCGACGAGGCGATTGAGGAGATCATCGAGCTGCAGTCGGTCCAGGCCGGGGGCCAGGTGCACAACCGCTTTGTCGCGGGCTTCGGCGCGAGGGCGAAAGCCACGGTGATCGAGCGCCATCTCGGGCACAAGGGCGAGAGCGGACTGTCGAGCTCGATCTCGACGCTGGAGATCGAGGACGGCGCGGAAGTGACCTGGATCATCCTGCAGGGCCGTGGCGAGACTGAACAGCATCTGGGCCAGCTCACCGCCCGGCTGGGTGCCGATGCGACCCTCAAGCTGTTTGTCATCAATGCCGGCGGCAAGCTCGTGCGCCAGGAAGTCCATGTCGACGTGGCGGGCGAGGGCGCGCATTTCGACCTGCGCTGCGTCAACCTGCTGGCCGGCGACAGCCACACCGACGTAACGCTGACGCTCGGCCATGCCGTGCCGCACACGACGTCGTCTGAAATCGTTCGCAACGTGGTGTTCAACAGGGCCCGCGGCGTCTTCCAGGGCCAGATCCGGGTGGCCAAGGAAGCCCAGAAGACCGACGCCCAGATGGCGTGCAACACGCTGCTTCTGTCCGACGAGGGCGAGTTCGCGGCCAAGCCGGAGCTCGAGATCTTCGCCGATGACGTGGTCTGCGCCCATGGCGCCACCGTCATCGATATCGATCACACTCATCTGTTCTACCTGATGGCGCGCGGCATCACCGAGAAGTCCGCCCGCGCCCTGCTGGTCAACGGCTTCGTCGACGAACTGGTTGGCGAGCTTGAGAACGAGGAGCTGGTCGAGGCGCTCGAAACCCTTATCGAACAGTGGCTTGTGGATCATGGCTGATACTCTGAATCACCCCTATGACGTCGAGGCGATCCGCAAGGATTTTCCGATCCTGTCGCGCATGGTGCATGGCAAGCCGCTGGTCTATCTCGACAATGGCGCCTCGGCGCAAAAGCCGCAGGCGATGATCGACGCGGTCAGTCATGCCTATGCGAACGAATACGCCAATGTGCACCGGGGCCTGCATTTCCTTTCCAACGCCGCCACCGACGCCTATGAGAACGCCCGCGAGATCGTCAGGCGGTTCCTGAATGCGCCGTCCGTTGACACTGTGGTGTTCACCAAATCCACAACCGAGGCGATCAACACCGTGGCTTACGGTTACGCCATGCCGCATCTTGAGGCGGGCGACGAGATCATCATCACCATCATGGAGCACCACTCCAACATCGTGCCGTGGCATTTCCTGCGCGAGCGTCAGGGCGTGAAGCTGGTGTGGGTCGGCGTCGACGACCAGGGCAATTTCGATCTCGATGATTTTCGAGCGGCGCTCACCGATCGCACGAAGCTGGTGGCGATCACCCACATGTCGAACGTGCTGGGCACGATCGTTGACGTCAAGGAAGTCTGCCGCATCGCTCACGAACGCGGCGTCAAGGTGCTGGTCGACGGCAGCCAGGCCGGGGTTCATCTGCCGGTCGATGTCCAGGACATCGATTGCGACTGGTACGTGATGACCGGCCACAAGCTCTACGGACCCTCGGGCATCGGCGTGCTCTATGGCAAGACCGAGGCGCTCAATGCGATGCGCCCGTTCATGGGCGGCGGCGAGATGATCGTCGATGTGAGCGAGGACGCGGTCACCTACAATGATCCGCCGCACCGCTTCGAGGCGGGCACCCCGCCGATCGTCCAGGCGATCGGCCTTGGCGCATCGCTTGCCTATATGGAGAAGCTTGGCCGCGCGCGCATCGCAGCCCACGAAGCCGATCTCACGGCCTATGCCACGGAAAAGCTCTCGGCGGTCAATGCGCTTCGCTTAATCGGCACCGCGCCGGGCAAGGGCGCGATCTTCGCCTTCGAGATCGAGGGCGTTCATGCCCATGACATCTCGATGCTGATCGACCGTTCGGGCGTGGCGGTGAGGGCGGGCACCCATTGCGCCCAGCCGTTGCTCAAGCGGTTCGGCGCGACGTCGACTTGCCGCGCCTCGTTTGGACTGTACAATACCCGTGCGGAGATCGATGTGCTGGTCGAGGCACTCGACAAGGCGCGGGCGTTTTTCGGATAGCCCTGCAAACCAAGTCCGATTGTCTTATTTACGCTTGTCTGATCGGAAAACCGGGTTTCGTTTTTCCCTGACAAACCCAAAAGGAGCAAAGCCATGAGCGACGCATCCACCCCTGAAACACCGGCTGCCGAAGCCGAAGTCCAGACCTCTGCCATCCCGCGCGATGAGCTGGCGCGGCTGAGCGACGACATCATCTCGGCGCTCAAGACCGTCTATGATCCGGAGATTCCTTCCGACATCTACGAGCTCGGGCTGATCTACAAGATCGACATCGAGGACGACCGCATGGTCAAGATCCAGATGACGCTGACAGCACCTGGCTGCCCGGTGGCGGGCGAGATGCCGGGTTGGGTCGAGAACGCCGTCAACACCGTGGAGGGCATCTCCGGCGTCGACGTGTCGATGACCTTCGACCCGCCCTGGACGCCCGACCGGATGAGCGAAGAAGCGCAGGTTGCGGTCGGCTGGTACTGAGCGCCGATACTGAGCGCAAGTACTGAGTGTCGGGGCGATGCGCCGTTGGCGACTTGTTAAGTTGACAGCTTCACACTACATTCAGGACATGAAGCAGCGGGCCTTGAACCCGTGTGGCTGAAGGAGACTGAAATGGGATTTGCCGTCATGACGCTGACCCCGGCTGCGGCCGAGCGGGTCAAGACCATCATCAAGACGTCCGACAATGCCGCCGGCATTCGCGTCGGTATCAAGAAGGGCGGCTGTGCCGGGATGGAGTACGCCATCGATCTGGCGTCCGAAATCAACCCGAAGGACGACCGCATCGAACGCGACGGCGCCACCGTTTTCGTGGCCCCGGAAGCCGTGCTCTATCTGCTCGGCACCGAGATGGACTACGAAGTCACCAAGCTGCGCTCGGGCTTCGTCTTTAAGAACCCCAACCAGACCTCGGCCTGTGGCTGCGGCGAGTCGGTCGAGCTGAAGCCGGCAGATCTGGCCCGGTTGGCGGAGGCCGGCAATGCGGTGGTGCGGGCGGAGTAGGTCCGGTGCGGCTCGGAGATTGAGTCAGGTTGTTTAAATGTTGAGTCTTTAAACGCCCGCAAGTCGCTGACTTTGCGGTCGTTTTTGTGTTTCAGTTGGACTGATTTTCCGCCGCGCCTGCTCTGCAGCCTATTCAAATGTAATTTGCAGACCGTCGAGGCGCAGACCGCTCACGCTCGTTGACCATGTCTCCCCCTTTTTGACCGGGAACGCACGCGTCACCGTACCTGTGGTAACAACCTCACCGGCGGAAATCGGGTCGGCGTGGGGATCGTTTGCAATCACCTCGATGGCGTGGCGCAATGCCGATAACGGACTGTCGAGAACATTGGCGCCGTGGCCGACGTCAATCTTCTTGCCATCGCGTGCAAGTTCGATCTGGAACGTTTGCAACGCTGTCTGCAGCATCTCTGGATCTTCATCCCTCATGTTCCGGCGCGGTCCGCACAGATAGGCGCCGTGCAGGCCGAAGGCGGCCACCGTGTCGGAAGCCTCGAAATTCCAGTTTTTGTAAAGTGAATCGACGATCTCGAAACCGTGCGCAAACCACTCGATCGCCCCCAGTAACTCGTCGTTGCTTTCTCCGATCCGCGGCGCGCGCGAGAAGCCGAATGCAATTTCCGGCTCGATCCGCGGCTCGCAGAAAGGGGCGAGAGAAAACCGGGTTCCTGTCGGCGAAACGTCGCGGAAGGTGGTGTCATACATGTATCCCCAGATCGGCGCGTAGACGTTGTATTCTTCCCAGATGGTACGGTTGGTGAAGCCGAGCTTTCGTCCGACGACGCGCTCGCCTTCATCCTTGCGCAGATCCCTGATCCGCCGGCTGATCCTGTAGGCGGCTTCCATGGAGAGTCCATTGGGATCCGAACAGGCAATCTGCCGCCTTTCGCGGCGGGCGTCCAAGATAAGCTGCGCCCGTTCGTCGTCTTCGGTTGCCGTCATCGCTTCACCCCCGCATCTTCTCCCCCATCGGATCGAACGGCGCTTCCAGCGCAATCCGCGCGGGACGGCGGATGCCCATGATTTCGATCTCGAACATGCCGCTGTCACCATTGGCGGCGAGCGCTGCCGGAATGTAGCCCTGGGCCATGGAGGAGCCGATGGTGTGGGCGTAGCCGCCCGACGTGATCCAGCCGACGACGCGCCAGTCGCCGTCGCGCAGCGTTCCGCCCACGGGCTTGTCGATCTCGGTGCCGTTGGCATCGAAGCGCGGGGCGCCATAGCCGTGGGGCGGTTCGACCGTGTCGTAATCGGTGTCGCCGACCCTGGCCCAGACCGGCTCGTCGCCCATCACGTCGGCGTCGAGCGCGTCGACCAGGAACGAGGTGCGCATCAGTTTCGGGCCGTCGGCATGCTCTTTCGCTGCCGCCTCGCGGCCGATGAAGTCGTTCTTGGACAGCTTGATGAAGCGCTCCATGCCGCCCTCGAACGGGCCGTAGATGGGGCGGAGTTCGCGGAACCAGGTGGGGAAGTTCTTCTCGAGCCGCATCGACAGCAGCGCCCGCATGCCGAAATCGACAATGCCGAATTCCTCGCCCGCCGCCTTGATGGCGCGGTAGACCGCCTGCTGGTAGCAGGGCTCCATCCAGATCTCGTAGCCGAGATCGCCGGTATAGGTGACGCGGTTGACCATGCAGGGTGCGCCGCCGACATCCATGGTGCGGAAATCCATGAAGCGGAAGGCGGCGTTCGACACATCGTCATCGGTCAATTTGGCGAGCACGTCACGGGCGCGTGGGCCTGCGATCGACAGGCCGACGAGACTGAGGTCGTAGCGGTGGACACGGATCGATCCGTCCTTCGGCAAATGCTTCTCGAACCAGCGCATGTGGTAGCGCTGCGCCGCCGATGAGCCCCAGACCATGAAGTCCTCGTCCTTGACCTTGGCTATAGTGAAGTCGCCGATCAGCTTGCCGAACTCGTTGAGCATCGGGGTCAACACGATGCGGCCCTGCTTCAGCATGGTGTTGGTCATCAGGTGCGACAGCCAGGCTTCCGCGCCCTGGCCGCTGACGCGGTACTTGGCGAAGTTGGCGATCTCGGTGACGCCGACGCGCTCGCGCGTGGCGCGGACCTCGTTGCCGATATGCTCGAAATCGTTGGAGCGGTGGAAGGAGAGCACGTCATGGGCTTCCTCGGCCGAGGGCGCGAACCACAGCGGCGTCTCAAGCCCCCAGCTGTCGCCCATCACCGCGTGGTTGTCGCGGACCATGACGTCGTAGAGCGGCGTCGTCTGCTGCGGCCGGGCGGCGGGCAGTTCCTCGTTGGGGAAGCGGATCGAGAAGCGGCGGGAATAGTTCTCGCGCACCTTGGCGTTGGTGTAGCGCAGCGTCGACCATTCGCCGAAGCGGGCCACATCCATACCCCAGATGTCGGCGCCCGGGTCGCCGTGGACCATCCAGTTCGACAGCGCCAGCCCCACGCCGCCGCCCTGGGAGAAGCCCGCCATCACCGCGCAGGCGGTCCAGTAATTGGTGAGCCCCGGCACGGGGCCGACCAGCGGGTTGCCGTCGGGCGCGAAGGTGAAGGGGCCGTTGATCACCTGCTTGATGCCGGCGTTCTCCATGGCCGGGAAATGCCTGAAACCGACTTCCAGCGACGGCGCGATGCGGTCGAGATCGGGCGCCAGCAGCTCATGGCCGAAATCCCACGGCGTGTTGACCGGCGACCAGGGCTTGCAGGCCTTCTCGTAGGTTCCGAGCAGGATGCCGGTGCGTTCCTGTCTTGTGTAGATCTCGCCCTTGAAATCGATGACGCCGACGAGTTCGCGCCCGGTCTTGGCGTTGAACTCCAGAACCTCGGGCATTTCCTCGGTCAGCAGATACATGTGCTCCATGGCCAGCAGCGGCAGTTCGAGACCGACCATGCGACCGACTTCGCGCGCCCAGAGACCGCCGGCATTGACCACGTGATCGGCCTTGACCGTGCCTTGCTCGGTGATCACGTTCCAGGTGCCGTCAACCTCCTGGGTCAGTTCGATCACGCGGTTGCGCAGAACGATCTCGGCGCCGAGCTTCCTGGCGGCCTTGGCGTAGGCGTGGGTGGTGCCTGACGGATCGAGATGGCCCTCGACCGGGTCCCAGAGCGCGCCGACGAAATTGCTCTCGTCCATCAGCGGGAACATGGCCTTGGCTTCGGACGGGGTGATCAGTTCGGTCTCCATGCCGAGATAGCGGCCCTTGGCGTGCACCAGTCGCAGGAAATCCATGCGCTCGGGCGTGTCGGCCATCATCACCCCGCCGGTCAGGTGCAGGCCGCAGGATTGGCCGGAGAGCTCCTCGAGTTCCTGGTAGAGGCTCACGGTGTAGGCTTGCAGTTTTGCGACGTTCGGGTCGCCATTCAGCGTGTGAAATCCGCCCGCGGCATGCCATGAAGACCCGGAGGTCAGTTCCGAGCGCTCGATCAGTATGACGTCGGTCCAGCCGGCCTTGGCCAGATGGTACAGCACGGAACAGCCGACCACGCCGCCACCAATGACCACGGCTCTCACATGCGATTTCATTGTCACTCTCCGGCTTGAAAATTTGCGGCAGATTGCGAAATCGGAAGTTCCGGCACAAGAGGCAAATGCGACATTGTCGGCAAAGATTGGATGGCCCTCCGCGTCATCCCGCGACACGACCGCCTGGCTCTCGCCCAAACCCTGCTCCATGGCTGCCGTCGCGCGGGGAGAGGAGACAAATCAAGCTGCTGCCCTATAATCATCCCATCGCATAATATAAGGGAACCATGTTCTTGGGGCAGGCGCGGGAATGGGATATCGGTGTTCAGGAACCATTCACTGCGGCCTGCTAGATTGATGATGATGAGAGACGCGCAGGACAAGACCTCCGAAGCGCGCGGCCGGTTGCGGCTGCGCAGCCTTTCGGCTGTCTTGAGCCTGGGTCTCCTGGTTGCCCTGCCATCTTCTCCCTCCTTAGCCTTCGAGCTTTTCGGCGTCAAACTGTTCGAAAGTGACGAGTCTGCAGCCATCGAAGTCGCCGATCCGCTCGCCTATACGGTCACGCTCGATGTCGAGGGCTCGGATCCGGACGGCGAATTGAAGGCCGATCTCGAGGCGGCGTCGCAGCTTGTTCGCGCGTCCGAGGATCCTGTTCCCGGCTCGATAGGGCTTATTCAACGTGCAAACAGCGATTTCGAGCAACTTGTTGCGGCGCTTTACGAGAATGGCCGCTATGCCGGCGAGGTGCGGATCCTGCTCAATGGCCGGCCGCTTGCCGATCTGCCGCCCGACGCCGATCTGAAAAGCGCCGAGCCGGTGCCGGTGCGCATTCTGGTGATGCCGGGCAAGCCGTTCCAGTTCGGCAACATCACCATCCGCGATTCGACAGGCGAGGCCTATGTCTCAAGCGTGCCGGGACTGTCGACCGGCGAACTTGCCCGCTCAACGGTGATTCTCGACGCCGAGAGGGCGCTGGTGCGGGATCTGGGCAGAAGCGGGCATCCGTTCGCGGAAGTCGGCAGCCGGGATATCGTTGCCGACCATGCGCGCGGTATTCTCGATGTGGCGCTGACGCTCGAGCCCGGGCCGGTCGCTCCCTTCGGCGCGACCGCGGTCGAAGGGGCCGAAAGCGTGGACCCCGCCTTCATCGCCCGAATGACCGGTGTCCCGGAAGGCGAACAGTACACTCCCGAAAGCCTTGCCGCGGCGGAGAAGCGGCTGCGGGCGCTCGATGTGTTCTCAAGCGTTACCGTGCGCGGCGCCGACAGCCTGTCGCCCGACGGCACGGTGCCGGTCCAGGTCACCGTGTCGGAGCGCAAGCACCGGTTCCTTGGCATTGGCGCCACCTATTCCTCCACCGATGGCGGCGGGATGGAGGCCTATTGGGGCCACCGCAACCTGTTCGGCCGGGCCGAAAAGCTGCGCATCGAAGGCTCCATCGGCAGCCTGGGCGAAACCGCGGAACCCAGGGACCTGACCTGGCGCGGCGCGGCGCTGTTCGAAAAGCCGGGCGTGCTCGGCCCTGCCTCCAAGTTCACCTCCAGGCTCGAGATCGCGCAGGAAAACCCCGACGCCTTCCGGCGCTTCTCGGTCGAGGCCGCGGTCGGCATCACCTACGAGCTTACCGATACGCAGACCGTGTCCGCCGGCGTCGATGTCGAATATGCGCGGCTGACCGACAGCTTCGATGTCGATCGCGAGACCGTCACGGTGGCGCTGCCGCTCGAATATGTCCGCGACACGCGCGACAACGAGCTCAACCCGACCACCGGGACACGGCTGGCGCTGCTTCTCGAACCGGCCCACGAGATCAATGCGGGCGCAACCTTCGTCAAGGCGCGCGCCGAGGCGTCCGCCTACCGGGCGCTGGACGAGCAGAAGCGGTTTGTCCTGGCCGGACGGGTTGCAGCCGGATCGATCTATGGCGCGGACCTTGCCGAAATCCCGGCCAACCGGCGGTTCTATGCAGGCGGCGGCGGCTCTGTGCGCGGCTATGGTTTCCAGGATATCGGGCCGGTCAATGGCGCCGGAAATCCGACCGGGGGGCGCTCGGTGCTCGAGACATCGGCGGAACTGCGCATCGGCATCACCGACACGATCGGCATCGTGCCGTTCGTTGATGCGGGTCTGGTCAGCGCCAGCGAGGATTTCTCCGGCGCCGAATTCAAGCTCGGCGCCGGCCTCGGGCTGCGTTACCGGACCCCGTTCGGTCCGCTGCGCATCGATGTCGCGGTCCCGCTGAACAAGGGTCCGCTGGATCCCGACTACGGAATTTATGCCGGGATCGGGCAGGCGTTCTGACATGGCTGCCGCAAAGCCACCCAAATCCCGCCCGGGTCCGATCCGGCGCGCGCTGCGATGGATTGCGATTGTGGTGCTGATCGCGCTTGTCGGCGTGATCGTCATCCTGGTGACCACGCCGGGCGGACGGATGCTGGCGTTGACGATCAACAGGCTTGGCTCCAGCCCCTCGCAAAGCGTCGAGATCGACCGGATCGTGGGGCTGCTTTCGGGCACGACGCGCATCGGCCACGTGATCCTGAGCGACGCCAGCGGCGAACCCTGGCTGCTGCTCAAGGGCATTACCATCGACTGGTCGCCGCTGGCGTTGTTGAGCTCCACGCTCGACATCGAAGCGCTCACGGTCGATCGTGTCGAACTGGCGCGGTTGCCGCAGGGTGGGGAGGATGCTGACGAAGGCGGCGCCCTGGTGCTGCCCGTGGCCTTCGACATCAAGCGGTTTGCCGCCATGGATATCGTTGTCGGCGCGCCGGTTGCAGGCAGGGTGGCGCGGTTCGAGGCCAGCGGCCGGGCAACGGTCAACGCCACGCTGTCGATGGCGATGGCGGATCTGTCAGTCAAGCGGACCGATGGGGTGGGCGGCGATCTTACGCTCGATGCCGACTATGACGAGGCGGAAGACCGCTTCAACGTCTCGGTCGCGCTGAGTGAGCCCCCGGGCGGGGTCATGGCCAATCTGCTTCGGCAGTCGCCTGACGACGCGATCAGCGTGACGGCGACATCGCAAGGCTCGCTTTCCGATTGGCAGCTCAGTGCGAACGGGCTGGTCAATGACGAGATCGTCGCGGATGCGATGGTGCAATTGACTGCCAGCGAGGCCGGCGAGGCGGTTTCGGTTCAGGCCGGCGGCCGGTTCGAGAAGTTCCTGCCGCCGACGCTGAGCCAGATCGTCGCCGGGCGCAGCGATTTGCTGCTCGAAGCGCTGATCGAGCCGGAGCGCACCGGCGCGGTGATCGACATCTTCACCTTTGCCTCCGGAACGCTGAGCGCCGAGGGACGTGGCCGCGTGGCGCGGGAAGGCGAGGTTGACCTCACCCTGCAGGTCTCGCCGCAGCCCGGCGCGGGGGCGCTGAGCTTTGGCGAGGGGGACGCGCGGGTGAGCCTCACGGTGCCCAGTGCGCAGATGCGCGTCACCGGCAGCGCTGGGGAAGCGGCGTTGCGTGTCGAGCTCGCCACCGACCGGGTGGCCGGCTCGACCTACAGCGCCGACTCGATCACGGCGGTTGCCGATTTCGACCGGTTTTCGCTCGACACCCGCAGCGGCACCGGGTCGGTCGATGTGACGATCGGCGCGGTGGGCTCCAGCAACGATATCCTGGCGCGGGCCGCAGCCGGCGGCGTGACCCTGTCCGGCGATGTCGCGCTTGTCGAAGACGGATCGATTTCCAGCGACAGGATCGAGGTTGGCTCGGGCGTGGCGCGGATTGGCATTGAGAACTTGTCCTACGGCGGCGCTGGCGCCCTGCAGGCAAGCCTTGCCGGCACCATCCGCAATGCGGTCCTGTCGGCACAGGCGCCAAACATGCTGGGCCCCGACACCGATTTCACGGGCGAGGTGGCGCTTGACGAGGCCGGCGCGCTCACCGTTCGCGACTTCCAGCTCACGTCGGAATTCATGATTGCATCCGGCGGTGTTGCGCTGTCGGGCGATGGCGAGCTCGCGGGTGACATTGAGGCGAATGTGGCGGATCTCTCCGGGATCAACGACGCCGTGTCGGGTGGCGTGACGCTTACCGCCAACGTGTCCGGGCAAAGTGCTGCGCCGGCATTCGAGGGCCGGATTGCCGGGCGGTCGCTGAGCGTGGAAGGCCGGGATCTGTCGGACCTGGTGCTGGAAGCCAGGGGCGTGGCCGATCCTGCGGCGCCGCAAGCGGATGTGACACTCACCGGAACGCTCGAGGGGCGGCCAATAGACGGCTCGGTGGTTCTGGCGCAATCGGATGACGTGCTGCGGATCGATCCGCTGCGGCTGCAGGTCGCGGACAATCTGATTTCCGGCACGCTGGTGCTGGACGCTGCCTACCGGCCGACAGGCGTCATCGAGCTCGATCTCACGGATATCGGATCCTTGTCGGCGTTGGCGCTGCAGACCATCAATGGCAGCGGTGGCGGCACGATCAGGTTCGATGTGGTCGACAATCAATCGATCGCTGAGATCGCGCTCGGGTTTCCTGAAATCAGGGACGAGGGATTTTCGGTCCGCGACGCCCGGCTGACGGCCAGGATCGCCGATCTCATGGGAACACCCGAACCGGTGGGCACGCTCGATGTCGCGGCGCTGAGCGCCGGCGGCACCGATGTATCAGGGCTTTCCGCCACGGCTTCGCAGAAAGACGGCTGGACGATGATCGACGGCAAGGCGCAGGCAGCAGGGTTTCCGGTGGCGGTTGAAGCGCGGGTTCGCCAGGGCGATGCCGGGATCGAGCTGGAAGTGGAGACGGCGCAAACCAGCTATCAGGGCCTGGCCATCACCCTGACCGAGCCTGCGCGCGTCGTGGTGCAGGACGGCACCGCCCGCATCGAGCAGTTGACCATATCGCCCGGGGGCGGCCAAGTGTCCGTTTCGGGCACGGCCGGGCAGGCGCTCAATCTCGATCTCGCCATCTCCGGCCTGCCGTTGAGATCGGTCAACGCCATTGCCCCCGGAGCGGGCCTGTCGGGGGCGGTGTCGGGGCAGGTCAGGGTGCGCGGCACTGGCTCGGCGCCGGTGATCAGCTATGATCTCAAAGCCAGCGATCTCCGCGCCGCGGCCGCTTCTTCGGTGGCTGACGTGCCGCTGTCGCTGAGCGCGAATGGCCAATTGAACAATGGCCGGCTGAGTTTCAACGCGCAGGGAAATGGCAGCGGGCTGGCATTCACTGCAAATGGCGGGCTCGACACCGGCGGTGCGCGCGCCATCACGGCAAGCATCAATGGCAGCGTCCCGTTCTCGATCCTGTCGGGACCACTGGCCCGGCAGGGGATCGGGCTTACGGGTGCGGCGCAGGCCGACATCTCGATCTCCGGATCGGTGGGCGCGCCGCAGATTTCCGGCTCGATCACGACGTCGGGATCACGCCTGGTGGATGCGCGCACGGGCATCGCCATCACCGATCTTGCCGCCGATATCGGACTCACGCCGGGGCAGGCGACGATCCGCTCGCTTTCGGGCGAATTGTCTTCCGGCGGCCGCATCAGCGGATCGGGGACCGTGGGGATCGACCCCGCCGCCAGCTATCCCGCCGATCTGCAGTTGAAGGTGGAGCGCGCGCGTTATGCCGACGGCAAGATGGTGGCGACCCGGTTCGACGCCGACCTGGCGCTGACCGGCCCCCTGACCGGCTTTCCCGATCTCGTCGGCAGAGTGGCGCTTGACGAGACCACGATCACCGTACCCGACACGATTCCGAGTTCGATCGGGCAATTGAACGTCACGCACGAGAATGCCTCGGCGGCAGTGCAGTCGCAGTCCGAGCGCCTGGCGGGCGGCGCCTCTGGCGGGTCCTCGTCAGGTCTGGGCCTGGATGTCGAGGTCCGGGCGAGCCGGCTGTTTGTCAGGGGGCGGGGCATGGATGTCGAGCTTGGCGGATCGGTGCGGCTGACAGGCACCACCGGCGCGCCGGTCGCAGCCGGCGGGTTCGACTTGCGCCGCGGCCGGCTGAGCATTCTCGGCCAGCGGCTGGATTTCGACAGCGGAACGCTTGGTTTTGCGGGCTCCGTGGTGCCGATCCTGGATCTGTCGGCGTCGACCCGCTCGGGCTCGACCACAGTCACGGTGCGGGTGAGCGGTCCCGCGGATGCGCCGGAATTCAGCTTCTCCTCAAGCCCCGAACTGCCGGAGGACGAGGTGCTTGCGCAACTGGTGTTCGGCCGCTCGATGAGCAGCCTGTCGCCCCTGCAGATCGCCCAGCTTGCCGAGGCGGTTGGCCAGTTGACCGGCGCGGTCAGCGGCGGGGGACTGGTGGAGAAACTGCGCCGCGCCACCGGGGTCGACGACATTGACGTGCGCACCGACGAGGAAACCGGCGACACTTCGGTGGGGGTGGGCAAATATCTCAACGACCGGACCTATCTGGGGATCGAGAGCGGCGGGTCGGCGGGAGCGGGCAAGGCCCGGATCGATCTCGATATCGGCCGCGGCATCAAGCTGCGCGGCGAAGCCGGGACCGACGGGCAAACCAAGGGCGGCATCTTCTTCGAGCGGGAATATTGAGCGGTTTCAGCCGCTTCTCACCACAAGTTGACCATGTGTGACGCTTATTGGCGGTTCGTGAAGGGGGCAGGTGATTGAAATTTGCCCCGCTGCGGCCCATCTCCGTGTCAGACATTGAGGTTTTCAAACAGGGAGCCACGGCATGACCAAGACCTATGCCAGAACAGACGACGCCATTGCGAAGCTGTCGCCGGAGCAATTCCGAGTGACCCAGCAGAACGGCACCGAGCGGCCTTTCACCGGCGAGTACAATGACACAAAGGCGGCAGGCATCTATGTCGACATCGTCTCGGGCGAGCCACTGTTTGCCTCATCCGACAAGTTTGAAAGCGGCTGCGGCTGGCCGAGCTTCACCAAGCCGATCGAGCCGGCCCATGTGGCCGAACTGCGAGATGTCAGCCACGGCATGGTGCGCATCGAGGTGCGCTCCAAGCACGGCGACAGTCACCTAGGACATGTGTTCCCGGACGGTCCGCAGGACCGCGGCGGGCTGCGCTACTGCATCAATTCCGCATCCTTGCGGTTCGTGCCCAAAGCCGACATGGTGGCGGAAGGCTATGGCGACTATCTTGACCAGGTGGAGGATATCCAATGAGTGAACGCGCAGTACTCGCGGGCGGTTGTTTCTGGGGCATGCAGGACCTGATCCGCAGGATGCCCGGCGTCGAGGATACCCGAGTTGGCTACACCGGCGGTGACGTGAAGAACGCCACCTATCGCAACCACGGCACCCATGCCGAGGGCATCGAGATCATCTTCGATCCGAACCGGATCAGCTACCGGCAGTTGCTGGAATTCTTCTTTCAGATCCACGATCCGACCACGCCCAACCGGCAGGGCAACGATCGCGGCCTGTCGTACCGCTCGGCGATCTACTACACCGACGAGCAGCAGCGCGCGACCGCGCTCGACACCATTGCCGATGTCGATGCCTCCGGGCTCTGGCCGGGCAAGGTGGTGACCGAGGTCGAGCCGGTGGGCGATTTCTGGGAAGCCGAGCCTGAGCACCAGGATTATCTGGAACGGGTTCCCAATGGCTATACCTGCCATTTCGTGAGGCCCGACTGGGTGCTGCCCAAGCGCGACGCCGCCGAATAGCAGGCTTCGCCTCTCCCCTATGGTGGACGGCCGGATCAGGACCCTGGTTCCATCTGGCCGTCCGCCGGTCCGCCTGATCCGCACACAACGCCAGAGGACAATCCCATGAGCATCGCGCTGTTTGACTTCGACAACACCTATGCCCGCGAGCTTGAAGGGTTCTATGTACCGTGGAAGGGCGCCGAGGTGCCTGCACCGAAGATGATCCGATTCAACCATGAATTGGCCGTGGAACTGGGGCTCAACGCCGACACGCTCGACAGTGATGCGGGGGCTGAGATCTTCGCCGGCCACGTGGCGCCTGAGGGGGCTACGCCGCTGGCAATGGCCTATGCCGGGCACCAGTTCGGCGGCTTCTCGCCCCAGCTGGGTGACGGCCGGGCGCTGCTCCTCGGCGAGGTGATCGATGCGCAGGGCCAGCGTCGCGACATTCACCTCAAGGGCTCGGGCCGCACGCCGTTCTCGCGCGGCGGCGACGGCAAGGCGGTGCTTGGCCCGGTCTTGCGTGAGTATGTCATCGGCGAGGCCATGCATGCGCTTCATGTGCCGACCACGCGGGCGCTGGCGGCGGTGACGACCGGCGAAAAGATCCTGCGCCAGGACGGGCCGGAGCCCGGCGCGGTGCTGGCGCGGGTGGCGTCGAGCCATCTGCGGGTCGGCACATTCCAGTTCTTCGCCGCGCGCGGCGAGACCGAGCGGCTCAGGCAATTGGCGGACTACGCCATTGCCCGGCATTATGCGGAGCTTGCCGACAGGCCCGATCGCTATCTGGGCCTGCTTTCCGCCGTGCGTGACCGCCAGGCGGCGCTGATTGCCTCATGGATGCATCTTGGCTTTGTGCACGGGGTGATGAACACCGACAACATGACGATTTCCGGCGAGACCATCGACTACGGCCCCTGCGCCTTCATCGATGCCTATGATCTGGCCGCCGTGTTCAGCTCGATCGACCACCAGGGCCGCTATGCCTATGGCAATCAGCCGCAGATCGCCCAGTGGAACCTGGCGCGGCTCGCCGAAACGCTGCTCGACCTGATCAATCCCGACGACAGCGAGGATGCCGTGCGCCAGGCGACCGAGGCAGTCAACGGCTTTCCGGCCGCCTATGAACGGGCGTGGCTTGACGGTCTGCGCGCCAAGCTCGGACTTGCCACCGCGGAAGAGGGCGACATGGCGCTGGGCGAGGCATTGCTCGCAATCATGCACACTGCCGGCGCCGATTTCACCCGCGTGTTCCGCAGCCTGTCGACGGCGGCAATGGGCGATGCGAGCAGGACGCGGGCGCTGTTTGAGAATCCTTCCCAGATCGACGCCTGGCTCGAGGGGTTTCAGGCGCGGCTGGCGCGCGAACCCGGTTCCGCGGAAGATCGGGCTGCAGCGATGAACCGGGTCAATCCGGTCTATATTCCGCGCAACCACATGGTCGAGGCGGCGCTGCAATCGGCGACCGGGGGCGACCTGGCACCGTTCGAGCGGCTGGTCGAGGTCCTGGCCGATCCGTTTACCGAACGGGCCGGGCTCGACGTGTTTGCCCTCGGAGCCCCGACCGGGTTCGGGCCCTACACGACGTTCTGCGGCACCTGACCGCTGTCAGGCTGACACGCTTCTGTCGTGTTGGTGGTCTACTTGACTGGCAAACAGTGATGGAGACCAATGATGGCCGGATTGACGAAATTGATTGGCGCTGCCGTGGCTGTCTGGATGGCCGGTGTTGGCGCGGCCCCGGCGGCTGATATCGAGCTGGGACCGCGGCCTTCGTTCCTGATCGACAAGATGGAAGACGGTCCGCTCAAGGACAGGCTGATGGCCTGCTCCGCCAAGCCGGTGGAGCGGACGCTGTTCTCGATCGGTCATCGTGGCGCGGCCCTGCAGTTTCCCGAGCACACCCGCGAATCCTACAGCGCTGCGGCGAAGATGGGCGCCGGCATCATCGAATGCGACGTGACCTTTACCAGCGACAAGCAGCTGGTCTGCCGTCACGCCCAGGATGATCTGCACACGACGACGAACATTCTGGGCACCGACCTGGTGGAAAAGTGCACGCAAGGCTTCACGCCTGCGGGTGACGGCGATGCCACGGCGGAATGCCGCGCTTCCGACATCACGCTCGCCGAATTCAGGACCTTGAACGGCAAGATGGACGCCGCCAATGCACGCGCCGAGACCGTCGAGGACTACATGAACGGCACCGCCTCGTGGCGCACCGATCTTTATGCGGCGGCCGGCGGAACGCTGATGACCCATGCCGAATCGATTGCGCTGATCGCCTCGCTCGGGGGCAAGTTCACGCCGGAGCTGAAGTCGCCATCGGTCGCGATGCCGTTTGACGGGTTCACGCAGGCCGATTACGCGCAGAAGATGATCGACGAATACAAGGCGGCTGGGATCCCGGCGTCGGATGTCTGGCCGCAGTCCTTCAATCTCGACGACGTGCTCTACTGGATCGAGAACGAGCCGGACTTCGGCAAGCAGGCGGTGTTCCTTGATGGGCGCGGTGGCGGTGACGGCTTCGATCCGCTGAACCCCGAGAGCTTCAAGCCGTCGATGCAGGAGCTGGCGGAGCGGGGCGTCAACTACATCGCCCCGCCGATCTGGATGCTGCTGACGGTGGAAGACGGCCGGATGGTCGCCTCGCCCTATGCGCTTGCGGCGAAGGACGCCGGGCTCAAGATCATCGCCTGGTCGTTCGAGCGCTCCGGGTCGCTCAGGTCCGGTGGCGGCTGGTACTATCAGTCGGTCAGCGACGTTCTCTCCCATGACGGCCAGATGTACGAGGTGCTCGACGTTCTGGCTGAGGAGGTCGGCATTGTCGGCATGTTTTCCGACTGGCCGGCGACGGTGAGCTATTATGCGAGCTGCATGGGGCTCGAATAGCGCCTCCGGCGTGCGCCGTTTCGGGTCTTGCGTGAAATAGTCTTCGCCAAAACGGCCGTTTGGGGTTGTCAAACGCCGCCGAAACAGCAACTACCATGCGGACTGCCGCATTGCGGCGGTCTGCCGCATCGGCATCAATCCCAACAAGGACGAATTTCGTTTGAAAAAGCAAGTACGCACCACCTTCACCGACCGCCGTCAGGATGCCATGGAAGCCAAGCAGAAGCTTCTGGAGAAAATGAAGGCGGCGCCGAAGGCGGATGACCCAGAGATGATCGCCAAGCGCGCCGAGCGCGAGGCCATCGCCAAGGCGCGCGAGGAACGCCGCGCCGAGCGCGAGCGGCTCAAGGCCGAAGAGGAGGCCCGTAAGGCCGCCCAGGACGCCGCCGACGCGGAAGCGGCCTACGCCGCCGAACACGCCGAGCAGATCGCCCGCGCGGAAGAAGACAAGGCCCGCGCCGAACGCGCCGTCGCCGACATGGCGGCGATGAAGGAAAAGCGCGACAAGCGCTATGCCGCCCGCAAGGCGCGGTAGCATCTGACTGGTGCGGGAGTCCCATCCGGGCCCCGCAGATCGCGCCGGCCCCCTCACCAACAAAATCTGCGACTTGGCCCTCTCGGTCCAAGACCGCGATTTTGTATCCTCTCCCCGGTGGGGCGAGGAGAGAGTGATGCGGGCTTCGCGGTTCTGCCGCGCTGTTCGCGATTCGACCTCTCCCCTGGTGGAGAGGAAGCAATTTCAGCATCTTAGCGTAGCTAAGTGCTAGAAATTTCAGGTCAGAGGATTGTGCGGTTACCCGGCACACTCTCTCCGTCGTCATCCTAGGCCCCAGAGCCTAGGATCCATTCCGTGATCTGGCGGTCGGAATTGCACTTCCTGCAACCTGCAGTATCATCAGCCCATGACGGGCTATGTCTACATGCTGGCCAGCCGCAAGCGCGGCACTATTTACATCGGCGTGACCAATGATCTGGGACGGCGGATACCCGAACATGCGGCGGGAACCGGGTCGCGCTTCACCGGCCGCTACGGCGTGCGCCGTCTGGTCTGGTATGAGGAGCATTTCGACATTGGCGACGCCATCCAGCGCGAGAGATCGCTCAAGCGCTGGCCGCGCCAATGGAAGATCGAACTGATTGAGAAGAGCAATCCGGAATGGTCCGAGCTGTTTCGCGGGACGGGGTGGTGATCGGCTTTCTGCGTGTTGCCCTGCGATGGTGCGCCAATAGGGGCGGCATCACGGAATGGATCCTAGGCTCGGGGGCCTAGGATGACGAAGATGGGGGTGGATCGGCCGTGATGCCTTGGTTTTCCTGCTCCTCGTTTTGACTTTTGGCACGCCAAGACCCCGCGCGTGACTTGTGTCACCGACGGCTCGTTGCCTCTCTGTGTCCCCGGCCAGGGCCGGAATGCGGGGCACGCGTCCGGGCGAGCCCGGATGGGATACTAGGGTGGTGGCTTTTGGCCCGCCTGCGCGCGCCCCGCCGGTGTCGGACCCGATGCCTTCCGGGCGCCGGGTGGTTCCGGGAATGGTGGCGATCATGCGCGGCGGACGGTTCGTTTCGTTCGCGCGGCCCGCGCCGCCGAACCCGTCCTTCCCGCCTGCGCTCGATGCCGTTGTGGCCATGGCGCCTGCGGGCCTACCGGCGCTGACGCGGGTCAGCGGTGTTCCGGCACCGGTGCGGTTCTCCTCGCCTCCTGCCGGATTGCTCCGGCCAGCCATGCGGCGTGTCAGGCCGCATTGTCCTCGTCTCGGCGTCTCGCCGCTGGACAGGGTCGCTCCCGGGATGTCGATCCCGATTCCCTCCGTTCGCGCGGTCTCGGGGCCGCCCGGCCGGATCTGCCGTCCTCCGCCGCTCCGGGATCCGAGGTCCCGCAGCATCCGATCTGGCGGAGGGATGCGCAGTATCGCATGGTGTGCGGGAGTGGGGAAAAGAACGGGGTGGGATTTTGGCAAGATATTGGAATTGTTGGGCGCGGGGGTGGGGTTTGTCCCCGTTTTCGGTGGGGATTGCAGCATGGCAGTGGCCCTTGAGTTCCGTCATCCCGGCCTTGAGCCGGGATCCAGCGGGCGAGCGTCTGCGAGCCGGAAGAGTCTCTCACCGCGCGGACGCGCGGTGGCTGGACCCCGGCGCGGGGGCCGGGGTGACGGGGAGAGATGCTTCGGTCCAAGATGGTAGGCTCCAACCTCTCCCTTGAGGGGAGGTCGGAGAAGCGAGCGACAGCGAAGCTGATCCGGGTGGGGGTGATGAGCGATCCGCGAGTTGCGGAGTGAGCGGCGAATGCCTTACCCCCACCGGCTCTGTTCGCCTTCCGGTCGGTCAATCGCCAGCCTCCCCTCAAGTGGGAGGCACGGGCTGCGCCCGCACGGCCGGCCCCCTCACCAACAAAATCTGCGACTTGGCCCTACGGTCCAAGACCGCGATTTTGTATCCTCTCCCCGGAGGGGCGAGGAGAGGGTGGCCACGGGCTCTGCGTCTCTGCCTTTGCCCTTGGGTAGAGGAAGCAATTTCAGCATCTTAGCGTCAGCTAAGTGCTAGAAATTGCATGTGAGGGGGATGGTGCCGAACGTGCCGACGTTGTTCCGACCCTCTCCGTCGTCATCCTAGGCCCCCGAGCCACTGCTGTCCGGTTAAGCTCCCCGTTCATATCAGCACCATCTGATTCTGGTGTGCGCTGGGCCTTCGTTCAGGTTGCCGCAG
>Ga0008835_100305_pt1 | contig 54225 bp, 53 predicted proteins | sample HotLakConsoUCCRE_FD_62215 | JGI IMG/M metagenome (GOLD analysis project Ga0008835, IMG submission 62215) | Hypersaline microbial mat communities from Hot Lake, Washington, USA - Hot Lake Consortium UCC-RE (Hybrid Assembly) ... | reverse complement strand
AGGTCGGCGACCGGCGGCTGCGAGCCGAGGCCGAGGAAGGACAGGCCGGCGGTTTCCAGGATCATCCAGCCCACGGTCGTGGACATCGCGATGACGATGACCGGAATGACGTTGGGCAGGATCTCGGTCAGGATGATCCGCGCGTCCGACATGCCAGACAGGCGCGCGGCATCGACGAATTCCTTGTGCGCGATGCCGACGGTGATGCCCCTGATGTTGCGGGCGAAAAACGGGATGTTGACGGCCGCGACCGCGATCAATGCGTTGATCAGGCCGGGGCCGAGGGCCGCGACGATGGCGAGCGCCAGCAGGATGTAGGGAAACGCCATCAGCATGTCGACGCCGCGCATGATGACGTTGTCGATCCGCCCGCCGTAGTAGCCCGCGATGATGCCGATGGCGGCCCCGATGGTGGCGGCGATGAGCGCTGCGGCAAAGCCCACGGCAAGGCTGAGGCGCGTGCCCCACATGAGCCGCGACAGCAGATCGCGGCCAAGGTGGTCGGTGCCGAGAAAGGCGCCTTCCGAAAACGGCGGCAGGTAGCGGTTCGAGGTGCTGGTGACATTGGGCGGCGCCAGCGGCAACAGCGGCGTCAAGAGCGCCAAAGCCACGACGACGCCCATCACGATCAGCCCGGCCAGAGCCAGCCGGTTGCGGGCGAGGAGCGTGAGGTAACTCACGTCTTGATCCTCGGGTCGAGCAGGCTTTGGGCGACGTCGACCACGATGTTGAAGAAGACATAGCAGGCGGCGACGAAGATCACCCCGCCCTGCACCAGCAAGATGTCGCGGCGCAGGATCGCGTCGACCAGCATCCGCCCGATGCCGGGCCACTGGAACACGACCTCGATATAGACCGCGCCGGACAGCACGAACCCCGCCTGGATGCCGAGGATCGGGATGATCGACACCATCGCGGCGCGGAGCGCGTGGCGCCAGACGACGCCGCGCTCGTGCACGCCCTTGGCGCGCGCGGTGCGGATGAAATCCTGCCGCAACACCTCAAGCATGGCCGAGCGCGACAGCCGCGCGATGACGCCGGTGGCCACGACGGACAAGGCCAGCGCGGGCAGGGTGAGGTGGCGCAGCAGCGCCCAGAGATCCCGTTCGCCGTAGATCGGCCACATGCCCGAGGCGGGGAACCAGCGCAGGTTCACCGCGAAGGTCAGGATCATCATCATGCCGAGGAAGAAGGAAGGTATTGAAATACCTAGAAGAACGACGAAGGTGATGCTCTTGTCGACCCAGCCGTACTGGTTCGCCGCCGAGATGACGCCGGCGACGATGCCGAGGAGGGAGCACAGGATGAAGCTGGTACCGGCCAGAACCAGCGTTGCGTTGAACCGGTCCAGCACCTCGTCCAGCACCGGGCGGTTGAGGTTGAAGGACCGCCCGAAATCGCCCTGAAGCATGTTGCCGAGCCAGATGAAATACTGCTGCACCAAGGGCTTATCCAAGCCCAGGTCGGCGTTCAGCCGCGCCACGTTCTCGGGCGTGGCGAAGCTGCCGAGGATGGCGAGCGCCGGGTCGCCGGGGATCAGCGCCATGATCGCGAAGACGATGACCGAGATGCCGAGGAGCACGGGGATGGCCGACAGCAGGCGGCGGAGGATGTAGCGGGTCATGTCGTCTCCTGCTGTGAAGCCCGGCCTGCGCGGAGCGTACACAGCCCGTACACACCCCGTACAGATGCGGCGCGGCGGAGGCCGGAGCCCGCCGCGCCGCCCGGCTCAGTTCTTGACCACGTCGTCCAGCAGCAGGAAGAACGACGGCTCCAGCGCGAAGTTCTCCACCCGGTCGGAGGTCACGGCGTTCTGCACCCAGTTGGCGACGAAGACCCAGGGCGCATCCTCCTGCACGATCACCTGCATCTCGCGATACAGCTCCGCCCGGCGGTCCTGGTCGGTGGCGGTGCGGGCCTCCTCCAGCAGGGCGTCGACCTCGGGGTTTGAGTAGTAGCCGGAGTTGAAGCCGCCGTTGTCGGGCATCGCCTCGGTCCTGAGCGCGAGATAGGGCAGGGTGTCGGGGTCGTTGGTCATCCACGACATCTGCGCCATGTCGGCCTCGCCTTCGAGGCCGGGGTTCACGCGGCCGAGGAAGGTGTTCCACTCGTAGGTCTCGATGGTCACGTCGAAGCCCACGGCCTCCAGGTCGGCCTGGATCGCGGTGCCCATCGCGACGGGGTCGAGCATGCCGGACCCGCCCTCGGTGACGTAGAAGGTGATCTCCGGGTTCTCGACGCCCGCCTCGGCAAGCAGTTCGCGGGCGCGGTCGGGGTCGTAGGGGTAGGGTTCCAGCTCCTCGTTGTAGGCCCAGGCGAAGGCCGGCGGCGTGGGGCCGGCGGCGACCTCGGCGGTGCCTTCCAGCACCTCCTCGACCAGCGCGGTCTTGTTTACAGCGTAGTTGGCGGCCTGCCGCACAAGCTGGTCGGTGAACGGTCCTTCGCGCAGGTTCAGGATCAGGAACCAGACGTGCGGGCCGGCCTGTTCCACGACGCGGAAGGCGTCGCCCTGGAATTGCGACAGGGAAACCGGCGGCACCTCGACCATCATGTCGATCCCGCCCGACAGCATTTCGGCCACGCGGGTGTTGGCGTCGGTGATCGGGCGGAACACGACCGCCTCAAGCTCCGGCGCGCCGTCCCAGTAGTCGGGGTTCGCCTCGACCACCACCGCCTCGTTCGAGCGCCATTCGACGAAGCGGAAGGCGCCGGTGCCCGACGGGTTGCGGCCGAAATCCTCGCCGTGCTGTTCGACGGCCGTCGGCGAGACGATCAGGCCGGTCGGATAGGCCAGGTTCGACAGGAACGGCGCGTAGGGCTCGTTCAGCGTGAAGCGCACGGTCAGGTCGTCCACCGCCTCGACCGTCTGCACGGCGGAGAAGAAGAATGACAGCGGAAACGGGCCGGTCTCGTGGAACGGGTGATCCTCGTTCAGCATCCGCTCGAAGTTGAACACCACCGCCTCGGCATCGAGGGGGGTGCCATCATGAAAGCTGATGCCCTCGCGCAGGGTGAAGGTATAGACGGTGCCGTCCTCCGACACGTCCCAGTCGCTGGCCAGCGCCGGCTCCACCTCCAGCGTGCCCGGCGCGTAGCGCACCAGCCCGTCGTAGACGTTCATCAGGATGCGGAAATCATTCACCGCGGTGACGGCATGGGGGTCAAGCGCCTGCGGTTCGGCCACCTGGCCCACCACCAGCACGCCGGGGGGCGTCTGCGCCGCGGCTTGGGTCAGCGCCGACAGGCCGAGCACGACGGCCGCGCCGCTCGCCAGCGCCGCGCGCCGCGTCAGGTTCAGAAGTTTCATGGTCTCTCACCTTTCCTGTCGGATGCGTAATTTATCACTATCAATTCGATCAGGCCAAATTATCATGATAAATGCAAGACACATGAACCGGGGGCCAAGGGGTGACGATTTCGATCCTCGCGATTGATGAAAAAACAGGCCGATTGGGCGGCGCCGCCGCCACCGGCAGCCTGTGCGTCGGCGGCTGGGTTCTGCGCGGGCACCCCGAATCGGGGATGTCGGCCAGCCAGGGCACCGCGCCCTCGACGCTGTGGGGCGAGGGGGTGCTGGCCGCGATGGCGATGGGTCTGACCGCCGCCGAGGCGGTGGCGCAGGTCACCGGCGCCGACAGCGGCCGGGCCCATCGCCAGCTTGCGGCGCTGGACCCGGCGGGGGGCACGGGCGCCTTCACCGGGGCCGAAAGCGTCGTCCACGCGGGTTCGGACGCGGTGCCGGGCGTGGTCGTGGCGGGCAACATGCTGACCGGGCCCGAGGTGATCGCGGCGGCGCTGGCGGGCTACGGCGCCGCAGCGGCGATGCCCTTTCCCGAACGGCTGATGGGCGCGCTGGGGGCCGCCGCCGCGGCAGGCGGCGATGCGCGCGGCCTGATGTCGGCGGCGCTGCTGGTCGTGGGGCAGGACATCGCGCCGCTGAGCCTGCGCATAGATCATTCGGTCAACCCGTTGGCGGCGCTTGCCGATCTCTACCGGGTCAGCCAGACCGACCCCTATCTCGGCTGGACCGAGGTGGTGCCGGTGCTGGCCGACCCGTATCGCGCGCCGGCCTCGGCCGATGTGCCCGACCTGCCCGAACCGATCATCGAGGGCGGCCCGGCGATTCGGCGCTAGGCCGACTTACTGCGCGAGAAACCGGCGCAGCACCTGCGCCTCCTGCCGCTGCATCAGCGCCTCGGCGGTTTCCATGTGGGCGCGCATGATCGCGCGCGCGTCCTCGGCCCGGCCGTCGCGCAGGGCGGCGATCAGGTCGGTCTGGTAGGCAAGGCCCTTTTCGTAAAGCTCCCGGTTGGGCGGGTCGTAGAGGCGGCGGTAGACGGTCACGTCGGTCAGCAGCCGCCCCATGAAGCTGACCACGAAGGCCAGCAGCGGGTTGCCGGAGAAATTCGCCAGCCGGCGATGGAAGGCGAGCGAGGCGACATGCTGGTCGCGTTCCTCCTCCGCCGAGCGGGCGGGTTCGGGGTAGGTGGCGACCACGGCCTCGAGCGCGCCGAGTTGGTCCTCGGTCAGCCGGCCGGCCAGCGAGGCGGCCAGTTCCGGTTCCAGCGCGCGGCGCAGCTGGTAGATGTCGGCCACCGACAGATCCTTGAAGTAGAAGTAGTTGGCCAGAAGCGCCTTGGCGCGGTCCGCCGTCACCTCGCCGACGAAGAAGCCGCCGCCGGGGCCGGTGCGGGTCTCGATCAGGCCCTGCGCCTCGAGGATACGCATCGCCTCGCGGATCGTGCCCTTGGCCATGCCGAACCGCTCGATCAACTCGGTCTCGCCGGGCAGGCGGTCGCCACGCTTCATGTTGCGCTCCACCACCCAGGTCTTGATCGCCTCGGCGACCTGCACCGGGCGTGAGCGGCGTGCGGGGCTGGCCGGATGGTCGTCGGGGGAGGGTCTGGGCGTGGTCACAGGCGCTGCTGCCTTGGATGGGTCGGAGCGGTCAGAGTGCTGGCGCGCCCTTGCGGATGCAACCGGAAACCGGGGGCGCGGGGGGCGTCGCGTGCGCGTGCCGGCGGGCGGGCAGGCAGGCAGAGTGAGCGGTCGCGGGCTTGCGCTTCGTATACCATCGTGCACCGGATTAGCCTTTTTTGTCAGATGCTTGATTCTTGATCTGGCTCAATGTGGGGCTGCCCCGAAACTGTCACTTAGCGTGAACACACCGGTCAGCTTGCGTCGCGATCTGCACCGACGACCGCATCGCATGAGGAAGGAGCGCACAGTGACGGAGGCTTGGCTCGGTCTCGACCCGCGGGCAGCGCTTGCCATCCATGTGGTGGCCGCGATCGTCACCGTGGGCGCGGTTCTGGTCGTGGCCAAGGTGCTGCGCACGCCGGGTGCGCCCAAGGACACCTGGGGCATCTACGAAAGCGGCGCGCCGGCCTTTGCGGCGGCGAACGCGCCGGTGCCGACCTCCTATTTCCAGATCGCCGCCTTCTTCGTGATCTTCGATTTCGAGGCGGCGGTGCTTTACACCTGGGCGCTGACGGCGGCGGAGGCGGGGGTGCAGGGCCTGATCGCGGCGGCGGTCTTCATCATCGTTCTGCTGCTGGCGCTGGCCTACCTCTGGCTCGACGGCGCGCTCGACGTCGGCGCGCGGCCCGCAGGCTCCGCCGGGCGGGAGGGCATCTCATGAGCGGCCCGCACCTCGAGTTGCCGCCGGGCGTGGCGATGGCGCAAGGGCAGATGTTCGCGAAGCTCGACGACCTGGTGTCGTGGTCGCGCAAGAACAGCCTCTGGCCGTTCAACTTCGGCCTGTCGTGCTGCTACGTCGAGATGGCCACCGCGCTTACGCCGGTGTTCGACCAGGCGCGCTTCGGGGCCGAGGTGATCCGCTCCACTCCGCGCCAGGCCGACCTGCTGATCGTGTCGGGCACCGTCTTCACCAAGATGGCGGCCCCGCTGAAGCGTCTCTACGAGCAGATGCGCGAGCCGCGCTGGGTGATCTCGATGGGGGCCTGCGCCAATTCTGGGGGCATGTACGACATCTATTCCGTGGTGCAGGGCGTCGACAGCTTCCTGCCGGTCGATGTCTACATCCCCGGCTGCCCGCCGCGCCCCGAGCAGCTGTTCGACGCGATGATCCTGCTGCAGCAGAAGATGGGGGCGGAGCGCCGGCCGCTGGGCATCACGCTGGGCGAGGCGCCGACGCCGTTCGAGCCGACGCCGCGCAAGGTCTTGCGCCATGACGCGCGCATGTCCGTCACCCGCCTCGACGATCCGGAGGCGCCATGACCTTCGACGCCCCGCAAGCCACCGCCGAGCGGGCGGTGGACGATCCCGTCGCATCGTTGCGCGCGCGCTTCGGCGACGCGATCTTGGCCGAGCAGCACACCGGCGAGGGCTTCCCCGTGCTCTGGATCGAGCCCGATTGCTGGGTCGCCGTACACCGGCACCTGCGCCACGACATCGCCCAGCCCTTCACGCTGATGGCCGACCTCTGGGGCATCGACGAGACCGCGCGCCAGCATCGCGAGGGGCAACCGGCCTCGGGCGTGACGCTGGCGAGCCACCTGATCTCGCCCGAGCGCAACAGCGATGTCCGCCTGAAATGCGCCTGCGACGCGCACGCCCCGCGCGCCCACACGCTGACCCATGTCTACCCCGGCGCCGACTGGTACGAGCGCGAGGCCTTCGACATGTTCGGCCTGCGCTTCGATGGCCGCCAAAGTCACCGCCGCATCCTGATGCCGAACGACTGGCTGGGGCATCCGCTGCTGAAGACGCATCACGCGCGGGCGACGGAGAAAGACCCGTTCACCATGACGCGCGAGAGCTTCGACGCGACCGAGGCCGCCAATCACCTCGACCCCGCCAGCCTCGGCCTGCCGACGGAGCGGGACGGGGTGGAGCTGATGGTGCTGAACTTCGGCCCGCACCACCCCTCGACCCATGGCGTTTTCCGCATCCTCCTCGGTCTCGACGGAGAGGAGATCGTCTGGGCCTACCCCGACATCGGCTACCACCACCGCGGCGCGGAGAAGATGGCCGAGCGCCAGACCTGGCACGGCTTCATCCCCTACACCGACCGGATCGACTACCTCGGCGGCGTGATCTCCGAGATGCCCTACCTGCTGGCGGTCGAGAAGCTCTGCGGCATCACGGTGCCCGACCGCGCGCAGTGCATCCGGGTGATGCTGTCGGAGTTCTTCCGCATCACCTCGCACCTGCTGTTCTACGGCACGATGGCGCAGGATACGGGCGCGATGTCGCCGGTGTTCTACATGTTCGTCGACCGCGAGCGCGCCTACGAGGTGATCCAGACGATCACCGGCGCACGCATGCACCCGGCGTTCTTCCGCATCGGCGGCGTGGCCATGGATCTGCCGACCGGCTGGGACAGGCTGGTGCGCGACTTCCTCGACTGGATGCCCGCGCGGCTCGACGATTACGAGCGGCAGGTGATGAACTCGGAGCTGTTCAAGATCCGCACGCAAGGTGTCGCGACATACGGGGTCGAGACCTGCCTGAAATACTCCGTCACCGGCCCGCACCTACGCGCCGCCGGCCTGCCCTGGGACATGCGCAAGCTGCGCCCCTATTCGGGCTACGAGAATTACGAGTTCGACGTGCCGGTGCACGACGAGGGCGATTGCTACGCCCGCACCTGGGTCCGCGCGCAGGAGATGAGGCAAAGCCTGAAGATCATCCGCCAATGCCTTGATAACATGCCAGAAGGGCCGATCAAGGCCGATCACCCGCTGGCCTTTCCCCCGCCGCGCGCCAAGACGCTGCACGACATCGAGACGCTGATCCACCATTTCAGCGGCACCGCCTACGGCACGCCGGTGCCGGTGGGCGAGGCGACGGGTCAGGTCGAAAGCGCGCGGGGCTTCACGCAGTATTCCATCATCTCGGACGGCGACGGGCGCAGCTACCGGACCCGCATCCGCACGCCGAGCTTCGCCAACCTCCAGGCGATCCCCGAGGTCGCGCCGGGCATGACGGTGGCCGATTTCGTCATCTACCTCGCCTCCATAGATCACGTCATGTCGGATGTGGACAAATGAGCCTTTCCCCCGGTCTCCGCACCGCCATCCTTGACGTCCTGCACCACCACGGCGGCCCGCGCGCCGCGATGCTGGAAAGCTTGCGGATGATCCAGCAGGCACATGGCTGGGTCAGTGACGCGCAGCTCGAGGAGGCTGCCGCGCTCCTAGGTGTCACCACCGCCGAGATGGAGGATATCGCCACCTTCTACAGCCTGATCTTCCGCCAGCCCGTGGGCGAGCGCGTGATCCTGATGTGCGACGGCGCGTCGTGTTACCTCAACGGCGGCGAGGATGTGCGCGACGCGGTGATGGCGCGGCTCGGCATCGGCTTCGGCCAGACCACGCCCGACGGGAAATACACGCTCATCAATATCTGCTGTGTCGGCGGCTGCGACCGCGCGCCGGCCGCCGTGATCGGGCGCGACCGCAAGCTGGTCGGCCCGCTCACGCCCGAGACCATCGACGAGATCCTGGGGGAGGCCGCACGATGACCCGTGAACACCCCCTGACCGGCCGTGCCCGCCCCGACCGCAGCCCGCACACGCTGGAGGACTGGCGCAAGCTGGGCGGTTACGAGGCCGTCGAGCGCGGGCTGAAGATGACCCCCGAGCAGGTGCTCGACATGGTCGAGGACGCGAACCTCAACGGGCGCGGCGGCGCCGGGTTCCCGGCGGCTAAGAAATGGCGCTTCATGCCGAAGCCGGGGCAGTCGCCGGGCGACGGGCCGTCCTATTTCATCGTCAACGGCGACGAGATGGAGCCGGGCGCCTTCAAGGACCGCATCCTGCTCGAGGCCGTGCCGCACCAGCTCATCGAGGGCGCGATCCTCTCGGCCTACGCCACCCATTCCAGCGAGATCATCGTCCTGATCCGCGACGCCTACCGAGACGCCATCGCCAACGTGACCCGCGCCATCGCCGAGGCCGAGGCGGCGGGGTATCTGGGCCGCGACGTGCTCGGCTCCGGCTTCGACGTGAAGATGTGGGTCCACCCCTCGGCGGGCCGCTACATCGTGGGCGAGGAAACCGCGCTGATCGAGGCGCTGGAGGGCAAGCGCGCGGTGCCGCGCAAGCGCCCGCCGTTCCCTGCGCAATCGGGCCTCTGGGGGCGGCCGACGACGGTGAACAACGTCGAGACGGTGTCCTGCGTCTCCCACATCGTCGGCAACGGCGCGCAATGGTTCCGCGCGCTGTCGCGGACGGAAGAGGGCGGGACGAAGGTCTTCGGCGTCTCGGGCCGGGTGAAATCACCCCGCATCATCGAGGCGCCGATGGGCACCACGGCGCGCGAGCTGATCGAGATGGCGGGCGGCGTGTCGGGCAACGGCGTGTTGCGCTGCTTCCAGCCGGGCGGCGGGGCGTCGGGGTTCCTGGAACCCGACGCGCTCGATGTGCCGCTCGATTTCGGCCATGTGGCGAAGGCGGGCTCCATGTTCGGCACCGGCACGCTGATCGTGCTGGACGAGACCGCCTGCCCCTTGGCCGTGATTGCCCGGCACATGGCCTTCTACGCCCGCGAAAGCTGCGGCTGGTGCACGCCCTGCCGCGACGGGCTGCCCTGGGTTGCGCAGATCATGGCGCGGCTGGAGGCCGGGCAGGGACGGATGGAAGACCTCGCCGTGCTGCGCGAAACGGTTGACATCGCCGGCCCGCGCGGGCGGGCGTTTTGCGACCTGATGGGGGGCGCGATGGCGCCGCTGGGTACCGGGCTCGCCCGCTTCGGCGATCTGTTCGAGGCGCATGTGCGCGAGGGCTGCTGCCCGGTTGCCCGCCAGCACGGGAGGGTCGCCGCATGAGCCGCATCCGCATCGAGGTCGATGGCCACATCCGCGAGGTCGCGGCGGGGCAGGACATCCTGACGGCCTGCACCCACGAGGGCGTCCAGATCCCGCATTTCTGCTGGCATGACGCGCTGGGGTCGGTCGGGGCCTGCCGCCTCTGCGCCGTGCGCGTCCATGACGGGCCGGAGGATGCCGTGGGCCGGATCGAGATGGCCTGCATGACGCCGGTGGCCGAGGGCCAGCGCGTCAGCGTTGCCGACCCGGAAGCCGCCGAGATGCGCAAGCATGTCATCGAATGGCTGATGCGCAGCCACCCGCATGATTGCGCCGTCTGCGAGGAGGGCGGGGCGTGCCACCTGCAGGACATGACGGTCGCCAGCGGCCACCACGCCCGCCGCTACGACGGGCCGAAGCGGACGCACCGCAACCAGGATCTCGGCCCGCTGCTGACCCACGAGATGAACCGCTGCATCGCCTGCTACCGCTGCACGCGGTTCTATCGGGGCTATGCCGGCGGGCGCGACCTTGACGTGATGGGTGCGCATGACCGGGTGTACTTCGGACGCTACGAGGACGGGCCGCTCGACAGCCCCTTTGCCGGCAACCTCGCCGAGGTCTGCCCGACGGGCGTCTTCAACGACAAGGGCTGGTCCAAGGACTACGCCCGCAAATGGGACATGGCGGCGACGCCGTCGATCTGTTCGCAATGCTCGGTCGGCTGCAATCTGTTTGCCGCCGAGCGCGGCGGGCGGCTGCGGCGGGTGCAGAACCGCTACAATGGCGCGGTGAACGGGCATTTCCTGTGCGACCGGGGCCGGTTCGGCGCGATCCACCTGCCCGAGGGCGCGCGGCTGACGGCGCCGCGGATCGCGGGCGTCGAGGGGACAGCGGAGGCGGCACAGGAGGCGGCGCGGGTGGCGATCGCGCAGGGCGCCGTGGCCATCGCCTCGCCGCGCTCGACGCTGGAGACGATGTTTGCGCTCCGTCAACTCGTTGGACCAGAACGGCTTTTCGCCGCCGTGCCGCAGGTCGAAGCGCAGAGCGTTGCGCGTATGGCGGGTCTTCTGGCGCGTTATGGCGCGCATCCGCTGCGCGATCTGGAAACCTGCGACGCCGCCCTCGTGCTGGGCGAGGACCTGACCGGCACCGCGCCCCGCGCGGCGCTGTCCTTGCGCCAGACGGCGCGCGGCGCGGCCGACGCGCTGGCCGCGGAAAAGGGCGTGCCGACCTGGCTCGACAACGCCGCACGCGTGGCGGGCGAGGGGCGGCGGAGCCCCATCGCGCTGGTGACCGCGCTGCCCGACGCGCTGGACGAGATCGCGACATGGTCGATCCGCCGTGCGCCGGACCAGATCGCCGGTTTCGGCCAGGCCATCGCCGCCGCATTGCGCGGCGAAGCGGCGGAGGAGGAGGCAAAAGCCGTCGCCGACGCGCTGATCCAGGCTGACGCCCCGGCGCTGGTCGCGGGATTCGGCGCCGCCCGGCCCGAAATCCTCGATGCCATCGCCGCCATCGCCGAGGCGCTGGACGGTCGCGCGCGGCTGTTCCTGTTCCCGCCCGAGGTGAACGCGATGGGCCTCGCGCTGATCGGCGCGCCCGGGCTGGAGGGCGCCGTCGCGGCGCTGGAAGCGGGCGCGGCGCAGACACTCGTCATCGCCGAGGCCGACCTTCGCGAACGCGCCGACCCGATGCTGGTCGACCGGCTTCTGGCGGCCGCCGAAACCGTGATCGTGCTCGACAGCCACGCCACGCGCCTGACCGACCGCGCCGACATCGTCCTGCCGGTCGCCGACTGGGCCGAGGCGGCGGGCACGGTCGTCAACCACGAGGGCCGGGCGCAGCGCCGCTTCGCCGCCTATGCGCCCGCGCCGCAAGCCGCGTGGCGGGTGGTCGCGGGGCTGGCGGGCGCGGACTGGTCGACGCTCGACGACATCCTCGCCGACATGGCCCAAGCCCTGCCGCACCTTGCGCCTGCGCGCGACGCCGCGCCGGACGCCACGCTGCGCACGCCGCTTGGCGCCGTCGCCCGCGCCGGCTGGCGGCAGGCCGGGCGCACCGCGCATGACCTGAAGGGCGGGATCACCCGCCAGGCGCCGCAGGCCGACCCCGACAGCGCGCTGGCGTTTTCGATGGAGGGCGCCTCGGGGGCGGACGCGCCGCCCGCGCTGCGGACAAATTACGGCGTGCCGGGGCTGCATTCCGCCTCGGCCGCGCCCTACCTGACCGACGACGCGCCGGGCGTGTCCGTCCTTGCAGGCTTCACCGGCCCCGAGCGTGCGCCGCAGCTCGACATCACCGGCGACGGCCTGATCCCGCTGCCGCTGCATGACCCGTTCGCGGGGGACGAGGCGGGCCGGTGCGCCGAATACCTTGCGCAGCGCATCCCGGCGCCGGTGATGATGCTGCACCCGAAGGATGCGAAGCGCCTGATGCTGTCCGACGGGGCGGCGCCGACCCTGGACGGCAGCCCCGTCGCCGCGACGCTCACCCTCAGCGACACCATTCCCGAGGGCCATGTGGGCCTCTCCGTCGGCCGTGTCGCGCCGCGCAACCTGGGCCGCCGGGTCAGGATCGGGGGCGCGTCATGAGTGCAACCCTGACCGTCTTTCTTTCCGTCGTCCTGATCATGGCGCTGCTGGTCGCGGCGGGCATCTTCACCTGGGTGGAGCGGCGCGGTCTGGGCTTCCTGCAGGAACGCCTCGGGCCGAACCGGGTCGGCCCTTACGGTTTCCTGCAATGGATCGCAGACACCGTGAAGCTGCTGACCAAGGAGGACGAGGTGCCGCCGGGCGGCGATCTGGTGACCTTCCGCCTCGCGCCCGCCTTGGCCGCGACGCCGGTGCTGGCGGGCTTCGCGGTGGTGGCCTTCGGGCCGGGGCTGACCATCGCGGCGCTCGACATGGGCGTGATCTTCATCCTCGCGATGCTCGCCTTGACCGTCTACGCGATGGTGCTGGGCGCGTGGGCCTCGCACAACCGCTACGCGCTGCTGGGCGGGCTAAGGGCGGCAGCGCAGATGCTGTCCTACGAGGCGTTCTTCGGCCTGTCGCTGATGGGCGTGGTGATGCTGGCGGGGTCGCTGAACCTCGGCCTGATCGTCGAGGCGCAGCGGGGGCTGTGGTTCGTGTTCCTGCAGCCCCTCGGCTGCGTGCTGTTCGTGCTGGCGGGCATCGCCGCGGCGCACCGGCTGCCCTTCGACCTGCAGGAAAGCGAGCAGGATCTCGTCGCGGGCTTCATGACGGAATATTCGGGGATGAGCTTCGCGTTGTTCTTCCTCGGCGAATACCTCGCCGTGATGCTGGTCTCGGCGCTGGCGGTCACGCTGTTCTTCGGCGGCTGGCTCGGGCCGATCCTGCCGGGGCCGATCTGGTTCGGCCTCAAGGTGGGGGCGCTGGCGCTCGCCTTCGTCTGGATCAGGGCGATCCTGCCGCGGCCGCGGTACGACCAGCTGGTAGGGTTCGCCTGGAAATGGGGGCTGCCGCTGGCGCTGGTGAACCTGCTCGCGACCGGCGCGGTCATGGTCCTGCGCGGGGGAGCGGCATGAAGGGTATCCTCGACAGCCTGTGGCGCGTGGGGCGGAAGCTGACCGCGCCGAAACACACCCGGCAGTACCCGGAAGAGCCAACCGTGCTGCCCGCCCGTTACCGCGCGCGGATCGTGCTGACGCGCGACCCCGACGGGCAGGAGCGCTGCGTGGCGTGCAACCTGTGTTCCGTCGCCTGCCCGGTCGATTGCATCGAGGTGGAGAAGGGCGAGACCGAGGCGGGGCGCTGGTATCCGGAAACCTTCCGCATCAACTTCGCGCGCTGCATCTTCTGCGGCTACTGCGAGGAGGCCTGCCCGACGCAGGCCATACAATTGACGCCCGATTTCGAAACCGCCGACTACACCCGCGCCGGCCTGATCCACGACAAGGAGGATCTGCTGATCGCGGGGCAGGGCAAGCAGGCGGGCTACAGCTACTGGGCCGTTGCGGGCAAGGCCGTGGACGATGCAGACCGCCCGGCCCCCATCGACCTGAAGGACCTGACGCCATGAGCTGGGGATTTGCGATCTGGGCCGCGACGCTGGCCTTCGGCGCCGCCGTTCTGGCGGTCACGCGCGCCTCGGCGGTGCATGCGCTGCTGCTGCTGCTGGCATGCCTGATCGCGCTTGGCGTGGCCTTCTTCGCCATGGCGGCGAATTTCGCGGGCGCGATCCAGCTGCTGATCTACGCCGGTGCGGTGGTGGCGGTGTTCGTCTTCGTCGTCATGACCATCGACGGCAGCGAGGCGGCGATCGCGCGCGAGCACGAGCTGTTGCGCCGCGCCTGGCGCTGGCCGGCGCTGATCGTCGGGCTCAGCGTCATCCCGATCCTGTTCGGCATCGGGGGCGCGACTGTCGGCGACGGCACGCCCGCGCCGACCCGCGCCACCGACCTTGGCCTGCTGATGTTCGGCGACTGGAGCGTGGCGACGGAACTGGTGGCGCTGCTCCTGATCGCGGGGATGCTGGGCGTGCGCCACCTTGGCCGCAGCCTTGGCCCTCGGCTGCGCGAAAGGGGGCGGGAATGAGCGCGCTCAACATCTTGCTGGTGCTGGCGGCGGGCCTGTTCCTGGCTGGGCTGTTCGGCGTCGCCGCGCGGCGCACGATCGTGATGCAGCTCATCTCGCTCGAGGTGATGCTGGCAGGCCCGGCGCTGGGCTTCGTCGCCGTCGGTGCGCATCACGGGTCGGTCGAGGGCAGCGCGATGTTCATCCTCGTCTTGGGCCTTGCCGCCGCCGAGGTGGCGCTGGGGCTGGCGATCTACCTGCACATGCGCCGCGCCACCGGGGGCGACAGCGACGCCGCCCGCAGGCTGAGGGGGTAGAGCGATGCTGGCCTATCTCCTGTTGCTGGTGCCGCTGCCGCCGCTGGGCGGGTTCCTGCTGCTGGCGCTCGACCCCTACAAGCTCGACCGCCGGGCGGTGATGGCCGCGGCACTCGCCGCCGGCATCGCGCCGCTGGTGATCTTTCTGCCGCTGGCGCTGGCCTATTTCGCCGGCGGCATCGGTGACCTGATCGCGCCCGCCTTCACCCTGAACTTCGGCCAGTACCAGGTCGCGCTCGCCCTGCAACTCGACCCGATCAGCGCCATCGGCGCGCTGACCGTGACGGTCGTGGCGAGCTGCGTGATGGTCTATTCCGCCGATTACATGGCCGGCGCCAAGGTGTCGGACCTGCGCCGCTTCTTCGCGCTGATGAACCTGTTCCAGGCCGGCATGCTGTCGATGGTGATGGCCGCCGACAGCATCGTCTTCTTCCTCGGGTGGGAGCTGATGGGGCTCTGCTCGTTCTTCCTGATCTCCTACAACATGACCTCGCCGCGCGCCTTCCGCGCCGGTCAGAAGGCCTTCGTGATGACGCGCATCGCCGATGCGGCGCTGCTGGCGGGGCTTCTGCTGCTGTTTCTGGAGGCGACGTCGGTGCGCATGGCCGACCTCATCCCGGCGGGGCTTGCCGCGCCCGAATTGCGCGCGGTGATGATCGCGGTGCTGCTGCTGGTGGGCGCGCTGGGCAAATCGGCGCAGATCCCGTTCCAGACGTGGCTGCCGACCGCGATGGCCGGCCCGACGCCGGTCTCGGCGCTGCTGCACTCGGCCACGATGGTCGCCGCCGGCGCGATCTTGCTGATCCGTTTCGCGCCGCTGATCGAGGCGCACCCCGGCGTCGCCGCCGCCACCGCCATCGCAGGCGTGGCCACCGCCGTCTTCGGGTCGCTCTGCGCCATCGCGCAGACGGATGTGAAGCGACTGCTGGCCTATTCCTCGATCAGCCAGATCGGCTACATGCTGCTGGCCGTGGGCATGGGCGCGCCGGGCGTGGCGATGGCGCATTTCGTCGTCCACGCGCTGTTCAAGTCGCTGCTGTTCATGGCCGCCGGCGTGCTGTCGCACGCAGGCGGCGGGTCGACCGACATCGACCGGTTGCGCGGCACCGCCCGCGTCGCGCCGGTCACCTTCGCGACCTATGCCATCGGGGCGGCGGCGCTGGCGGGCTTTCCGATCCTGTCGGCGGGCTGGTGGTCGAAGGAGGTGATCCTGGGCGCGGCGGTGATGGCCGGTCCCTTCGGGCAGTTCCTGTGGCTGGTCGCGCTTGGCGCCGCCGCGCTGACCGGGGTCTATGCCTACCGGCCGGTCTGGTCGGCCTTGCGCCGGCCTGCAAAGCCGCTGCCGGCCTACCACGAACACTGGTTCGCCATCGGGCCGCTGATCTTTCTGGCCGCGGCCTCTGTGCTGGGGGGCTTTCTCGTCGGGCCGATCGTGGAGGCGATGGGCGGCCACGCCCCGCACCCCGGCCTCGGCGTCGAGGCGATGGGCGCGCTGGCCGCCATCGCCGGGCTGGCCGGGTCCGTCGGCGTCACCTTCCTTCCGTCCTGGGCGGCGCGCATCCGGCGGGCGCGGCGGCTGCGCGCGGGGATGCAGATGGATGCGGTCTACTACGCCTTTCTGGTGCGGCCCTACCGGCGCGTCGTCCGCATCCTCAGCGGGCGGGACGGGCGGCTGGGCCGGTCTGTCGGGGCGGGGCCCGCCACGCAGGACGGCGCGATGGGCGATCCGGTGGGCACCGCCACCGTGGTCTTCGGCCTGTGGCTGGCGCGGGTGGTCACGGCGCCCTTCGTGCCCGACCGGTTCGACACGGTGGTGATGGCCGGCGTACGCGAGACGCGGCGCGCCGGCATCCGGGCCCGGCGGCTGCAGACCGGGCGGTTCAGGACATATGCGATGGCGTTTGCGCTGGGGCTTGGCGTTCTCGTCATCCTGGCATGGGGGATGACATGGGGTTGAGCTTGCAGATACTGCTGCCCTTCTTCGGCGGTCTGGCGGTTCTCTTCGCGCCCCGCCTGGGGCGCGACAAGGAAAGATGGGCGACCGTCCTGGTGATGGGCCTGACGCTGTTCGCGTTGCTCTACAGCGTGGTGAACAGCGACGAGGGCCGGTGGCTGGCCTATACACAGGCCGATTGGGCGCCATCCTTCGGCATCCAGATCCTTCTGGCGATGGACGGGCTGTCGGCGGCGATGCTGGCGATCTCCGCGGGGCTTGGCATCGTGTGCGTCTTCATCTCGTGGGAGGTGACGCACCGCTCGGCCATGTATCACGCGGTGATCTGCTGGACGGTGGCGACCGCCAACGGCGTGTTCCTGTCCTTCGACCTGCTGGTCTTCGCCTTCTTCTGGGAGCTGATGATCATCCCCGCCTTCCTTCTTATCGGCCTCTGGGGCCATGGCAAGCGCGAGGCGGCGGCGATGAAGTTCCTCGTCTTCAACGCGGTGGCGGGGCTGGGCCTGCTGGCGGCGGTGTTCTGGATGGGCGCGACCGCGCCCGAGATCACCTTCGACGCCTTCGTGCTGGCCGAGGCGGGCTACGCCACCTGGGTGCAGGTACTGCTGCTGCTGGGCTTTGCCGTGGCCTTCATGGTCAAGCTGCCGGTGCCGCCGTTCCACGCCTGGCTGCCCGACGCGCACACGCAGGCGCCGACGGCGGGCTCGATCCTGCTGGCGGGGCTGTTGCTGAAGACGGGGGCCTACGGGTTGTTCCGGTTCCCGCCGCTGCTCTTCCCCGAGGGCCTGATGGTGCTGGCGCCCTACGGCATGGCGCTGGGGGCCTTCGGCGTCGTCTATGGCGCGATCCTGGCCTGCGGGCAGTTCGACGCGAAGCGGCTGATCGCCTACACCTCCATCGCGCATATGAGCATCGTGTTGATGGGCGTCTGCGGCGGCGTGCATTTCGCGCTGGCGGGTGCGGGCGTCGAGATGGTGGCGCACGCCTTCTCCTCCTCGGCGCTGTTCCTGCTGATCGGCGCGCTGCAGCAGCGCACCGGCACCCGCGACCTGCGCGAGTTGGGCGGGCTGCAAAAGACCGCGCCGGCCTTCGCCACCGCCTTTGCCGTGTTCTTTGCCGCGGCGCTCGCCATGCCCGGCACCGCCAATTTCCTCGGCGAGGCGCTGGTGATCACCGGCATGTTCCAGGTGAACTGGGCCTTCGCCGCCATCGCGCTGGTGTCGCTGGTCGTGTCGGTCGTCTATGCGACGCGGCTGATCGGGGCGATCGTGTTCGGCGAGCCGAAGGCCAACACCGCGGTCATCGCGGATCTCAAGCCGCATGAGCTGTGGCCGCTGATCGCGCTGGGAGCCGGGACGCTGGTCTTCGGCCTGTTTCCGCAGACGCTGGTGGGCTGGTTGCGGCCGGCCGTCGACGCGGCGCTGCTGCCGCTGGGGGTGGGTGCGCCATGACCGGCGGCACGCTGTGGTCCGTCGCACCGCTGGCCCTGACGGGGCTGGCCGCGATCCTCGCCATGGTGCTGGCGCCGATCCAGCCGATGCCGCGCGTGCGTATCGCGGCGGCCCTGCCGCTGGCGCTGGCCGTGGCCATCGGGCTTGCCCGCCTGCGCGCGCCCGAGGCGCCGTTCAGCGTGCTGCTGGCCGATGACATGCTGGCGCGCCTCGGCGCGCTGCTGGCCGCCGCTGCGGGGCTGGGCATCCTGAGCTTCACCCGGACGATCTGCACCGGTCGCGAGGGGCCGGCGCTGGTCACCATCGCCGCCGCCGGCGGCGCGGCGCTGGCGGGCGCCAACCACGGCGCGACGCTTTTTCTGGGGCTGGAGCTGACGACCCTGCCGATGGTCGCGCTGGCGCTGATGCCGCGCACGGAGCGGGCGGTTGAGGCCGCCTACAAGCTGTTCCTGATCGCCGGTGTCGGCGCGGGGGCGCTGCTGATGGGGCTGGTCTTCGGCTTTGCCGCCTCGGGCAGCCTGCGGGTCGAGGCCTGGTCGGCGGGCGGGCCGGTGGCTGCCATCGGCCTCGCCTTCGTGCTCGTCGGCCTTGCCGTCAAGTTCGCGCTGGTACCGTTCCACATGTGGTCGCCCGACCTGACCGCAGGCGCGCCCGCGCCGGTCGGCGCCATCGCCGGGTCGATTTCCAAGGTGGCGGTGGCGATCGCCGCGCTGCGCATCGGGCTGGGCGTGCCCGCGCCCGAAATCTGGGCGCTGGGCCTGCTGCTTGCGGGGGGCGCGGCGGTGATCTGGGGCAATCTCGCGGCGCTCAGGCAGGACAACCTGATGCGGATGCTCGGCTATTCCAGCATCGCCCATTCCGGCTACCTCGCGCTGGTGCTGTCGGTCGGCGGCGGGCTGATGGGCGAGACGGTGCTGGTCTATGTCGCAAGCTACGCGCCCGCCATCGTCGCGGGCTTTGCCGTCGCAGCACTTCTGGGGGCCGAGACGCGGCTGGGCGACCTGCGCGGGCTGGCGTGGTCGCGCCCGGTGGCGGGGGTGGCGCTGGGGGTGGCGCTGCTGTCGATGGCGGGCTTGCCGCCGACGGTGGGGTTCCTGGCCAAGATCTACCTCTTCTCCAGCCTCGCGGGGGAAAGCGCCTGGGCGTCGCTGATCCTTGCCGCCGCAGGCTCGGCACTCGGGTTCGCCTACTACCTGCGCATCGCGATCCGCGTCTTCACGATGCCGCAGATCCCGGCGGAGCGGGCGGTGCTGCGCCCCGCCGATGGCGTCGCGATGGCGGTGTCGGTCGCCCTGATCTTAGGCCTCGGCATCTACCCCGAGCCGCTGACGGGCCTCGCCGCCGCCGCCTTCCGCTAGACCCGGTCGGGCGCGGGCAGGCCGAAGACCTGCGCGGCGCTGTCGCCGGCGGCCAGACGCGCCTCCCACCCGGCCTCCTTCGCGGCCTTGTCGGCGACCGGGCCAAGCCCGCCGGTGACGGTGAGGGGCGGCAGGCAGACGAGGCCGTCGTCGTCGCCCAGCAGGAGGTCGCCGGGCTCGATCACCGCGCCCCCGAGCGTGATCGGCGCGTTGATCGTGCCGCCTGCCGCCCCGGTCGGCCCTTGCGGGGTGATGTGGCGGGCGAAGACCGCGAAATCGTCCCAGGATGCGAGCATCGCCACGTCGCGCACCGCGCCGTCGAGGATCAGGCCCGAGACGCCGCGCCGGCGCAGGTGGCCCGACAGGATTTCCCCGATCATCGCGGTCTCTGCGGCACCCCCTGCATCCACGCAGAGCACGTCGCCCGGCTGCACCACGTCCAGCACATACAGCATCGCGCCGAAGTCGGGCGGGCTGACACGGACCGTCACCGCCCGCCCGAAGAGGCGCGGCTGCCGGCCCGCGGGGCGCAGGGGGCGGATGGCCGGGTCGATCTGGCGCGCGCCTGGGGCGCAGTCGACGACCAGCGCCACGGGCACGTCGCGCCAGGGCGCGAGCGCGGCATCGGGCATCGCCTCGGGGGCCGGGTGGATCGTCACGGGCATGGGCACACCTCAGGCATGGGTCTTGAGCGCCGCGCCGAGGGCCTTGATCCCCTCCTCGATGCGGGCGTCGGATTGGGCGGAGTAGTTGAACCGCGCAGTGTTGGCCTGCCCGGTGACGGGAAAGAAGGTCTCGCCCGGCACATAGGCCACGCGCGCTTGCGGCAGCGCCACGTCACGCATGAAGGCGGTGGCGTCGAAGCCCTCGGCGAATTCCACCCAGGTGAACAGCCCGCCTTCGGGGTCGGTCACGCGCACGTCTTGCGGGAAATGCCGGCGCATCGCGTCCAGCATCACGCCCTTCTTGCGGGCATAGGCGGCGCGCAGCGTGTCGACATGGGCCGAAAGGTCGTGGCGGTCGAGAAAGAGGCTGGTGGCCGCCATGTTGAGCGTCGAGGTCTGGGTGTCGCCGGCAAGCTTCAGGAGCTTCATCTTGCCCAGGAGCGCGGGCGAGGCGACCGCCCAGCCCAGCCGCAGCCCCGGCACCAGCACCTTGGAGAAGGAGCCGAGGTGGATCACCCGACCTTGCGTGTCGAGCGACTTCAGCGTCGGCAGCGTATCGCCGGAAAACCGGATGCGCCGATAGGGCGAATCCTCCAGCACGATCACGTCATGCGCGTTCGCCAGTTCGATCAGACGGTGGCGGCGGTCGCGTGACAGCGTGACGCCGGTGGGATTCTGGAACTCGGGGATCGTATAGATGAACTTCACCCGCGGCGTGGTCTTCAGCACCTCCTCCAGAAGGTCCATCCGCATTCCGTGGCCGTCCATCGGGATCGGGGCATAGACCGGCTCGCACGGATCGAAGGCGATGCGGCCGCCGAGAAAGGTCGGGTCTTCGGTCACGATCACGTCGCCCGGATCGACCAGCATCCGGGCGGTGAAGTCGAGACCCTGCTGGCTGCCCTGCAGGATCAGCACATCGGCGGCGGTACAGGGCGTGCCGTCGTCCGTCATCAGCCCCGCCACCTGCTCGCGCAGGCGCGGCAACCCGTCCGACGGCGCGTATTGCATCGCCGCCCCGCCCGGTGCGCGGATGACCTCGTCGAAGACCTGCGCCAGCGCCTCGGTCGGGAACAGCGTCGGGTCGGGGTAGCCGCCGCCGAAGGAGATGATCGCGGGATCGGCGCCAAGCGCCAGCAGCTCCCCGATGGCGTTGGGGGTGACGCGATCCATCCGCGTGGCGAAAACCTGGGTCATGGGCGTCTCCCTCCTGTGCGCGGGCCACAGGACACGGGCTGGCCGGCGGGCGCAAGGGGAGACGGCGCTACAGCGCGTCGGCCCCCAGCGTCAGCGCCACCCGGTCGCCCGCGAACCAGGTGCGCCCGAATTCCACCGGCTGGCCCTGCGCATCGACGTTGACCGACACGGTGCGCAGGATCGCCGCCCCCGGCGACAGCTGCAGATGCGCGGCCAGCGTGGCGGTGGCGGGTTCCGCCGTGATCTCGGTCGAGGCGCGGATGTAATCGGCCAGGCCCTGGGCGGCGAAGGCCGCGGTGACCGACGGCGTTTCCCGCAAGGCCGCGAGCATGCCGGGAAAGCGCGCCGCCGGAAACAGCGACCGGGCCAGCGCGACGGGCGTGCCGTCGGCGAGGCTGAGGCTCTCGTAGACCTGCACGGCGGCGCCGGGGGACAGCGCCAGCGCCTCGGCCTCCTCTGCGTCGGCGGCGCGGGTCTCCAGCATCAGGATGCGCTTTTCGGGCACCCGGCCCGCCGCCGTCAGGTTCTGGTGAAAGCGCACGCGGCGGCCCAGCGGGTAGGCCGTGGGGCGGTGGCGCACGAAGACGCCCGCGCCCCGGCGGGCATGGATCGTGCCGTCGTCCGCCAGTGCGGCCAGCGCGCGGCGCACCGTGTGGCGGTTCACGCCGAAGCGGTCCGACAGCTGCGCCTCGGTCGGCAGGCGGTCGCCCGGCGCGTAGCGGCCCCGCGCGATATCCTCGGAAATCTGGTCGCGGATCGAGGTCCAGAGGGGGGATCGGCCCATCGCTGTCACCAAAACTTCACGGGATGGCCCCTTGCGACGACTCGGTCCCTGTGAGATGAAATTTGTATAGTTGTATAGATAAATGGACAACTTGCCAAGATGTCTGCGACCGAACTTCAAGACGCCGCCACCGCCGCCCGCAAGGCGCGCCTGTCGACGCTGGCGAAGGCGCCGGCCGCGCGGCTGCTGGCGCTCTGGGCGGGCTACGCGCCTGCGCCGCCCGCCCATGACCTGCTGCGCGCGCCCGAGATCGGCACGGTGATGGTGCGGGGCCGGGCCGGGGCCATCGGCGCGCCGTTCAACCTGGGCGAGATGACCGTCACGCGCTGTGCCGTCAGGCTGGCCTCGGGCACGGTCGGCCACGGCCATGTCCAGGGCCGCGACCGGGAGGCGGCGCGCGCCGCCGCCCTGATCGACGCGCTGTGCGAGGACGGGCAGGGCGCGGCGCTGGAAAAGGCGATCCTTGCGCCATTGCGGGCGGAGGCCGAGGCGAAGACGGCGGCGCGTGCGGCGCGCGCGGCGGCGACGAAAGTCGAGTTCTTCACCATGGTCCGGGGAGACACTGCATGAGCGCGCGCCATCTCGACGGCGGGTTCGCCGATGCGGCGCGGGACGCCGCCCACGCCTTTCGCGCCGCCCTGCAGGCGATGGCGCGGCCCGGACGGATCGAGACCATCACCGGCGCCACGCCGCCCGCGCCCTGTTCGCCCGCCGCCGGGGCGCTGATCCTGACGCTGTGCGACACCACCACGCCGCTGCACCTCGCGCCGTCGCATGACGACGAGGGCCTGCGCGGCTGGATCACCTTTCACACCGGCGCCCCCTTCGTCGCGGCGGAGCAGGCGATTTTCGCGCTGGGAAGCTGGGAGGCGGTGCAGCCGGTCAGCCGATTTTCCATCGGCAGCGCCGAATACCCCGACCGCGCCGCGACGCTGATCGTCGAGGTCGCGCGGCTGGAGCGCGATGGCGCGACGCTGACAGGGCCGGGCATCGAGACGCAGGCGCGCCTGTCGCTGCCCGAAACGGCGGCGTTCCGGCACAACCGCCGCCGCTTTCCGCTGGGTTTCGACACCTATCTCACATGCGGCGACCGGCTGGCCGGGCTGCCGCGCAGCACGCGTGTGGAGGGCTAGGCCATGTATGTCGCGGTGAAGGGCGGCGAGCGCGCCATCGACAACGCCCATGCCTGGCTGGCAGAGGAGCGGCGCGGGGACGCGTCGGTGGCGGAACTTGGCATCGCGCAGATCCGCGAGCAGCTGGCGCTGGCGGTGAACCGGGTGATGGCCGAGGGCTCGCTCTACGACCCCGATCTTGCCGCGCTGGCGATCAAGCAGGCGCGGGGCGACCTGATCGAGGCGGTGTTCCTGATCCGCGCCTACCGCACCACGCTGCCGCGCTTCGGGGCCTCGCAGCCCGTCGAAACCGGGGCGATGTCCTGCGACCGGCGCATCTCGGCCACGTTCAAGGACCTGCCGGGCGGCCAGATCCTCGGGCCGACCTTCGACTACACCCACCGGCTGCTCGATTTCGCGCTGGCCGCCGAAGGCTTGGCCCCGGAGGCCGCGCCGCAGGGCGAGGCGGCGGAGGCCGGCCTGCCGCATGTCACGAGCTTCCTTGCCCGCGAGGACCTGATCCAGGCCGAGCCCGACGGCCCCGCCAAGCCCCGCGACCTGACGCGCGAGCCGCTGGATTTTCCCGCCGACCGGCCGCTGCGGCTGCAGGCGCTGACCCGCGGCGACGAGGGCTTCGTGCTGTCGATGGCCTATTCCACGCAGCGCGGCTACGGGCGCAACCACCCGTTCGTGGGCGAGCTGCGCATCGGAACCGTGCCGGTCGAGATGGAAATCCCCGAGCTTGGGTTCGCCATCGAGATCGGCGAGGTGGTGCTGACCGAATGCGAGACGGTGAACCAGTTCACCGGCTCGAGGACCGAGCCGCCGCAGTTCACGCGCGGCTACGGCCTCGTCTTCGGGCAGACCGAGCGCAAGGCGATCTCCATGGCCTTGGTCGATCGCGCGCTGAGGTGGGAGGAGCTGGGCGAGGACGATGCCGGCGCACCCGCGCAGGACGTCGAGTTCGTGCTCTACCATGCCGACAACGTGCAGGCGACGGGGTTTCTGGAGCACATCAAGCTGCCCCATTACGTCGATTTCCAGTCGGAGCTGGAGCTGATCCGGCGGCTCAGGGCCGAGGCGGCGGGCGCGGCGCAACGGGAGGCGGCGGAATGATCCGGTCGCCTCAGCGCGACTTCGGCACGCCGCGCCGCGGGTCGGAGCGGGGCGGGGTGCCCGGGCGGGGATGCTTGCGGGGGCCGCTGTTCGGCGCGTCCCGGTCGCGCCGGAACACGATCCAGATGGCGACCGCGATGATCCCCACCACCACGGCGGTCAGCGCCGCGAACCCCCAGATTACCCACTGCACCGCGTTTCCCTCCGAGGTGGCCCATGTCTGACTACAACTTCGCATACCTCGACGAGCAGACCAAGCGGATGATCCGCCGCGCGATCCTCAAGGGCGTGGCGATCCCCGGCTACCAGGTGCCCTTCGCCTCGCGCGAGATGCCGATGCCCTATGGCTGGGGCACCGGCGGCGTGCAGGTGACGGCGGCCTGCCTGGTGCCCGAGGATGTGCTGAAGGTCATCGACCAGGGCGCCGACGATACCACCAACGCGGTGTCGATCCGCAAGTTCTTCGAGAAGACGGCGCAGGTGGCGGTGACCGAAAGGACCGCCGAGGCGACGATCATCCAGACCCGCCACCGCATTCCCGAGGTGCTGCTGGGCGCCGACCAGATCCTCGTCTACCAGGTGCCGATGCCCGAACCGCTGCGCTTTCTCGAACCCTCGGAGGTGGAGACGCGCAAGATGCACGCGCTGGAGGATTACGGGCTGATGCATGTGAAGCTCTACGAGGATATCGCGCGCCATGGCGAGATCGCGACCGCCTATTCCTACCCGGTGAAGGTCGAGGGGCGCTATGTGATGTCGCCCTCGCCGATCCCGAAGTTCGACAACCCCAAGCTGGAAAGCGCCGCGCTGCAACTGTTCGGCGCAGGGCGCGAGCAGCGCATCTACGCGGTGCCGCCCTACACGAGGGTCGTGAGCCTCGATTTCGAGGACTTCCCGTTCGACCCGTCCCGGGCGCCGCATCCCTGCGCGCTGTGCGGGGCCGAGGACAGTTACCTGGACGAGGTGATCACCGACGACGCGGGCACGCGGATGTTCGTGTGCTCCGACACCGACTACTGCGCCGACCGGCGCGAGGCGGCGGCATGAGGGGGGCGGAAAACACGCGTTTTCCGCGCGGGAAAACCGGAGGTTTCCCGGTCGTTTTCCTGCACGAAAACGGCGGCGCGCAGGCTTGCGGACGGTGCCGGGCGGCCGGCGTCGGAATGCGTATTTTTGGAAAGATGAAGGGGCAGGGCGCATGACACCGCTTCTCGATGTGCGCGGTCTGACCCGGACCTATGGCGGGCGGATCGGCTGCACAGACGTTTCCTTCACGCTCTGGCCCGGCGAGGTGCTGGGCATCGTGGGCGAAAGCGGGTCGGGCAAGTCGACGCTGCTCAACTGCCTCGCGGGCCACCTGCCGCCGGATCGGGGCCGCGTGATCTTCGACACCCGCGCCGAGGGGGCGCGCGACGTGCTGGCGATGTCGGAGCCGGAGCGGCGGATGCTGGGGCGCACCGACTGGGCCTTCGTGCACCAGAACCCGCGCGACGGGCTCAGGATGCGCATCAGCGCGGGCGGCAATGTCGGCGAGCGGCTGATGGCCGTGGGCGCGCGGCATTACGGCGAGATCCGCGAGAGTGCCGTGGACTGGCTGGGCCGGGTGGAGATCAACGAGACGCGGATCGACGACCGACCCAGCGCCTTCTCGGGCGGCATGCAGCAGCGGTTGCAGATCGCGCGCAACCTGGTGACCGGGCCGCGGCTGGTGTTCATGGACGAGCCGACCGGCGGGCTCGATGTCAGCGTGCAGGCGCGGCTTCTGGACCTGATCCGGGGGCTGGTGCGGCGGATGGGGCTTTCGGCCATCGTGGTGACCCATGACCTGGCCGTGGTGCGGCTGCTGGCGGACCGGCTGATGGTGATGAAGGACGGCGCGGTGATCGAGACCGGGCTGACCGATCAGGTGCTCGACGATCCGCAGGCGGCCTATACGCAGCTTCTCGTCAGTTCGGTCCTGCAGGTGTGACATGATTCATGTAGAAGATCTTTCCAAGTCCTTCACGCTCCACAACCAGGGCGGCGCGGTCATTCCGGTGATCGAGGGCGCGGGGTTTTCCGTCGCGCCCGGCGAATGCGTGGCGCTGACCGGGGCCAGCGGGGCGGGGAAATCGACCGTCATGCGGATCTTGTACGGGAATTACCTGGCGCAGGGCGGGCGTGTCAGGATCGGCGGGCTCGACCTGCGACAGGCGCTGCCGCGCGAGATCCTGACGCTGCGCCGCGAGACGCTGGGCTATGTGAGCCAGTTCCTGCGCGTGGTGCCGCGGGTGCCGACGCTGGAGGTGGTGGCCGAGCCGCTGCTTGCAATCGGCCGACCGGAGGAGGAGGCGCTGGAGCGGGCGCGCGCGCTGCTGAGCCGGCTGCGCATTCCCGAACCGCTCTGGGCGCTGTCGCCCACCACGTTCTCGGGCGGCGAGCAGCAGCGGGTGAACATCGCGCGCGGCTTTGCCCATGCCTATCCGGCGCTGCTGCTGGACGAGCCGACGGCAAGCCTCGACGCCGCCAACCGCGACACGGTGCTGGGCCTGATCGAGGAGGCGAAGGCGGGGGGCGCCGCCATCGTCGGGATCTTCCATGACCTCGACGCCCGCGCCCGCGTCGCCGACCGGGAGGTCGACGTCTCGCGCTTCACACCGGGGATGGCATGAGCACGGGGCGCTTCATCGCCGTCGTCGGCCCCTCGGGCGTCGGCAAGGACAGCGTGATGGAGGCGATGGTCGCCGCGCGCCCCGATCTGCACCGGGTGCGCCGGGTGATCACGCGGGCCTCGAACGCCGGGGGCGAGGCATTCGACGGCATCTCGCCGGCGCTGTTCGCCGCCCGCGCGGCGGGCGGCGATTTCGCGCTGCACTGGCAGGCGCACGGGCTGAACTACGGCATCCCGCGCGAGGTGCACGAGGTGCTGGATCGCGGGCAGGATGCGCTGGCGAACCTGTCGCGCGGCATGCTGGCGCGCGCGGCGAAGGTGTTTCCCACGCTGCATGTGCTCCACATCACCACGCGGCCCGAGGTTCTGGCGCTGCGGCTGGCCGACCGCGGGCGCGAGAGCCGGGCCGAGATCGCGCGCCGCCTTGCGCGCCCGGCGCCGGAGTTTCCGCCGGGGTTGCGCGTGAGCGAGATCGACAATTCCGGGCGGCTGGAGCGCGCCGTCGCCGCCGCGCTGCGGGCGCTCTATCCCGAGAAGGTGTAGCGGTGCAGGTGGTGGAACCGGCCGTCCGCATCCTCGCCCATCAGGCTCAAGCCGGAGACGATGAAGGGCGCGGGCAGGTGCGGGGCGAAATGGGCGGCCAGCACCGCGCGCGTGGTGTCGGCGGCGTCGGGTGCCAGCTTGCCGGTGAGGGTCATGTGGAAGCGGAACTCCTCCATCACGTAAGGGTAGCCCCAGCGGGTGAGCAGCGCCTCCTGCCGTTCGGTGAGGCCGGTCTTGCGGCGCCTGGCGAGGTCCGCCTCAGACGGCGGCGCGCGGAACGGATCGAGCGCCGCGACCGCGGCCGACGCCATCGCGGCGAGATCGTCGGAGGGCGCGGCGGGCACGATGGCGACGAAGCCGCCGAGCCGGCGGACCTCCATCCGCGGGATCACCACGGGCGCGCGCGGGGCGCAGACCGCGCGGGCGGCGGTGTCGAGGGCCTGCGCGTCGGTGCCTGCGGCAAGGTGGAACGGTGGCTTGATCGTGCCATGAAACCCGTATCTACGCGGGGTCGCGGTCAGCACCCCGGGCGCGTCGGGCAGGCCCGGCAGGTCGGGCTGCGCGACTTCGGTGCCCGCGATGCTGTCCCAGCCCAGCCAGTCGGCGCCGGCGCGGTAGAGCGCGCCTTCGGGCACCACGTAGAAACCATAGCGTTTGAACCCGTCCAACCTATCCCATCCTTCCGAGAGTGACATTTCCAAGGACCACGCCCTGATGTCTGATCTTCTGACGCTTGCCAATGCCCGCCTGATCCTGCCCGAGGGCGAGATGACAGGCCGCGTGACGCTGCGCGGCGGCGAGATCGTGGAGATCGCGGGTGGCGCCGCGGTGCCGGCGGGGGCGGTCGATTGCGGTGGCGACATCGTGGCGCCGGGCCTGGTGGAGCTGCACACCGACAATCTCGAGCGCCACATCCGCCCGCGCCCCTCGGCGCACTGGCCGCACAAGCCCGCCATCGCGGCCCATGACGCGGAGCTGGCGGGCTGCGGCATCACCACGGTCTTCGACGCGATCCGGGTGGGCTCGATCGAGGGCAAGGGCGGCGTCGGCTTCGCGCGCTACGCGCGGGCGCTGGCCGACGAGCTGCTGGCGATGCGCGCGGCCGGCGCGCTGAAGATCAGCCACCGCATCCACCTGCGGGCCGAGATCTGCTCGCAGTCGCTGACCGACGAGCTGGACCTGTTCGGCCCCGAGGACCGGGTGGGCATCGTGAGCATCATGGATCACACGCCGGGCCAGCGCCAGTTCGCCGACATCGACCAGTACGCGACCTACATGAAGGGCAAGCACGGGTTGAGCGAAGAGGTGTTCCAGGAGCATGTGCGCACGCGGCAGGCGCTGGGCGCTTCGGTGCGCGAGGGGCATGAGCTGGCCACCGTGGCCGCCGCGCAGCGCCTGGGCGCGGTGCTGGCCAGCCATGACGACACGCTGGCCGCGCATGTGGTGCGATCCGCCGCGCATGGCATCGCGCTGGCCGAGTTCCCGACCACCGAGGAGGCGGCGCGCGCCTGCCGCCAGCATGGCATCGCGGTGATGATGGGCGCGCCGAACCTGGTGCGGGGCGGGTCGCATTCCGGCAATGTCTCGGCCGAGGCGCTGGCGCGGGCCGGGCTGCTCGACATCGTGTCGTCGGATTATGTACCGGCCGCGCTGCTTTATGCCGCGGTGCTTCTGGGCGATCTTTGGGGCGACCTGCCGCGGGCCATCGCCACGGTGAGCCGGGCGCCGGCGCATGCGGCGGGGCTGATGGACCGCGGGATGCTGGCCGAGGGGATGCGCGCCGACGTGATCCGGTTCCGGCTGGCCGAGGGCGTGCCGGTGCTGCGCGGCGTCTGGTCGGCGGGCCTGCGGGTGGCGTGAGGGGGTGGCGCCGGTCGGGGCATCGAGCCCCGCCCGGCGCCCGGGCGCCCCGGTCTGCGGCGCCGGGCGCGGCGGGCGCGCGTCGGCATGCGTATTTGTGGAAAGATGAAGCCGCATGGGAGGGGGGGTCAGCAGGCAAGGCCTTCGCGTTCCAGATACGCCATGGCCGCCGGGATGTCGGCCGCGTCGCGCAGTTCCAGCAGCAGGTGCGGACGCTGCGGCAGGGCGGCGATGGCGGCGAAGACGGCGTGCCAGTTGACCGTGCCGCGGCCGGGCGGCCAGTGGCGGTCGGCGAAGCCGTCGGCGTCCTGCAGGTGCACATGGGCCAGCATCGGGCCGGCATCGGTGACGAAATAGTCGACCGGCGGCGCGCCGGTGGCGTGGTGGGCGTAATGGGCGTGGCCGGTGTCGATGGAGAGCCGCACGGCGTCTGAAGCGAAGCTCGCGGCAAGCTCGCGGCGGAAGCCCGGCGCGATATCCTCGATGTTCTCGATCACCAGCACGATCCCCTCCGCCTCGGCGCGGGCGACGGCATCCCTGAGGATGGCGTGGACCTTTTCGATCTTGCGCTCGGCGGCGGAGGGGCGATTGCCGCTGCGGGGATTGTTGCCGAAATTGAACCAATCCCAGGTGGTATAGGGGGAATGGATCACCATCTGCGTTGCGCCAAGCGCGGCGGCCGCCGCCACCCCGGTGACGAAGCGGCGCGCGACGAGGGGCGCGATCTCGGGGTCGGCGGTGTCGAGGGCGAGGTCGTAGAAGGGCCCGTGGATGCCCAGCCGCCCGGTGAACCCGTCGAGCAGGCGCCGGGCCTCGGCCACGCGGGCCTGCCAGTCGCCGAGCAGCACCTCGGGGATCAGGAAATCCTGCAGCTCGAGGTCGCGCTGGCCGGCGATCAGCCAGTCGCGGAAGCGGGGAAGGTCGGCGGCCATCAGGGCCGCGCCGATTGTCATGGGTTGCATCAGAACACCTGCTGTCCGGCACGCCAGACGGCCTGCACCACGGGTTGACCGTCCACCAGCCGGACGGCGACGAGATCGGCGCGCAAGCCTTCGGCGATGCGGCCGCGGTCGGTCAGGCCCGCCATGCGGGCCGGCGCGTCGCTGACCAGCGCGATCGCGGCGGGCAGGTCATGGGGCAGGGCGGGGTCGGCGGCGAGCCGGAAGGCGGCATCGAGCGGCGCGCGCGGCACATAGTCCGAGGCGAGCGCGTCGACGAGACCGTGGGCCAGCAGCTCGGCCACCGAGACATTGCCCGATTGAGACCCGCCGCGCAGGTAGTTGGGCGCGCCCATGACGATGGCGAGGCCGATGTCGCGGGCGCGGCGCGCGGCCTTGAGCGTGGTCGGGAACTCGGAGATGCCCATGCCCTCGGCACGGGCCTGGTCGGCATGGGCGGTGCTGCGGTCGTCATGGCTCATCAGCGGCAGGGCGGCGGCGCGGGCGCGGGCCACCACATGGGCGCGCACCTCGGCGCCGCGGGTGCGGGAGCGGTCCAACAGGTCGTCCATCATCGCGTGTCCGGTGGCCGCGTCGACCTCCATCTCGTGGATCATGTGGGCGAACCAGCGGTCGACGTCGGGGCTTTGCCGGTCGCCGGGCGTGTGGTCCATCACCGACACGAGCCGGGTCAGCGGATGGGCGATGGTGGCATCGACGAGCGCCATGGTGGTGGGGTCCGAGACCTCGCAGCGCAGGTGCAGCAGGTGCTCGGCGCGGAAGGCGCCGGCGGACTGACCCTCGGCCAGGGCCGCGATCAGCGGCTCGAGGATCTCGCGGCGTTCGGGGCGGCGCATCGAGGCGCCGACCGAGAGACTGTCGAAGACGGTGGTGGTGCCGCCCGAGATCACGACGGCGTCATGGGCCATCAGCGCGGGCAGGAACGGCCACAGGACCGACGTGCGCGGATGGGTGTGCCGCTCCACATGGTCGGTGTGCAGATCGACGATGCCGGGGATGAGGAAGGCGCCGCGCAGGTCGATGCCGCCGGCGGTTCGGCTGAGCCCGGCGATCTTGCCGCCGGCGATCGCCAGCGCGCCCTCGGTGATGCCGTCGGGCGTCACGATGCGGGCATTGGACAGGGTCAGCGCGTCGGTGGACGGGGCGTCGAACATTCCGGGTTTCTCCTGCACGGTGCCGCTTCTCAACCGGGAGAGTGTAACGGCCCGGTCTCGGCACCGTGACATCTTCATGACGAATCCGCTGCGGCCGCAACCCGCCGCGCGCGGGGCTTTGCGGCGAATCGGACGTGAGCGCGCAAACCGTGGCGCCGCGCCCGGACACCCGTTGTTTTTTCAGACAAATGCGGCAGATGTCGGTGTGCCATGCGCCGGCGGAAGCCTGGCGCCTTTCCCACCGGTCGGGCGATTCCCAAGCCGGATGAGCAGCTTGGGAGGCTGTCACAAATCTATCGTCCAGCCATTACCGCAGCATCACATTCAGACCCTAGGCGTCGGCGGCAACGAAGCGTGGCAGGACCGCCGTGGTCATTGGCCCCGCTTCGCGATGGATCAACCAGCCACAGGACGCGTTTTCGATGTTCAAGATCACCCTGACCACCCTCGTGATGGGCGCGACCGCGCTCACCGCCACCTCGGCCCTCGCGCAGGACTGGCGCGCGGACATGCCCGCGTTCCGTGTCGGCCTTCTGGGCGGCGAGAACGAAGCCGACCGGCTGCGCAACAACGAATGCTTCCGCGTCGCGCTGGAAGAGGCGCTCGGCATCCCGGTCGAGCTTTATCCCGCCGCCGACTACGCCGGCGTGATGCAGGGCCTGCTGGCCGAGCAGCTCGATTTCGCCACGCTGGGCGCCTCGGGCTATGCCGGCATCTACATGCAGGACCCCGAAGCGGTCGAGCCGCTGTTCGTGGGCTCGGAGGCCGACGGATCGACCGGCTATGTCGCGATGATGTATGTCCGTGCCGACAGCGACATCGAGACGCTCGAGGACATGGAAGGCCGCAGCCTCGCCTATGCCGACCCGAATTCCACCTCGGGCTACCTCGTGCCGCAGTTCGAACTGGCCCAACAGGGCATCACCGACGGCTATTTCTCGCAGACCGGGTTCGGTGGCGGCCATGAGCAGGCCGTGATCGCGGTCCTGAACGGGCAGTACGATGCGGGCGTCACCTGGACCTCGGGCCAGGGCGAGCATTCCGAGGGCTACACCCGCGGCAACTTCCGCACCATGGTCAACAACGGCCTCGTCGACATGAACGACCTGCGCGTGATCTGGACCTCCGGCATCATCCCCAACGGCCCCGCCGTGATCCGCAGCGGTATGCCGGAAGAGGCGCGCCAGATCGTCTACGACTACCTGCTCACCCAGCATGAAACCGATCGGGAGTGCTACACCGCCTTCTCGATGGGCGAAGGTCAGGGCTGGGTGCCGGTGGATCACGCATTCTACGAAGGCGTCATCACGATGCGCGAAGCGACGACACAGTCGCGCTGAGCCGCATGCCGACAGAAGGGCCGGGACGGCGAACAGGCCGCCCCGGCCGCAACTTCCTTTCCAGAACAGAGAGACCCGCCATGTTCAGATTTTCGATCACCGCACTCGTTCTGGGTGCGACGGCCCTCACCTCCTCCGCCGCCGTGGCGCAGGACGACTGGCGCGCCCAGATGGGTACGTTCAACATCGGCCTGCTGGGCGGCGAGAACGAAGCCGACCGCCTGCGCCGCTACGATTGTCTGCGCGATCTCGTGTCCGATCTGCTGGACGTGCCGGTCGAGCTGTTTCCGGCCTCCGACTATGCCGGCGTGATGCAGGGCCTGCTGGCCGGGCAACTGCACATGGCGGGCCTTGGCGCGGCAGGCTACGCCGGCATCTACCTGCAGGACGCCGACGCGGTCGAGCCGGTGGTGACGCAGGCGCAACTGGACGGAACGCTGGGCTATTACGCGGTGATGGTCGTGCGCGCCGACAGCGACATCGAGACGCTCGAGGACATGGAAGGCCGCAGCCTCGCCTATGCCGATCCGAATTCCACCTCGGGTTATCTCGTGCCGCGGGGCCAGCTGGCCCTGCAGGGCATCAACGACGCGGACTATTTCGGCAGCACCGGGTTCGGCGGCGGCCACGAGCAGGCGGTGATCGCGGTGCTCAACGAACAATATGACGCGGCCGTCACCTGGGTCTCGCTTCAGGGCGAGTTCTCGGAGGGGTATTCGCGCGGCAACCTGCGTCGGATGGTCGACAACGGGCTGCTCGACATGGACGACCTGCGCGTGGTCTGGACCTCCGACATCATTCCCAATGGCCCGACGGTGATGCGCACCGATCTGCCCGAGGAAGCGCGCGAGCTTGTGCTCGATTTCCTGCTGACGATGAAGGACGAGCACCCCGAGTGCTACGCCGACACTGCCGGCGGCGAGGCCGGCGGCTATGTCGCCATCGACCATGCCTTCTACGAGGGCACGATCGCCCTGCGCGAAACCATGGTCGAAGCGCGCTGAACACATGATCCCTCACCCCGCGGGGCCAGATCACCGTCTGGCCCCGCGGGTCATTCACATCGGCGCGTATCCTCGCGCGAGATCAGGCAGGAAAAGGGGCGCATCCATGCTGAAACTCGAGAGACTGACCCGCAAGTTCGGCGACAACATCGCCGTCGACAACGCCAACCTCGAAATTCCCGATGGCCAGATGGTCGGCATCATCGGGCGGTCCGGCGCGGGCAAGTCCACGCTGCTGCGGCTGCTGAACCGGCTGATCGACCCCTCCGAGGGCCAGATCCTGTTCGGCGACAACGACATTGCGCGTCTGAAGGGCAAGGAGCTGCGCGCCTGGCGGTCGGATTGCGCGATGATCTTCCAGCAGTTCAACCTTGTCGGCCGTCTCGACGTGATCACCAACGTGATGACAGGGCGGCTTTACGACCTGCCGGCCTGGCGGGCGCTGGCGCAGGTGTTCACGCCGCGCGAACGCGCCTTCGCGATCCAGGCGCTCGACCGGCTGGGGATGGCGCATACCGCGCTGCAGAAGGCCGAGACGCTTTCGGGCGGCCAGCAGCAGCGTGTCGCGATCGCCCGCGCGCTGGCGCAGGAACCCAAGATCCTGCTGGCCGACGAGCCTATTGCCAGCCTCGACCCGATGAACGCCAAGATCGTCATGGACGCGCTGCGCGACATCAACCGCCAGGACGGGATCACCGTGATCTGCAACCTGCACACGCTCGACACCGCGCGGAACTACTGCGACCGGATCATCGGGATGCAGGACGGGCGCATCGTGTTCGACGGCACGCCGGACCTGCTGACCACGGCAATGGCGCGCGAGATCTACGGCGCCGAGGCCGACGAGGCCTTCAACGAGGCCGCGACCTCCACCTCGCTGGGCGCATCCTCCGCGCCTGTGCGCGTTCCGGCCTGAGAGTGGCACCATGACCTATACCCCGACCATGACCGGGCCGGCGGGTGCGCCGGGCAGCGACCCGCGCGACGCCGTCGCCATCTTCGAGCGGCACCGCGCCGAATTGCGCGCGACAAGGCGCATCTGGAACATCGCGGCGCTGGTGATCTTCGCGATCTGCCTGGGCCTGTCGGTCTGGGTCAGCCGGTTCTATCCCGAGCGGCTGGCCGAAGGCATCCCGCGCATCTTCGAATACTTCGCCACCATCATGCCCGACCTGCAATGGGACGTGCTGCTCGCCGGACGGACCGAGGACGGGCGCGCGGTGCCCGGCTCGATCACCTTCTGGTACACCGATTTCTGGACCTACGCGCGGCTCCTGTGGGAAACGATCCTGATGGCGATCACCGCCACGCTGATCGGGGCAGGCGTGGCCTTCGTGCTCAGCTTTCCGGCGGCGGCGAACCTCGCGCCCAACACCTGGGTCTACATCATCTCGCGCCGGTTCCTCGAGCTCTGCCGCGGCATCCCCGAGATCCTGCTGGCGCTGGTCTTCGTGTTCATGATCGGGATCGGGCCGCTGGCCGGCGTGCTGGCCATCGCGATCCATACCGCGGGCGCGCTTGGCAAGCTGTTTTCGGAGGTGAACGAGAACGCCTCCAAGCTGCCGGTCGAAGGCATCACCGCCGTCGGCGGATCGTGGGTCGACAAGATGGCCTACGGGATCGTGCCGCAGGTGGCGCCGAATTTCTTCAGCTACGCGATGCTGCGCTTCGAGATCAACGTGCGCGCCTCGTCGATCATCGGCTTCGTCGGCGCGGGTGGCATCGGGCAGGAACTGAACCGGGTCATCTCGTTCTACTCCGATGACCGGGTGCTGGCGGTGCTGATCCTCGTCGTTCTCATGGTCACGGTCATCGACCTGATCTCCGAGCGCATCCGCCTGGGCTACATCGGTCGGGAGAATTTCGCATGAGCATCGCCTCCATCTCGGCCGTCAGCGAGCACCAGATCGCCGCGGTCCGCACGGCGCATCCGGGTGCCTTCATGACCCCGGCCCGGACGCTGCGCCGCTGGGCGCCGCTGGCGCTGGCGGTGATCTATGTGCTTGGCTCGATGTGGTATTTCGAGTTCTACAAGCTGCTCGACTCCTCGGAACGGGTCGTGCGGCTGCTGCGCGCCTTCGTGGTCTGGCGCGACATGGACACCTGGGCCTACAGCCAGATCTACACCGGCATCGCGCAGACGCTCGCCATGGCGTTCCTCGGCACGCTCCTGGGCACCATCGGCGCGCTGGGCGTGGGCTTCCTGGCCGCGCGCAACGTGATGCCGGTGCGGCTGGTGCGCCAGATCGTGCGGCGCATCCTCGACATCCTGCGCGGCATCGACTCGCTGGTCTGGGGCCTCGTCTTCGTTCGGGCCGTGGGGCTCGGGCCGCTGGCCGGCGTGCTGGCGATCTTCGTGTCCGACCTCGGCACGCTGTCCAAGCTCTATTCCGAGGCGATCGAGAACATCGACCGCAAGCAGGTGGAGGGCGTGCGCGCGACGGGTGCGGGGCAGTTGGGGATCATCCGCTACGGCTACATCCCGCAGGTGCTGCCGGTGTTCATCTCGCAATCGCTCTATTTCCTGGAATCCAACACCCGCTCGGCCACCATCCTCGGGATCGTCGGCGCGGGGGGCATCGGGATGATCATCATCGAACGCTTCCGCGCCTCGCTCTACGACCAGGTGGCCTTCGTGGTGCTGAACGTACTGGTGCTGATCTTCGCGATTGACTGGCTCAGCAAGCGCGTGCGTCTGTGGGCGATCGGAACCAGGCACGACGTGTGATCAGGGCATGAGCAAACGACTGACCGAGGCGCCGACCATCCACGCGGAAGCGGAGGTCGGCGCCGATGTGACCCTCGGCCGCTGGACCGAGGTGGGCCGCCAGACCACCATGAGCGCCTGCGAGATGGGCGATTATTCCTACATCTGCGCCTATGGGCAGGTGATCTGGACGACGATCGGCAAGTGGACCAACATCGCCAACATGGTGCGGCTGAACCCCGGCAACCACCCGACATGGCGGGCCTGCCAGCATCACGCGCTCTACCGGGCCAGCATGTTCGGCTTCGGCGAGGACGAGGCGGAATTCTTCGAGTGGCGCCGCGACCATTGGGTCACCGTCGGGCATGACGTCTGGATCGGGCATGGCGTCACCGTTCTGGCGGGTGTCAGCATCGGCACCGGCGCGGTGGTGGGCGCAGGCGCGGTGGTGACCAAGGACGTGGCGCCCTACACCATCGTCGCGGGCGTGCCCGCCGCGCCGATCCGGCGGCGGTTCACCCACGCGCAGGAAGACGCGCTGATGCAGATCGCGTGGTGGGATTGGGACCATGACCGCTTCGGCGCCGCCATCCCCGATTTCCGGGCGCTCGACATCGACGCCTTCATCGAGAAATACCGCGCCTGACGGGGCCTTGCCCGTCGCCGGACGGGGCGAGGGTGCGCGCGGCGCTGGCCGCCAGCGCCTGCCACGCCGCCGGGTCGGGGCGGGCGCGGGTTTCGGGCGGTGCCACCGGCAGGCCGGGGCCGCCCGGGTGCAGGTGCAGATCGGCCTGCCGCGCGCGCGCCAGCTTGGCGATGCCCGCCGCCCGCGGCAGCCCCTCGGGCCCGATGCTGACGATGCCGTCGCGCCAGGACAGGGTCACCGGCCGTTGCAGCGCCCGCGCCGCATCCGCCGCGAAGGGCAGGACCAGGACGGGGGCGATCACGCCCTGCAGCCCCACGCCGGCATGCGGCAGGTCGCGCGTCATGTCGCTGAGCGCGGTGCCGGCGCGGATCGGGCACAGCGCCCCGGCCTGCGCGACCCAGACCGGATCGGACAGGCGCAAGGGGGCGAGGGCCGGCGCCCGGCGCGCCCGCAGCTCCGCCAGAAGCGCCGCCAGCGCCGCGCATCCGTCGACGCCCGCGACACAGAGCATCCGCACCGCGCGCCCCGCCTCGTCGGCCAGATCCCAGGTCAGGCCGCCACCGCGCGCCGCGCGCCGCGCCAGCGCCGCGACCTCGTGGAACGACAGGCAGGGCGTCACGGGCCGGTCCGGGGGCAGGGCGCGCCGGCGAAGATCCGCGCCCGGGGCAGGCCCTCGGTCGACGGGTCGACGGCCTCTGCCCCGAGAAAGGACAGGGTGGCGCGCAGGAGGTCGCCGGGCATGATTTCGGCACCGATCAGGTTGTCGCGGATCTCGGCGTAGGGGGCGAAGCCGGTGATCTGCGCCCGGCGGATCGCGCTGCGGTGGTCGGGGTGATCGCGCAGCACATGCGCCACCGCCAGTTCGTCGGGGTATGTCCCGAGGGTGCGCCAGGCGCGCACCGCGTCGCGCACCACCGCCAGCGGCAGTTCGAAGGGTGCGGTCTGTTCGGGGTCGCGGGGCCCGAGCCTGGGGTTGATGTCGTCCTGGGTCGCCGACCAGGCCAGCGCCGTCGCCGTCGCGCCGGCCCAGTCGAGGTTCAGCGCCCAGCCGTGCACCGCCGCGATCAGCGCCCGCACGCGCCCGACGCCGACGCTGCCGTCGAGGCGGAAATCATCGTCGAGCGTGTCGGACATGCATTGGCCCAGCCCGTCGACCAGATCGCCGTAGGGCTCCAGCAGGGCCGAGGCGAACGCCTCCTGCGCTGCGGGGCCGAGCGTGTCATCGGCCCAGTCCATGATCCGCCGCCATGGCTGGTCGCCCGCGGGGCCGGGGCCCATCCGCGCCACGAGGAGCCGCAGATCGGCGGCCGGGCCAGCCGCCATCCCGGCTGCGCGCCGCATCAGGTCGCGGCGGACATCGTCCCAATCCGCGGCCAGATTCGTGGCCCCTGCCGCGGGCAGCGCCAGGACGCGGGCGATCGCCTCCTCCCGGGCCATGATCCAGGTGTTGAAGAGGCATGGATGGGCGACCGGAAACGCCGCGAGGCCCAGCCCCGCCGAAAGCCCGATGCCGAGAGCCGCGGCTGTGCCGCCCTGCAGGCGCGCCGCGCCGGCACCCCCGGCGGCGCGGGCCAGATGGTCCACCATGTCGCGGGCGAACAGGCGCATCGCGAACAGCGTCAGCAGTTCGGCCTGGAACGGGGCGTGCATCTCGGGCCGGTCGCAGATCAGGGCGCGGTCGGCGGTGCCGAACGCGCCCGAGGCATGCACCGGCTGGCTGTGCAGCAGCGCGCCGGCCGCGGCGAGGCGCGCGGCGTCGGGCTGCAGGCCCGCCGCCAGGCGGGCGACGGCATGATCCCACACCCCGTCCACCCGGCGGGCATGGGTCAGGCACAGCTCCCGCTCGCTCAGCCGTGGGCCACCGGGGTCGGACAGGATGGCGCAAAGCCGCGCGATGTCGGCCCCCGCGGGGAGGGCGTCGCACAGGATCAGGCTGACGCCATCGGCCGTCGCGCGGGCAAGAATCGCGTAGGCGTGCCCGCCGGTGGACACGGCATAGACCGCGTGGCCGCTGCCGTGCCTGTCGATGGCCCAGGTCGGGCGAGTGATGGCCCATCGCTCCGCCGCCATGCGCCGCAGAAACTGCCGCGAGAAGCTCAGGCGGCTGGGTTGCAGCGCGCCGAGCCGGTCGAGCCGCATGATCCGGGCGGGGGGGCGCAGCGGGGTGATGGTGCCGGGAGCCTCGGACGTCATCGGGCGCGCCCGCGGCGGCTGCCAGGGCGCGCGCCGAGGGGCCGGCCCTTGCCCATGCGGACGGGCCCCGTGCTGTCTTGCAGAGCGTCCTGCCCCATGGCCCCCGTCCGTCGTCGCTGCCGGGCGAGCATGGCGCTGCGGCGGGCCGGCGTCAAATCCGCGTCGGGCGCTTCAGCCGATCCGGGTGTCGGGCGTGTCGGTGATGTCGGGCTCCGCCTCGGGGGTGCCGGGGGCAGGCGGGTTGACCGGCGGCCGACCGATATGGGTCAGGACCGCGCGCGCGTCGGCGGCGGTTCCCGCGGCGACCATCACCTCGGTCAGAAGCGTGCGCAGCGCGACCTGACCGGGGTGCCGCTCGATCGCGACCACGAGAATCGCCTTGGCGGCGGCCAGTTCCCCCTCGCTCACGGCGATGCGCGCCTTGATGCGGGCGGCCTGCGCCTCGGGGATCGTGGCTTCGGTTTCGGCCAGCACATGCCGGGCCAGCTGCGCGTTGTCATCGGCCAGGGCCAGGTCGACCAGCATGTCGACAGGATCGGGCCGGGCGGCGGGCAGATCCTTGGCGGCGGCCAGGGCGGCGGCGATGTCGCCATGCCGAAGACGGGACAGAATCACGTCGCGCGCGGCGCCCGGCGCGGGCGTGCCCGCATCATCCGGGCGTGCGCCCTCGACCGAAATTCCGAGCTGTTCGTTGATCGCAGAGTGATGTGCCATTTTGCCTGCCCTCACGGTCGTCGATGTCCTGCCCGGGTCGCGTGCCACGCCCGGCTTTCCGCCACGCACCGCGCCCGACCGGCGCTGCGCCCATTGGTCCCGCCCCCGATCCTTCGCCGCTTCGGTTAAGACTTCGTTAAGCGAGGACGCGCGACCGGTCAGGGTATGTGACATATCCCATGGATTAGTCGGTTTGGCTACGAAAACAGCACCCATGCACGCGATTTGATGCCATTCTCGCGAAGTCGTGCCGTTGCGTCGTGACCCGAGTTGTTGCAACACTTTCAACGGTGTCAGGGAGCCCGCGCCGTCGGGGTCGCCGTAGTGATTGAAGGAGATTGCCTTGCCCCGGCTTTTGCCCCGTTTTTTTGCGCATACGATGTATTTTTCGGCACCGCTCGCCGTTTCCCTGCTGGTTTCAGCCGCGATTTCGGCGCCGGTCGCGGCGCAGGGCATCGACCTGCCCGACGCCTCGGTCCTCGACGCGCAACTGTCCGAGTTGAACGCCAGCGTGCCGGGTTCGGTCTGGGCGCTGAACCCGTTCCGCAACGCGGTGGAGGCCACGGGCGCGGATGGCACCACCTACCGGCTGACGTCGCTGAACCCGCATGTGAATTCCTGGTTCGTGCTGGAAGTTGCCCCGGCCGCCGGGCGGGCGCGCAGCTATCACCTTGAAAACCCCGAACCCGAAGGCACGTTGGTGTCGCTCGCCGGCGGCGATACCCCCAGCCTGACGATCGACCGCGACGGGGCCGAGACGGCCTGCGCCCCGTGGGAGGGTGGCGCGCTGGACCAGGCGGCCGCCAGCGACCTGCCCTTTGCCCCGGTCTGCGACTGGGCGCTGTTCGTGCGCAACCCGGTGCGCGGCAACCGCACCACCCGCGAGGCGGTGTCGCAGTTCCTGCGCGACAACGTGGTGTTCGGCGATTCGATCGTGAACCTGATCAAGGGCGCCTTCTACGAGGATGCGTTCATGGTGTCCTCCGAAGGGTTCGAGACCGAGGCGGAGATCGACGGTGTGGCGCTGCTCGGCTCGGCAACCCTGTCGTCGACCCCGACGATGCGGCCCGCGATGGGCTTCGATCTCGCGGGCACCGACGGCGGCGCGATGACCGCGGGCGCGTGGTACGAGGTGACGGACGCGCCGGGCATCTACGCCTCGGTGATGCAGCCCGCGATGATCGCGCGCGAGGTCTTCGACGTGCCGGGGACAAACGGGCTCGACGGGGTGGAAAACCGCGCCGATGTCTACCTCGTCGCGTTCGACATGGCGCAGTTCGAGATCGGCTACGAGGTCGGCACCGATCACCCGGCGCTGGGCTGGTCGCCGCGGCCTTCGGGAGGCGGGCGCCACTACCAGGGGCCGGGACCGGACGGATTCGACCGGCCCGATCCGCTGGTCTTCAACGGCATGCTGTCGCCCAACCTTTACGAGACTGTCGCCGCGACCTTCACCGGCGGGTTCAAGCGCGAACACGGCGCCTGGCGCTTCGGCGACTATGCCGGGTTCAACTGGGGCCACCACTACGGCTTCATGACCCATGGCGTGCTGTTCTCGCGGCTGTGGCCGAACCTCGCCACGCTCTATGTGCTCGACGACGGGACCGTCGGCATGCGCAGCTGGACCGAGGAGGATGCCGGCCTGATGGACCGGCTGGTGGTCGCGCGCCAGAACGGCGTGCCGCTGATCGAGAACGGCGTGCCGGGCGACCGCGTGACCTCGTGGGGGGGCGGCAACTGGTCGGGTTCGGCCGAGGCGAACCTGCGCACCCTGCGCGCGGGCGCGTGCATCCGCACCGTGGAGGGACGGCAGTTCCTGATCTACGCCTATTTCTCGTCGGCCACGCCCTCGGGCATGGCGCGGACGTTCCAGGCCTACCAGTGCGACACCGCGATGCTGCTCGACATGAACAGCCAGGAGCTGACCTACATGGCGCTCTACACCCGTGCGGGCGGCGATCTGGAGACGCACCACCTGGTGCGCGGCATGGCCGGAAGCGACCCCGACGGGGCGGCGCGCTTCGTCGAGGCGCCGGACAATCGCGATTTCTTCTATCTCGTGCGCAGGGAGTGACGCCGATGTTGAAACCGATGGTGCAAGCGGCACTTGCCGCCCTGCTGCTGGCGCTGCCCGCGTCGGGCCAGACGCTTGCGGAGCGCAACGAGGCGATGTTTCGCCAGATGCAGGAGGTGCGCGGCGTCTCGGCATCTCAGATCAGCCGCATCCGCCAGATTTTCGCGGGCTCGCCAAACGGCTGGATGGGGCAGGGCAACCCCGCCGTCACCCGCCACCCGATGACGCCCGACGAAGCCGCCGCGCGGCTCGGCGGGTCGGTCGCGCAGGTGCAGGCAAGCTACCGCAACCGCGAATACGAGCGGATCTGCGGCGCGCCCTTCATGGTGCCGCTCTACGATCCGCAGACGCAAAGCCCGCGCGACGCGACCGTCTGCGCCGACATGTTCGAATACCCCAACATCCCGATGGCCTACCCGGTGGTCTGGGTCCGCGCCAACGAGGCCGCGCAGCTCTGCGCCGCCGAGGGCAAGCGCATGGGCGACGCGCATGAATGGGAAGGGGCGGCGGCAGGGCAGCTCTTGCCGCCCGACTACCCGTTCGACCGCATCCGGGGCATGAGCGGGTCGGCTGCCGTGAACACGATGCGGGGCCTCCACAACGCGAATTACGCCAGCACGTCGAACCTGTTTTCCATCGGGCAATGGCGCTCGGGCGTCTGCGCCACCGGCAGCTCCAAGTCCGCGTCGTGCGACGGCGGATCGTTCACCGGCTGCGGGTCGAACACCTATCCGGCGGGCTCGTTCCCCGACTGCCGTTCGCCGCTGGGCGTCTACGACATCGACGGCAATGCCGCCGAGCACATGAACCTGCCCCTGAGCGAGGATCAGATGGCCAGCCGCGGCTCGACCACGCTGGGCGTGACCGAGATGAAGGGCTCGTGGTTCATCTGGGACACGATCCGCGCGCACGAGCATTGGGCGCGGTGGCGGGCGCCGTTCTGGCACGGCAGCGCGGTGATGTCGGAGGGCAGCCACCGGAACTACCACCTCGGCTTCCGCTGTTTCCGCGACGTGGGGTGAGGGGCGGGGTGAGGGCGCGTTTTCCTGCAGGAAAACGCAGCGGAAACCTGCAGTCTTCCGCGCCGATGGTCAGCGCAGCGACGCCAGACTGACCGTCGTGCCGCTCAGCGGCCCGTCGCTGTTCAGCAGGCCCGCGTACTGCCCGTCGGTCAGCAGCCCGCGCAGGTCGACGGCGCGCCCGTTCACATAGGCGGTGCGCGCCACCAGGCGGATGCCGTGGCTGTAATCGGCGTAGTCCTCGCCATGCACGGTCGACAACGGCTGTATCGGGTCGCCGTTCGACCGGTGCCAGCCGTAGATCGCGACGCGGCCCGGAGCATTCGACAGCCGGTTGGCGATCACCACGTCCTTCTTGTGGCCGGCGACCAGCAGGCCCGGCCGCGCGCCGCTGCGGGCGAATTGCGCCTGCACCGTGGCGTTGTGGCGCAGGAAATAGTCGGTCGAGGACATGGCCGAGGTCGGCGGCATCGGCTCGGGCGCGACGCGCACATCGGCCTGCGCGTAGATCGCATCGACCATCCGGGTGGTGGGCAGCATCATGTCGAAGCCATCGGCCAGGCGCAGCGCCGCAGGCAGGCCGAGCGGCACGCGCACATTGTCGCTGTCCGACCCGATCGCAAGGTAGTCGGGCGTGACGCAGATGGTGATCTGCGTCTGGCGCCCGCCGACGACCCCGGTGAAGCTGACGGGCTGCAGGTCGCGCAAATGGCCGGGAATGTTGCCGCGCAACGCCTCGGCCACCAGCGCGGTATCGCGGTCGGCGCCGCTGCCGTTGCCGACGGCGGCCATCACGGCGGCGCCGCCCTGGGCGCCGCCCGGACGGCGCGGAATGGCGCGGGCCAGGTGCGCCGAGCAGGGGTTGGCGCCGGCACGCGGCGGCACCGGGTCCGACAGGCGCGGCTGCGGCGTGGCCTCGGGCGCCGTGGCGGCGGCCAGCACGATCTCTGCCTCGGCGCCGGCCGGTGCGCGGGTGGAGAGGGTGACGGGCCGCTGCGCCGGGCGCGTGGCGACGGCGGCGACGCGTTCCGGCGCGGCGGTCGCCTCGGGGCGGGCGACGGGGCCGGGCAGGCCGAGCGCGCGGGCCGTCGTCAGCCCGTCGGCGAGGCGCAGGATGCCGCTGCCGGCGGCGGGGCGCTGCGGCGGCACCAGCGGCGGGCGGCCCGCGATGACGCGCACCGGCTCCGACAGGCGGGGCGGCTCGGGCATCGCGGCTTCGGCGAGCGCATCAGGCGCCTGGCGGGGGACGCCCGGGTCGGTGAAGTTGAGCGATGCGATATCGGGCTCGGTCACGGAGGGCAGGGCGCGCACCCGCACCGTCGGACGTTCCACCGGCCGCAGGGGCGCGTCGGCGCTGGCCAGCGTCGCGGAGGGGCGCGCCAGATGCGGCACCGCCTGCGTCATCACCACATACCCCGATACGGCGGCGACACAGGTCGACACCACCAATGCCGCGATCACGGTATTGGGGGAATCCATATAGCGCGTGAAGCTGCCCGAAATGCGCGCCATCGGCTGCGCAAGAACTGTCCCTATCATGTCGAAAGGGCGTAAGCCGAACCGGTAAAATACTCAATAACGCGCAAAGCCATTCCTGCCGCGGGCCATGATCCCGGCGGAAATCCGCCAGAAAATCGGGCGCTTGCGCGGAAACCGGCACGCGCGTCAGATCGAGGTCTTCTTGAAGATCGCCTCGGGAATGGCCTTGATGATCGCCATGATCAGCCACCAGATGCGCCGCACATGGATGATATCGCGCGATTTCTCCACCGCCGCGACGATGGCGCGGGCCACCTCCTCGGGCTCGGCCACCAGCCTCGCGGGTAGGTCCATGCCTTCGGTCATCTTCGTGGCGACAAAGCCCGGCAGCACCGTCACCACATGCACGCCGCGCTTTGCCAGCCGGTTCCTGAGCCCCGACAGATAGGCCGTGAATCCGGCCTTGGCGCTGCCGTAGACGTAGTTCGACGCCCGCCCGCGTTCACCCGCGACCGAGCTGATGCCGACCAGCGTGCCCGACCCGCGCGCCTCCATCGCGGTGGCGAGCGCGCCCATCAGGCTTGCCGGGCCTTCGAAGTTGGAGCGCAGGATCAGGGCGGCGCGCGTCATGTCGGCGGCGTTCTCGGCCTGGTCGCCCATCAAGCCGATCGCGCAGACCGCAACATGGGGCAGGTCGGGCAAGCTGGCGACGAAGGCGGCATGGCTGCCCACGTCGAGCGCGTCGACGGCATGCAGGCTGACCGCCACGCCGAAGCGCGTTTCCAGATCGGCCTTGTCGGCCTCCAGCCGGGCGGGGTCGCGCGCCGCAAGCTGGATCGCGCAGCCCCGCGCCGCGAAGCCACGGGCCACGGCGCGCGCCATGTCGGACGCGGCGCCGAGGATCAGGACCGGGCCCTGCACCCGCCCGCTCACAGGCCCAGCCTTTCGGATTGCACCGACACGAACCGGCCCGCCGCCCCGGTCTGCGCCCGCATGGCGCGAAAGGCCGGCACGCGGTCGTCGGAGGCCTCGAACACCGGGCGCGGCAGGCGGGCATCCTTGGCGAGGTAGAACCGCCCGCCATGCTCGAGCGTGATCGCGTCCAGTCGTTCCATCAGCTTCAGGCTCCGGTCATTGGCGGGGAAATCAAGGGCGAGCGTATAGCCCGCCATGGGAAAGGAAAACCGGCCCTCCTGCGCGCCGAAGCGCTTCAGCACCGACAGCACAGAGCCTTCGCCCGAGCGCGCTATGGCCGTCACGAGCGCCGTCAGCCCGGCACGGGCGCCGGCCTCGGGCAGGGCGCACTGGAACTGCAGAAAGCCCGCGCGGCCATAGCCGCGGTTCCAGTCGAGGATGGCGTCGAGCGGGTAGAAATAGCTGGCCCAGTTGACGAGCCGCGGGCCGGGCTTGCGCCGCCCGGTCCGGTAGTAGAGCGCGTTGAACACCTGACGTGTGACCCCGTTCAGGGCGGCAGCGGGCAGATCGAAGGGCAGGCGCAGGGCTGGCTTGCGTGGCGTCTCGAAGGGGCGGCGGCGTTGCGAGGGCGGCAGGTCGGCCACCTCGGCATGGCGGCCCAGCATCACCAGCCCCCGGCCCATCATCGGCCCGGTGGTGACGCAATCGAGCCACGCGACCGAATAGGGCGCGCGCAGCGTCGCGTCCATCATGTCGATGGTGGCCTCCAGCGTCTGGGTGGCGCGGATGTCCTGCACGATCCAGCCGGTCGCGACGGGCCGCAGGCGGATGGCGGCGCGCAAGATCACGCCGGTCAGGCCCATGCCGCCCACCGTCCAGCAAAACAGGTCGCTGTCCGGGGTGGCGCGGGTGACGCTGCCGTCTGCCGCCATCACGTCGATCCAGTCGACGAAGGCCCCGAAGCTGCCGTCGAGATGGTGGTTCTTGCCATGCACATCGGCCGCGATGGCGCCGCCCAGCGTCACGAACCTTGTGCCCGGCGTGACGGCGGGAAACCAGCCGCGCGGCAGGAACACCTCGATGATCTCGGCCAGCAGCACACCTGCCTCGGCCACCAGCACGCCGCGCTGCGCGTCGAAGGACAGCATCCGGTCCATCCCCCGCATCTCCAGTGTCAGGCCGGGGCTGACGGCGCTGTCGCCATAGGCGCGCCCGTTGCCGCGCGCGATCAGCGGGCCCGCGGCCAGCGCGGCGGCGACCTCGGCCTCTGACCGCGCGCGCGCCACCTGCGTCTCGACGGGCCGGAACCGCCCCCATCCGGCGCGCAGGGTCATGTCGCGCCCTCCGGCGCGCTGCGTCATGTCGCGCCCTCCGGCGCGCTGCGTCATGTCGCCCCCTCCATTGCCTTGAAGACATAGCGCCGGTCGAGCAGGTATTTCGTGACATAGCCCACGGCCAGCCCCAGCACCGCGCCGATCTCGCGCGCAAGCCCGGTGCCCCAGATCATCCAGAACGTGGCCTCGGTGATCCAGAAGATCGCGGTCGTGACCAGCCCCATCGCGGTGTAGAGGGCAAACTGCGCGCCCTGCGCACGGGCTCCTGTCGTGCGGTCGAAAAAGATCCAGCGCTTGTCGAGGAGGTATTTCACCACCAGCCCCACCAGCGTGCCCAGCGCCATCGCCGCCGCCAGCCGCGGCGCCGTGACCGGCTCGCCCATGGCCAGAACCAGCCGCTGCGCGCCGAGGTTCGCCACCGTCGCCACGACGGCGAAGCCGGCATAGCGCATTGCCAGCGCCGCACCCCTGGGCGGGCCGCTCACAACAGCACCGCCAGCGCGACGAAGATCGCGGTGAAGCCCATGACCTTGCGGCTGGTCGGGGTCTCCAGCGCCCAGACCAGCGGGTCGTCATGCATCTCGCCGCGCGCGGCCACCATCACCATCCGGCTGATCCAGAAGATCAGCAGCGGGCACACCGCCCAGAGCATCCAGGGGGCGCCGAATTTTTCCTGCACCACCGGCTCGTCGATGTAGAGCGCCAGCACCAGCACCGACAGATAGCCCGAGGATACGGCCATCTGGCTCAGCACGCTGCGATCCTCCACCCGGTAGCCGCGCCGCGTCACCGCGCGGCCCGAGGCCTGAACATCGGTCAGTTCGGCCAGCCGCTTCACCGCCGCCAGGGCGAAGAACATGAACATCGACACCGCCAGCAGCCACACCGACAACGCCACCCCGATGGCAACGCCGCCGGCGATGATGCGCAGCGTGAACAGCGTGGCGAGCATGCAGATGTCGATCATCGTGTGGCGCTTGAGCTTGACGGAATAGGCCAGCGTGGCGATGAAATAGAGCGCCACGACGGCCAGCAGCAACGGCCCGCCCAGCATCGCCACCGCCAGCCCCGCCACCAGCAGCGCGGGAAACATCCAGCTGCCCGTCGCCGCCGACAGCGCGCCGCTGGCGAAGGGGCGATGGCGCTTGCGCGGGTGGCTGCGGTCGTCGGACAGGTCGAGCAGGTCGTTCAGCACATACCCCGCCGAGGCGGTCAGGCTGAGTGCCACGAAGGCCAGCAGCGCCGCCCCCAGCGTCGCGAGATCGAAGGCGAGATCGGCGATCATCGGCACGAAGACGAGGATGTTCTTGACCCATTGGCGCGGGCGCAGCGCGTGCAGCATCGCCTGCCTGCGCGGGGTTTCGCGCAACAGATGCTCGGCCCGGCCGTCGCCTTGCCGGTCGAGCAGGCGGCGCAGCGCCACCGGCGCGTTGACGCTGATCGCCCGCTCGGCGCCGGCCCAGACCGGCAGATCGGCGGCGCTGTCGCCGATGTAGTCATAGCCGCGCGCGCCGAAGCGCGCGGTCAGGAACGCGGCCTTGGCCGATCCCTTGAGGTTCACCCCGGCGGCGGTGCCATGCACCTCGTCGAAGAGGCCAAGGTGGTCGGCCACCGACTGCGCCAGCCGCAGATCGCTGGCGGTGACCAGCGCCGTGCGCCCGCCGCCGGCGCGCCAGGCCTCGATCCGGGCGATCACGCGCGGCTCGTAGGGCAGGGTCGCCGGCACGATCGCGGCCCGCTCGGCCAGCGCCGCCTTCAGCGCGGCCCGGCCCCGCGCCAGCGCGCCCATGGCCGCCCCGACGGTGCCCGGGTCGCGGGCAAGCGCGCTCCAGAAGCTCTCGTGCAGCATGTCCGAGCGCAGCAAGGTCTCGTCGAGATCGACGACAAGCACGCGAGCGCCCGCCGCAGGCCGCAGGCCAGCCGCGGAATTACCGGTCGCTGCAGCCGGGTTCGTCAGGGCCTTGCTCCGTCAGTTTTACCTGCATTTTCAACCCTCCGGACCCTGCACCAGCCCGGCCGTCAAAGCCAGCGCTTTCTCACGGTGTCGCAGCCCGCAAAGGATGCTCGACAGGGCCGGGGCACGCGCGCTACCATTCGCGGGTATCCATTTGCTGCCAAAGGATTTTGCCGGTGTTCCCGTTCCGTGTCCCCGCCCCGCCCGCCCCGCCGCTCTGCCTGATCTGCGCGCTCGCCCTGGCGACGATGACACCGGCCTTCGCCCAGCAGGCGACCCCGGCCCCCGACGCGGTCGGCGCCGAGGTGGAGGCCGCCGCCGAAGCCGCAGCTGCCGAAGCCGCCGTAGCCGAGGAGACCGCCGCCGAAGCGGCCGCAGCGGCCGCAGCTGCCGAAGCCGCGGCCGTCGCCGCGGCCGCGGCCGCCGCCCAGGACGAAGCCATGGCGGCCGCCCGCGCCGAGGCCGAGGCGCGCCGGGCCACCGTCGCGGCCGCCGTGGCGGAGCTGGCGGCCGAGCGCGAGGCCGCCCGCCTCGCCGCCGAAGCCGCCGCCGCCGCGCAGGCAGGCCGCGCCGCGCAGGAGGCCGCCGCCGCCGAGGCCGCCGCCGCCGCCGAGGCGCGCCGCGCGGTGATCGCGGCCGAGATCGCCCGCCTGGCCGAGGAGCGCGCCGCGCGCCGCGCCGCCGAGGCCGCGGTTGCCGCCTGCATGGAGACCGCAGGCCCCGCCAGCGCCGAGGTGCCGGTCAGCGCCGCGGCGCAGGCGGCGCTGTTCTCCCGCCTGCGCGCGGCCCTCGCGCCTTGCGAAGAGGCGGCAGGGCTCGCGACCGAGGCCGGGGGGCCACTGTTCCACCTCGCGACCGTGGCCCAGGCCCGCGGCGCGCACCGCGAGGCGGTGGCGCTCTACGACCGTGCCGCCGCCGCCGGCGTGGGCGCTGCGCATACGCGGCTGGGGGATTACTACAATTTCGGCATCGGCCCGATCCGCGCCGATGTCGACCGCGCGGTGGCTGCCTACCGCGCCGCCACCGACCTCGGCGATCCGGCCGGCACCGCGACGCTCGGCTTCATGTACCGTCTCGGGCGCGGCGTGCCGCGCGACAGCGCCGAGATGATCCGCCTGTTCGATGCCGCCGCCGCGCAGGGCTACCATTTCGCGCAGGTGAACCTCGCCCAGACCTACCTGACCGGCGAGGGGGTTCCGGGCGGCGCCGATCCGGCGCTCGGCATTCCCGATCCGCGCGCTTCGGTGCCGCTTCTGGCCGCGGCGGCGCGCGCGGGCAACATGGACGCGGCGCTTGCGCTGGCCGGGCTCTACGCCGACGGGGCCGAGGGCGTGCCGCCCAACCCCGCCTCGCGCCTGCGCTGGACCCGGACGGCGGCCGAGGCGGGGCATGCGCCCGCCATCGCCGCGCTGGCCTTCCTGCGCGAACAGGGCATCGGCGCGCCCGCCGACCCGCAGGCGGCGGCGGAGGGCTATGTCGCCGCGCTGGAAACCGGGGAGCTCCGGGTCGAGGATCTGCGCGCCGCCGGTGGCCCGCGCCCGCCGGCCTGGGCCCGCGACACGGCGATCGCCTTCCAGCTGATCTTGCAGGAGCGCGGGCTCTACCTCGGCGCGCTCGACGGCATCGTCGGGCCCGGCACCCTCGGCGGCGCGCGCGCGCTGGCGGAGTGAGGGATCACCTCAAGCTCGCCCCGCAAGCCCCTGACGGCGCTTACCGATCCATCCCGTGATACGCGTCGTTCGGCATCATGTCGGAGGCGATGGCAAAGCGGTTCGACATGTTGAAGAAGCCGATCACGTCGGCCAGGTCGAAGATCTCGTCCTGGCTCAACCCGGCGTCGCGCAGCGCCTGGCGGTGCGGCTCCTCCACGCTCCAGGGTGCGGTGGTCAGCACCCAGGCGAAATCCAGCATCGCGCGCTGCCGCGGCGTCAGCTTTGCCACGCGGTAGTTCATCACCAGCATCTCGCCCAGCTGCGGATCGCCCGAAAGCTTGCGCACCGCCTGCCCGTGGGCGACGAGGCAGTAGAAGCAGCGGTTGGCCGAGGAGACCACCACCGCCACCATCTCGCGCTCCAGCTTGCTCAACCCCGAGGGGGCGAGCATCAGGGTGTTGTAGTACTGCGCAAAGGCCCGAAGCTTGTCCTGGTTGGCCGAAAACGTCCTGAGCACGTTCGGCACCATGCCCAGCTTCTCCATGCAGACCTCGAAATACCGGCGCATGTCCTCGTCGAGGTCGGCCGGGTCGGGCAGGTCGTAGATCGACACATGGTCGGGTTGCGGCATCGGTCGTCCTCCCTCGCGGGGCCTTTGCCCCTTCATCTTTCCCGAAATACGCTGGGGGGTGCGGGGGGCAAAGCCCCCCGCCGCTCAGGCCACCGCCAGCCCCTCGTCGCTCAATCCGTCCAGCCGCGGCATCAGCGACAGCAGGTGCTGCGTGTAGGGATGGCCCGGCGCCTCGAACAGCGTCTCGGTCTCGGCCACCTCGACCATCTGCCCGTCCTTCATCACGCCGACCCGGTCGCACATCTGCCGCACCACCGGCAGGTCGTGCGAGATGAACAGCATCGTCAGGTTAAGATGCTCCTGCAGGTCCTTGAGAATGTTCAGGATCTGCGCCTGGATCGAGACGTCGAGCGCGCTCGTCGGCTCGTCGCAGATCAGGAACCGCGGCTGGGTGGCCAGCGCGCGCGCGATGGAGATGCGCTGCCGCTGTCCGCCCGAGAACTCGTGCGGAAACTTCACCCCCGCCGCGGCGCCAAGGCCGACCCGGTCGAGCAGTTCCGCCACCCGGTCGCGCAGCGCCTGGCCCTTCAGGAGCCCGTGGTGGCGCGCGGGTTCGGCCACGATCTCCGCCACCCGCATGCGCGGGTTGAGCGAGGAATAGGGGTCCTGAAAGATCATCTGGATCTCGCGCCGGTACCAGTCGGGCACACCGCGCCGGGTGGAGGTCACGTCGCGCCCCTCGAAGCTGACCGATCCCTCGTCGACCGGGTAGAGCCCCGCGATCATCCGCGCGATGGTGGATTTCCCCGATCCGCTTTCGCCGACCAGGCCAAAGACCTCGCCTTGCCGGATCTGGAAGGTGGCTGCATCGACGGCGGTGAAATATTCCCGTCGCGACGGCACGATCGCCTGTCTCGACACGAAGCGCTTGGTGATCCCCGCAGCCTCGATCAGCGGCGTGCCGCGTTCCGCCGTGGCCTTGGGCCAGTTGCGGGCCAGATCCTCGATGGCGAAGCCTGTCAGCCGGCCGCCGTAGTTGATCAGCGGAAAACGATGCAGCTTGATCTTCGGCCGCGGCACGGCTGCGATCAGCGTCTTGGTGTAGGGGTGCTCGGGCGCGCCCAGCACGCGCGCGGTGGGGCCGCTTTCGACCACCGCGCCCTGGTACATCACCGTCACCACGTCGGTGGTGTCGGCAATGACGCCCATGTCATGGGTGATCAGGATCACGCCCACCTGCCGCTCGCGCGCCAGCCCCTTGATCAGATCGAGGATCTGCGCCTGGATCGACACGTCGAGCGCCGTCGTCGGCTCGTCGGCGATGATCACGTCGGGTTCGGAACACAGCGCCAGCGCGATCACCACGCGCTGCCGCATGCCGCCGGAAAACTGGTGCGGGTACTGGTTCACCCGCGTCTTGGCGTCGGGAATGCCGACCCGGTCGATCAGGTCGATGGCGCGGGCCCAGGCCGCGCGGTCGCCAAGGTGCAGGTGCGTCTGGATGGTTTCCACCAGCTGCTGGCCCACGGTGAAGAGCGGGTTCAGCGAGGTCAGCGGGTCCTGGAAGATCATCGAGATCTTGCGGCCGCGCAGTTTCGCCATCGCCTGCCGGTCGAGGCCCGAAATCTCGTCGCCGCGAAAACGGATCAAGCCGCCGCTGATCCGCCCCGGCGGGTCGAGCAGTCCCATGACGGCGGCGCCGATGGTGGATTTGCCGGCGCCGCTTTCGCCCACCAGCCCGTGGATCTGCCCCGGCTCCACCGTCAGATGCGCGTCCTTCACCGCCGTGAAGGTCTGGCGGCGGGTCGGAAACTCGACCGTGAGGTTTTCGATCTCGAGCAGGGCCATCAGTGTCTTCTTGATTTGTTCATGTCAGGTGTCTACCTTTGGGGTGCACGCGAGAGGAGTGACAGCATGCTTTCCGGTCCGCCCATCGTCATCGTCTGATCGCCCCGGTTCCGGGGCCAGCCGCCGTCTGGCCCGAGGCTATCGGCGCGTTGCGTGCCACCAAATTCACGCTTTTTCTCCGGTCAGGTCCGCCATCAATTCGTGGCGCATGGTCTCGACGATCGCTGCCAGCCTGTCCATGGTGGCCTGCAGCCTGGTCGGAAGGTGGAGATCCATCGCGTCGAAGTCGCGCCGCGCCGAATGGTCCGCTATTGCCGCGCTGATGGCCGTGACCGCGTCATGGGCCGCAATGGTCGTCGTGTGGCCGATCCTGAACAACTGGGTCACTGCCGCGCGCTGGCGGTCGGTCGACACGCCGTCGAGGCGGCCGTCGTTGTACGCCTTCAGGACCTGCACGACATATTCGTCGTTCTGGTAGTAATCTATCACCTCCGGCAGAACGCTGGCCGGCAGATCCGGAAGGGCCGACTTCAGCTGGTCGTAGACGTCATTGGTCGCGCTGACGATGACGCGCGGCCAGGTCGCCTTGCCCTGGGCTGTCGTCGCGTCGTCGATGGCGGCATCGTAGAGGCTGCGGAACGCGGCGCCGGTGTCGCCGGTAAAGGTGCGCGCCTGGGGGTCGAGGTTCAGGATCAGTTCGGCGCGCAAGGCCAGCAACATCCGCAGCTGCCGCCGCCCCTCGCTCGCCCGTTCGCGCGACAGGTCGTCGGAGTGGCGCTTGTTCCACAGCGCCAGGGCCCCGATGATCGTGGCCACCGTGCCGACAACGCCGATCGTCGCCGCGACGATGCGGCTGTAGTCGGACGGCGCCATCGGTTCGGACGCAAGCGCGTAGAAGAGCGACGCCGCGACGACCAGCCCCAGAACCCCGAGGAACTGCTGCCCCGTCATCAGCGCAACCTCGGGTTCAGCGCGTCGCGCAGCCAGTCGCCCAGCAGGTTCACCGACAAGGCCAGCACCAGCAGCGTGCAGGCCGGGAAGAACAATATCCACCATTCGCCCGAGAACAGGAACCCCTGACCGATGCGGATCAGCGTGCCGAGCGAAGGCTCGGTCGGCGGCGCGCCAACGCCGAGGAAGGACAGCGTCGCCTCGGCGATGATGGCGAGCGCGAGCGAGATGGTCGCGATGACCAGCACCGGCGACAGCACGTTGGGCAAGATGTGGCGCAGCATGATCGCCGCCGGCGAGCGGCCGATCAGCCGGGCGGCCTGGACGTATTCCTTGGATTTCTCGACCATCGTGGCGCCGCGCACCACGCGGGCGAACTGCACCCAGTCCGACAG
>Ga0008835_100304_pt1 | contig 54229 bp, 47 predicted proteins | sample HotLakConsoUCCRE_FD_62215 | JGI IMG/M metagenome (GOLD analysis project Ga0008835, IMG submission 62215) | Hypersaline microbial mat communities from Hot Lake, Washington, USA - Hot Lake Consortium UCC-RE (Hybrid Assembly) ... | reverse complement strand
TTCGCCCCGGATAGGGAATCCGATCTGGTGCGACACGCTTTAGCGTTCCAGAACCATCTGGCCGCCCGAGATCTCCAGCCGGTCGAACCGGCGCAGGTAGGTCATGCCGAGCAGGCTCTCGTCCAGGTCGCCGCCGGTGACGACGGCGCGCACGCCCTCGTCGACCACGTCGCCAAGCGCCATCCGCTCGATGCGCACCGGCGCGGTGTCCACCATGCCGTTGGCGGTGTAGGCTTGGCCGGAAAAGATCATCGTCTGCGGGTCGATGCCGATGCGGGCGGCGTCGCGGGCCGACAGCACGACCTCGGACGCGCCGGTGTCGACGACGAAGCGCACAGGCACCCCGTTGAGGTCGAGCGTGAGGTAGAAATGCCCGTCGCGCGACATCGGCACGGTCACCCGCGCCCCGTCCTGCATCACCGATTGCCGCGGCACCACGGTGTCGCGCACGTCCGACCACAGGCCCACGGCCACGATCGCGCCGAGGAAGATGAACACCCAGATCGCCGCCTGCTGCGCCAGCTTGCCGAGGTTGCGGCGGTTGCTGACCAACAGCCAGCCGCCGATCACGACGCCGAACAGCAGCAGATATGTCACCGAAGCGATCTGGTCTCCGGTCAGGTCCATGGCGTTCCCCTTTGCGGTTTACCCATATCATATAGGGTTCCGGCGGGTTCAGATCACCTGCAGATCGCGCATGCCGTCGATGACGAACTGCACCGACAGCGCCGCCAGCAGCATGCCCAGAAGCCGCGTGACCACGTTGATGCCGGTCGGGCCCAGCAGCCGCTCCAGCGGCGCGGCCAGCAGGAACAGCGCGATCACCACCGCCAGAACCGACAGCATCACCAGATGTACCAGCGCCACATGGGCGACGTTGCCCCCGTCCTGCCCGGTCAGCAGGATCATCGTGGCGATGGCGCCCGGCCCGGCGATGAGCGGGATGGCGAGCGGAAACACCGACGGGTCGTCGCGGTGATCGGCCTCGGCCTGGTCGGCCTGGCCCTTGCGGCGCGGGCCGCGGCGTTCGAACAGCATGTCGAGCGCCGTCAGGAACAGCAAGATCCCGCCCGCCATGCGGAAGGCGGGCATGGAGATGCCGAGGAAATTCAGCACCGCCTCGCCGGCCAGCCCGAACAGCGTCAGGATGCCGAAGGCCACCACGCAGGCGCGGATGGCGATGACGCGGCGCTGGCGCGCGGTCTGGCCTGCGGTCAGCGCCACGAACAGCGGCGCCATGCCGATCGGGTCGATCACCACGAACAGCGCCACGAAGGCGGGGATATAGGCAGCCAGGTCCATGGGTCGAGGCCATGCCCTGCGCGCCGCTTCGGGTCAAGCATCGCTCAGGCGGCCGGGGTCTTCATCCGCGCCATGAGGTTGGTCTTGAAGACGAACTGGTGTGCCAGCGCCGCCAGAACATGCAGCGCGATCAGGGCCAGAAGGGCCAGTTTCATCACGTTATGGGCCTGTGCCGCGCCCGCCACCCCGTTGAACCACGCGATGGCACCCGAGACCGGCATCAGGATCAGGAGCGCGTAGAAGGCCCAATGGGTGGCGTGGGCCACGGCCTTGAGCGCGGCATGTTCCGAGGCGGGCGGCGGCGGCGCGCCATGGCTGAACCGCAGGCCCAGGCGCACGAAGGTGAGCACCGCGACCAGCGCGCCCACGGCGACATGCTGGCCGATCAGCGGGTGAAAGACCACTTCGGCGCCCGTCGCCATCGCCTCCCACGCCGCCGCGATCGCGTCATGCAGGAGGTATTGCAGCGCGACCAGCAGCAGGGTGATCCAGTGCAGGCCGATCTGGGCGCGGGTGTATCCGGTGGGCTGTGCCATAGGGCGGTTCCGTTCAGAAGGGATGATATTGAACCCTGTCAATAACCGATCCCGCGAACCGAACCATGAGGCAGGTTGCCACGAGGGGCGTCAGCCCGCCTGCGCGCCCTCCAGCTTTTCCAGGGCCGCCATCCACATCGCCTCGGCCCGGTCGAGACCTTCCATCACCTCGGCGTATTTCTTCTGCCAGGTCGCCAGCTCGCCGACGCGGCGATCGTCATAAAGCTCGGTGTCGGCCAGCTTGGTGGCGAGTTTCCCGCGCATCTCCTCGATCTTGGCGATGCGGGCCTCGCAGCGCTTCACCTCGGCGCGCAGCTCCTTCAGCTGCTCCGGGGTGAGTGGCTTCTTCTTGTCCTTTTCCTTCACCTTCTGCGGCTTGGCGGGCTTGTCGTCGCCGCGCAGCAGCATGGTGCGGTAGGTTTCCAGATCGTCGTCATAGGGCGTCACCGCGCCGTCCTTGACCAGCCAGAGCCGGTCGGCGGCCATGCTGAGCAGGTGCATGTCGTGGCTGACGAGGATCACCGCGCCGGAATAGGCGGTCAGCGCCTCGACCAGCGCCTCGCGGCTTTCGATGTCGAGGTGGTTGGTCGGCTCGTCGAGGATCAGCAGATGCGGCGCGTCGAGCGTGGCGAGGCAGAGCGACAGCCGCGCCTTCTGCCCGCCCGAAAGGCGGCCGACTTCGGTCTCGGCCTGGTCCGCGCCGAGGCCGAAGCCGGCGAGGATCGCGCGCAGTTTCGGCGGCGTCACGCCGGGGCGCATGCGCTGGATATGGGCCAGCGGCGTCTCGTCGATGTGCAACTCGTCGACCTGGTGCTGGGCGAAATAACCGACGCGGAGCTTCGACGACGCGGTGACCTTGCCCTCCATCACCTCGAGCTTGTCGGCCAGCAGTTTCGACAGCGTCGATTTCCCCTCGCCGTTGCGGCCAAGCAGCGCGATGCGGTCGTCCTGGTCGATGCGGAGCGAGAGCTTCTTCAGCACCGCCCGACCGTCGTAGCCCACGGCGGCGCCTTCGAGCGCCAGGATCGGCGGCGAGAGCTGGTCGGGGGCGGGGAAGGTGAAGACGGTGCGCGCGGCATCCTCGGGCATGCGGATGGGCGTCATCCGCTCCAGCATCTTCACCCGCGATTGCGCCTGTTTCGCCTTGCTGGCCTTGGCCTTGAAGCGGTCCACAAAGCTCTGGATATGGGCGCGGGCCAGTTCCTGCTTCTTGGCGGCGGCCATCTGCACCGCGCGCGCCTCGGCGCGGGCGCGGGCGAAATCGTCGTAGCCGCCGGTGTAGAGCGTCAGCTTGCGATTCTCGAGGTGCAGGATGTGGCCGACCGCGCGGTTCAGAAGCTCGCGGTCGTGCGAGATGATGAGGACCGTGTGCGGGTAGCGCGCGAGGTAGGATTCGAGCCAGAGCGCGCCCTCGAGGTCGAGGTAGTTCGTCGGCTCGTCGAGCAGCAGGATATCGGGCTGCGAGAACAGCACGCCGGCAAGGGCCACGCGCATCCGCCAGCCGCCGGAGAAGGCGGAGCAGGGCATGCGCTGTTCGTCATCGGTGAAGCCCAGGCCCTTCAGGATCGAGGCCGCGCGCGCCTCGGCCGACCAGGCGTCGATGTCCTGCAGTCGGGTCTGGATCTCGGCCATGCGGTGGCCGGTCGCGCCCTCGGCCTCGGCCATCAGGCGGTGGCGTTCCTCGTCGGCGGCGAGAACGGTGTCGATCAGGCTGACCTCGCTGCCCGGCACCTCCTGCGCGACGCCGCCGATGCGGGCGCGCGAGGGCAACTCGATGCTGCCGCCGTCGAGCACCAGCTCGCCTCGGATCAGCTTGAACAGCGTCGTCTTGCCGGCGCCGTTGCGGCCGACCATGCCGACCTTGTGGCCCGCGGGAATCGTGGCGCTGGCGCCCTCGAACAGCGGCCGACCGGCAATGGAATAGGAGATGTCTTCGATCCTGAGCATGCGCGGGCAATGCCCGATCGGGGCGTCAGCGTCAACAAGGGGCCGAGGGCTGCCCGATGCCGGCCCGCCGGCAAGGTTTTGCCATGCAAAAGCGCGCAACCGGCAAGTCGTCGCCGGTGCCAGGAACCTGCCAACGAAGGCCTGCGTTCCTTCCTCGTGAAAGGCACATTGCGTGCAGAAATATTGAAAAGGAGGCTATTGCCATGTTGACCAGACTCATGACGACCGCAGCGGCGATCACCCTGGTTGCGACACCCGCGCTGACACAGGACGTTCTGGTGGAAAACCAGGGGGCCGATGAATTGCGCGGCAACTGGGTCATCGGCGCCACCGTCACCTCGACCGAGGGGGAACGGATCGGCGCGATCGACGACGTCATCCTCGACAACGAGGAAGGCAACGTCACCGCCGCGGTGATCTCGGTCGGCGGGTTCCTCGGCTTCGGCGCGAAAAGCATCGCGGTGGACTGGAGCGAACTGGAAATCGACTGGGACGGCACGGAAGTCACGCTCGACCTTACCCGCGAGCAGGCGGAAGAAGCGGCGGAATACGCCTTCCGCGACCGCGAATACGCGCCGGCGCCGGAACCCGAAGGCGGGACCGGGACCGGGGCGACCGGGACCGGGGCGACCGGCACGGGGGCAACCGGCACGGGAGACACAGGCACGGGTACCGGCGGCACCGGCGCTCTGGAATGAGCCGCTGGGCGTGACCTGCGATCACCCGGCCGGGCGGCAAGGTCTGCCCGGAGCACGGGTGGTAATTTCGCGGCATCGGGCAGGCTCGGGCCTGCCCGGTGCATCTGTGTGACCGCCACTCAGTCGAACAGCGCCTCGAGCCCCTCGGCCGGATAGCGGCGGGAGGCGACGAAGGGGCTGCCTTCGTCGTAGGAGAAGACGAAGACATGCATGTCGGCATGGCTCAGCACCGCGCGGCAGAACACCGCCGCGGTGTCGAACTCGGCCGGGCAGGTCGCCAGGTCGACATGCGGCACCGTCTCCTCGAACAACGCGTAGGTGAGAACCGCAGGCTGGGTCTGGGCGTCGGCAGGGGCCGTGATGCCGAGGGTTGCGGTGAGGGCAATCAGGCAGGCCGAGAGGCGGGGGGGCGTGCAGGTCATGGTCGGTAAATCCCGGGGTGGTTGTGGATAGGGAAATACCTGACAAAAATAATCGGAAAATGGAATGGTCCTCCGTGTCGCACCTGCCGCGGCAGGTTTCCATCCCCCCGCGCCCGTGTTAATCCCGCGCCAAACAGACCCCATACCGGAGCATATCATGGCCGTTCAGCGCACCTTTTCGATCCTCAAGCCCGACGCCACCAAGCGCAACCTTACCGGCGCGATCAACGCCAAGATCGAGGCCGCCGGCCTGCGCATCATCGCGCAGAAGCGCATCCACATGACCCCCGCCCAGGCCGGCCATTTCTACGCCGTCCACAAGGAACGCCCGTTCTACGGCGAGCTGTGCGAATTCATGGCCTCCGAGCCGGTGGTGGTGCAGGTGCTGGAAGGCGAGAACGCCATCGCCACCTACCGCGAGGTGATGGGCGCGACCGATCCGGCGGAAGCCGCCGAGGGCACGATCCGCAAGGAGTTCGCGATCAGCAAGGGCGAGAACTCGGTCCACGGCTCGGACGCGCCCGAGACGGCGGCGGAAGAGATCGCGTATTTCTTCGCAGGGCTTGAGCTGGTCGGCTGACGGCTGACGGGAGAGAGACGGGGCCGCTCCGGTCGGGGCGGCCTTTTTCTTTGCGGTCTTCACCGCGCCCTTGCGATCGCAACCGCTGCCGCAAGGATGACCGCATCTTCGAGAAAGCCGGTGCTTGTCTGGCTCGCGTGCTGCATCGCGCGCTTGCGGGCCGCGAGGCCGAAGTAGGACGACGCTACCGCCGCACCGACGCCCAGCACCGCACCCGTGGCCTGACGCCGTGGCGGAGCAAGGGCAGCCCCCGCGAAGCCGCCGGTGATCGTGCGGGCAAGCAGGCCAAGAAACACCGTGCGGTCGGGCGCGGTCTGCATCTTGTCGCCCGCCATTTCCGCCATGGCCATCGCCACACCGCCTGTCGCGACCAGCGGGAGCCGCATCAGCCGCGCCCCGGCCGTGTCATGCGGGAGCGCGCCGCGCCGCGCGGCATCGGCCAGTGCGGCCAGCGGTGCCATCGAGCGCTGGCCCGCGACAAGGCCCATCAGGATCGAGCGTAGCATGACTGCCTCCTAACCGTTCGCCTTGAGCAACGCGGACCTGACACGACAGGTTCCTCGGGGCGCCAGACCGCCAGACAAGATGGCCGCCGCAACCGGAGCACGTCACCGCCCAGGTGCTATGCCGGTCAGGCTGCGCGGGCGATGCCGTCAGGGCCACTCAAGCCCGTTTCAGACGGTTACGCCAAGGCAAACAGAGGGCGGCGGGTGGCCGCGGACAGACGCACCCCCGTCCACGGTCTGCGGTTTATGGTGCCAGGCCAGGGCGACCCCTGAGCGCGCGCTGACGTCACCAAAGCGGCTGGCCGGGGGGCGGCCATCCGCTGTTCGGGCCGCTGCGCGGCTGATCCGGGCAGGGCGCGCGCGCAGCCGTGGCAGGGGCGGGCATGGTAAGGTCGGAAGGGCCCGCCGACACCGGACATCGACAGGCAAGGCGACACCGCCCTCGCAGACACCTGCGAGGGCTTCCGCAGACCGGTCTGTCCGCGCTGCGCCTTCGCAGCGGCCGCGCACCACATCCGCCATGGGCTTGCCAACCGGAGCGGCCCTGTCTCGCGTCGAAATGCCGTCCGGCGCTCAGATGCTTGCCCAGTCCGAGAATTTCGTGCCGGGGGTCTGGCCGGCCTGCTGCTGGCCGCTGCCCGCCTGCTGCGCCTGCTGTTGCTGGCTCTGGGAGAGGGTGCCGCCCCCCATCTGCTGGGTCTGCGCGGGATTTGCCTGCGCCGGGGCGCCGGGTTGTGTGCGGGGGGTCTGCGGGGTCATTTTCTCTGCCTTGAGGGATGCGTTGCCTGATCCGGTCCCGCCCTGCCAAACGGGACCGGCGTGTCCGTGCGCCAGCTGTGGCGCCCGGTCAAGCTACATCGCAGGCGGGCCCGCGCGGAACGGGGGTTTCCCGTAGCGCTTGGGCGAAACTCCGCCACCACACGCGAACGGGCCGCCCGGTCGGGGCGGCCCGTCGTGTCGGCGGGGTCGCAACGAGGAGGGAGGCCCCGTGGCGCGGCCCCGGATCGGCGCCCACCCTGACCCGACCGGGAGGACGGGCGAGGGGCGCCGAATCTCAGGTGACCTACATCGGTTCGGGCAGCGGCGTCGCGTCGGTGGAGGGCGGCAGCACCGGGTGCACCACCTCGGGGATCTCGCCGGTCAGCGTGCGCAGGAAGGCCGCGATGTCGGTCACTTCCGCTTCGGTCAGATCGGCACCCAGCTGCGACACGCCCATCACCGCCACCGCCTCTTCCAGCGACCATACCACGCCGGAGTGGAAGTAGGGCGCCGTCAGCTCGATGTTGCGCAGCGGACCGGCGCGGAACACGTAGTCGTCGGCCGCCGTCTCCGTGACCTGGAAGCGGCCGCGGTCGCCCTCGGGCAGCACGCTGGCACCGGGGCGTTCGACGAGGCCGAACGGGTAGTAATCCTGCCCGCCCATGTTCACGCCGGCGTGGCACGCGGCGCAGCCCTGGTCGATGAAGGCATTGAGGCCGCTGATTTCCTGTTCGCTGAGCGAGTCGGCGCCATTCAGGAACTGGTCGAAACGGGAGTTCGGCGTCGTCAGCGTCGCCTCGAAGGCTTCGATGGCCAGCGCGAAGTTCTGGAAGGTCACCGGGTCTTCCTGTCCGGGGAATGCCTCGGCGAAGGCGTCGACGTATTCCTGCATCGAGTTCAGCGTGTCGAGCACCCGCTCGGGGGTGTTGTTCATCTCGACGCCGGCCTGCACCGGGCCGACGGCCTGGGCGGCAAGGTCGGCGGCGCGTCCGTCCCAGAACTGGGCGATGTTGAAGACCGCGTTGTAGACGGTGGGCGAGTTGCGCGGCCCGGCCTGCCAGCCATGCCCGATCGAGGTCTCAAGACCGTCGACGCCGCCGAGGCCGACGTTGTGGCAGGTCTGGCACGAGAACAGGCCCGAGCGCGACATCCGCGGATCGAAAAACAGCATCGCGCCCAGATCGACGCGCGGGCGGGTGACGATGTTGTTGGGCAGGTCCGGCGTGGTCAGCGGGATCGGGTCGAACAGATCGTTGGCGTAGGACCGGAGCTCGTCATCGGCGAAGGCGGGGGCCGCGAAGGCGGTCGCCAGCGCAACAGTGGCTGTGAGGGGCAGATATCTCATGATCTCGTCTCCGATCGACTGGGCTTTTCCGGCTTTCCGGACTTGGAACGGTTCCAGACAAATCATGTTCGGGTTCACAAAGGTTTGACGTGGATCAACCGAGAGGGCGATTTGCCCGCGTTCGGGTGCGGCGCCCTGTCGCGCCCTGTCGCGATCCCCGGCAGCGCTCAGCGCCGCCGCCCGGTGCCGATCCGGTCGAGCATCCGTTCCAGCGCGCCCTCGTCGCCGCTGCCCGCCATCTCGGCCTTCAGGGCATCGAATCGCCGACGCAGGGCGGCTTTCTCCTCGCCCTTGCAATCGTTCCACGGGCGCCCCTGCAGCGCCATGTGGAGCACATAGTAGCCGATGAAATGCGGCGGCACGCCCACCGCGATCATCGCCCGGTAGGCGGCATCGGCGCCAAGCGCGCGCAGGGCCGTGGCGGTCACGATCCCGGCCCGTGCCAGGGCCTCGGCCTGCGCGGGTCCGATGTTGCGGATCGCGGTGACGGGATCACCGGGGTCGGGGTCTGGCATCTGCGGGCTCTCCTGCCCTTGGTGCATCAGATGCTGGCCCAGTCCTTGAAGCGGATCGGGACGGGGCGATCCCTGTCGGGGGTCGGCTCTTTCGAAGGGGTGGGTCGTGGACTGCTCGGCATGGTGGGAGTCTCCGCTCGTTTGCCTGTGGTCTGGCAAGCGTCACCGGCAATCGGGGCGGAATCAAAGTGAAATTCGGGCGCGGCCGTGAAAGCCGCGCCGGTGTTGCCTAGCTGCGCGCCTTCAGCGCATCGTAGTTGGCGCGGATGCGCTCGAGGATGTAGTCGCCCGCGGTGATCGCCGGATAGCGTTTCTCGGGCCCTTGCAGCACCACATCCTTGTTGGCCTGCGCAAAGAACGGGATCGAATAGCGCGGGCCGAGGTCGTCATCGGGCCGGGGCATCCGCACCCGGTGCGGGTTCGACAGCAGCCGGTCGTCGGACCAGCGCATCAGCATGTCGCCGATGTTGCAGGTGATGACGCCGGTCACCGGCTCCACGCTGGTCCAGGCGCCGTCCTCCGCCGCGTGGCCGGGGCAGACCTGCAATCCGCCCTGGCCGGTCTTCTGGTGCAGCAGCGTCAGGCAGTCGAAATCGGTGTGCGCCCCGGCGCGCCAGCCGTCGAAATCGGCCGGCTTCGCGTTTTCCATCGGCAGGTAGTGGATCAGCCGCAGGGTGGACTGGTATTCCGGCGAGGCCGGATCATGGGCGCGGGTGAACAGATCCTCGTCGAAGCCGAGCTTCAGGGCAAAGCACGACAGCACCGTCATCGCCACGGTCCAGTTGGCATGCTCGAAGGCCAGCATCGTGTCGCGAAAGCCCGGCAGCGCGGCCTCGTCGGGCCACAGGCCCTCCATCCGGGGCCGGGTGATCTGGTAGCTTTCCTTCTGGTCCGGCGTGCCGGTCGAGGGGCGGACCTGGCTCTTGAACTCCCACCCGGCATTGGTGCCGGGGCGCAGCGGCAGCTGTTCCTTGGCCTCCGCGGATTGGGCGAAGAACGCCTCGGACAGCGCGAAGGCCTCCTCGATCTGCGGCAGCGGAATGCCGTGCCCGGTCAGCTGGAACAGGCCCAGCGTCGTGGCGGCCTGCCACAACTCCTCGGCGATCTGGGACTTGCGGCGGGGGTAGTCGGACAGGTCGATCACCGCGACGGCGTGCGTGCCTTCGGTGCCCATCGCGCCGATGCGGGATTCGCGGTTGAGTTCGTCGTAGACATGCCTGTCGGTCATTCTCGCCTCCTTCGGGCATGCCGCCCTGAAGGGAGCAATGACCTGGGGTGGATCACCCCTGCCAGCTTCTACTCCGGTGAAAAAAGCTGGCGACCCGAACCATGTGGAAGAGAGACGAGGAGGCGGGCCGCCAGCAGGGTTTTCTTGTCGTCCGGAAGGCTCGGTAAGGAAGGGAGGAGAAACGAACCGCCATCTGACAGGTTCAGGATGCGCCACACCGCGCGGGGGCGAAAGGTCGGCCGGCGCTTGCGGGCACCGGTTTTTCGCGATGCCTGATATTCGGGCGCTCTGCACTGCAGCATGGGTCAAGGAGACGGCGGTTTCGAAAGGACCGCACCGGCGTCGGGCCGCGCGGGCGGCGTCGGCGCTGATTCTCCCGAGGGTTGAGCAGGCTCAGGGTGCGACCCGGTCCAGAACGGCGCCCGCAACGCGGGCGGTGTCCTTCCATCCGGGCAGGGCCGCGCCCGCCTGCGCCGAGATCGCGGCCATCTGCCCGCGCAGGTCCGCCTCCGCCAACAGCCGGTCGAGCGCTGAGGCGAAGGCCGCCGGATCGTCGGGCGGCACCAGCAGGCCGGCGCCCGCCGCGACCGTCTCCGGCACGGCGCCGGTGTCGCAGGTCACGATCGGCAGGCCATGCGCCATAGCCTCGTCGAAGACGATGCCGTAGCCCTCGTAGCGGGTGGCCAGCGCAAAGATCGCGGCCTCGCCGTAGGCGCGCGCCAGCGCCTCGCCGGGCAGGCGCCCGGCCAGCTGCACCTGGTGGTCGAGGCCGAGGGCGGCATGCATCCGGTCCAGTTCCGCCGCATGGGCGGGGTCATGGCGCGCGCCGACGATCATCGCCTGCCAGTCGCGGCTGCGCAGCTGCGCCAGCGCCTTCAGCAGCACGTCATGGCCCTTGCGCGGATGCAAGATGCCGACCGACAGGATCAGCGGCGGCGTGGCCCGCGCCAGCCGCCCCATCGGCCGGTCGGTGCCGGGGCGGCAGATGGTGATCCGCGCGGGCGCAACGCCGTAATCCGAGGCCAGCAGGGCGGCGGTGTGCGGGCTCGGCACCAGCACATGCGCGGCATGGGCGAGGTTGTCGCGCTCGGTCTTGTAGAGGTGATCGCGCATGGCGGCCGCGAGGCCGCTTTCCCGCGCGAGCGGGTGGTGGATCATGGCGACCACAGGCGCGCGCATCTGCGCCAGCACGGCGGTGTCGAGGGAGCCGAAGACCAATCCGTCGAGGATCAGCGGCCGGTCGGGGGCGATGGCCAGCAGCCGCGCGCGCGCATCGGCCATGTCCGCCGCGGTCGGGTCGGGAAAGGACGCGCCGAGGGGGATGTGATCGACGTCGCGGCCCAGGGCGCGCAGCCCCTCCAGCAAGCGTCGCTCGTAGATGTAGCCGCCGGTCAACGTCGTGATGTCGCCCGGAATGGCGAAGGCGGCGGGGCGCGGGGCGGTCATGTCAGCTGCTCCGGTGCGTAGATGCGCAAGATGCGCGCTTCGATCAGTCCGACGCCGGCGTAGCCCAGCGCCGAGAGCGCCGCAGTCAGCGCAACCGCGCTCCACAGGAGCGTGTAATCCGAGACCGAGGCCGAGATCGCCATCAGGCTGCCGATGCCCGCGCCGGTCGCCAGCCACTCCACCACCGTGACGGCCAGCACCGAGGCCGGCACGCCCATGCGCGCGGCGGCGAAAAAGGCGGGCAGCATCGCCGGGATGCGCACCCGGATCAGCCGTTGCAGCCGCCCGGCGGCATAGCTGTCGAACACGTCGATCACCTGGCCCGGCGCCTGCCTGAGCCCGTGGATGCACGCGACGAGCGTGGGAAAGAACACCATCACGGCGACCAGCACCACGGTGCCCACGGCGCCCCGGCCCAACATCAGCACGATCAGCGGCGCGGTCGTCACGATCGGGACCGAGCGCAGCGCGATGGCCAGCGGCATCGCCGTGCCCGCCACGGCGGGCGCCAGCACGAACAGGATGGCAAGGCCCGCGCCCGCCGCCAGCCCGGCGAGGTAGCCGGGCAGCATGAACACCGCGGTTTCCGCCAGCGCGGCCGCCAGCGTGGCCCGCCGCGCCGCCGCATCCGGCGCCCAGATCAGCGCGCGCGCCACGTCGTCGGGGCCCTTGGCGAAGAACGGGTTGAGCTGGAAGACCGTGATCGCGCCCCACCACAGCACCACGATGGCGAGCGCCACGGCCACCAGCGACAACAGGTGCCGCGCAAGACCCGCCTCCGCCCCGTCGGCGCGGGGCGGGGCAAGGATGATCGGCGGCGCGTCGAGCAGCACCCGGCGGGCCAGCGCGCCGATGGCGAGATAAGCGAGGATCGCCACGACGGTCGCCACGGTGGCGAGCGCCCAGGTCATCTCCACGTCCAGTGCGCGCATGGCGCGGATCGTCAGCACGCCCATCCCGCGCTCGGCGCCGGTGAACTCGCCCACCATCGCGCCGAGGAAGGCGGCGGGTGCAGCGATCTGCAGGCCGGCGAACAGGTAGGGCAGCGACGCCATCAGCCGCACATGGACCAGCGCCGACACCCGGCCGCGGCCGTAGCTTGCGATCAGGTCGAACCAGGCGGCGGGGGCGGCGCGCATGCCCACCAGCAGCGGGATCAGCGTGGTGTAGTAGACGGCGAGTGCGGCCAGCGCGATCTGCGGCCCGTTGCCGGGCCCGAAGATCACCCGCAGGATCGGCCCGGTCGCCACCAGCGGCAGGCAGAACACCACCAGCGCCACGCCCGTGACGACGCGCTGGCTGGCGGGCCAGGCAAGCGCGATCCCCGCAAGCGCCAGCGCGGCCAGGTTGCCCAGCACGAAACCCGCCACGGCATTGCCCAGCGTCGCGGCCAGCGCGCGCCCCATCAGGCCGCTGTTCTCGACCAGCCAGGCAAGGATCTGCGACGGCGCGGCCAGCACATAGGCGCCGGTGAGGGCGCGGCCCGCGACTTCCCAGCCGACCAGCACCAGCAACAGGCCGATCCCGGTCCCCCAGCCGGCACGGTCGCCGGCGGGGGCAGTGGACAGGGCGAGGCTGCTCATTGCGCGGCCAGCGGCCGGTCGCGCTGCGCGGCACCATCCGACAGGGCGGCAAAGACGGTGTCGACCAGCGCGGTGAACTCCGGCTTGCGCGCATCCTCGGGCGCGCGGGGCCGGGGCAGGTCGATGGCGATGTCGGCCACGATCTCGGCCGGGCGCGGCGACAGCACGATCACGCGGTCCGACAGCATCACCGCCTCGGTCACGGAATGGGTGACGAGGATCGTGGTGGTGCCCCGCGCCTCCCACAGGCGGGGCAGGTCCTGGGCCAGTTGCTGGCGGGTCAGCTCGTCGACGGCGCCGAAAGGCTCGTCGAGAAGCAGGAGCCGCGGCTCGGTCGCCAGCGCGCGGGCGATGGCGGCGCGCTGGCGCATGCCGCCCGACAGTTCGGCGGGGCGGGTGTCGGCAAAGCCGTCGAGGCCCACGAGCGCGATCAACTGGTCGATGGCGGCGCGGTCCGCCGGGCGGCGGGCCAGCGACAGCGCCAGCTCGATGTTGCCGCGCACGCTGCGCCAGGGCAGCAGCGACGGGTCCTGGAACGCGACCGACAGCCCGGCCCTGCGCAGGGTTTCGGAAGGCGGCTCGCCGCCGATCTCGATGCTGCCACCGGTCGGCGCCTCAAGCCCGGCGATCATGCGCAACAATGTCGACTTGCCGCAGCCCGAGGCCCCGACAAGCGCGGTGGTCTGACCTGCCGCGAACCGGATGTCCGTGGGCCGGACGGCGTCCGTGCCATCCGGCCATGTCTTGCTCAGCCCGGCGCAGGTGACGCCGGGCGGGCCGTTGGGATCAGGCGCCATGGACCTCTTCGAGGATGGAGCGGTCCCACAGGTCGGGCGTCACCGTCCGGTCGAGGAGCGCAAGGGTTTCGATATTGGCTGCGACTGTCTCGTCGCTCCACCAGCCAAAGCCGTTGGCATCGGTGAGCTCGGAGAACATCAGCGGCACCTGCCGCTCCGCTTGCAGCTGCTGTGTCGCGAGGTCGAGGCCCGCATCGGGGAACATCTCGAGCGTGAGGGCCGCGGCGGCATCGGTGTCGGCGCGGTAGGCCTCCCAGCCGCGGACCTCGCCGCGCATCAGGCCGACAAGCTCGGCGCGGCGGTTGGCGAGGCTGTCCTCGGTCGCGATGTAGGTCTGCGAATGCAGCGCGTAGCCGTAATCGGCCATCAGCATGGTGACGCTGTCGATGCCCTCGATCGCCATGGCGACCGGCAGGTCGGTTTCCCAGCACAGCAGGCAATCGACCTCGTCCGACAGGAGCGGCTGCGCCGAATACTGCGTCGGGATGATCTCGATCCCGTCGATGTCGACGCCGTTGAGCGTGCACAGCGCCTGCAGGACGGGCGTGTTCGCCAGCGCCATGCCGATGCGCTTGCCCACCAGGTCGGCAGGCTCGTTCACCGGGTTGGCGGGCAGCGAGGCGACGACGAAGGGGTTCTTCTGCATCGCGACGCCCAGGATCTTGAAAGGCGCGCCCTGTTCCACGGCGGCGGCGGTGTAGTCGGCCGCCGAGATGCCGACCAGCGCGGTGCCCGAGACCACGGGTGGTTCCACCGGCGCGTTGGGGCCACCGGGCAGAAGCGCCACCTCGAGGCCGTCCTCGCCCCAGTAACCGCGATCTTGCGCGATGTAGCTGCCGGCGAACTGCGCCGAGTGCAGCCACGAAAGTTGCAGCGCCACCTGCGTCTGCGCCCGCGCGGCGCGGGGGCCGAGGCCGAGCGCCGCCGCGCCCAGACCGGCGGCGCTGGTTGCAATGAGTCCACGGCGGGAAAGTGTCATAATCTGTCGCATGAGTGTCTCCTGTTCGCCATGGAAGGCTAAGGTGCCAACGCCGCTTGGCAAGGGTGGGTTGCACGGATGCGCGAATTCTCGTCGATCCGTTCAGGTTTTCTCATGATTTCATCGGTCGGACGACCGACCCGAAGCCGATGAACACCGCGCCCGGCAGGACCGTGACGAGAAACACGAGACCGAAGGCGATGCTGGCGGCCAGACCTTCGGACGCGGCGGCGCCGGAGATCGGGAACAGGGCGGCGGCCGCCCCCTCGCGCAGGCCCCAGCCACTGACCGAGATCGGGATGATCATCGCGAACAGGATCAGCGGCACCAGCGCGAGGCTGGCCACCAGCGGCAGGTCCGCGCCGATGGCGCGGGCGCAGAAGGTGAAGGCCGCGATGTTGCACAGCGCAGTGCACAGGCTCAGGCCCAGTTGCCGCCAGCGCACCTCGGGGTCGGCCAGCGCCAGCATGAAGCCCTGCCCGAGCCGGACCAGCCCGCGCCCGGCGCGGCCCGGCAGCAGGCGCGCCATGATCCACAGGCCAAGCGGCAGGCACAGGCCGCCCAGCACGAAGATCGCGACGCTGGGCAGCAGCCAGCGCGGCCAGTCGAGCCCGCCGGGCAACGCCAGCGTCGCCAGAAAGGTCACGCTCAGCAGCGCGAAGATGGCGATCTGTCCAGCGAGCCGTTCGAACACCACCGCCTGACCCGAGGCCATCAGCCCCGCCTGGTCACGCGCCCGCACGGCGCGGCCGGCATCGCCCAGGAACCCGCCGGGCAGGGTCTGGTTGACGATCTGCGACAGGTAGTATTCGCGCACGGCCGTGCGCCGGTTCAGAAAGATCCCGAACTGCCCGGCCGTCAGCCGCCAGCGCAGCGCCGAAAGCACCGTCTGCAGCGTCAGCGCGGCAAAGGCCGCCACCAGCCAGGGGACATCGGCATTGGCGAGCCGGCGCAGCGCCTCGGCCCCGTCGGCGACATGCCACAGCACGACGAACAGCCCGACCGTCAGGACGATCTGGACCACACGCATGAGGGCAGGGGGGATGCGGGGAAGGGTCATCGGATCAGCTTTCCCCGGTTTCGTCGCGCGCGGAGGAAAACGCCTCGAGGATCAGGTCGCGCATCGCGTCCATCGGCAGCACCGGCGCGTCCGGCGGCGGCACGAGGCCGGGGGCAAGACCCCAGGCTTCCACCCGCGCCACCAGATCGGCCGGGCCGATGACATGGATCGGCACGTCGGAGCGTTCATCCAGCGCGATCCAGCCCGCGGCCTGATGATCGCCCATCACGATCATCAGCGGCGGCTCCTCGGCATGGCGGGCGGCATAGGACAGCACGTTTTGCAGCGCGTAATCCACCGCCAGCCGGTATTGCGCCCGCACCCGGTCGCGGTCGCGCCAGACCACGTTGGGCGGATCGCCGGCCGCGGCCATCTCGTTGAAGATGGTGCCGTCGCCCACCGCGTCCCAGTCCACCATCTCGGGCACCGGCACCCAGGGTGCGTGCGAGGTGCCGGTGGCGACCTGGATGAACAGGTTGCGGTCCTGGGCGTCGGCGCGCAACAGCCGGTCCATCGCGGCGAAGGTGAACTGGTCGGGCATCGTCACCCAGTTGAACGGCAGCCCCTCGTATCCGAGGTCGGCGGCGGCGAGAATTGTGTCGAACCCCATCACCAGGCTTTCGGGCCAGTCGAGCGTGATCTGCGGCATCACCGCGGCGGTGTGGAACCCGGCGTCCTGGGCCAGATGGTACAGCGTCTGCCGCCCGGAGGCCAGCGCAGCCCCGTAGCGCGTCTGCCCGTCGACCCAGAGCCCGTTGGCAAAGCTCGCATGCGCCAGCCAGCTTTGCCCGCCGCGCGTGGGCGAACGCAGGAAGCCCGAGGCCATCGACAGCCCGCGCGCGGCCAGATCGGCCTCGCCTGCCGCCAGCGTCGCCGGGTGCAGGTCGGCGAACAGCGGCGTGTCGAAGCTGGTGCGCCCGTAGCTTTCGATGAACACGACGATCACGTCGCGGTCGATCAGGTCGAGCAGCCCCTCTGCGTCCGCGTAGGGATCGGTGCGGGCGGCGGCTTCGAACTCGTGCAGATCGGCAAGCGTGGCGCGGGCGAGCCGCCAGCGTTCGACGCCGACACGGGCGGTGAAGGCGGTGCCGGGCGGATCGAACGGCAGGCTCCAGCGGCCCAGGGTGGCGCCGACCTCGGCGGTGGCCACGCCCGCCGCCAGCACCGCCGCGACCGCCGCACCGCCGCGCAGACCCGGCCGGCGCAGGGGCACGCGCGCCCAGACGCCGGTGGCCCACCACAGCGCCGCCGCCACCAGGCCCACGGCCAGCACGGCGCCCAGCACGGCAAGGATGGTGGGGCCGACGCCGATTGAGCCGCGCAGCAGGTTCAGGCCGGCCCCGATCAGCGCCAGATCCGCCACCGGGTTGAAGCCGCGGGTCAACGCGCTCTGCATCGCGAAATCGGCGGTCTTGAGCACGGCGATGGTCATCACCGCCGCCACCAGCAGCGCCCGCACCACCCGCCCCCACGGGCCCGCGCCGACGGCCAGCAGCAGCAAGATCGCCGCCGGCAATTCCAGCGGGAACAGCGCCAGCGCGTACCAGGTCATCGCGCCGGGGTGGTTGGGCTGCACCAGCACGAGGTGCAACACCAGCGTCGCCAGTATCAGGCGCAGTCCATGGCGCAGCGCAGGACGCAGGTCGGGGCGCAGGGCAGGGCGAACGGGCGGTTGGCTCAAGATCTGGCCCGCCACAGCCACACGACATCGCGCCCGAAGGACCAGGCCAGGGCCACCGCCACCACCGCCACGACCGGGTTGGCGACGCTGGTCGCGACCAGCGGCAGCTGCAGCGCGATCAGCGTCGCGATCTGCACCACGCACACCAGCTTGCGGCTGAACCGCTCGGGCGCCGGGCGCCTGAGCCAGGGCAGCACCGCCCCTGCGGCGGCGAAGACATAGCGCGGCAGGCCGATCGCCAGCACGAGCAGGCCCGCGGTGCCCGCCGCCCAGGCATTGAGGGCGAGGATCAGGGCGAGGCCCGAGTCCACCTCCATGTCGAAGCGGGCGCCGAACTCGGACACCTTGCCCTCGCGCCGGGCGAGCCAGCCGTCGATCCCGTCGAGCCCGAGCGCGACCGCCGCCACGAAGAACACCGCCCAGGGCGCCGCCGGTGCGACCAGCGGCGCCAGCAGGGCCGCCGCCAGGGTCAGGCGGACAAGCGTCACCAGATTGCACAGGCCCAGCCGCTCGTGCGGATAGCCCCGGCGCATCAGGCCCAGCGCCAGCCCCGCCGCCGCCACATAGCCGCCCAGAGCCAGCGACAGCGCCGCGCCATCGGGCCCGACGAGCACCAGCGCCGCGCCCAGCACCAGAAGCACACCGCCGCAGGCCGCCAGCGCCAGGCGCGGCAGCGCCCCGCGCAACAGCGGCGCGGCATCTCGGTCGCTCAACGGCGGCATGTCTGGATGAAACCCGGCCATGCGGTGGAGTTGAGTCTCCGGCCGCGACTGTCAAGATGCCTTTGCTTTTCTTGATGCGCCGCGTCAGTGATCTAGGTGGCTGTCGTGAAAGGCGATCGAACGATGCAACACGTCAAATACACCGCGACCGCGCGCACCCTGCACTGGGTCATGGCGGTTCTCGTGCTGCTGACCATCCCGGCAGGCTTTCTCATGGTGCAGGAGGGTCTCGACCGCGGGCTGCAGAACCGGCTGTTCATTTTCCACAAGAACGTCGGCGTGCTGCTCCTGCTGCTGATCTTCGTGCGGCTTGCCTGGCGTGCGCGGACGCCCGCACCGCCCTTGCCTGCAGTGGTTCCGGCCTGGCAGGCGCGCATCGCGCGGCTGACCCATGTGGCGCTTTATGCCCTCTTGGTGATCTTGCCCGTCGCGGGATACATCCGGGTCCGCGCGGGCGGGTTCCCGATCGAAAGCCTCGATGCGATGGGCCTGCCGCCGCTTGTGCCGCGGTCCGATGCGCTGGCCGGGATCGCCAAGACCATCCACCTCTATGCCGCCTTCGCCATCGCCGGCGTCCTGTGCGCGCATATCGGCGCCGCCCTGTTTCACGGTATTGTGAAGCGCGATGGCGTGTTTTCACGCATATGGCCCCCCGTGGGAGGGGGCGGGCGCTAGCTTGTCTTGCTCCGGCCAAGGCCCGCGATAGGCCACCCTCACCGTCCTGCAGCATCCGCGCGCCGTCCCTGACATGTCATTCCGAAGAGGCAGCTTTCCATCATGTCCCTTGTCGAGCGTCACGCCACCCACGGCCGTGCGATCCGCGCAGGTGCGACGAGCCCCCGGCTCAGGGGCTTTGTGGGGCTGACCCTTGCGCTGGCCGGCGCCATCGTCGCTGCCGTGGCGGCGGCGATCCCGCACTGGGATGCTGCCGCCGGCGTCGCGCTGGCGCTGGTGGCGATCAGCGCGATCTGGATTTCGGGCGGCGCGGCGACGGCGGTGCTGGGCCTGATGCAGCCCGCCGCGCCGCGCCCGGACCTGCCGCAGGACTGGCATCCGCGCGGGTCCACCGCCATCCTCCTGACGCTCTGCGGCGAACCTGCGGAGCCCGTGGCGCGCGCGCTCGCCGATCTGCGGCGCGGGCTCGACCGGTTGGATCTTGGCGACAAGGCTCCGATCTTCGTGCTGTCCGACACCGCGGGCGCACAGCGCATCGCGGCGGAAACGGACGCTCTGGCGGCGCTGGTGGCGCGGGGCGCGATCCGCTACCGGCGGCGGGCGGCGAACACCGGCCGCAAGCCCGGCAACATCGCCGACTGGCTGGCCGAGCACGGGGATGCGCATGCCTACATGATGGTGCTCGATGCCGACAGCAAGATGACTGCCGACCGCGTCCGCCGCCTGATCCATCTGCTCGAGACGCGCCCGCGCGCGGGGTTGATCCAGGCCGGGATGACGCTGGTTCCGGCACGCAGCCGGTTCGGGCGCCAGCAGCGCCTGGCCTCGCGGCTCTTGTCGCCCAACTTCGGCCGCGGGCTTGCGGCCTGGGCCGGCGAATGCGGAAATTACTGGGGCCACAACGCGATCATGCGGGTCGCCGCCTTTCGCAGTGCCGCGCATCTGCCCAGCCTGTCGGGGCCGGCGCCCTTCGGCGGCCCGCCCCTGAGCCATGATTTCATCGAGGCGGCCTGGATACGGCGCGCCGGGTGGACGGTGGCGCTCGACCCCGACGTGCGCGGCAGCGCCGAGGACGGGCCGCAGACCCTGGCGGAGTTTCACCGCCGCGACCGCCGCTGGTGCCAGGGCAACCTGCAGCACGTCCGGTTCCTGGGCGAACCGGGCCTCGATCCGGTCAGCCGCCTGCATCTGGTGGCGGGCATCCTCGGCTATATCGCGGCGCCGGTCTGGCTGATCCTCATCGCGCTGATCGCCTCGGGCGCGGCGAGCGTCACGGGGGCCCTGCCGCTGGCCCTGATCGCCGCGGTGCTGGTGCTGCCCAAGCTCTGCGCGCTGGCCTTCTGGCTGCCGCGGGCGCGCACCGGGGTGCGCCGCCGGGTGATCCTGCGCGCCGCAATGGGGGAACTGGCGCTGTCGACGCTGATTGCGCCGCTGGTGATGCTGCGCCAGACCGGCGCCGTGCTGTCGGTGCTGACGGGCCGCGACTGCGGCTGGAAATCGGGGCGGGCGCCCCGGATCGGCCTGCCGCGCGGCCTGCCCGAGGTCGCGGCGGGCCTGTCGCTGATCGTGCTGGCGGGGGTCGCCGGGCCGGCTGCTGCGGTGGTCTGGCTGCTGCCCGTGGCGCTGCCGCTGGTGCTTGCCCCAGCGATCCTGCCGGCGCTCGACGCGTCGCCCTGAGGGGCGGGGTCAGTCGGGCACCATCACCTCGGCGCGGACCGGCCGGTGGTCCGAGGCGATGCGGATGCCGTCGCCATCCAGCACCTCGGTCCGGCGCACCCGCGCCGGGGGGGTTACCAGCACCCGGTCAAGCGGCAGGACCGGCCAGCGCGCCGGAAACGTCCGTTGCACCGCGCCGCTGACGAACCCCACCCCGGTCACCCGGCGCGACAAGGCGAGCCCGCCCCATGGCCGCCACTCGTTGAGATCGCCGCACAGGATCGTCGGGCGGTCGTCGCGGCGCAACACATGCTGGCCGATGGTGCGCATCTGCACGATCCTGAGCGCCTGCGACAGCGACAGATGCACCCCGATCAACCGCAGCGGCCGCCCGCCGCGGTGGAAATCGACGACGACGCAACCGCGGTGGATGTAACCGGGCAGATCGACCAGGTCGATCGACTCGATCCGGGCATCGGGGTGCAGGAACAGGACGATCCCGAGAAATCCGTGGCAGTCCCGCCCCCAGCGGTGGACGACGCCGGACTGGACATGGCGCAGCCCCGTCGCGGCCTCGATGCGCGCGATGTCGAGGAGGCCGCGATGCGGCGGCGCGTCCTCGTCGGCTTCCTGCAGCACCAGCGCCTCGACATCGGGCCGCCAGACTTCGTGTTGCAGCACCCGCGCGATGCGGTCGGGATCGACCACGCCGTCGTGGCCCCGCGCCCGGTGAATGTTCCAGTTGACGCAGGTGAACACCGAGGTCTGGATGGGCATCGGGGGCGGGGTCCTTTGCGATCGGCGCGCGGCGCGGGTAACGCGCAAGGGCCTTTGGGGCCGCGGCACGGGTCGGCACAGGCGCGGGTCACGATGTTTTTTCTGGGTCCGGGATCGTCGGCGCTATGTTACCTAACGAAGATAGCAGCAAACGGTTCGGAAAACAGCTTCGGGGCACGGCATGAGCCTAGTCAGACAGTTTCTTCTCGGGGTGATCGCGCTGGGCGCGGCGCTCGCGATATGGGTGGTCTATGTGCCCTCGGCCGCGCCGTTCCTGGACCGCGCCGGCGTCTACGACATTCTGGGGCTGGACCCGCCCGAAACCACTGACGGGCAAGAGGCGGGGCGCGGCTTCGGCGGCGGCGCGGCGCGCGTCGTGGTGGCCGCAGCCGAGACGGGGCAGGCGAATGCGCGGGTCTCGGCCATCGGTGACGGGCGGGCCGCGCGCTCGGTCACGGTGCGCTCGGACGCGACCGGGATGATCCGGGATCTGGCCGTGGCGCCCGGCGCCTATGTCGAGGCGGGCGCTCTGGTGGCGCAGCTCGATGACGACGCGGAACTGATCGCGCTGGAACGTGCGCGGCTGATGGTGGCCGACGCCTCACGCAATCTTGATCGACTGGAACAGCTCAGCGCCTCGGGCTCGGTGTCGGCGGTGCAGCTGCGCGAGGCGGAACTGGCGCTGCGCACCGCCGAGCTGGAGGTGGAGCAGGCCGATTACGACCTGCGCCAGCGCCGGATCACCGCCCCCATCGCCGGCTGGGCCGGGCTGCTGGAAGTGGCCGAGGGCGACCGGATCGGCACGCAGGACACAATCGCGGTGATCACGGACCGATCGAGCATCCAGATAGATTTCCGCGTGCCCGAGCGTTTCATCGGGCAGCTGTCGATCGGCATGGCGCTGGAGGTGACGCCGCTGGCGCGCCCAGACCAGGTGCTGGAGGGGGAGATCGTGGCGCTCGACAATGTCGTCGACCGCGCCAGCCGGACGCTGCGGGTGCAGGGCCGGCTGGGCAACGAGGATGACAGCCTGCGCGCCGGGCAGGCGTTTTCGGTGGCGCTGTCGTTTCCGGGCGACAGCCTGCCCTCGGTCGATCCGCTGGCGATCCAGTGGGCGGGCGACGGCGCCTTCGTCTGGGTGGCGCGGGACGGCGCGGCCGAACGGGTGCCGGTGGTGATCCGCCAGCGCAACACCGACAGCGTGCTGGTCGAGGGCGCGGTGGCGCCGGGCGATCTGGTGATCATCGAGGGCGTGCAGACCCTGCGCCCGGGCGGTGTGGTCGAGATCGTCGCCGGGCTGGCGGCGCAGGTGCGCCCCGCCCCGGAAGAAGACGCCTGAGGCGCGAGGGGACCGACGATGAAGCAGACCACCGCAGAACTGGCAGGCCGCTCGGGCACCGCATTGTTCGTGCGCCGCCCGATCCTCGCGTTCGTGCTGAGCGCGCTGATCGTGATCGCGGGGCTCGCCAGCCTCTTCGGCGTCGAGGTGCGCGAATTGCCCAATGTCGACCGGCCGATCATCTCGGTCACGACCGAGTTCGCCGGCGCCTCGCCCGAGACCGTCGATCAGGAGGTGACCAGCCGGATCGAGGGCGCGGTGGGCCGGGTGGCGGGGGTGCGCGCGATCTCGTCCAACTCGCGCTTCGGGCGCAGCCGCGTGACTCTGGAGTTCGCCGAGGATGCCGATATCGACGTGGCCGCGACCGATGTGCGCGATGCGGTGGCCCGGATCGCGAACAGCCTGCCCGACGGCGCCGAGTCGCCGCGGATCGTCAAGGCCGATGCCGACGCGCAACCGGTGTTGCGCATCGCGGTCACCTCGGGCACCCGCAGCGCGCCGGAGCTGACGCGGCTGGTGGAGGACGAGATTTCCGACCGGCTGATATCCATCGACGGGGTCGCCGACCTGCAGATCTACGGCGACCGCTCGCCGATCTTCCGGGTCGACATCGACCTGATGGAACTGGCCAGCCGCGGGCTGACCCTGGCCGACCTGCGCAATGTGCTGGCCGATGTGGCCTATGACGCGCCGGCGGGCGATTTGAGCGGCGACCGGCAGTCGATCAACGTGCGCACCACCGCCGCCGTCGTCTCGCCCGAGGCGTTCGAGGCGCTGGTGATCCGCGACAACGTCCGCGTCGGCGACGTGGCGCGGGTGACGCTGGGGCCGGCGCCAAACGAATCCGTGCTGCGCGCCAATGGCGAGACCGGGCTCGGCCTTGGCATCGTGCGGCAGGCGACCAGCAACACGCTGGCGATCTCGGCCGGGGTGCGCGAGGCGGTGGAGCAGCTGCGTACGTCGCTGCCCGAGGATGTGAACATCTTCATCACCTCCGACGACGCGGTGTTCATCAGCGGCTCGATCGAGGAGGTGCTGAAGACGCTGCTTCTGGCCGTCGCCATCGTGGTCGTGGTGATTTTCCTGTTCCTGCGCGATGTGCGCGCCACGCTGATCCCGGCGCTGACCATGCCTGTCGCGCTGATCGGGACGCTGGCGGCGATCTACCTCGTGGGCTTTTCCGTCAACATCCTGACGCTGCTGGCGCTGGTGCTGGCGACGGGCATGGTCGTCGACGATGCCATCGTTGTGCTGGAAAACATCGTGCGCCGCAGGGCGGAAGGGATGGGGGCGCGCGCCGCCGCGGTGCTGGGCACGCAGCAGGTGTTCTTTGCCGTCGTCACGACCACCGCTACCCTGGCGGCGGTGTTCGTGCCGCTGTCGTTCCTGCCGGGGCAGGCGGGCGCGCTGTTCCGCGAATTCGGCTTCACCCTCGCGATGGCGGTGGGCCTGTCCTCCATCGTGGCGTTGTCGCTCTGCCCCGTGCTGGCCAGCCGCATGCTGCAGGCCGAGGATACCGGGACAAGCGGCGGGTTCTTCGGCTGGCTGGGCGACAGGCTGGCGGCGCTTTACGCCGTGACGCTGCGGGTGGCGCTGAACAACGCCTTCGTCGTGGTGATCGTCGCGGCGCTGTTCGCGACCACGGCGGCGATGATGGCGACCGGCATCCGCCAGGAACTGACCCCGCCCGAGGACCGGGCGGTGGCGCTGCTCAGCGTGTCGGCGCCGCAAGGCGTGTCGCTGCAATACACCGCCGCCAAGATGCGCGAGATCGAGGCGCTGATGCAGCCGCTGCGCGACAGCGGCGAGATCACCAACCTGTTCTCGATCACCGGCACCGGCTCGAACTCGCGCGGGTTCATGGTGATGACGCTGGCGCACTGGAACGACCGGGAGCGCAGCCAGCAGGACATCGTGGGCGAGATCAACACCGCGCTGCGCGAGGTGGTGGGCGTGCGCGCCTTCGCGATCCAGCCCAATTCGCTGGGCATCCGCGGGGCGGGCCGCGGGCTGACCTTCGCGTTGACGGGCAACGACTACACCCAGCTGGAAGACGTGGCCGAGACGCTGGTCGAACGGATGCAGCAAAACCCCGGCTTCGGACAGGTGCGGCTGGAATACGAGACGACGCAGCCGCAGCTGTTCATCGAGATCGACCGCACCCGTGCCTCGGACCTCGGCGTCGAGATCGCGGGCCTGGGCGACGCGTTGCGCGCCGTGCTCGACGGGCGCAGCGTCGGGACCGTGTTCCTCGACGACACCAGCTACGACATCCAGATGCTGTCGACGGCCACGCCGGTGAACGACCCGTCGGACCTGGAGAACGTCTTCGTGCAGGCGGGCGATGGCCAGATGATCCCGCTGTCGTCCTTCGTGCGGCTGGAGGAGCGCGCGGTGGCGCCCGAGCTGGAGCGCGAGGGGCAGAACCGGTCGGTGGAAATCTCCGCCGGCCTGACCGACGACCTGCCGCTGGGCGCCGCGCTGGCCGAGATTCAGGCGCTGGCCGGCGACGTTCTGGAGCCGCAGAACCAGATCGTGCCGCTGGCCGAGGCGGCGACGCTGGACGAGACCTCGTCGGGGCTGCTTATGACCTTCGGCTTCGCGATCCTCGTGGTGTTCCTGGTGCTGGCGGCGCAGTTCGAAAGCTTCGTCTCCGCCGTGGTGGTGATGGCGACGGTGCCGCTCGGCATCGCCTGCGCGCTGATCGCGCTGGTGCTGACGGGGCAGAGCCTGAACATCTACAGCCAGATCGGGCTGGTGATGCTGATCGGGATCATGGCCAAGAACGGCATCTTGATCGTCGAATTTGCCAACCAGCTGCGCGACGGCGGGCAAGGCGTGCGCGACGCGATCCTGAACGCCAGCACCATCCGGCTGCGCCCGGTGATGATGACGATGATCTCCACCGTCCTGGGTGGCGTGCCGCTGATCTATTCCTTCGGGGCGGGGGCCGAGGCGCGCGAGGCGCTGGGCTGGGTGATCGTGGGCGGGCTGGGGCTGGCCACGCTGTCGACGCTCTACCTGACGCCGGTGGCCTACCTGCTGCTCGCCCGCTTCTCGGTGCCGAAGGCGGAGGAGGAAACCCGCCTCATGCGGGAACTGGACGCGGCAGTCGCCCCCCCTGCGTCGGACGGCCGGACAGCGTGAGGCCGGGCCGATCTGCGGCCTTTCGCTGCCTGCCGGTTTCGGGCTATCTGGCCGCGCCGCGGCGCGCGACCTGCACCCGCCGCGACGCGCCTGTTGCCTGCCCCCTCTCAACCCGAACCGGAGCCTGATGATGCGTATGCGACTGGGGTGCCGTCTGTCGTTCGACCTGCCGGCGCCGACCCCGATGATCTTGCTGCTCAACGTGCATTATTCGCGTGCCAGCGATCTGGAGCGGCCCGATCATCTGGTGACCGATCCGGCCGTCCCGGTGGAGGCCTATCGCGACGGGTTCGGCAACTGGTGCCACCGGCTGGTCGCGCCCGCCGGCCGGATGACCGTGTCGACCGACGGGGTGATCCGCGACCTCCGGCTGCCCGACCCCGTCGACATCCTGGCCGAACAGCATCCGGTCGAGACGCTGCCGCCCGAGGCGATCACCTTCCTGCTGCCCAGCCGCTACTGCGAGGCCGACACCTTGTCGGATTTCGCGTGGGAAACCTTCGGCCAGGGCCCGACCGGCTGGGGCCGGGTGCAGGCGGTCTGCGATTTCGTGCATGACCACGTCACCTTCGGCTACGAGCATTCGCGCGCCACACGCACCGCCGCCGAGACGCTGGCCGAAGGCGTGGGGGTCTGCCGCGATTTCACCCATCTGGCGGTCGCGCTGTGCCGCAGCCTCAACATCCCGACGCGCTACTGCACCGGCTACGTCAGCGATATCGGCCAGCCGACACCTCATGCCGAAATGGATTTCGCCGCCTGGATGGAGGTCTATCTGGGCCGCCGCTGGTGGGTGTTCGACCCGCGCAACAACAAGATGATCCTTGGCCGGGTGCTGATCGCGCGCGGGCGCGACGCCGCGGACGTGCCGATCACCCACAGCTTCGGGCGCCACGACCTGACCGGCTTCAAGGTCTGGATCAGCGAAATCGCCGGCTGATCCTGCGCAACGCGCGCTCAGGCGTTGCCAGGATCGCTGACTTCGCGCAGCTGCAGGAAGAACCCCGTCACCTCGCCCGGCGTCGTGCGCTCCACTGCGCCGTCGGTCACCTCCTGCTGGGTCCAGATCCACGATGCGGCCGGGTCGTGGAGCATCGCCCAATCGCCGAACATCCGCTCGGGCACGGGCTGTTCCACATGCAGCGTCACCTCGAGGTGGCGGTCGTCGCGCCGGATGCGGTCGAGCGCGGCCTTCACCTTGTCCTCGGGGCCTTCGAGCCATTGCAGGTAGATGTCCGCGCGGCAGATCAGGGCGCCGGTGATGTCGTCGCGCGCATTGCAGCGCCGGGCGTCGGCAAGGATGCCGTTCAACATGCCGGAGTCGAACCCGAACGGACGGGACGAATAGATGGCGCGGTACAGTCCCATGGGGCATTTCCTTCTGTTCAGGCAGACTTAGGCCGATCTGGTGGAAAGGCACGCGGCAGGATTGGGTCCGGTGCGAGGCCGCCCGACAGGGGAGAGGATACCGCCTTTCCGCGCCTTGCGCGAGAGCGGAAGGGGAGATGGAACGATCCCGATGGATCGAGGCCGCCCGCGTCGGGCGGGCGGCCCGGCTGTCAGTGCACGGCACCCGAACCGCCGACGGCGACGATGGTGTAGGGCGTGCCCGCGACGTCGACGATCCGCTCCTCGGTGAAGCGCTCGGTGGAGATCACGCGCACCACGCCCTGCAACGGATCGGTGACGGCGATGTGGTCACCCGCCACTGCCAGGCGCGGGCGCGGGTCGCGCCAATGGCCGTCCATCGCATAGGGCTCGGTCACCTGCAGGCTCTGGGTGATCTCGCCCGACAGCACGTCCAGCAGGTGCAGCTGCCCGTCCTCGGTGAGGATGTAGGCGTTCTGCGCCCGAGCCGGATCGAGGGCGAAATCGACGCGGCGGGTGGGCAGGTCGATCCGGCGGAACGGATCGTCGCTGCCCGGCTCGATGACGACCAAGGCGGCGGGGCCGAAACTGCCGAGGAAATACTGCATCGCCGTGCCGCCCTTCAGGGTCGAGACAGTGCCTTCGCCGAGATCGGCGGTGGCGATGTGCTCGAGGGTCGGCGGGGCGTCGCCGCCGCCGGGGGTGGCAAGCACGATCCCGTCGCGGCAGCCGAAGGCGAAGACCCGCGCCGATTGCGCCTGCCCGTGCACGCCGGGGCAATCCACCACCGCGCCGATCGCCGCGCCGTCGCGGTCGATCACCCGCAGGCCGACGCGCGGCTGTTCGGGGTCTTCATGGGGGACGGAGACGACGAGGTAATCGCCCATCGGCGCGGCCAGGCCGTGATGCGCCGCACCCGTGGCGAGGGTGATCGGCTCGAACCCGCCGCCGAGCAGGGCGCTTTCCGAGAACAGCATCACATCTCCGCTGCCGTCGTCGAAGATCGCGACGGTGCCCGAGCCTTCGACCACATGCGCCGGGCGCGCGCCCTCGATCACCGTGGGCAGCAGCGCCGGGTCGGTGACGTCGATGTCGGCGTGGTCGCCGTGATCCTCGAAGGCGATCCCGGTGTCGATCACCGCGACCCGGCCGGCATCGCCCTGCACGGCAAAGACGGTGCGGCCGCTCGCGCTGGCTGTCAGCGCCGGGGTCTGGTCGATCTCGAAGGCGGCAATCTCCGATCCGTCGGCAAGGTCGATGGCGCGTACGACGCCCTGGGCATGATCGCCGATGAACAGGCGGTAGACGCTGTCTGCATGGTCGTGATCCTGGGCCGTGGCGGCGCCGACCAGAAGGCCGACAGCGGCAGCACTCGCCCACAGGATTTTCGGGGTCGATGATATGCGGGGCATTCCCACCTCCTTGTCTGAGTGAACAAGGGGAGAGTTATAGTATAACATAACAGATGGCCATCCCGCATCTGCCCGAATCCGGGCGTTGGCGCCGATGCGCCCACTCGCGGCCTCAGGTGGCCGCGGCGCGGTCTTCTTGCGTCAGCGCCTCGGGCAGGTCGTCGAAGCTGGCATAGTTCAGGTCGTAGAGCTTCGAGTACAGGCCCTTTTCCGCCATCAGCGCGTCATGGGCGCCTTCCTCGATCTTGCGGCCCTGCTGCAGCACGATGATGCGGTCGGCGTTGCGGATCGTGGCCAGCCGGTGCGCGATCACCAGCCCGGTGCGGCCTTCCAGCAGGCGTTCCAGCGCCTTCTGGATCTGCAGTTCGGTGTAGCTGTCGATATTGGCCGTCGCCTCGTCCAGCACCAGGATCTTTGCATCGGCCACCAGCGCGCGGGCGAAGCTGAGCAACTGCCGCTGTCCGAGGCTGAGGTTCGAGCCGCGTTCCTCGAGCTGCGTGGCGTAGCCCTCGGGCATGGCCTGGATGAACTCATGCGCCCCCACAGCCGTCGCGGCCGCGACCACGTCGGCATCCGACGCCCAGTGCGAGGCGTAGCGGATGTTGTCCATGACGCTGCCGGTGAACAGATACGGCTCCTGCAGCACCATGGCGATGTGGCGACCGAGGCTTTCTTGCGTCACGCCGCGCACGTCGCGGCCGCCGACCAGAACGCTGCCTGCCTGCACGTCGTAGAAGCGGTGGATCATCGCGATGGAGCTGGATTTGCCCGATCCGGTCGGGCCGACCAGCGCCACGCGTTCGCCGGACTTCACCTTGAAGCTCACGTCCTGCAGCACCGGCTGGTCCGGGTCGTAGCCGAAGGTGACATTGCGGAACTCCACCGATCCGTCGTCCTGCGGCCCCAGGGCCACGGCGTCGGGCGCGTCGGTCACGTCGACCTCGACATCCAGCACCTCGGTCAGGCGGTGGCCCGAGGCCATGGCGCGCTGCATCACCGAATACTGCATGGTCAGCGACCGGATCGGGTCGAAGAAGCGCTGGATGTAGAACAGGAAGGCGACCATCACGCCGACCTCGATCCGCCCCGAGACCACCATCAGCCCGCCCGCGACCACCACCGTCGCCATCGCGATGCCGGTCAGGCTGTCGACGATCGGGATCATGATCTGCGCCAGCCGGGAGGCGCGCAGCTGCGCCTGATAGGCGCGCCCGGCGAGCTTGCCGTACAGCTCCGCATTCAGCGGCGCGCGGCCCATCGCCTGCACCGCGCGCACGCCGTGGATCGCCTCGGCCAGGGCGCCGTTGGTGACGGAATTCGCCTCATGCGCCGCCATGAAGGCCGCGCGCGCCCTCGCCAGCCACAGCACCCGCACGCCGAACAGCACCGGCAGCACCAGCAGGACAAGCCCGGCAAGCTGCCAGTCGAGCCACAGCATCACCGCGACGATCCCGATCAGGAGCGCGATGTCGCCCACCGACTGGATCGAGGTTTCAAGGAATTCCTGCATCGAGTTCACGTCGCCCTGCAGCCGCGACATCAGCCGCCCGACCTCGGTCTTGTCCATGAAGGACAGCGACACCCGTTGCAGGTGCGAGAACATCTTGCGGCGGATGTCGAACAGCACATCCTCGGCCATCTGGCCGGTCACCCGTTCCTGCACCAGCGAGGCGGCGTAGTTGACCGCGATGGCCAGCGCGAAGATCGCGATGATGCCCAGCAGCAGGCCGTTCGGCGCGCCCGGCACCATGCCGCGGTCGATGGCCATGCCGATCAGCAGCGGGATCGTCAGTTGCGACAGGGTGAAGACGAGCACCGCGGCGACCGCGATCCAGACCTTGCGGCGGTAGGGCTCCACGAACTCCCAGATGCGGCTGACCACGCGGCCGTCGAAGACGCGGCCGAAGATTTCCTCCTCGATGCGGGTGGAGCCGACGACGGCGCGCATGCGCGGGCGTTCGTCCTCGTGCGGGTCGCGGGGTTCGGTTGCGTTCGTTGGGCTCACCTTGCCTCCTCCGTCCGGACCGGCACGTCGGGGTCGCGGTGCATCTGCAGATCGTGGAGCGCCTTGTACCGTCCCCCCAGCGCCAGAAGCTCCGCATGGGTGCCCTGCTCGACGACGCGCCCGTCTTCCATGAACAGGATGCGGTCGGCATGCTTGAGGCTCGCCAGCCGGTGCGCGACGATGAGCGTCACGCGATCCTTGGCATATTCCCTCAGCGCCTCGCGGATGCGGCTTTCGGTGCCGGCGTCGATGGCCGCCGTGCTGTCGTCGAAGATCAGCACGGCAGGGTCCATCATCAGCGTGCGTGCGATGGACAGCCGCTGGCGCTGCCCGCCCGACAGCGACACGCCACGTTCGCCCACCACGGTGCGGTACTGCTGCGGCAGGCCGAGGACGTAGTCGTGCAGCTGCGCGGAATCTGCGACGCCGCGGATGCGGCCCTCCTCGGTGAAGGGGGCAGCATAGGCGATGTTGTTCTCGATCGTGGTGGTGAACAGGAAGCTGTCTTGCTGCACCACCGCCACCGCCTGCCGGACCGACGCCAGCGTGACCTCGCGCAGGTCCTGCCCGTCGAGGGTGATCGCGCCCTCGGTCACGTCGTAGAAGCGCGGGATCAGGTGCATCAGCGTCGTCTTGCCCGCGCCGGGCGCGCCGAGGATGCCGACGGTCTCGCCGCGCTTCGCCTCGAACGAGATGCCCGAGACGGCGCGGCGCTCGCCCGCGCCCTGGTAGGTGAAACCGACGTTGTCGAGGCGCAGCGTGCCCTCGGTGATCTGCAGATCCCTCGCCCCCGGCGCGTCGTCGATCTCCACCTCCATGTCGAGAAGCTGGAACAGCCGCGTCCCGGTGGTGGAGGCGCGGGCGTAGGCGTTGACCATCAGGCCAAGCTGGCGCACCGGCATCTGCAGGATCGTCATGAAGGTCAGGAAGGTGGCGAGCGTGCCCACCGTGATCTCGCCCGCCGCCACCTGCCGCCCGCCGTAAAGCAGCACGAGGCCCATGGCGGCGAAGAAGGCCAGCGTCATCGCCGAGGTGTTGCGCACGCGCAGGTCGATGCGCCGGTGGCTGAGCTTCAGCGCCTCCTTGGAGGCGACGTCGAACTTGGCCAGCTCGTGGTCGCTTGCCGCGAAGGCGCGCACCACGCGGATGCCGGCGAGGTTTTCCTCCATCACCTGGCTCAGCACGCCGAGCTTTTCCTGCAAGATCAGCCAGGTGCGCCGCAGGCTGAGCCGCATGACCGAGCTGCGCCAGGCCGCGAAGGGCACGAAGGACAGCGCCAGCAGCCCCAGCACGAGATCGGTGGACAGGAGCAGCCAGGCCCCGACCGAGATCAGCAGCGTCAGCAACAGCGTCCGCACCAGCGCGGTGGAGAAATACATCCGCACGCCTTCCAGATCGAGCATGCCCACGGTGATCAGGTCGCCCGAATGGGTGCGGTCGTGGAAGGAAAAGGGCAGTCGCAGGATCTTGTCGTAGATCGCCCGGCGCAGGTCCTGCGCCAGCGCGTGGCCGACCGATTCCGCGGCGTAGTTCTGCACCAGCGTGAACAGGCCGCGCAGCACGCTGGCAGCCAGCAGCGTCAGCGCGATGAAGACCAGCGCCCGCACATCGGGGCTGTCGCCGGTCATCGCCAGCGTCGTGTCGACGGCACGCCCCAGGATGACGGGGATCGCCAGCTGCATCAGCACGGCGGGCACCGTCGCGGCAAAGGCCAGGCCGGCGCGCCACGGGTAGCGAAAACACATGCGGGTGATGCGCGCGATGGTGCCGACACCCTGCTGGGGGTCGATGCTGGCCGTCCGCCGGAACGCCCGGTCGGCGGAAGCGGAGGCTTGCGGTGCCGTTGTCATTTCGATCCTGCCGCGGGCGGTGCCGCGGCCTCCTGCTGTGGGCGCGGCGGACGGTCGGGCCCATCGGCTCCTGGTCTGGTCAGGCTGCGCTGCGGTCTTGCTACAGCGCTGGGCCGGAAGGTTAAAGGGCGCGCGCGACCCCGGCGGCGGAACGGCGCCACGGGTGGGTGGAAACGCCGGTTGGACCCGCTGGTTCCGTGCCGGGGGATGTCAGGTCTGATTGAGGGTCAGAAGCGCGCGGCGGAATTCCGGGTCGCTCAACACAACCTCGCGCGCGCCGAGCGCCTCGGCCCGGATCAGCGCCAGCGAGGTCAGGCGCTGCGCGGTGGCGATGGCCGCGCGCAGGTCCGATCCGGTGGCGAGGCAGGCCACGATCAGCCCGGCGAACAGATCGCCGGTGCCCGACAGGACGATGGGCAGGTGCGGCACCGGGCGGCGGCTGCTGCCCTCGGGGGTCAGCAGCACGCTTTCGATCTGGCCGGGCGCGGTGTCGGCCAGCGCGCAGCCGGTGACGATCAGCCGGGCCTGTGGCGGCAGCGGCATCCTGCGCCGGGCGGCGTCCAGATCGGCGAGGCTCGCCACTGGCTGGTCGCTCAGCCACGACAGCTCGAACGGGTTCGGCGTGGCGATGTCGGCCAGCGGCAGCAGCTTGTCGCGCATCACCTCGGCGATGGGGGCCGGCACATAGAGCCCCGGCGCGGCATCGCCGATCACCGGGTCGCACAGATAGATGAGCTTCGGGTTCGCCGCCTTGGCCTCGGCCACAAAGGCGGCGGTCATCAGCGCCACCTCGACCGAGCCGATGTAGCCGCTGACGATATAGGCCGCCCGCTCCGGCAGCCCGCGCTCGCGCACGCCGCGCAGGAGGTCGGCAACCAATTCCGGCTCCGTCGCCCGGCCGCGCAGGGTGGGATGGCGGGGGCTGTTCGAAAGCAGCACGGTGGGGATCGCCGCCACCTCCAGCCCCGCCGCCTGCATCGGGAACACTGCCGCCGAGTTGCCGACATGGCCGAAGACCACCTGGCTCTGGATCGAGATCACGAGGGGGGCGGGGGTCATCGGGGGCCTTCCGGGTCGGTGATGCGCCTGCGCCGGGCGCCGCTGCGCCAGCCTTCGACCAGAACGCACGCCGCGGCAAGCCGGCGCTGACGCAAGCGTCATGGCCGCGGCACGGTCGGCGGTACGGCGCGGGCATCAGGTGCTTGGCCAGGGCGGCGCGATGCGGCATACCTCGCAGCCGAGGCAGAGGAGGCGACGCAGTTGGACACCGGCACATTCGGCACACCGCCTGCGCCTGCGGGCGCAGCGTGACGGGCGCGCCGCGCGGGGCGCGGGATTTCGGGCAGTACGACGTCATCATCGTCGGCGCGGGCTCGGCGGGCTGCGTGCTGGCCAACCGCCTGTCGGCCGATCCGGCGCGAAAGATCCTGCTGCTGGAGGCCGGTGGCAGCGACAACCGTCTCTGGGTGCATGTGCCGGTGGGGTACCTGTTCGCCATGGGCGACCCGACGCTCGACTGGTGCCTGAAGACGGCGCCCGAGCCGGCGCTGAACGGGCGCGCGCTGAACTATCCGCGCGGCAAGGTTCTCGGCGGCTGCTCCTCGATCAACGGCATGATCTACATGCGCGGCCAGGCGCGGGATTACGACATCTGGCGCCAGATGGGCAACACCGGCTGGGGCTGGGACGATGTGCTGCCGTATTTCAAGCGCTCCGAGGCGCATCACGGTGGCGGCGACGCGATGCACGGCGGCGACGGCGAGTTGCTGGTGCAGACGCAGCGCCTGAACTGGCCGATCCTCGACGCGGTGGCGCAGGCGGCCGAGGAACTGGGAATCCCGCGGACCGGGGATTTCAACCGCGGCGACAACGAGGGGGTCGGCTACTTTCCGGTGACGCAGAAGAACGGCGTGCGCTGGAACGCGCGCAAGGCCTTTCTCGACCCGGTGAAGGCGCGGCGCAACCTGCGCATCGTCACCGGCGCCGAGGTGGCGCGGGTGACGCTGGAGGGCGGGCGGGCAACCGGCGTCACCTTCATGATGGACGGTGCGCCGTGGCACGCCAGCGCCGGGGCCGAGGTGGTGCTGGCGGCCGGCGCGATCGGCACGCCCAAGCTGCTGGAACTGTCGGGCATCGGCCGGCCCGAGGTGCTGCGCGCCCATGGTCTCGACGTCAGGCACGATCTGCCGGGCGTCGGCGAGAACCTGACCGATCACCTGCAGATCCGCACCGTGTTCCGCATCAGCGGGGCGCGCACGCTCAACGACCTCTACGCCAGCCCCTTCGGCAAGCTGAGGATCGCGGCGGACTATGCGCTGCGCCGCCGCGGCCCGATGGCGATGGCGCCGAGCCAGCTTGGCATCTTCACCCGCTCCGCGCCCGGGCATGAGACGCCCGACATCGAATACCACGTCCAGCCGCTGTCGCTGGACCGGTTCGGCGAGCCGCTGCACCGGTTTCCGGCGCTGACCGTGTCGGTGTGCAACCTGCGCCCGCAAAGCCGGGGGAGTTGTCATATCAGCAGCGCCGATCCGGCGGCACCGCCGGTGATCCGGCCCAACTACCTGAGCGCCGAGGCCGATGTGCAGGTCGCCATCGCCAGCATCCGCCACGCGCGCGGCCTGATGGCGACGCGCGCGATGCAGCCCTATGCGCCCGCCGAACTGTTGCCGGGGCCCGAGCTTGCCAGCGACGCGGAGCTGCGGCGGGCGGCGGGCGACATTTCCACCACAATCTTCCACCCCGTGTCCACCGCGCGGATGGGCACCGATCCGGGCGCTGTGGTGGCGCCCGACCTGACCGTCCACGGCCTCGACGGGCTGTCCATCGCCGATGCCTCGGTGATGCCCACGATCCCCTCTGGCAACACCCATGCGCCTGTCACCATGATCGCCGAGAAGGCGGCCGAGCTGATCCTGGCGCGGGCGCGCGGGTGAGCGCGGAACGGGGGCACGCCGACTGGCCCGTCATCGTGGCGGCGGTTCTGGCGGGGGTCGCGGCGGCGCTGCAGATCGGCAAGGCGAGCGCCGCCCTGCCGCTGTTGCGGGTCGAGTTCGGCATCGGGGTCGCGCAGGCGTCGTGGTACCTGTCGCTGTTCAGCCTCGGCGCGGCGCTCTTTGGCGCGGTGCTCGGCATCGTGACGCTGAGGGTCGGGGCGATGCGGGCGGGCGGGGCCGGGCTGGTCCTGGTGGCGCTGGGAAGCCTGGCCGGGCCGTTGGCCGGGACATGGACGCCGTTCCTCGCCGCCCGTCTGGTCGAGGCGCTGGGCCTGCCGCTGGTGGTGGCGGCGATGCCCGCGATCATCCAGAGCCACAGCTCGGGCCAGCGCCGGGTGCTGGCCATGGGCCTGTGGTCCACATGGCTGCCGCTGGGCGTGGCCTTGGCGATGGCGCTGTCGGCGGCGGTGCTGGTGTCGGGCGGGTGGCGCACGCTTTTCGCGATCTGCGGCGCGCTGCCGCTGCTGGCGCTGGTCGCGCTCGTCGTGACACGCGGGCGAACCCGCGCGGTCGCCGCAGCGCCCGGCCCGCCGCCCGCGATCCGCAGACCCGATGCGACGACGCTGATCTACGGCGGCATCTTCGGGCTGTTCTCCGCCTCCTACCTCACGGTGCAAGGCTTCCTGCCCAGCGTCGCGGTGGAGGCGCTGTCGATGACCATTGCCCAAGGCACGCGGCTGGCGGGGCTGGCGGCGCTGCTGGTGATCCCCGGCAACCTCATCGCGTCCTACCTGCTGTCGCGCGGGGTCGCGGCGCGATTGCTGCTGGCGGGCGGGTTCATCGCCATGGGGGTGTCGGGGGCGGCGTTCCTGACCGATGTCCTGCCGCCCCTGTGGCGGATCGCGGCGGGCTGCATGTTCACCGCCTGCGCCGGGGTGCCGCCGGGGGTCATCTGGGGGCTGATCCCGCGACTTGCGGCACACTCGAGGGCGGGGCCCGCGATGACCTCGGGGGTGATCTACCAATGTGCCGGCATGGGTCAGCTGCTTGGCCCGGTGCTGGCCGGGGCGGCGGTGCAGGCGACCGGCAGCTGGAGCGGTGGGGCGCTGGTCATCCTTGCCGCCGCCGGCCTCGCGCTGGTCGCGCTGACCCGGCGGGCGGCGGCGGTGGACGATCCCGGCAGCCGCTGAGCCGAAGGCTACATGCAGGCGTCGAACAGCGCGCGGGTGTTCTCGCGCGTCATCGCGACCGGGTTGCCGCCGCAGGACGGGTCTTGCAACGCCATCTCGGTCAGCTCGTCCAGCCGCGCGGGTTCGACGCCCATGGCCGAGAGGCTTTCGGGAATGGACAGCTCCGCCCGCAAAGCCATCACCCGCTCGCGGAAGCCGTCGAGGCCGCCCTTGATCCCGAAGTAATCCGCAGCGCGGCCCATCTTGTCCGCGATGGCGGCGCGGTTGAACTCCAGCACCATCGGCATGACCACGGCGTTCGTGGTGCCGTGGTGGGTGTTGTAGACCGCGCCGACCGGGTGGCTGAGGCTGTGGATCGCGCCCAACCCCTTCTGGAACGCCACCGCGCCCATGGCGGCGGCCGACATCATGTTCGCCCGCGCCTCGAGGTCGTCGGGCACGGCGTAGACGCGGGGCAGGTTCTCCAGCACCAGCCGCATGCCTTCCAGCGCGATGCCCTGGCTCATCGGGTGGTAATGCGGGCTGCAATACGCCTCGAGGCAATGGGCGAGCGCGTCCATGCCCGTGCCCGCGGTGATGAAGCGGGGCATGCCGACGGTCAGCGCCGGGTCGCAGATCGTGACGACGGGCATCAGTTTCGGGTGAAAGATGATCTTCTTGCGATGCGTCGCGCTGTCGGTCAGCACGCCCGCGCGCCCGACCTCGGAGCCGGTGCCGGCAGTGGTGGGCACCGCGATCAGCGGCGCGATGGTGTCGGGGTTGGCGCGCGTCCACCAGTCGCCGATATCCTCCAGTTCCCACACGCCGACGGGCTGGTCGACCATCAGCGCGATCATCTTGCCCAGATCCAGCGCCGAGCCGCCGCCGAAGGCCACGACCCCGTCATGGTTCCCGGCCCGGTAGACGGCGAGGCCCGCGTCCATGTTCGCCTCGGTCGGGTTGGCGTCGACCCCGTCGAACATCGCGCGGCCAAGGCCCGCGGCTTCGAGAATGTCGAGCGCGGCGGCGGTGATCGGCAGGGTCGCGAGCGCCCGGTCGGTGACCAGCAGCGGCCGCGCGATGCCCGCGGCCTTGCAATGATCCGCAAGCTCCGCGAGGCGACCCGCGCCGAATTTCATCGCGGTCGGATAGCTCCAGTTGGCGGTGAAGGACATGTCTCAGGCCTTTTTGAGGTGATAGGATTTGGACCGGGTCAGCGCGAGGTAGCCGAGCTTCGACAGCGCCGCGCCGCGCCCGGTGTCCTTGCAGCCGGACCAGCAGAGCGCCGGGTCAAGGTAGTCGCAGCGGTTCATCAAGATCGTGCCGGTCCGGATCTGCGACCCGATCGCGCGCGCCGCCGCCGTGTCCGCCGTCCAGATCGAGGCGGTGAGGCCATAGTCGCTGTCGTTCATCAGGGCGATGGCTTCTGCGTCGTCGCGCACCTTCATGATGCCCACGACCGGCCCGAAGCTTTCGTCGCGCATCACCGCCATCTCGTGCGTCACGTCGACCAGCACCTGCGGCGCAAGGTAGGCGCCGCCGTCATCCGCCGGAAACAGCGCGGGGTCGATCAGCAGCGTGGCGCCCGCCGCGATGGCCTCGGCGATCTGCCCGCGCACGGTGGCGGCGAAGCGGGCATGCGCCATCGGCCCCATGGTGGTGGCGGGGTCGAGCGGGTTGCCCAGAACCTGCGCCCCGACCCAGGCGACGGCCTTTTCCACGAACGCGTCGTAGAGGCTCTCGTGCACGTAGATCCGTTCGATCCCGCAGCAGCACTGGCCGGAGTTGAACATCGCCCCGTCCATCAGCCCGTCGACAGCCTTGCCCAGATCGGCGTCGGCGCGGACATAGCCGGGGTCCTTGCCGCCCAGTTCCAGCCCGACGCCGGTGAAGGTGCCCGCAGCCGCGCGCTCGATGGCGCGGCCGCCGCCGACCGAGCCGGTGAAGTTCACGAAGTCGAACGCGCGGCCCGCGATCAGCGCCTCGGTGGTTGGGTGGTCCAGCACGACGTTCTGGAACACCTCCGCCGGCACGCCGCCCGCGTGCATAGCCTGCGCCAGCCGCTCGCCGGCCAGCAGCGTCTGGGTGGCGTGTTTCAGTACCACGGCGTTGCCCGCGATCAGCGCCGGCGCGACGGTGTTGATCGCGGTCAGAAACGGGTAGTTCCAGGGCGCGATGACGAAGACGACACCCTGCGGCTCGCGCGCCAGCAGGCGCAATGCGGCAGGGCTGTCCTCGATCACCTCGTCGGCCAGCGCCTCGGGCGCGATCCCGGCCATGTAAGCCGCGCGTTCGCGCACCCCGCCGAACTCGCCGCCATAGCGGACCGGGCGGCCCATCTGCCACGCCAGTTCCGGCACGATCTCGTCGCGCATGGCCTCCAGCGCGTCGATGCCGGCCATGACGCGGGCGATCCGGTCCTCCAGCGGGCGCGCGGCCCATGCGCCTTGTGCCGCGCGCGCGGTGGCGACGGCAGCTTGCGCCGCGTCGAGCGCCAGCGCCGCGCGCTCGGCATGGACCGACCCGTCCACGGGCGAAATCAGCTTTATCGTCGGCATGACAGCTCCTGTCGCGGGCCCTGCTTGGGGCCCTTCATCGTGATGGTGGTTGCGGCCTCAGCCGCGTTCGAGAAGGCGCTGGCGCTCGAAATCGGTGACGACGCGGTCATGTTCCTCGACCTCCCAGCGGGCGGCGCGGGTGTAGTGGTCGATCACCTTGTCGCCCATGGCCGCGCGCAGCATGGCGGAGGTTTCCAGCAGGTTGGCCGCGTCACGCAAGGTCCGCGGGATCTCGCGCGCGTCGGCCGAGTGGTAATTGTCGCCACGCATTTCCGGTTCAAGCGCCATCTCCTGTTCGATCCCGGCCAGCCCCGCCGCCAACAGGGCGGCGCAGGCCAGATACGGGTTCAGGTCGGCGCCGCCGATGCGGCATTCGACCCTGACGGCCTTCGTGCCCTCACCGCAGACGCGGAAGCCCGCGGTTCGGTTGTCGACGCTCCAGACCGCGCGGGTGGGCGCGAACATGCCGATGGTGAAGCGCTTGTAGCTGTTGACGTAGGGCGCAAGGAAGGCCGTGATCTCGCGCGCATGGGCAAGCTGGCCGGCCATGTAGGACCGCATCAGCGCCGACATGCCGTGATCCGCGCTGTCATCAAGGAACGCGGGCGTGCCGTCGAGCGTCCAGAGCGACTGGTGCACATGGCTCGACGACCCCGCACGGCGGTGGTCGTATTTCGCCATGAAGGTGACGGACTTGCCGACGCTATGGGCAATCTCCTTGGTCGCCTGCTTGGTGAGGACATGGCCGTCGGCGGTGGCCAGCATCGCGTCGTAGCGGATGTTGATTTCCGCCTGACCCGCCTCGGCCTCGCCCTTGGAATTCTCGACCGGGATGCCGGCACCGTAGAGACCGTTGCGAAGGGCGCGCATCAGCGGCTCTTCCTTGGTGGTCTGGAACAGGTTGTAATCCTCGTTGTAGCCCGAGATCGGCGTCAGCCCCTCGCAGCCCCGGTCGCGCAGCGCGTCGTAGCCTTGTTCGAAGATGTAGAATTCCAGCTCGGTCGCGGCCATCGCCTTGTAGCCCATGGCCTCGGCGCGGGCGACCTGCCGCTTGAGGATGGCGCGGGGGGAAATCGTGACTTCCTCATGGGTGTGGTGGTCCAAGAGGTCGCACAGCACCAGCGCGGTGCCGGGCAGCCAGGGCACCCGGCGCAGCGTCGCGAGGTCGGGGCGCATCGTGTAGTCGCCGTAGCCCTTGGCCCAGCTGGTCGAGGCGTAGCCCTGCACCGTCACCATCTCGATGTCGGTCGCCAGCAGGTAATTGCAGCAATGCGTTTCCTTGTGGCCACTGTCGAGGAAATGGGCGGCGTGGAACCGTTTGCCCATCAGCCGGCCCTGCATGTCGGGGGCGGCGACCAGCACGGTGTCGATCTCGCCCGCGTCGAACGCTGTGCGGAGGTCATCTAGGGTCATCGGGCCGGGCATGGGTCAGTCCTTTTCAGTCAGGGGAACGGGGGGCCTTGCGGCCCCCCAAGGCGGTCAGCTGTAGCGATAGGGCCGGCCGGCCTCGTCCATCGCGGCGTTGTAGGCGCGGAAGATGTCGACCACGCGCCGCTTGGTCTCGCTTTCGGAGGCGATCTCCTCCCAGAACTCGCGCGCGGCGCTTTCCACCGTGCCCCATTCGGCGTCGGGAATCGAGGTCAGCTCCAGCTTGGTGCCCTCGGTCCTGAGCCGCGCCTCGCCGGCCCAGTACCAGTGCTGCCGGTAGTAGTGGCTCTGCTCGAAACAGGTGGTCATCAGCACCTGGAGATGCTCTGGCAGCTCGTTCCAGCGGTCCATGTTGGCGAAGAAATGCCCGATCCACGCACCCGAGATGTTGTTGGTCAGGAAATGCGAGGTGACATCGGCCCAGCCGACCTCGTAGGCCTCGGTGATCCCGCACCACGCGACGCCGTCGATCTCACCGGTCTGCAGCGCGATCTCCACGTCCTCCCACGGCACCGTCACCGGCACCACGCCGAACTGCGACAGGAAGCGCCCGGCGGTGGGGAAGGTGAAGACCCGCTTGCCCTGCATGTCCGCCAGCGAGGTGATCGGCGAGGAGGTGATGAAATGGCACGGGTCCCACGAACCCGCCGAGATGTGCTTGACCCCGACGCCGGCGTATTCCTCGGCCCAGATCTCGTTCAGGCCCCAGTCGTTGAACAGCGCCGGCACGTCGAGCGAATAGCGGCTGGCGAAGGGGAAATAGCCGCCGAACACCGTGACCTCGGTGGGCGAAGCCATGCTGTCGTCGTCGGATTGCACCGCGTCGATTGTGCCGCGCTGCATCGCCTGGAACAGCTCGCCCGTCGGCACCAGCTGGTCGGCGTAGAACAGGTCGATCTGCATCTCGTCGCCGGCGATGGCGTTGAACCGCTCGATGGCCGGCAGCGCCACCTGCGCGCCGAGCGAGGCCCCGGCATAGGTCTGCAGCCGCCAGCGGATCGTCGATTGCGCATGAACCGCCGGCGCGGCAAGGGCCGCCGCACCGCCAAGGGCGCTGGTGGTCAGGAACTTCCGTCTTGTCGTTGTCATGTCATGTCTCCCGGTTGGGGTTGCGGTGAACGGGCGCGTAGGCCGCGCCTTCTGGGATCAGGGGAACATCAGGCCGGGCAGCCACAGCGCGATCTGGGGAAAGATCATGACCAGCGCGAGGCCAAGGATCATCACCCCCACGAAGGGGACGATGGACCGGTAGATGTCGATGAGCGAAACCTCCTTCGGCGCCATGGCGCGCATGAGGAACAGGTTGTAGCCGAAAGGCGGCGTCATGTAGGCGATCTGGCAGGTGATGGTGTAGAGAATGCCGTACCAGATCAGGTCGAATTCCAGCATCCGCACGATCGGCACATAGAGCGGCGCCACGATCACCAGCATCGCGGTGTCGTCGAGGAAGGTGCCCATCAAGATGAACGAGATCTGCATCAGGATCAGGATCTCCCAGCGCCCGAGGCCGAGGTTGTCCATGAACAGCTCGCGCACGAAATCCACCGCACGCAAGCCGTCGAAAACGGCGCCAAAGGCCAGCGCGGCGAGGATGATCCACAGGAACATGCACGAGATGGCCAGCGTCTTGCGCGCGCAGGCCTCGAAGATCGCCCAGCTCATCCGCCGCTTGATCAGGCTGACCGCGAGCGCGGCCAGCGCGCCGACGACCGAGCTTTCGACAAGCCGCGTGTAGCCCAGCACGAAGGGGACCATCATCACCGCGAAGATGCCGAGCGGCATCAGCCCCGCCAGCAGCAGCCGGTATTTTTCCGCCCGCGTGACCCGCGCCAGCTCATCCTCGGCGATCACCGGCCCGAGGGCGGGGTCGAGGCGGCAGCGCAGCCAGATGTAGAGGATGAAGAGCCCCGCCAGCATCAGCCCCGGCAAGATGCCCGCCATCCACAGCTGCCCCACCGGCTGGCGCGCGATCATCGCATAGAGCACCAGCACGACCGAGGGCGGCACCAGGATGCCGAGGCTGGAGCCCGCCTGGATCACGCCCGTCACCATGCGCTTGTCGTAGCCGCGTTTCAGCAGTTCGGGCAGCGCGATGGTGGCCCCGATCGCCATGCCCGCCACGCTCAGCCCGTTCATCGCGGAAATCAGCACCATCAGCCCGATGGTCCCCATCGCCAGCCCGCCCGGCGTGCGGCCGAACCAGACGTGGAACATGCGGTAGAGGTCATCGGCCAGCCGCGATTCCGACAGGACGTAGCCCATGAAGACGAACATCGGCAGCGTCATCAGCGGGAACCAGTTCATCAGCTTCAGGCTCTGCGCGAAGGCGAGGTCGTAGCCGCCCCGCTCGCCCCAGAGCGCGATGGCCGCGACCACGGCGACGAAGCCGATGACGCCGAACATCCGCTGCCCGGTCAGCATGACGGCCAGCATGGAGCCGAACATCAGCGCGGCGATCATCTCGTAGGCCATCAGATGTCGTGCCCCCGCACCTTGGCGATGTCGCGGATCAGGAAGGCGGTGCATTGCAGCAGCATCAGCACCAGCCCGATGCACATGACGATCTTGATCGGCGCCATGTAGGGGCGCCAGAGCCCGCTGCGCCGCTCGCCGTATTCGAGGGCGTAGGCGGTGCTGTCGATGCCGCCCCAGAGCAGCACGCCGAGATAGATGATCAGGGTGAAGATGGTGACCGCATCGACCGCCGCCCGCGTCCTGTCGGACCAGCGGTCATAGAGCAGATCCATCCGCACGGCCGAGCCCATCTGCAGCGAATAGGCGCCGCCGAGGAAGAAATAGCCCAGCAGCAGGAACTGCGCCATCTCGTCGGTCCAGATCTGTGGGGCACCGCCGGCGCGCGCGATTGCGCCCAGAAGCAGGACGGCCATCAATGCGAAGAGCCCCCACATGGCGATCCGGCCCACGCGGTAGTTCAGCGCCTCGACCCAGCGGACATAGGCGATCAACGGTCCGGGCATGCGGCCTCCGGTCCCTGCGCCGTTTCTCGTTCCGTCACCTGCGCCATCGCGCGGGACAGCACCGGGGCGAGGCGCGCCGCCATGTCCTCCTGCTGCGCCGGGGTGGCGATCAGGTCGTTGCGCAGCTCCAGCATGGCGTTGGGCAGGCCGTAGGGCAGGGCGTGCAGGCGGAGGGTGTGGGTGACGTGATCGGCGGCGCTGTAGGGCTCGTTCAGCCGCGTCACCAGGCCGAGGTCGCCGGCGCCCGCAAGGATCGCCAACGCCAGGTCGGGCAGGTCGTCGTGGATGATGCCGAACTCCACTGCGCGCGGCACGCCGTGCCAGACCGGGGTGAAGGAATGCAGGGTCAGGATCGCGGGCCGCAGCCCCAGCACCAGCGCCCGGGCGACCCGCGCCCGCACCAGCGCATGGAACGGCAGGTAGACCTGCCGCATCCGTGCCAGCCGGTCCTGCGCATCCAGATCGGCATTGGCGGAAATGCTGAAGGTCTCGATCCGGTCGGGCATCGCGTCGCGCCGGTCGGGGCTGCGGTTGAGGTCGTAGACCAGCCGCGACAGGGGGGCGTGGATCAGCTCCACCGGGCCGCTCCTGCGCGCCAGATGCGGCCCGAGCGCGCGCGCCAGACCCAGCGCGCCGGGATCGTGCCCGGCATGGCCCTGCAGCGCGGCCGTGTCCCGCGCCAGGGCCGGCCAGCCTGCCGCGACCGCGTTCGAGGCGTGTTCGCAGATGACGATCACGGCGGGCACCCGATCCTCGGCCGCGCAGGGCCGGCCCGCACCATCCCACGCGGTCACCGTGCCGCTCCACCCCTCGAGGGAGGGCGCGGAGCCGGGCTCGGGCATCTGGGTCAGGGTCTCGGGCTGCGGCATGGGTCAAGCTTCCGGTGCACCTGCCGGCAGACTGCCGCCGATCCCCGCGGCTGGTCAATACCTTTCGAAACTTGCAATCTTGTAATGAACGTTTCAGGATTGCCGCGATTTGCTCAGGAAAGGCCCCGACGGATGGACACGCTCGAAACCCGCCTGCGCGCCGCGATGCCGGAGCTGACCCGTGCGGAGCGTCAGTTGGCCCAGCATATGCTGGCGAGTTTCCCGGTCTCGGCCCTCGGATCGGTGGCCGAGGTGGCGCGCGCCGCAGGCGTTTCGGGGCCGACGGTGGTGCGGCTGGTGCGCAAGCTGGGGTTGGCGGGCTACGGCGAGTTCCGCGCGCAGCTGCATGCCGATCTGGGCGAAAGACTGGCGTCCCCCTTGGCAAAGCACGAAAAATGGGCGGACAGCGTCGCCGCCGATCACGACCTGACGCTGTTCGCCCGCTCGCTCGTCGCCGCGCTGGACCAGACGTTGAGCCAGCTCGACCTCGCCAGCTTCGACGCGGCGGTCAGGCTGCTTTCCGACCCCACCCGCCCGGTCCACATGGTCGGCGGGCGGCTGACGCAGGCGGCGGCGGGGTATTTCGCCACCGCGCTGCAGGTGATGCGCCGCGACGTGGGCCTGCTGTCGAGCCTGCCCAGCACCTGGTTGCCGGAACTGCTCGACATGACCGACCGCCATGTGCTGGTGGTTTTCGACATCCGCCGCTACGAGCCTGCGGTGCAGCAGCTGGCCGAACACGCCCATGACCAGGGTGCCGAGATCATCTTGCTGACCGACAAATGGGTCTCGCCCGCCGCGTCGGTCGCGCGCCACATCCTGACCAGCCATATCGAGGTGCCCTCGGCCTGGGACACCGTCGTGCCGCTCTTCGCCATCGTCGAGGCGATGCTGGCCGGCATCCAGGACCGGACCTGGGCCGACACCCGCGGGCGGCTCGACAGGATGGAGACGCTGTACGAAAAGACGCGGCTGTTCAAGCGGTTGCGGTGAAGCTGGCAGGCGCGATGCCATCGCCCGCGGTCAGGGCCGGCAGCCGCAGCGTTCCCGAAGGAGGAACCGGACCAGCCGGTTGTGCGTTCGAGACTTCTTGAGACGGAAGAACAGGGGCTGGCGGCGACAGGATGCGGGACCTTGCGGACAAACTGGGCCTGCGGGTCGATCCGACGATCTTCTTTGTCTCCGCCGGTCTCAGCCTCGTGTTCGTCCTGCTCCTGGTCGCCGCGCCCGAGCCGATCGGCGCGGCCTTCGCCGCGGGTCGCGCCTGGATCGTCACCAACCTGGGCTGGTTCTTCATCCTTGGCGTGAATGTCTGGCTGGGTTTCCTGATCTACGCCGCGATGTCGCGCCATGGGCACATCCGCCTCGGCCCGCGCAGCTCGCGCCCGGAATATACCAACCTGTCATGGTTCACGATGCTGTTTGCCGGCGGCATCGGCACGGTGTTGATGTTCTGGGGCGTGGCCGAGCCGATCAGCCATTACAGCGCGCCGCCGCTGCCGGGGGTCGAGCCCTTCAGCTTCGAGGCGGCGCAGGACGCGATTTCGATCTCGCTCTATCACCTCGCCCTGCACACCTGGACGATCTTCGCGCTGCCGGGTCTCGCCTTTGCCTATTTCATCAACCGCTACGACCTGCCGGTGCGGGTCAGCTCGGTGTTCTACCCGCTGCTGCGCGACGGCATCTACGGCCCGGTCGGCAAGGCGATCGACATCGCGGCGATCATGGGGACGCTGTTCGGCGTGGCGGTGTCGCTGGGCCTCGGCACCTCGCAGGTGGCGGCGGGCCTGTCGGAGCTGTTCGGCTGGGCCGACGCGACCGGGCTGCGCCTGGCGATCCTGGCGACACTGACCGTGGTCGCGACCCTGTCGATCGTCGTGGGTCTCGACAGGGGCGTCAGGGTTCTGTCGAACGTCAACATCGGCATGGCCGTCGGCCTGCTGATCTTCGTGCTGGTCACCGGCTCGACCCTGTTCCTGCTGCGCGGCGTGGTCGAGACGCTGGGCCTGTACCTGGCGAACCTGCCCCGGCTGGCGTTCTGGAACGACATGCTCCACGGCGGCGACATGGGCACCGGCGCCTGGGGCTGGCAGGGCGACTGGACGGTGTTCTACTGGGCCTGGACCGTCACCTGGTCGCCCTTCATCGGGCTTTTCGTGGCCCGGATCTCGCGCGGGCGCACGATCCGCGAATTCGTCTTCGGCGTGCTCGCGGCGCCGTCGCTTTTCACCGTCATCTGGTTCGCGATCTTCGGCTGGCAGGCCATCGCGCTCGACGGCCTCGGGCCGGGCGCGCGCGAGGCGCTGGGGGCCGACGCGGGCGCCATCAGCGCGGCGGTGGCCGAGTCGGTTCCGCTGGCGATGTTCGCCTTCTTCGCCGAACTGCCATGGGCGCCGCTGATGCAGGGGCTTGCGGTGCTGATCGTGGCGATCTTCTTCGCCACCTCTTCGGATTCGGCCTCGCTGGTGGTCGACATGCTGTGTTCCGGCAGCCCCGAGGCGGGACCGGTCCGGCAGCGCGTGTTCTGGGGTCTGGCCGAGGGCGCGATCGCCGCCACGCTGATCGTGCTTGCCGGCGAGGCCGGGCTGATCGCGCTGCAACAGGTCATCACGGTCGTCGGCCTGCCGATCTTCGTGCTGGTGTTCCTGATGATCCCGGCGCTGATCCGCGGCTTTGCCAACGAGGATATCGACCATGTCACCATCGGCAAGCGGCCCGACCTCAGCGAATTCGACGCCACGCCCGCCGATGCGCCCGACAGCGCCCGCACGACCGCGGACAGCTGACCCCTAGGGCCCGCCTCAGAACGGCAGGAAGATCGGCACGAGGCCCACCACGACGATCAGCGTGATCAGCGAGAAGGGCACGCCGATGCGCACGAAATCGAGGAACCTGTAGCCTCCTGGCCCCAGCACCAGCGTGTTCACCGGCGAGCTGACCGGCGTCATGAACGCGGCGGAGGCAGCCAGCGCCACGGTGATCGCGAACGGGTAGGGCGAGATGCCGAGCGAGTCCGCCACCGTCATCGCCACCGGCGCCATCAGGACGGCGGTGGCGGTGTTCGAGATGAACAGGCTGAACAACGACGTGGTCAGGAAGATCGCGGCCAGAAGCACCCGCGGGCTCGCCTCGCCGGCCAGCGCCACGAGGCCGGCGGCGGCCATGTCGACGCCGCCGGTCCGCTCCAGCGCGACGGCGAAGGGCAGCATGCCGACGATCAGCACGAGGCTTTTCATGTGCAGCGATCCGTAGGCCCCGCTCATGGTGATGCAGCCGAACAGGCCCAGCATCAGGCAGGTCAGCAGCACCACATGCACGTTGGGCAGCACGCCCAGAACCATGCCCAGCACCATCAGCCCGACCGCCAGCAGCGCCCAGGGCGCGCGCCCCGCCTCGGGGGCGACATCGTCGGCCTCGCCCGGCAGGTCGAGCACGATGACCTCGCCGCGCGCGCCCTGAAGGCGGCGGATGTCGTGCCACAGGCCCATCAGCAGCAGCGTGTCGCCGGGCTGCAGGCGTTCGTCCTTCAGCGCGCCCGAAGCCGCTGTCGCGCCATGCTTGAGCCCGATCACCGCAAGATCGTGGCGGGACCGGATGCGGGCCTGCGTCACGCTCTGGCCGACCAGCGGCGAGGTCGGCGGCACCATCGCCTCGGCCAGCCCCACCTCGCGCGCGCGGTCGGTGAACCAGCCATCCGCAAGCGGCTGAAGCTCCAGGCCCCATCGGGCGCAGAACCCGGCCCGGTCGAACCCGTCCTCCAGCGCGTCGATCACCAGGATGTCGCCGGGGCGCAGGACGGTCTCGGCGCGCGGGCGGCCGATGTCGGCGCCCCGCCGCCCGCCGCGCTCCACGGCGACGATGTTGACCCGCTCGGTCGCCCGCAGGTTCAGCTCCGCCAGGGGGCGACCGATGAGGGGCGCGCCCTCCGCCACCTTCAGCCGCGCGATGCGGTGGGCGAGGTCGAATTCCGCCACCCAGTCGGCAAGGCTGCGGCGCGCGGGATCGGGCGGGGTCAGCGTCGCGCCGCCGATGAAGCGGCGCAGCGCGACCATGTAGACGATGGCGAGCGCAAGGATCGGCAGGCCGAACGGGGTGAAATCGAAGAAGCCGAAGCCGTCCTCGCCGCGCCGCACCAGCTCGCCGTGCACGATCAGGTTCGGCGGCGTGCCGATCAGCGTCAGCATGCCCGAAATCAGCGCCGCCATCGACAGCGGCATCATCAGCCGCCCGGTCGCCACCTGCGCCGTGCGCGCGATGCGCAGCACCATCGGGATGAAGATCGCCACCACCCCGGTCGAGGACATGATGGAACTGAGCGAGGCCGCGCCGAGCATCAGGAAGAAGATCAACCGCGCCTCGGACCGGCCGGCGCGCACCGCGACCCAGTCGCCGATGCGCTGGGTGATGCCGGTGCGCACCAGCGCCTCGCCGACCACGAACAGCGCCGCGATCAGGATGACGTTGCTGTCGGAAAACCCCGCCAGCGCCTCGGGCACCGAGATCACGCCGGTCAGCGGCAGGGCGGCCATGACCAGGATCGCCACCACATCCATCCTTGGCCGGTTGATCGCGAACATCGTCACCGCTGCCAGCAAGATCGCCAGCACCAGCGCCAGATCGACGGGCAGGGACAGGAGGCTGTCGGGAAGCATGGCACGGCACCTTTCCGGGCGGCAGGGCCCTTGGCGCGACCATGCCGCAGTGCAGCAGCCTTGGGAAGGGAAGAGCCGCCCGCGCCGGTGCGGCCAAACGCTCGACCCGGCATGCCGGGCCTGTTAACCATTTGGCACCAGCGAACGGGAGATGGGCATGCGGATCTTGTTTACCGGCGGCTCGGGCAAGGCCGGGCGCCACGCGGTGAAATACCTGCTGGGGCAGGGGCATCGGGTCTTGAACCTCGACCTCGTGCCGCTGGAGATGGCGGGCGTGGACACCCGCATCGCCGACATCACCGACGCCGGCCAGGTCTTCGACGCGATGGCGAACTATGCCGGCCTGGACGAGCTGGAGGCGGGAACCGGCGTGCCGCGCTTCGACGCGGTGGTGCATTTCGCCGCCGTGCCCCGGATCTTGCTGACAAGCGACACCGAGTGTTTCCGGGTCAACACGCTGGGCACCTACACCGTCATCGACGCGGCGGTGAAATTCGGCATCCGCAAGATCGTGTTCGCCTCCTCGGAAACGACCTATGGCGTGTGTTTCGCCGATGGTGTGCGCAAGCCCGACTACCTGCCGGTGGACGAGGATCACCCGACCGTGCCGGAAGACAGCTATGCCATGTCGAAGGTGGTGAACGAGGCGACGGCCCGCAGCTTCCAGCGGCGCAGCGGCGCCGACATCTACGGGCTGAGGATCAACAACGTCGTCGAACCCCATGAGTACGAACGGGATTTCCCGACCTATATCGCCGACCCGGCACTGCGGCGGCGCAACATCTTTGCCTATATCGACGCGCGCGACCTGGGTCACATGGTCGATCGCTGCCTCGCGGTGGACGGGTTGGGCTACCAGGTGTTCAACGTCGCCAACGACACCCATTCCGTCGACATGACCACCGAGGCGCTGATCGCGGAGTTCTACGCTGACGTTCCCGTGAAGAGGGCGGTGGGCGCGCGGGAAACATTCTATGTCAATGCCAAGGCCAGGGATCTGCTCGGGTTCCGGCCAAGGCACGACTGGCGCGACGAGCTGAAGCCTTGACGGCCGCCGCCGATGAGGAGCGTTTGATGACCGATCGACACGGACGGTTGACCGCCGCCGAGACCAAGGGCCTGCGCACCGCGCGGGAGCTCGAGGGGCACATCGCCTGGCTCGACACCTTCACGCCCGCGGCGCTGGGCGTGCTGGCCATCGCGTCGGGGATCTACACCTATCTCGGCGTCTCCTCCTTGCTGGAGGACACCGGCGCGATGAGCTTTTTCGCCGCCGTCGCCTATTCGGTGGCGGTCTCGGTCGGTATCTTCGTGTTCTGGAGCTATATGCTGCGCCTGCTGCCGGCGATGCGCAGCGCGGGCGGATTCATCGGGCTGACCATCTCCACCGCCGTGGGCTCGCTGGCGATCATCGCGATGTCGAGCTGGCTCAACGCCGCCGCCCTCGCAGGGTCTGCGGCGGTCGAACAGCACCTGGAGATCACCGTGCGCGACTATCAGCGCGGGCTGGAACAGGCGCATGACATCGCGCTGTCGGGGCAGGCCCTTGGCCGCGAGGTGCAGCGCGCGCGCGAGGCGTTCGAGGCGCTCGCCGAACAGGAACGCTCGGGCGAGCTGTCGGGCACGGCGGGCGAGGGCGCGGTCTACCGCGTGCTCAGGCAGAAGACCGAGGAGCTGCGCAATCTCGAGACCCAGATCGCCGAGCAGCAGCCGCTGATCGCGACGGCCTACGAGCAGGGCAACGAGATCCTGGGCCGGATGCGCGGCCTGACGGTGGCGCCCGGGCCGGTGGACCAGCGCTCGGTCATGTTCTCCGAGGAAAGCGTGCGGCTGGCGGGCGTCATCGCCAACCTGAACCAGTTTTCCGTCGCCGCGCTGGTGGCGCGCGCGGCCGAGGATCTGCCGGCCTCGGTGGTCTTGCCCGAACTCGACGGCAGCACCAGCGCGATCCGCAACGCCCAGACATCGACCATCTCGTCGGTGCTGACCGCGCTCGACCAGCGCAGCCAGAGCCTGCAGCGCGCCGCGGGCGAGGTTCTGGCGATGGAGCCGCCGCAGGAGACGGCCTACAACCCGATCTCGAGCGCCGACGCGGTGATCCGCTACGCCGGCAATTTCGTGCCCTCCTGGGCGGGCGCCATCGCCATCGACCTGCTGCCCGGCGTGCTGGTCTTCGTGCTGGCGATCACCCAGGCGGCGATCCGCAGCGGCCGCGACGGGCTGAGCATCGAGGAGACGCTGACGCTGGCCGACCTGAAGGCGGCGATGGCCGCCATGCGGGACGTGGAAGCCTCGATGGGCGACGCCGACGCCCAGATCCTGCGCCGGATGCGCGAGGATGATCCACCCGATGCCGACCTGAAACCGGCGGCGGAGTGAGCGATGCGCAACGTCTTCGAGCGCGGACGCGGGATGACCATCGGCCGGGGGCTGAAACTGATGCTCCTCCTCCAGGTGGTCATCGCGGTTTTCCTGATCGTCACCGACGTGAACGCGCGCTGGCGGTTCGACCTGTCCTTCGACGGACCGGCGCCCACCGGGCCGATCACCCCCGGCGACCAGGTGCGCCGCTACGATCCCGGCCGCCCGACGCCGCAGTTCTCGCCCCCCGGCGAGCGGCCCGCCATCCCGCTGCCGTCGGACCTGCCGCCAAGGCTGGAGTTCACGCTGCAGGACGAGCCGGAGACCGGCCCGCTCCTGATGATGAACGGCGCGATCGAGGATGGCGATGCCGCGCGGTTCGAGGCGTATCTGTCGAGCCTGACCGAGCTGCCCGGCGCCATCGCGATCAACAGCCCCGGCGGCAATGTCGACGCGGCGCTTGCCGTCGGGCGGCTCATCCGGGCCGGGGAGTTCGACACGGCGATCCTGCCCGGCACCGCCTGCCTCTCGTCCTGCCCCTACATGCTGGCCGCCGGCGTCGAACGGCGCGTGTCCCTCAGCGGTGCGGTCGGGCTGCATCAGCACTATTACGAGACGCCGGGCTACATGCCGGTCTTTCTCGCGGTGGAGGACATCCAGCGCAGCCAGGGCGAGACCATGGGTTATCTGATCGAGATGGGCGTCGATCCGGGCGTGATGATCCACGGCCTGACCACGCCGCCGAACGACATCTACGTTCTGGTCGAGGAGGAACTGACCGAGAGCCGCCTCGCGACCGAGATCGTCGAGTGATCCGGCCTCACTCCGATAGCGGGTGGTGGCAGGCGACGTCGTGGCGGCCGCCGTGGCCGGTCAGTCGCGGAACCTCGTCGGCGCAGAGCTGCGTGGCGTAGGGGCAGCGGGCGCGAAAGGCGCAGCCGCTGGGCGGGTTCAGCGGGTCGGGCAGGTCGGTATCATGGCCTTCCGGCGCTTTCAGCGGGCGGCCCACCACCGGCGCGCTGTCGGCGAGCAGCCTGGTGTATGGGTGGCGCGGGCTGGCGAAGATGTCCTCCGCGCGCCCAAGCTCCACCACCGAGCCGAAGTAGAGCACCGCGATGCGGTCCGACACGGCCTCGACCACCGCAAGGTCGTGGCTGATGAACAGGTAGGTGAGGTCGAGCCGCGCCTTGAGATCGGCCAGCAGGTTCAGCACCTGCGCCTGCACCGACACGTCGAGCGCCGAGACCGGCTCGTCGAGGATCAGGATGCGCGCCTCCGCGGCCAGCGCGCGGGCGATGCCGATGCGCTGCGCCTGCCCGCCGGAAAACTCGTGCGGGTAGCGGTCGAGGAACTCCTCGCGCAGGCTGACGGTGTCGAAGATTTCGCGGATACGGGTGGCGCGCTGCGCCCGGTCCATCCCGTGCAGCAGCTTCAGCGGCGCCTCCATGATCTGGCGGATGGTCTTGCGCGGGTTCAGGCTGCTGATCGGGTCCTGGAAGACGTATTGGATGCGCTTGCCGAACACCGCCGGGTCGGCATTGTCGAGCGCCTTGCCCTCGATCTCGATCGTGCCGGTCGTGGGCGCGATCAGCCCCACCAGCATGCGCGCCAGCGTGGACTTGCCGCAGCCGGATTCGCCCACGATGCCAAGGGTTTCACCCGTCGCCACGTCGAGCGTCACCGGATGCACCGCGCGCACGCCGGGGCGCGGACCTCCGAACAGAGTGCGGCCCAGCGGAAAGGTCTTGGAGAGGTCATCGAGGCGGAGCGCTGGGGTGGTCATTCGGCGGCCCTCGGCTGTTCGACGGGGTAGAGGCAGCGGAGCGCGCGGTCGCCCTCGGCCTCCAGCGCGATCTCGCCCGCGCGGCACTCGGGCCGCGCGCGGTCGCAGCGGGGCGCGAAGGCGCAGCCGGGCGGCAGGTCGTTCACCGGCGGCGGCAGGCCGGGGATGGCCTCCAGCCGGCGGCGCCCGCCGCCCAGTTCCGGCACGCAGGCCATCAGCCGTGCGGTGTAGGGGTGGCGCGGCGCGTCGAGGATGGCGCGCGTCGGCCCTTCCTCCACGATGCGGCCGGCGTACATCACCGCGACGCGGTCGCAGAGCTGGCCCACGACGCCGAAGTCATGGGTGATGAAGACGATGGCCAGCCCCCGCTCGCGCCGCAGATCATCGAGCAGCGCCAGGATCTGCGCCTGCACGGTGACGTCGAGCGCGGTGGTCGGCTCGTCGGCGATGATCACCTCGGGGTCGTTGGCGAGCGCCATCGCGATGCCGACACGCTGGCGCATCCCGCCCGACATCTCGTGCGGGTAGTCGTTCACCCGCGCCCGCGCATTGGGGATGCGGACGGCCTCCAGAAGCTCGATGGCCTTGCGGCGCCCGTCCTCGCGCCCGATGGGCCGATGGCAGGAGATTGCCTCGATCAACTGATCCCCGACGCGGTAGAGCGGGTGCAGCGTCGCCTGCGGGTCCTGGAAGATGTAGGCGACCTCGCTGCCGCGCAGGGCGCGGAGCTTGCGGTAGGGCGCGCCGACCAGATCCGCGCCCTGGTAATGTACCGACCCGCCGGTGATCAGGCCGGGCGGCGAGGCGACGAGGCCCATGACCGACAGCGCGGTGACGGATTTCCCCGAGCCGCTTTCGCCGATGATGCCGAGGCATTCGCCGGGCTTCACCGACAGGCTTACGCCCCCCACGGCGCGGTAGACGCGACCCTTGACGTGGAACTGGGTCTCGAGGCTGTCGAGGGTCAGGATGCCGTCCGCGTGCTGCGGGGCGGGCTTGCGATCCTGTGCCACCAGCGTCGCGGGCAGGGGCCGGTTCAGCGCGCCCGATTTCAACCGCGGGTCGAGCGCGTCGCGCACGCCGTCGCCCAGCAGGTTGATCGCCATGACGATGATCAGGATCATCAGGCCCGGCACGATGGAGGTGTGCGGGTTGGTGAT
>Ga0008835_100298_pt1 | contig 54650 bp, 52 predicted proteins | sample HotLakConsoUCCRE_FD_62215 | JGI IMG/M metagenome (GOLD analysis project Ga0008835, IMG submission 62215) | Hypersaline microbial mat communities from Hot Lake, Washington, USA - Hot Lake Consortium UCC-RE (Hybrid Assembly) ... | reverse complement strand
CACCTGGCGATCTCGGCCTTCGTCTTCAACGGCGACAGGCTGCTCCTGCAGCGCCGCGCCGACTGCAAGTATCACTCGCCCGGCCAGTGGGCCAATTCCTGCTGCACGCACCCGCATTGGGGCGAAAGCGTCGAGGCTGCCGCGCACCGGCGGCTTGGCGAAGAGCTCGGCATCTCGCTGCCGCTGACCCACCGCGCCATCGTGGAATACCGGGCCGAGGTCGGCCATGGCCTGATCGAGCATGAAATCGTGCACGTCTTCGAGGGCCGGCTCGCCAACGCCGCGCTACCCCTCGGCTTCGACCGGGCGGAAGTCGCGGAACTACGCTGGGCAACGCTCGACGAGCTCGCCGCCGACATCGAGACATCCCCCAACAGCTACACCCCCTGGCTCAGGATCTACCTGAAACGCTGGAGCGAGCTGGCGCTGCACGCTGCTGCCTGACGGCCGAGCGGTTTTCCTCTTCCCGAACCTGTCCTTAGATCGCCGGCCGCCAACGGAAAAAGGCGCCGAGCCGAACGCGTGCGCCTGTCATATCAGAGGGTCTGGATGAGTGAGGTCCGGAACGGCCCGGAGGGGCTGGGCCGTTCCGGCCACCTCATACCGAGTTCGGGGCAAGCCCCTCGACCGGCGGCGGTAGTGCCGGCGCGGTGCAGGGATGCTGTTGAACCCCTGTCCGCCTCCGGCAGTCGAGCGGGCGGCGGTCGGCCTTCAAACGGCCGCCGCCCGCTCAATTCGTGTGTCAGCCGGGAGTGAGCCCGTGCTTGATGCCCCAGCCGAACCAATCGTCGACCACGGTGCCGGTGAGCAGGATGCCGATACCACCTGTGAGCGGGCAGAGGATAGCGAACCACCAGGCCCAACGATGGATCGATTCCATCGTCGCGTTGAAGCCCATGGTCCAACGCCAGAACAAGGCGGCGCGTTCGGACGCCGTTCCGCGATCGACGATCTGCTCGATCTCGCGCTCGCCGCCCATGCGGCTGACCGCCAGGATCGTCGCGCCATGCATGGCAAACAGCAGCGCCGAGCCATAGAGGAACGCGATCGAGAGCATGTGGAACGGGTTGTAGAACAGGTTGCCGTAGACCAGCGAGAAATTGTTGGTCCAGTCGAGATGCGGGAAGATGCCGAAGGGCACCGCCTCGCTCCATGAGCCCATCAGCAGGGGCCGGATGAAGCCCAGCACCAGATAGAGGAAGATCGCGGCGGCGAAGGCCCACGGCACATGCGTGCCCATGCCGAGCTCACGGGCCCGCACATACATGCGTCCCCACCACAACAGGATCGAGCTGGTCAGGAAGAAGCCCGCCATCAGCCACCATCCGCCCTCCTGGAGCGGCGGCAGGATCTGGAGCCCATGTTCGGGCAGCGGCGGATCGAGCGACAACCAGAAGAACTCGCGCATGAAGGCGAGCGGGCTCCAGTTCACCGAAGCGAGCATGTTCAGCCCGATGATCTCGATGGCTATGAAGCCGCAGATGAGGGAGGCGACCCCCAATGTGCCAAGATAGACGGGGCCAATCTGGGCGTCGCCGATCTTGCCCATCCAGTAGGAGAAGATCGGTTGCCCTTCGCGCTCCCAGGGACCCGGCGCGAGCGGGACGCCCATGTCGGGCGCCCCCCTGATCTGAACGCGGGTGAAGATGTTTTGATATTCGGTCATCGGTTCTCTCCTCCGCTTACGACCAGATCGGGACGCGACGCCACCAGTCCCACCATTCGAGCCAGGTGGCGGTCCATAACGGGCCGCTGATGATCATGCACACAGCACTCCAGAAGGAGGCCGAGACAGCGAGGAACAGGCCGAGGCGGTGGATGCCGAGCGTGCCGATCGAATAGCCGATCGTGTCGCGGAAATAGCTGTTCTCGTGCTCGGCCGTCTTGACCGTCTCGCCCTTCTTGGGGTTCGTCGCCGACAGGATCAGCCCGCCATGCAGGGCCAGCGCCAGGCACGTCGTGAAGAAGAAGGTGATGGCGATCATGTGCGCCGGATTGTAGTGAAAGTTGCCGTACTGGTAGCCCGTGTTCGACACCCAATCGAGATGGGTGATGATGCCGTAGGGAAAGCCCTCGTTCCAGGCGCCCATGGCGATCGGTCGGAATACGACCAGCGTCACATAGGCCAGGACGGCGAAACCGAAGGCCCATGGCACATGCAGCCCCATGCCAAGCTTGCGGGCGATCTCGGCCTGGCGCAGCGCCCAGGAGCCGAACGCACCAACGGCGCAGATCGTGATGACCTGCCAGAGCCCGCCCTCCTTGAGGGGTGCAAAGCCGAGCCCGTATTCGCGCGCCGGCGGATCGATGGAGATCTGCCACAGATTCCAGGTCGGCCCGAGGGCCGCCCCATAGACGATCAGCAACGTTCCGACCGCGGTGAAGAAGATGGTCGTGATGCCGAAAAAGCCGACATAGAAGGGTCCGACCCAGAAATCGAAAAGGTCACCGCCGATCAGGGTGCCGCCCCTCACGCGGTATTTTCGCTCGAAACTCAGCATCGCCATTTGCGGTCTCCCCGAAATAGGGTGTTGAGAGGACGCAAGCATCCTCGAAAGGCGGCGACGGGCGGCGGCCTATGGCGGTCGCCCGCGCCTTTCGCGTTCGCCTGTACCGGAAAAGAACCGGTTCAGACGTTGTCGACGATCCGCTCGATGCTGGCAGGTACTGCGGATGAAACGTTCCGCGGGCCCTCGAGCCAGTTGAAGCGGTCGGTGCTGAGCAGGATGAAATGAATCACCAGTGCCAGCACAAACAGGAAGGTGAACAGTGCGATCAGCGTCCGGCGCGGATCGAACAGTAGCCAGATTCTCCACATCTCTCTTCTCTCCTCACGTCACGATTGACAGGAGTGCACTCGCGACAGGCATGATGCCTTCCTCGAGCGATGCGTAGCCATCCGGACCCGGAAGCCACGGCCGCCACATCCAAGCCAGGATGTGGGCGACGATCGCGACAACCACGAACGCAATGAAGCTACTCATGAAGACGGAGTGAAACTCTCTGGCCTCAGCTTCCGAAAGGCCCGACAGGGACCCCTCTCTAACAGCCATTGTTACCTCCTTCGGTTTGGCCTTTCGGCCATCTGCCGGATGGCGAACCATCCAGCGCCAACGCCCTGAGCCTCAAGGTCAGGACGCCTTCCGCCCGGTCATCCGGACGGAAACTCGATCCGTTCATCGGAAGACGAACGGAATGCAGGATGCCGCGACGACACGCGCCTCGGCGAAAACGGATCGGCGCTCGCCAGCGGCGCGACCGGCGCCGACAAGGCGCGAGACGATCACGCCCACAAGCAGGAGCGGATAGGCGAGGCAGAAGAGAAGCCAGTACTCACGCCGTTGCGAGCGTCGCCGTTCCGCGTAGCTCGGCCTGCGGTCGAAATCTGCAATGGCCATGTCCATTCCTCCTGTCTTGCCGAGACGGAATAGTCCCGGCAGAAGTCACTCATACGGGCTCGGTCGCGCGCCCCAGCGCTTGCCTGGCCCTTGTCAGATCGACACGCGTCTCGCCGGCCGCGCGGGCCAGCTCCTCGACGCGGTCGCGCATTCGCTTGGCTGCCGAAATGCGAACCAGCACCGGCTCCGCCTCGACTCTCTCGTCGAGAAGCGCGCGGGCTGCCTCGTCCCATGGCAGCTCGCGGTGCAGACGCGCGGGCGTCGCATCGACGCGGTCCATGTCGGTGGCGAGCGGAAGGATCCGGAACAGCGCGTCGAACAGCGCGTTGCAGACCTCCTGGATGACGTAGGTGGCGCCAGCGTAGCCCATGAAGGGTGTGCCGGTGTGCCGCCGGATGATGGCGCCGGGAAAGGAGGCCGGGATGTAGGTAGACCGCCCGCCGGCTTCGGCCGCGTACATGCGTTCGTTAAAGGAGCCGAAGAGCACCAGCGGATGTTTTTCGTGCACCGCCTTGCGGACCGCCTCGTTGTCGGTCTTCTCGCCGGCGCGGCGCGCGAAGGCGAAGGCGCAGGGCAGGCCCATATCCTCCTCGAGGAAGTTGCGCAGGCCACGCGCATAGGTCTCGGAGGCGACCACGCCGAAGCTGGCCGTGGCATAAAAATCCTGTGTCACCGAGCGCCACAGATCCCAGATCGGCTTGATCGTGGTCATCTTCTCGGCATCAATGAAGGGTTCGGGATCGAGCCCGGTCAGTTCGCCTAGCTTGCGCAAGAAGGCGGTCGTCGAATGCAGCCCGATCGGCGCCTGAAGATAGGGCTTGTCCAGCGCCTCGCAGAGCTTGCGGCCGAACTCGCGGTAGAGGCAGATGTTGATGTCAGCCTCAGCCAGCTTCGGCACCTCGGACAGATCGGCGCCGAGCGGGAAGACCAGATTGATCTCGCAGCCGATGCCTTCGACCAGACGCCGGATCTCGGCAAGGTCGGAGGGCATGTTGAAGGTGCCGTAGATCGGACCGATGATGTTGACGCGGGGCGGGGCGCCCTCGGGCCGCGGCTTCGGCTTCTTAGGCCGCTTCTTTTCGCCGAATTCCCTCCACAGCCAGAGCATGGCGCGGTCGGCGCTCTGCCACTGGTCCTCGTCGATGGTGCGCGGCAGGAAGCGCACGATGCGCGTGCCTTCCGGCGTCACGCCGCCGCCGATCATCTCGGCGATCGAGCCTGTCACGACGACGGCGGGTTTTTTTGGGTCAAGCGTCGCATGGGCCCGCTTCATGGCCTCTTCGGTGCCGGTCTGGCCGAGCTCTTCCTCGCCCAGCCCCGTGACCACGACGGGCAATTCATGCGGCGGCAGCGCGTCGGTGTAGTGCAGCACGGCGGTGACCGGGAGGTTCTCGCAGCCGACCGGCCCGTCGATGATGACCTGCAGGCCCTTCACCGCGCTGAATACATAGACCGAGCCCCAATAGCCGCCGGCGCGATCGTGATCGAGGACCAGCATCAGAAGTCCTCCATCTTGACGGAGGCCTTGGCATCGACCTGGGCTGAGACGGGTGCTTCGGCGGAAGGGAGGCTGCGGCGATCGTGCCAGACGCCGGCCTTCCGGTCCGTGCCGACATCCTCGAAGAAGGCCTTCATCGTATCGAACCGGCCCTTGCCGGCGACGGCCGCGTTGATGACCGTCGCAAGCGAGCCGGCGCCCGCCGGGCCCATCAGCGGGCGGGCCGAAATGAGGTTGGTGAAATACAGCGAGGGGATGGCCTTCTGCTTGGCGTGCTGGACGACCGGCGTGGTGCCGATGGCCAGGTCCGGCTCGAAGCCATCCACTGCGGCGAGATCCGTCTCGAGCGACGCGCGGAACTCGACATGGATGCCACGCGCGCGCAGCCATTCGGCATCGGCCTCGTTCCACCGCGTCTTCGGGCAGGCGGTGCCGACATAACGCAGATCGGCGCCGGCTTCGGCGAGCAGGCGGCCGACGATCAGTTCGGAGCCTTCATAACCCGACAAAGTGATGCGCGCCGTGATGGGGGCGGCGGCGAGTGCGCCGCGGATGGCCGGCAAGATCCCGTTCAGCGCCGCATCGACCTTGGCGCGGCTGACACCGCAGGTCTCGCCGATCGCGCCAAGCCAGGCGGCGGTGCCCTCGACGCCGACCGGGGCTGAACCGACCACGGGCCTGCCGGCGGCCTCGAACTCACGCACCGAGGCGGTGTAGAAGGGATGGATGGCGGCGACGGCGGCGCAATCGAGCGCGGCGTAGAGCTCGCGCCATTCGCGTGTCGGCACGACGGGACCGGCTGCCAGGCCGAGCGGCTCCAGCAGGCGTCCGATCGACACCGGATCAGCCGGGAATATCTCCCCCAGAAGGGTGACGGTCGGCAGATCGGAACGGCCCGTGGTGGGCGCCTGGACGGGGCCGCTGGCGGCTTCCTGGCGGGCATAGGCGAGCATGGCGCCGGCCAGGACATCCTTCGCCTCGGCATGGGTCGGCACGCCGAAGCCCGGCACGTCGATCCCGATGATGCGCACGCCGTTGATCTCCTTCGGCAGGGCGCGCAGCGGAATGCCGGAAGCAGACGGCACGCAGAGATTGGTGACGACGATGGCGTCGTAGAGATCGGGATCGGCCAGCTTGTGCACCGAATCGCGGATGTCCTCGTAGAGCTTGCCCGTGACCAGGGTCTCGGAATCGAATGGCACGTAGCCGACGGTGCGCTTGGCGCCGTAAAAATGGGCGGTGAAGGTCAGGCCGTAGACACAGCAGGCGGAGCCCGACAGAACGGTGGCCGTGCGCTTCATGCGCAGGCCCACACGCAGCGACCCGAAGGCCGGGCACATGGATTGCGGCCGGTCGTGCGGGCCCTGCGGGTAGTCGGCCTTGAGCCGCTCCATCATTTCCGCGTTGGAAGTCGAGGCTGCACGCCGCATTTCGTCGGCGCCGCCATGGCAGCCCGCGCCGTCGCTGGCCATTGCCGCGGGAGCGGGCGCCGCTGCCTGGACCGGCGTGCCGGCATCGTCGAGTTCGGCCGTCGCGGCGCTGTCGTAGACGATTTCCGATTTCGACGGCGGCTTGGTGACCTTGGGATCGGGGCGGACATTCATCGGATGCTGCCTCAAACCTGATCGTAGACGATTTCGAGGGACGGCTTCTCGATGACGATGCCGCCGCGCATGTCTGCCTGGGTGGCCGGCTCGAGCACGACATTGCCGCCGACCATCTGGCTGGAGAACAGGCCAAGCAGTCCGTCCTGGTCGAGCGGTGTCGGGCGCTGCGGCTGGGAGGAGGCGACGTTCTCGGCCAGTTCGGCAAAGAGCGGTCCCCAGCGGCCATCCGGCATGCCGATGATCTGGTAGTTCGCGCTCTTGCGGCGGATGTCCTCGTCGGCCGGGATCGTGGCCAGCACCGGGATGCCGACCGCTTCGGCAAAGGCTGCCGCCTCGCCGGTGCCGTCATCCTTGTTGATGACCATGCCCGCCACGCCGACATTGCCGCCGAGCTTGCGGAAATAGTCGACCGCAGAGCAGACATTGTTGGCGACGTAGAGCGACTGCAGATCGTTGGAGCCGACGACGATAACCTTCTGGCACATGTCGCGGGCGATCGGCAGGCCGAAGCCGCCGCACACCACGTCGCCCAGGAAGTCGAGCAGCACGTAGTCAAAGCCCCATTCGTGGAAGCCCAGTTTCTCGAGCAGCTCGAAGCCATGAATGATTCCGCGTCCGCCGCAGCCGCGGCCGACTTCCGGTCCGCCGAGCTCCATGGCGAACACACCACCGCTCTTGAAGCACACATCGCCGATCTCGACTTCCTCGCCAGCTGCCTTCTTGCGCGCCGAGGTCTCGATGATGGTCGGGCAGGCGCGCCCACTGAAGAGAAGCGAGGTGGTGTCGCTCTTGGGATCGCAGCCGATCAGCAACACGCGTTTTCCCTGCTGCGCCATCATGTGTGAGAGATTGGCCAGCGTGAAGGATTTGCCGATGCCGCCCTTGCCGTAAATGGCGATGATCTGGGTCTCGGATTTCGCTTCGCCCAGGTGAACCGGATCGGGCTCCATGGCGGCTTCCGCGCGCACGCTCTCGACCAGTGCCATCAGGCCTTCTTCGGTGCTCTTAAAGGGCGCGTTCATGAGGCATTCCTCCAGTCCAGAACCATTTTGAGGCAGGCCGGATCTTCAAAGGCCGTGCGATAGGCATGCTCGACCCCAGCCGGAGTGCCGGTGTGGGTGATCAGCCCTGCAAGCGACAAAGCGCCCGTCTCGATGAGGCCGGTGCAGCCGGCCAGATCCTCGGGCCGCCATTCGGCGGCGACGCGCAGCCTGGCCTCGCGCATGAAGGCCGGCGGGAAAGAGAAGGAGACGCGTCGGTCGTAGAAGCCGGCCAGCGTGATCTCGCCGCCTCTTGCCAACCGACCAATCAGCGTATCGAAGATGTCGGCGTCGCCGCTGACGTCGCAGATGCGGTGGTAGTCGCGCCGCTCGTCTTCAGCCGGGTCAAGTACGGTGTAGCCGTCGGCGCCTGCGCGCCGTTGCGGATTGACTTCCCAGACCATCGGCGGCTTGCCGCCGGTGGCGATCACGGTTCTGGCGATCAGCCTGCCCAGCGCACCGTGTCCTACGATCAGCTCCGGCGGGCGGAGCCGCTCGGGGTCGATGGCGTGCCAGGCGGTCGCGGCCAGAGCGACGAGGATCGCCTCATCGCCGATCGCTTCGCTCAGAACCGCAGTGCGTCGTCCGGGGACCACCAGATGCGAGGCAGCGCCACCGAAAAGGCCGCGCACCTCACCAAAACAGTTCGAACCCGGCACGAAGACACGGTCGCCTCTCCGGCGCTCCGACGCGGAGCCGGCCTCGACCACCCGGCCCACCGTCTCGTAGCCGGGCACCAGCGGATAGGCCATGCCCGGGAAGTGGGGCATCTTGCCGGACCACAGCAGTTTCTCGGTTCCCGTGGAGATGCCGCTGGTCTCGACCTCCACGACGACATCCTCGTCGCACGGATCGCAGATCGCCAGGTCGGCGACTGAAATGCGTCCGGGCTTTTCGAGAACAACGGCCTGAGAGTGCATTCCTGGCTCCATGTCGGCGCTCATTGGCGGGCGCTTAAGATTTGTGCTGTCAGCATAACTTTACGGCATGTAGTGTCAATTGGTTTTTACACTTTGCGCGGATTAAGTCGGCTCAGTTCGTCACGCCGGCTTTACGCGCGGTGAGCATGCGCACGATCAGCGGCGTTGCCGTGGGCAATTCTCGAATGTCGTCAAAGCCCGCCTGCGCCATCAGGCCGGCGATCTCGCCAAAACCCCGAGGACGGCCCTGGCCCATGGCCAGCAGGTAGAAGCCGAAATAGGTGTCGATGGCGGGCTCGGCGCCAGGCGTGCCGGCCATCGGCTCGGCCAGGACAATCGTGCCGCCATCGGCAAGACAGCCGTGGGCGGCGCGTAGGATCTGAAGTGCCGGCGCATCGTCATGGTCGTGGAGGATCCGGTTCAGCGTGACGACGTCGAAGCCGCTTGGGGCAGCGTCCTCGAAGAAGCTGCCCCCAAAGGCGGTTACGCGACCATCAAGTCCCGAACTGGCGATGACGCCGCGCGCGATCTCGGCAACCGCCGGTAGGTCGAACAGACCGACTTCAAGATGCGGATGGCGTCTGGCCGCTTCGATGGCGAAAGCCCCGCTGCCGCCGCCGAAATCTAGCAGACGCCGATGTCGCTTCAGCGGCAGGACATCCAGCACCTCGCGGGCGATCATGATTTGGGAGCGCGCCATCAGCTGCGAGTAGGGCGCGGCCGCCGCATCGTCCGTCTTTTCCCCGCCGGCATAGGACCAGAAGCGCGACAGCTGCGTCTCGCGCTCGCCCTTCAGCAGCGCCACCGGATCGGCCAGATCATCATAAAGCATCTGGTGATGGGCGATCATCGCGAGCACGCCGTCATTGCCGACCAGCGCCGCCCCAGCCTCACCCAGCCGGTAGCGGCCGTCGGCGCATTCGGCGGCGAGGTCGAGCGCCATGGCTGCCCGCAAGAGGCTCAAGGCCCGATCGTCGGTCAATCCCGTCTTGTCGGCGATCTGCGCCAGCGTGGTCGGGCCGGTATTCAGGAACGTAACCAGATCCAACCGGACGAAGGCAGCCAGAACCTGCGAGTAGACGAAGCCGGCGGCCAGATCGAACAGGGCGCGCGTGCGCCTCCGCGCGACAGGACGTGTGAGGGGAAAGGAACTCGCGAACTGCCGAAAGGCCGGGTTCGCCACCAGCCGGGCGCGAAACTGTCCCCAGCGATCCCGGGCGAGGCGCAGCAGCGACGGAGCGCGGTCTCGCGCCATCAAGCCGCCTCGCGTCGCGTGATCGCTCATGCCGCCACTCTGGCAGCCTCCTTGGGCAGGAAGCGCGAAGCCTGGGCATGAATCTGCAGCCGCAAGGCCTGCGCACCCGGGCAGTCGGGAACCGATTCGGCGGCTTCAGCGACCAACGCCTTCAGATGGCCAACCGCGCCAGCGACCCCCATCCGCTCGACGATGCTGGGGCGCGACAGCGCCTCGTCCTGCCCGACCGGCTTGCCGATCTCCTCAGGCGAACACAAAACATCGCGAATGTCGTCGGCGGCCTGATAGGCCTCGCCCAGGCAGTGGCCGAGCGTCGACCATTCGTCGGCACCATGCCCGGCCGCCGCGGCGCCCGCCATGGCCGCGCCGGCGAACAGGGCGCCTGTCTTGGCGCGCTGATAGACGACGAGATCGACGTCGCTTTCGCTTTCCCAACCCTGCCCCGCGACGATGCCGTTCGGCATGCCGACCGAGCGCGCCAGCACTGTCACGAGTGCTGCCGAACGCAAGGGGTCGGCCACGGCCGCAAGTGCCGCCGTCTCGAAGGCCAGCACGATCAATCCATCGCCGGCCAGGAGAGCCAGGGGCTCCCCGAACGCGGCATGGACAGACGGCTTGCCGCGCCGCATGTCGGCATTGTCGAAACACGGCATGTCATCGTGAACAAGCGAGGCGCAATGGAGGAGCTCGATGGCAGCCGCCGCGGCCGAGGCGACGATCGGCCTGTCGTCGCCGCAGGCATGCGCGACGGAAAGCGCCAACCGGGGCCGGATGCGCGCGCCGCCGGGAAACACGGCATGGCGCATCGCGTGGGCGAGCAGGGATGGCGCGGCTGGTCCGCAGGCACGCGCGACCGAACGTTCCAGTGCGTCTTCGATCCGCAGGGTGATGCTGTCGTCCGGCATGAGAAATCGCCTCCACGTGTAAACCTGATTGACCTATAGTGCATGTAAATCTAGATTTACACAATAGGAACGGGAGAAGCCGGAAATGCTGGCAGGGCGCCCCACAAGCGCGCATCGGGTGGTGGTGATCGGTGCGGGCATGGGTGGCCTCGTGGCAGCCCTTCTGCTCGCCCACGCCGGCTGCGACGTGACGGTGGTGGAAAAGGAACCCGGTCCCGGCGGCAAGGTGCGCACCATGAAGGCCGGCGGGCTCGACATCGATTCGGGTCCGACCGTGATCACCATGAAGCCGATCTTCGACGCCATCTTCGAGACGGTCGGGGCGCGGCTTGCCGATCATGTGCGGCTGACGCCGGCCGCGATTCTTGCCCGGCACGAATGGCGGGACGGGTCGATGCTCGATCTCTTCGCCGACCCAGAGCGAACGGCAGACGCCATCGGCGACCTGGCCGGCGCGGCGGAGGCTGACGGCTTTCGCCGCTTCCATGCCCGCAGCGCCGAGGTGTTCCGGACGCTCGACCGTTCCTTCATGCAGGAGGCGGAGCCCGGCATCGGCAAACTGGTCGCGAAAACAGGAGTCGGCGGACTGCCCTCGCTGGCGCGCATCCGCGCCTTTTCCAGCCTGTGGCAGGTTCTGGGCGACTATTTCCGCGACCCGCGACTGCAGCAGCTGTTCGGGCGCTACGCCACCTATTGCGGCTCCTCGCCCTTCGCGGCACCCGGCCCGCTGATGCTGGTCGCGGCCGCCGAGCAGCAGGGCGTATGGCTGACCACGGACGGGATGACGGCCTTGCCCGAGGCTCTGGCCGCGCTGGCGCGCCGGGAAGGCGCGCGGTTCGTATTCGGGGAAAGCGTCGAGCGCATCCTCACCGGCAATGGCCGGGTCACCGGCATCCGCACGGCGGCTGGCCGCGAGATTCCCGCCGAGACGGTGCTGTTTAACGGCGACCCTTCGGCACTGGGCGCCGGGCTGCTCGGCGAGGACGCGAGGGCGGCCACGCCCGCCTGCACCGCGCCGCAACGTTCGCTGTCCGCAGTCACGCTGTCGATCGCGGCGAACCCCAGGGGCTTTCCGCTGCTGCGCCACAACGTGTTCTTCTCCGGCGACTATCGGAGCGAATTCGAGACGATCCTGAAAGGCTGGGCCCTGCCGGAGGATCCGACAGTTTATGTTTGCGCACAGGATCGCGACGACAGGGGCCGCAGCCTGAAGGGCGGCGGCGACGAACGGCTCTTCATGATCGTCAACGCGCCCGCATCGGGCGACACCAACCACCCCACAAAGCGGGAGATCGAGGCATGTACGCACCAGATCATGCGGCGCCTGGGCGCGGCTGGGCTCGACATGGAGATCGATCCCGGAGCCATGAAGACCACAGGGCCGCGGGAGTTTCACCGTCTCTTCCCGGCGACGGGCGGAGCGCTGTACGGCCGCGCCTCTCACGGCTGGATGGCTTCCTTCCAGCGGCCGACGGCGCGCACGCGCATTCCGGGCCTCTATCTCGCGGGGGGCGCGATCCATCCGGGACCGGGCCTGCCGATGGCAGCACTTTCGGGGCGCCACGCGGCACGGACGATCCTGCTGGACTCTCCTTCGACAGGCAGGTTCCATCGGGTGGTTACGCTTGGTGGTATGTCGACGCGCTGAGCGATGACGGCCGCCGCGCCCTCACTGTCATCGCCTTCGTCGGCAGCGTCTTTTCGCCCTGGTATGCGGGCGCGCGGCGGCGCGGCCAGGCCGATCCGGAACACCATGTCAGCGTCAACGCCATCCTCTACCGGCCCGAGGGCAAGAGCTGGGCGATGACGGAACGCGGCCGGCACGATTTGCATCGCTCCGCTCGCCACATCGCCATCGGACCGAGCAGCCTGCGCTGGCAGGGAGCGCGGCTGGTGATCGAGATCGACGAATGGACGGTGCCGCTGCCGGGCCGGCTTCGCGGCACGATCGAGATAGAGACCGGGCCGCTGTTTCACGAGACGCATCGGCTTGACCAAGCGGGACGCCACCGCTGGCGCCCGGTCGCGCCGCTGGCGCGGGCCGAGGCGCGTTTCACGGCGCCCGACATCACCTTTGCCGGCCATGCCTATGTCGACATGAATGCCGGCGACGAGCCGCTGGAGAAGGGTTTTTCGCGCTGGACCTGGTCGCGATCGGCGATGCCGGACGGCGGGACGGCGATCTTCTATGACGTGGAGGCTCGCCGCGCGCCAGGTCCAGCGATCGCCTCTCATTACCGGCCCGACGGCACGAGCGATAGCCTCGCGGCACCGCCGGCGCGGGATCTGCCGCCGACATTGTGGCGGGTCGCCCGCTCCGCGCGTTCGGGCGACGCTGTCGCAGCCGATCAGGTCCGCACACTCGAGGATACGCCGTTCTACACGCGCAGCTCCTATCCGGCGCGGATCGGCGAGGCCACCTGTCCGACGATCTGCGAAAGCGTCGATCTCGATCGATTCGCCTCGCCATGGGTCCAGACGCTGCTTCCCTTCAAGATGCCGCGCTGGCCGAAGAGCCGTCAGTCCGGCTGATCCGCGGCCTCGCGACGCGCCTTTTCGGCGCGCTCCCGGTCGTAGCGGCGCAAATTGCGAAATTCGCGGATTCCGAAAAAGAGCGCCAGGCCAAGGATCAGCCCGAGTTCGAGCAGGATGATGACACCCGAGCTCATCCCGCGGCGGTGCCGCGGCGCTCGAAGCGGGCCAGCAATTCGAGCATCCGCGTCGCGCGGGCCTGTACGTTCCACCATTCCGGCAGCGGCTCGCTTACGCTGGTGCGCGGCGAGACCTCGACGGCCCTGATCAGGAAACTCGCCTCGGCAAGCGGTGCAGCGTTGATGCCTGCCTGCGCCGACAGGGACTGGCCGGCGGCACGACCGAGCAAGGCGAGCTTCCGGGTGCGCGGCACGACGGCCCGTTCGGCGACCGGGTCGAGCCCTTCCGCGACCATGCGGCCGATCTCCCGATAGAGCTGACGCGCCGCCGCGATCCCGGCGCGCGAGCCGGCCGGCAACGCGCCGATGCCGGGCAGCGCCCTCGCATAGAGCCGTTCGGCCTCAGCCAGCAGCGTCCCGATCACGCCGCGCAGGGCCGGCGAACACCGCGTCATCGTCGGCAAGTCCTCGGGCGAAACACCCGCCGCCCGCAGGGCGGCGAGCGGCAGATAGATGCGGCCGTTGCCGGCATCCTCGCCGACGTCGCGGCAGATATTGGTCAGTTGCATGGCCACGCCGAGATCGCAGGCGCGGGCCAGCACGTCGGGTTCCCGCCGGCCCATGATCAGCGTCATCATCACGCCGACGGTGCCAGCGACCCGGATCGCGTATCCGATCAGGTCGGACAAGGTCTCGTAGGACCGGCCTTCGACATCCCATTCGAGGCCCTCGACCAGCGCGTCGGGAACGGCGCGCGGAATTGCATAGTCGTGGACCACATCGGCAAAGGCGCGCTCGACATAACTGTCGCCGGGCTGGCCGCGATAGATCCGGTCGAGGCTTTGGCGGATCGTCGCGATCGCACGGGCGCCATCGCCGCCATTGTCGACCAGATCGTCGGCCATGCGGCAGAAGGCATAGATGGCATAGGCCGGCTCGCGTGCCCCGGCCGGCATCAGCAGCGAGGCGAGATGAAATGACTTCGATCCCTGCCGGATCGACTGGCGGCAGGCGGCACAATCGGCCGGCGTGGCGAAGGGTCTATCGGACGAACGCGCTCGCATGGGGAACCACCTTGTCGAGAATGCGGGCGGATGACAGGACGCCGGGCAGGCCGGCACCCGGATGTGTGCCGGCCCCAACCAGATAGAGCCCGTCGACGCTGCCGCTGCGGTTGTGGGGACGAAACCAGGCGCTCTGGGTCAAGACCGGTTCGAGGCTGAAGCCCGCGCCGCGCTCGGACAGATAGTCGTCGCGGAAATCGAGCGGGGTGACGAAATGCGAGGTGACGATGCGCTCGCCCAGACCCGGCAGGACCGTCTCTTCGAGCCGCTTCTGGATGGCCGCGCGGCGGCGTTCGCCCTCCTCTTGCCAGTCGGTCGCGCCGTCGAGATTGGGGACCGGGCAAAGCGCGTAGAAGGCGTCGCAGCCTTCCGGCGCGACGGAGGCATCGGTGGCGCTCGGGCGATGGAGATAGACCGAGAAATCGTCCGCCAGGCGCTTGCGGTCAAAGATGTCGGCCAGAAGCTCGCGGTAGCGGGGCCCGAGCAGGATAGAGTGATGCCCGACAGTCTCGTAGCGACCGCGGACCCCGAAATACCAGACGAACACGCCCATCGAGAAGCGGGCACGCGACATTCGAACCTTGTCGACCACGCCCACCGCGGACGGCTCGAGCAGCTTCAACCGGGTCGCGGTCGCATCGGCGTTCGAGACCACGATGTCGGCCGAGATACGCTCGCCCGTCGACAGCCGGACGCCGGTCACCTTCTGGCCCTCGGTCTCGATCCGGGCGACCTCGGCGTGGGTGCGGACCGTGCCGCCGAGTTCGGTCACGAGCACGGCCAGCCCCTCGACCAGCCTGCCCACGCCGCCCATCGGGTAATGCACGCCCCAGCGCCGTTCGAGCGCCGGGATCAGGCAATAGATCGCCGGGGCGCGGAAGGGATTTCCGCCGACCAGCAGCGGGTGGAAGCTGAGCATGGTGCGCAGCTTGGGATGGCGCACATGCTTCGAAACCAGGCCATGGACGCTGCGATAGCCCTCGAGCCTGAGCATGTCGGGCACGATGCGCGCCATGTCGGCGACGGAATCGAAAGGCTGGTCGCCCAGCTCCTCGAAACCCAGACGGCAGATCTCGGCCGCCTTCGCCATGAAGCGTTCATAGCCGTCCAGGTCGGACGGCGAAATCCGGCACACCTCGCGGCGCATCCATTCCGGGTCGCTGCTGCACGCGATCTCGTCGCCATCGTCGAAGCGGATGCGATAGAAGGGCGAAAGTGCTTGCATCTCCAGATCGTCGGACATCCGACGGTCGGCGAGTTGCCAAAGCTCCTCGAACAGGAAGGGCGCGGTGACGATGGTCGGGCCCCGGTCGAAGGTGAAGCCATCCTGCTCCAGCACGCTCGCGCGCCCACCCAGGCGCTCCAGCCGTTCCAGGAGCGTGACGCGCCAGCCACGCGCGCCCAGCCGAATAGCGGCGGCCAGCCCCCCAAAACCGCTGCCGATGACGATGGCATGCGGACGCGTGTCCGCGGACTGCTGCAGGGGGCTCGAAGGGGTGACACGTGTCAACATAAATGGACACTAGACGAGTATCCTAGAACTTACAACGATCAGGTGCCCTGAAAGCCGGCCTCCGCGCAGATGACCGCGGCGACCGTCTCCGAGCGCTCCTCGTGGACGAGATGACCGCCTTCAAGCTCGATCACCCTTGCTGCCGGCAGACGCGCCGCCAGATCGCGGGCCTGGCCCGGCGGAACGGCCTTGTCCCTTGTGCCGGCGACAAGCATCAGCGGTACATCAAGCCTCGGAAGGCGCGGCTCCAGCCAATCCAGCTCCCAGTTGGCCATCATGCCGAGCGTGGCCGCTACATGGCCCGATCTGCGGAACAGCCGGGCATACAATTCGACCCCCGCCTCGTCGATCTGCGAGCCGGTTCCCTTGAGCAGTCTGCGGGTCGCCTGAACATCCTCGGCACGCCAGGCGAAGATGCGCGGCGCGAGCGGATTGAGAAACAGCAGCCGCGCCAGCGGGCCGAACAGCCCGGCCCCGCGCATGGGCAGCAGCGCGCCGTTGAGCGCGATGATGGATTTCGGCGACGCCAGTCCTTGGATCGCCATGGTGGTCAGGATCGCCGCACCGGCCGAATGACCGACGGCAAAATCCGACGGTCCTCCGAGCTTCTGCAGCAGCGCGTCGACCAGCCCCGCCATGCCGCGCAGCGACAGGCCGGCCGATGCAGGCATCGCGGTAAAGCCGTGGCCCGGCAGGTCAAGCGCGATCACCGTGAAGCGACGCGCGAGGATCGGCAGCAGGTCGCGCCAGCTGTGCGTCGCCGCACCCGTGCCGTGGAGCAGCAGCAATCTCGGCCCCTCGCCCGTGACCTGAACATGCCAGCGCAGCCCGCCCGCCTCGATGAACTGGCTGAATTCGCGGTTGGGCCAGTCGCGGCCATCGACATTCCAGGAAGGGCGATCCTGGCCAAACGGCATGGTCGTCTCAGCTCCGCATGCGTTCGGAGAGCGCAGCCGAGATCCGTCCCGCGCCGCCGCGCGGCAGGACGACATATTCGGCGCCCAGTTCGCTTGCCAGTTCCGCGACGGAGGATTGCGGGCGCGCGCCGGTATCGATGACGATGCCGCCCAGCCCCATGGCGCGGAAACGCCGTGCGGTTTCGCGCACGTCTGCCATCGCCCGCTCGCGACCACCGGCGCCGTCGAGCGCCACATTGGCCCGCCCGTCGGTCAGGAAGATGCTGATGGCGTCGCGGCCGCGCCGCTCCAGCGCCCGGGCGAGCTTGGCAGCCGCCAGTATGCCCGCGGCCAGCGGCGTGCCGCCGCCACCGGGCAGGCCGGACAGCGCCCGCTTGGCGCGCACCAGCGAACGGGTCGGCTCGAGCAGGATTTCCGCATCCGCCTTGCGGTAGGCGATCAGCGCCACCTCGTCGCGGCGCACATAACAATCGGCCAAGAGCATCTGTACCGCGCCCTTGGCTTCCGCGAGCCTTGCTACGGCGGCGGAGCCGGACGCATCGACGGCGAAGATCGCGGTGACGCCGCGCCTTTCGGCATGGCGCTTGTAGCGGAAATCGGCGGCGCGGACGCGCACGCTGTCGCCCGGCTGGCGCTCGCGCAGCCGCTGCCAGGGGGCCGCGGTCCTGAGCGTCGCAAGCAGATCGAGCCGCGCCTGGCTGCCATTCGGCCGCGCAAGCGGTGCCAGCGGCCGCCCGCGTCGCCCGTCCTTGACCGTGGCGCCAGCTCCGCCGGCGTTTGTTCCGGATCTCGCGGCGGCCTGGCGATCGAAGAGCTGATCGAGAACGCCATCGGGCAGGCTCGCAACGGCCGCTTCCAGGACCAGATCGTTCAAGGCATCCGCGCCTTGCTTCGTTTCGTCCGACGGTGGCGCGTCCGGTTGCGGCGCCGGACTGGCCTCTGCGGATGCGGGATCATCAGGTGGCGGTTCGGCCGGGGGCGCCTGACGGCTTGCCTCGCGGGCCGCCGCGAGCCTCTCGGCCCCGAGCACGAGGCGGCCGGCGGTTGCGGCGTCCTCGACTTCGACGGCCAGCGCGCCACGCAGCGCGGCGGCGGCGCGGGCGACACGCAGCATGAAGCGTGCGCCGCGTGCCGAGTCCCAGCCGCCAGCCAGCGCCAGGCCGACTAGCGCCTGCAGCATGTCGTCGCCGACTGTCACCTCCGCGAGCCGGGCGCGCGCTGCCGCGATCAACGCGTGATCCACGCGGCAGGAGCCCAGCGCACGGTGGCTCACGCCCTCGAGTGCGATCGTCAGCCCCAGCCTGTCGGCCAGGATGGGAGGCAGGATTTCATCATCGTCAATGCCCTCATCCAGCGCGATGAGGATGAACCGCGCCTCCAGATCGCCGGAAAAGCCGGCGCGCTCGACACGCACCGCGCCCCGGTCAAGCGCACTGGCGATGAGTGCCGCGCAGTCGAGTGTCGTGCGTTCGGCCATCGACAGCACCAGCATCCCGCCATTGACCGACGCCAGAAGGCCGGATCGCATCACTGGCCGGCCCGTCGCCAGCGTGGCCGAAAAATCCAGTCCGCCGACGAGGCTCTCCTCGTCCGGCGAGGCAGCGACGCGGCGAATGTTCGACGCCTCTGGCATCAGGCCGGTCACAAGCTTGAGCCAGGCTTCGCGCACAGGGCCCGCGCGGGCTCTGGCCCTGATGCCACCCAGCCCGGCCGGATCGACCCCGAGGAGCTCGGCGGCGAGCACCGCGTCCCTCCAGGGGTCCAGGTCCGGTTGGCTCATGGCTGCTGCAGCTCCGCCAGGGCACGGTCTATGCGCGCGGTGGAGCCGGCCTCGTCCAGGGGATCGCGCCGCAGGCGGTGGCGGAGCGCGCTCGGCGCGCCCGAAATCATGTCGCTCACCTCGACCTTGTCCTTGCCGGCCAGGGCGGCAATTGCACGCGCCAGGCGCAGCAAGGTGAGCTCGCCGCGCAAGCCGTCGACGCCGAGCTTGAGGCAAAGCCGGGCGGCGAACTCCAGTACCGCGTCCGGGGTCTCGATGTTGCCGAGCAATGCCTGCGCGCGGCGGATCCGCGCACGCAGCTTGCCATCCGCCGCCTTGAACCTCTCCATGAAGGCCAGAGCGTCGCGGTCAAACGAGTCGCGCCGCTTGACCACCTCGATGCGTTCGGCAATGTCGGTCGGCGAGCCGACCTCGACGGAAATGCCAAAACGATCGAGCAATTGGGGGCGCAGTTCGCCCTCTTCAGGGTTGCCGCTACCGACCAGCACGAAACGTGCGTCATGGCGCACCGACAATCCTTCGCGTTCGACCACATTCGTGCCGGACGCCGCCACATCGAGCAGCAGATCGACGATGTGGTCCTCGAGCAGATTGACCTCGTCGATGTAGAGGAAACCCCGGTGCGCGCTCGCCAGGAGACCAGGCTCGAATGATTTGCGACCGTGCACCAGGGCCTTTTCGAGGTCGAGCGCGCCGACCACCCGGTCCTCGCTGGCGCCGAGCGGCAGATCGATGACTGGCACCGGAATGCGCCGTACCTTCGGCTTGGCCGTGGTTGGTCTCACCTGGCAATCGGGGCAGCTCGGGGAGGGCCGGTCCGGATTGCAATTGTATCGGCAGCCTTCGATGGCCTTGATCGTCGGCAGCAGACCGGCCAGCCCGCGCACGGCTGTCGATTTGCCCGTGCCGCGATCGCCGAGAACAAGAACGCCGCCAATAGCCGGATCGACCGCGGCAAGAATCAATGCCTGCTTCATTTCCGCCTGACCGACGATGGCGGAGAAGGGATATGCCGCGGAACGACTGCCGAGACGGCTCAGATAGGCAAAGGTCAAGCTGCATCCTCCCATGGCCAACAGACCATGTCTCGTCGCGCCATTCAAACGCATTTCGTGCATCGCGGTCGAGATTTGTCAATTCCACTTTACATTGTCACTTGACGGTTGGGCCCCGGGGCTTAGATTGAAACCGAATGGACCAGTTGCATTTTGGGAGGAATTTTATGTCCGTATTTGCCCGTATCGGCCTTGCCGTACCACTGGCCGTGCTGCTGTCTGCGCCGCTCGCGATGGCGGAAGGCGACCCGGCGGCCGGCGAGCGCATCTTCATGCGTTGCGGCGTCTGCCACGGAATCGGTGATGTCGAACGCCAGCCTGCCCCGAATCTGAACAACGTCATCGGACGCGTGGCCGGCAGCACCGATTTTCCTCGCTATTCCGACAATATGCGCGAGGCAGGCGAAGAAGGCCTCGTCTGGACCGCTGAAAAGATCAACGAGTATATCGAAAACCCCAGGCGCATGATCCCACGCGGCAACATGGCCTTCCCGGGCCTTCGCTCCGAGCAGGAACGCGCGGACGTCGTCGCCTACATCTCCCAGTTCTCCGAGGAAGCCGAGAACGGGGAAGCCGCCGAGGAATAGCTTTTCGGCTCAATCGTGATCACGCTTCTGGCGCGCCCTTGTGGCGCGCCATTTTTGTTCCCGGACCCGCCTTCGGCCAGCCCCGGACATCTTTCCTGCGATTTGCCGACGACTGTCACTGGACTTGATCTCCAAGCAGTGTCAATACTTGTTTACACATATTGCGCTTGACGCGATCATGTGGGAGGCGCGGATGGCGCCGACAGACGAGGGCAGACAGCGCGCCCGGTGCCTGAACTGCCTCAGCCGGAGGAACGTGCCATGGAACGACCCAACACCCCGCTGCTCGACCAAGTGCGGGTTCCCGCCGATCTCCTGCGACTGACCGATCCGGAACTGGGCCTGCTGGCCGACGAATTGCGGGCCGAGACGATTTCGGCCGTTTCCGTGACCGGCGGTCATCTGGGCGCGGGGCTCGGCGTGGTGGAACTGACGGTGGCTCTTCACGCCGTCTTCGAGGCACCGCGCGACCGGTTGATCCTGGATGTCGGGCACCAGTGTTATCCGCACAAGATTCTCACCGGACGGCGCGATCGCATCCGGACCTTGCGCAAGGGAGAAGGCCTGTCGGGGTTCACCCGGCGATCCGAGAGCGAATACGACCCGTTCGGCGCCGCACATTCCTCAACCTCCATCTCGGCGGGTCTCGGCTTCGCCGTGGCACGCGACCTGCAGGAGGCCGAGGGCCATGTGGTCTGCGTCATCGGCGATGGCGCACTGTCGGCAGGCATGGCCTATGAGGCGATCAACAATGCCGGCGCGCTCCGCCGCCGCCTGATCGTGATCCTCAACGACAACCAGATGTCGATCTCGCCGCCGGTCGGCGCGATGGCAGGCTATCTGGCGGATCTGGGCGTCAACGGGCCGCAGGACACGCGAACCTGGTTCGAGCAGATGGGTTTTGCCTATGTCGGCCCGGTCGACGGGCACGACATGGATGCCCTGCTCGCCGTGCTGCGGGAGGCGCGCGACGACACGAGCGGCCCCATCCTCATCCATGCGCGCACCGTCAAGGGCAAGGGTTATGCCCCGGCCGAGGCGGCGGCGGACCGCTATCATGGGGTATCAGCCTTCGATGTCGCCTCCGGCAAGCAGGCAAAATCTGTCCCAAACGCTCCCTCCTATACCAAGGTTTTCGCCGACAGTCTCATGGCGGAGGCCGAACGCGATCCCTCCGTCGTCGCGGTCACCGCCGCGATGTCGTCCGGGACGGGTCTCGATGCCTTTCAGAGGCGCTTTCCGGATCGGTTCTTCGATGTTGGGATCGCCGAACAGCACGGCGTCACCTTCTGTGCCGGGATGGCGGCAGCCGGGCTGCGTCCATTCTGCGCGATCTATTCGACATTTCTCCAGCGTGGCTACGACCAGATAGTGCATGACGTCGCGCTGCAGCGGCTTCCCGTGCGCTTCGCGATCGACCGCGCCGGGCTGGTCGGCGAGGACGGGGCCACCCATGCGGGCGCCTTCGACCTTGCCTATCTCGCCAATCTGCCGGGCTTCGTCATCATGGCGGCCGCCGACGAGGCCGAACTCGTCCATATGGTGGCGACGGCCCGTGTCATCGACGACCGTCCGTCCGCTTTCCGTTATCCGCGCGGCGAGGGCCGCGGCGTGCCGCTCCCCGAACGGGGCGAACCGCTGGAGATCGGGCGCGGGCGCATCGTGCGCGAGGGCACTTCAGTTGCGCTCCTGTCGCTCGGCGGGCGCCTGGGAGAATGCCTGCTGGCCGCAGAAGAGCTCGGCAAGCGGGGCCTCAGCGCCACCGTCGCCGACGCACGCTTTGCCAAGCCGCTGGACCGCGCACTCATCATGCGCCTCGCCCGCGACCACGAGGTTCTGGTCACCATCGAAGAAGGATCCACCGGCGGTTTTGGCGCGCATGTGCTGCATCTCCTGGCAGATGAAGGTGTGCTCGACCGGGGTCTGCGCGTACGCACGATGACCTTGCCGGACCGCTTCATCGACCATCACCGGCCGAATGCGATGTATGAAGATGCCGGCATCAATGCCGCCCACATCGAGGCTGCGGTGCTGAACTGCCTGGGCCTCGGCGAGCGGCGCATCTACGCCGTGCCTAAGAGGACGAGCAGCGCCGCCTGAGACGACGTCACGCGGCCTGCGGGTTGCGGCGCCAGACCGAGAGGTTCAGCGCGGAGGCAATCGTCACCCAAACCAGATAGGGGACGAACAGCAGCGCGGCGAGCGGGACCGTGGCTGACGCCAGCACGATGAAGGCCGCGATCGCCAGCCACATCATCACGACGTCGACAAAGGCAAGATCCATGCGTCTGATGCCAAAGAACAGCCATGACCACATGGCATTCAAAACGAGATTCGCGCCCCACAGGACAAGCAGCCCGGACATCCCGAGAGTCGTCCAGACCAGCCACCCGGCAACGGCGATCATCAGATAGAGCGCACTCCATACCGGACCGAACAGCCAGTCCGGCGGCGTCCAGGCGGGCTTTTCCAGCGCCTTGTACCAGTCGCCTGGCTTGAACAGGATGCCGGTCATGGCCGTGGCGATGCAGATGCCGATGAAGACGAGAAGACTTAAGTCGGGCACACGCAGGCTCCCTGTTGTCGGTTCGCATGGAAAGGTACCGCGCCTCCTGCCCGCGGGTACCCGCCTGCGCGCCGGCTGCTCTGCCTAGCGTAACTCTAGCCCGTCTTCCGCTTCGTCGTCCACATCTTCGCGTATGCCGGCCACGATGCGGTAGATACGACCGATCTCGCTGAGCAGGCCGATCCGGACCAGTTCCTGAACTGCTTCCTCACGGGTTTCGATGCGGTTGGCAGCGCGCCAACCCTCGACCGCTGCCATCTGCTCGTGGTTCAGCGAAATGGCGAGGCTGTGTTCCTGCTCGTCGAAGTCATCGTTCGACACCGAGATCAAGCGGCCGCCATTGGCATGGTCAGATTTGGAATACACTGTCGGTGCTCCTGCTCGAGGGACCCAATAGTGCCGGGGTTCCAGCTATAGATGCCATGTGTCTCCTCCCTCGACATGGAGGATAGCGGAGCACCGCCGGCTTTCTATTTCGGTATTATACCTAAGTAGAAAACATCGGGACCGGGGGTGACGACCAACCGCCCGTCACCGGTTTCAGCGCATCATCCTGATCAGGTCGGCCAGCCCTTTTGCCTCCAGCTTCTCGCGGATGCGCGCGCGATGAATTTCCACCGTGCGCTGGCTGATGCGCAGTTGGTCAGCGATGAACTTGTTGGTCTGCCCCTGAACCAGTTGGTCGAGCACCTCGCGCTCGCGGGAGGTGAGGCGTGCCAGTCGGCGCGCCACCTCGTCCGGCGACAGCGCCAGGTGGGAGCGATTGCCGAGGTAGTCGCGCGCCTGGTCGATGGCCGCCAGCAACTGCTCCTGAGATCCCGGCTTCTGGATGAAATCGATGGCGCCGAGCTTCATCGCCCTGACAGCCAGCGGAATGTCGCCGTGGCCTGTGAGGATGATGATGGGCAGGCCGGGCGCGGTCCGGCTGAGCTCGGCCTGCAATTCCATCCCGCTCATGCCCTGCATGCGCAGATCAAGCAGCAGGCAGGCGGGCACGGTCGGCTCGTAGAGCAGCAGGAACTCCTCGGCCGAGTTTGTCGGCACGACCTCAAAACGGTAGGCCGTCAGAAGCGCGCGCAGCGAATCCAGCACCGAAGGATCGTCATCGACCACATAGACGCGGATGCGCTCGGGCGTCTCACCCATCGCGCGTGCCCCGGACCGGCAGCGTGAAGACGAATTCGGCGCCGTGGTCTCTTGGTCTCGACCAGATGCGGCCACCATGCGCCTCCACGATCGTGCGGCACAAAGACAGGCCGACGCCCATCCCGCTTGTGGTCGAGGCATGGAATGGCTCGAAAAGGCTGTCGGCCAACCCCGGCGGCACGCCGTGACCCGTATCGCGAATGGCGATTTCGACCTTGTCGCCATCTTTCATGGCAGAGATGGTCAGCTTCCGCTCGCGAGAATCCCGCATTGCGGGCAGGCTGTTGCGAACCAGATTCAGGATGACCTGCCCGATCTGTACCCTGTCGGCCCAGATGGGCGACAGTCCGGGGTCGATGCCAAGCACGATCTCCGGCCTGGCCCCGCCCGAAGAGTCGAGCGCCAGCTTGACGCCCTGCCGGATGATCTGGGCCAGTTCGACCTCTTCCTTGACCAGCTCGCCCTCGGCGATGAAGTTTCGCAGCCGCCGCATCAGGTCGGCGGCGCGCGCGGATTCCGAAACCGCGCTGTCGATGAGGCCTGTGACCTGTTCCGGCACATCGATGCCGTAGTTCTTCAGCTCCTGCCGACAGGCGTTGATGTAGTTGGTGACTGCCGTGAGCGGCTGGTTCAATTCATGGGCCAGCGCGGATGCCAACTCGCCGAGGGAGCTCTTGCGGCTTGCGTCCAGCACCATCATGCGCAGGCGCGCCTCTTCGGCCTCCGCCTCCTTCTGGGCAGCAACCGCAGCGCGCTCGCGCAGCAGGCTGTTGAGCGCGAAGAGCGCGCGCCGGATGATGCGCAGCGCCTCGCGATCGGGCCCCGAGAACGGCTTGCTGCGCCCCCGCCGCTCCTCGCGCCAGAGCGCGAACGAGCCGCGCGGTGACAGGCGCACCGTTCCCTGCGCATCCGTGTGCTCGACCTTGTCCGGTTTGCCCGCCCATTTGACCGTGTGTGCGAATTCCTCGCGAAAAAGGATCAGATGGTCCTCGCGATCCTGTGAGAGTTCGAGCAGGGCCGCCCCCGACGCAGCGCTCCAGTCTTCCGGGTCCATCTCGACCTTACCGGGCAGATGGTCGATCGCCACGATGCCTTCCTGCGATTCGTTTCTGAGCGCGGAGAAGTCAGGCGCCGTGCGCGGTACACGCCCGAACTCGAACTGCCGGCCGCCGAGCCGCAGGACCATTCCCTGCGCGCCCGCGTGATGCATCAATTCTCCCGAATGATCGCCCACGATGTCGGTCAAGGATTGTCCCGACCGGAAACGGCTTTCGATCTCGAAGGCCGTCCGTTCAGCGCCGATGCTCTGGCGCAGCTGCACGGTATTTTCGAGGCTCTGCAGCAACGCCGAGATCGTGCCGCCGAGCAGCTCGCAGAAGCGGAAACGGCTCCAGGGCAGATGCAGCGGACCATAATGATGGCAGGCAACCAGCCCCCACAGATCGTCGTTCGAGGTCAGCGAAATCGACATGGAGGCGCCGACGCCCATGTTGTTCAGATACTCGATATGGACCGGCGCTACGGCGCGCAGCTTGGAATAAGTGAGGTCTAGCGGAGCGCGGTGTTCGGCATCGGCCACGCCGCCGCCTCGGGCCAGGATCGGCGAAGGCACGGCATTGATGTCGGGAATGCTGCGGATGACATTGAGCGCGAAATGCCGGCGCGCGGGATCGGGAATGTCGGAGGCGGGATAGTGCTGGCCGAGAAAACTGTCCTCGCGGGAGGTGCTCTCGGCGATCACCTCGCCATGCTTGTCGGCGGCGAAACGATAGATCATCACGCGGTCGAAACCGGTTACCTCGCGCACGATCTGGGCGCCGATGCGCGCGAGCTCGGACAAGGTATCGGGCCTGATCAGTTCAGAAATGATGCGCTGGCGCAGCAGGTCCTCTTCCCAGATCAGCGCGGGACCGGCCTCGTAGGGCACGAATTCGAGGATGATCATGTCATCGCGGCGGTGGGGAAAACACTCCAGCTGCCTTGTATTCTCCTTGACCCCGACGTCCAGGAACCAGGGTTTCAGGATATCCGGCCGGATCGGTTCCAGCGCGCGACCGGAAAGCGCTTCCACATTGTCGGCGCCGATGAGTTCGGCCAGCGGCCGCCCGATGCAGTCCGTGGCGGGCCTGTCCAGAAAGGTCTCGATGTTTGCGCTGGCATATTCGGTCAGCAGGCTTTCGGCCCGCACCGCCAGCAGGGCACCATGCGGCTGCACGGCGCCTATGATGTGGATCGGTTCGGTATCGCAGGACGTCAGATCGACGGTTGAGGGTCTCATCTCGACCCAGCTGATGTGGCATTCGACCTGACAGCTTCGCCTGACACCTTCAGGTATCTGCGCTTTCCACGGAAGACATCATGGACGCGCTGGCGCACCCCATGATCGCCCTGCTTGCCGTGATCAACCTGTTGCCTCCCAGCCAATGCCACCTCCCAGAGCATCAGTTTCACCACGACCTTAGGCCAATGCCAGCGTGGGGCGCAACGCCGTCCTTCGACAATTACACTTGACAGGCAAGGACCCGCTCCTGTCTAGACGAGTGGCAATTGAGCCGTCGTTTCAGGCAGGGCCAGCCCCGGTCTGCAGTTCAGCAGGAACAAGGGCGGGGTTATTGCCCAAGCGCGGCGCGTTGTCGTGACTGGCCAGACTTTCGAAGGATCCATGAAGCCTCCGAACGAATTCGCCGATCTGCTTTCCGAGGCCGAGCCGTCCACGCTCGCCAGACTTCTTGCTGCGACCTCCGACATTGCGATCGTCATCGGCGAAGGGAACCTGATCCGTTCCGTCGTCCATCCGGGCACATTGTCCACACAACTGGACATGGATCGCTGGCCGGGACGGCCTTTCGCGGAGATCGTGACTCCGGACAGCCGAGATCTGGCCGACCGGCTTCTCAGCTCGGCGCGCGCGGAAGAAGCTTCCCAGCCCCAGCCGCTCGCCCATGGCGCCAGCGATGGCCAGCGCATCGAGCTGCGTTATGCAGCCGCGGCCTTCGATTCCAGCCGCCAGATCATGCTCCTGGGACGCCGTGTCGACGCGACAACGGGCAAGGATGCCCTGGAACCCTATGGCCGGCTCTTCGAGTTCGGCAGTCAGCCCGCTTTGGTCGTGGACGGATTGTCGGGGGCCATCTGGGAGGCAAGTTCGCAGGCCGCAGAGCTTCTGGGCGTCACCAATGCGAGGCTGCAGGGGGGCGATGTCTTCGAACTTGTCGCGGGGCCCTGGGAGCGCGAGGCCCGGGCGCGGCTGCGCGGCGTGGTGGCTTCGGGTCGCTCGGACAGTTTCGCCGCAGAGGTCGGGCCGGCGGGCCAGCGCGTCACGGTAACGGTCGAACGCCATGACAATGGCGGATCGGCGTCTTCCCTGCTGCTGCGCCTGCTTCCTCCCGAACACGAAACCGACACCGCGCCGCCGGCCTCCGGTCTCGCGGAACTCGTGGCCGGCATTCCGGAATGCCTTGCCCTGCTCGACGGGGACGGCCGCATTCGCTGGTGCAATCCATCCTTCGTCGCCGCTGTCGGTCTGCCCGATTCGCGCATGGCCGAGGGCAGACATCTCGACGAGTACTTCACGCTGTCATCCGGCGGCGACATTGGGCAGTTCCTGACTGCCACCGCAGACAATGGCGAGAAGCGCCACGCCGAGATTTCGTTGACCGGATCGGCGGACGATGACGTGAAGGGCCAGCTGTCGGTTGGCTGGCTTGCCAACGCAACGCCGCCCGGCTTCGGGGTCGTTATCGGCCTGTCGCAGCCGGCCGACCGTCTGCGCGGTTCGGCCTCGCCCGACGTCGCGGCCCTGCTGGAGATGGTGGGCAGCGTGCCCATGAAGGACCTCGTCAAGGACACCACGGATGTCGTCGAGCGACTGTGCATAGAGGCGGCCCTTCGGCTGACCGGCAACAACCGCGCGGCAACGGCGCGCGCGCTTGGGCTGAGCCGGCAGGCGCTCTACATCAAGCTGGAGCGTTTTGGTCTCGGCTGAGCCGCGGGCAGGCAGTGGGGGGAAGCATGCTCGATTGGTTGTTGCAGGACGGTCGTATCGTGCTGCTCGCGATTGCGATCCTGGTGGCCGAAATCGGCTTCTTCCGTCTTGTACCACCTGCCGCCCGCGCCGGCTTCCTGGCCAATGCGGCAGCAGGCCTCGCCCTTCTCGGAGCGCTCTATTCCGCGCTGAACGGCTTGAACGCCACTGTGATTGCAGCATGCCTTGGCGTCGGCTTGATCGCCCACCTCGCCTATCTGGCGACCCTTGCAGGCAAGCGCTGAACCGCGGCGGTCACTCGTCGTCGCCCGATTTTTCCCCCCTGTCGTCTTCCCTGAAGTGCCTGCGGATGCGGCGCACGAAGAGCCACATACCGAGCACGACCAGGGGCACGCTGAGCCCGATCACCGTTTCGGGCGGCAGCCATGGCGGCAACATCGGATAGCTGTGGACGAGATAGGCCACCAGACCGACGACATAATAGGAGACCGCGGCGACCGACAGGCCCTCGACCGTCTGCTGCAGGCGCAATTGCTGACGGGCGCGCCGGTTCATCGAGGCCAGAAGGTCGCGGTTCTGCTTTTCGACCTCGACATCGACCCAGGTCCGCAGCAGCTGCGCGGCGCGGGCGAGCTTGCGTGACAGGTTCGCCTGCCGTTCCTCGACCGAGCGGCAGGTGCGCATGGCCGGCGCAACGCGGCGTTCGAGAAAGCCTTCCCAAGTCTCCGCGCCGGCCATCGCGACTTCCTTCAGCGCCTCCAGCCTTTCGGTGACGATGTCGTAATAGGCGCGGCTGGCGCCGAATCGGAAAAGGCTTGAGGCAGCCTGGGCCTCGAGATCGGCGGCGAGTTCGGTGAGGTCGGCGAGCAGTTCCTGGCTGTTGCGGCGGTCGGAGCCCCGCATCTCGCCTGTCAGGACCGCCAGCCGATCCTCCATCCGCCGCAACTGACCCGAAAGCGATTGTGCCAGCGGGAGGCCGAGCATCGCCAGTGTGCGATAGGTTTCGATCTCGATCATGCGCTGGGCAAGCGCGCCGCGCCGCGCCTGGGTCAGGCCGCGGTCGAGGATGACCATGCGGGTCAACCCCTCGCCATCCTGTCGGAAGTCGGTGGCGATCGCCGCCTTGCTGTCTTCGACGAGCGAGTTGCAGAGGCTTTCTGCATCGAGCGCTGCCACCAGCGACTCGGCTTTAGGCGTCCATTCGCGCAGTTCGAGCCGGATGCCGGAGATCACCGTTCCCGGCGGGCTGAAACCCTGCCCGAAGGGCGCTTCCTCGATACCGGACCGGCCTTCCGGCAGCGGCCCTTCCCAGAGATAGGTCGAGAATTCGGAATGGCGCTCCCAGCGCAGCGAGCCCTTGCCCCATTTCATGACGAAGTGACGGGCCTGCCGGTCGGGCGCAGCGACACCCTGGCGACGGGCGAGCTCCGCCAGCACCGCGCCGTCCACCGACGACCCGCCATCGGTCATGAAAGAAAGCTGGATCAGGAGGCGTGGCGAAGAGAGCAGCGGATGCGGCCGCGCATGCACCTCGCCAATGGCGATCGATCGTTGCGAATGGTCGGGAAGGCCAAGCACCTTGCCGCTCGGCAGACTTCTTCTTCCATCGTCGGCGTCGGCATTGGTCATCGATTTCCCCGCGTTGGGACGAACGGCATCACATGCCCCGACGCCCGAAGGGAAAGCAGCCGGTGGCTCGGCTGCAACAATCTATTCCGTTGGCTCGTTAGGGCGCAAGCGTCACCGCCGGATGCGAACGCCGCACGAATGCGGTCGGCGATGTGTTCACCAGTACGGTGGTGCGGAGCAGCTGGATCATCGACCGAAATAGTCGCCCGTACCGACGGGTCGCAGAGCGGAAGGCATTGCGCATCGGCGTCATCTCGCTGTTAAATTAATGACATTACCTCACGCCACTTTCCTCCCTCACGATTGCCCAAGGACGAGACTGCAAACATGCTCATTGCCCAGATTTCGGATGCCCATGTCGGGTTGCCCGGTACCCTGTTCTACGACCGCTACGACACCGCCGCGGCCCTCGGGCGCGCCATTGTCGAGTTGAACCGTCTGGAACCGCGCCCGGACGTCGTGCTGTTCACGGGGGATCTGGGGGACAAGGGCACGCCGCAGGAATATGTCCGGATTCGTGAGCTGCTGTCCGTGCTCGAGATCCCGCTCTTCGTTATCCCCGGCAATCACGACAACCGCGACGCCATGCTGGAGGCGTTCGCGGACGCTGCCTATCTCCCGCAGGGCTCTGCATTCTTCCACTATGCCGTCGAGGACTATGCCATCCGGCTGGTCGGGCTCGACACGGTCGCTCCGCAGGAATTCGGCGCCGGCGAATTGTGCGCGGAACGCTTGGCCTGGCTCGACGAGACGCTGGCGGCGGCTCCCGACCGCCCCACGATCATCTTCATGCACCATCCGCCCTTCGACACCGGCATCGGGCATATGGACCGCATCAAATGCGCCAACGGGCCGGCACTCGCCGAACTGGTGGCGCGCCATCGCCAGGTGGAGCGCATCCTGTGCGGCCATGTGCATCGCCCGGTGCAGACGCGTTTCGGTGGCACGATCGCGCAGATCGCGCCTTCCATCGCGCATCAGGTGCCGCTGGATCTGCGTCCCGACGGCCCACCCGCCTTCATCTTCGATCCGCCGGCCTTCATGCTGCACCACTGGCAGCCGGACCGCGGCATCGTCTCCCACACCCACTACATCGGCGATTTCGGCCCGGCGATCAGCTTTTCGACCGGCGAGCCCGTCGCATGAGGGCCACCTTCGACGATCGCCAAATGCAGGCGGTGACCGATCTCCTGCGCGAGGTGGCCGATGCCGAAATCCGCCCGCGTTTCGGCATGCTGGCAAGCCACGAGATCGCGCAGAAATCGGCCGTCAACGATCTGGTGACGATCGCCGACCTGGAGACCGAGAAGGCGCTGGCGCAGCAGCTGCAACAGCTTTTTCCGGGCTGTGCGATCATCGGCGAGGAAGCCGTGGCCGGTGATCCGACATTGCTCGATACGATCGGCGATGCCGAGCTCGCCTTCATCATCGATCCGGTCGACGGCACATGGAATTTCGCCAACGGCGTGCCGATGTTTGCGACCATGGTGGCGGCAGTCCGGCGCGGCGAAACGCTGGCGGCCTGGATCCACTATCCGATGAACAACGACACGCTCGCTGCCGTGCGCGGCGGCGGCGCATGGCGGGTCGATGCCCCGGGGCAGGCGACGCGCTGCCAGGTGTCCTCCCGCACAAGGCCGGAAGACATGTCCGGCTTCATGGCAACGACGCTGTTTGAGCCGGACCACCGGCTGGCGCTGGCAACAAACCAGATGCGGCTTGGTGGGGTCACCAACTATTTCTGCTCGGCCTACGAATACCGGATGCTGGTCACCGGTGCCCGCGATTTCGGTCTCAACGGCAGGCTGATGCCCTGGGACCACGCGCCGGGGCAATTGCTGCATGAAGAAGCCGGCGGCCATTCCGCGCTCTGCGACGGGCGTGCCTATCGACCGACCTTGTGGGACGGACCCTTCCTGCTCGCCCCCGACCGTGACAGCTGGGCCGAGCTCAACGCGCTTTTCGCACGGCCGAACCAAGCGAACCCGATTTACTCAGCCGGCTAATGGCGCCTCATGGCACGATCAGCGTGCCGGCACCGTGCTCGGTGAAGATTTCCAGAAGCACGGCATGCGGCGTCTTGCCGTTGAGGATGACGACGCCCTCGACCCCGCGCTCGATCGCCTCGATGCAGGTCTCCACCTTGGGAATCATGCCGCCATGGATGGTCCCGTCGGCGATCAGCGCCCTCGCCTGCTCAACCGTCAGCTCGTCGATGAGCTTGCCGTCCTTGTCGAGCACGCCGGGCACGTCGGTCAGGAACAGGAGCCGCGTCGCCGTCAGCGCGCCGGCAATGGCGCCGGCGAAGATGTCGGCATTGATGTTGTAGGTGTGGCCATCGCGGCCGGGGGCAACCGGCGCGATGACGGGGATCATCTCCGAGCGGGCGAGAAGGTCGAGCAGGGTGCGGTCGACCTCCACCGGTTCGCCGACGAAGCCCAGATCGAGCACGCGCTCGATATTGGAATCTGGATCCTTGACCGTCTTGTGGGCCTTTTCGGCGAAGACCATGTTGCCGTCCTTGCCGCACAGGCCGATCGCCCATTCGCCCTCGGCATTGATCAGCGCCACGATCTCCTTGTTGATGGAACCAGCCAGCACCATCTCGACGATCTCGACGGTCTTTTCGTCGGTGACGCGCAGGCCGCCTTCGAAGCGCGATTCGATGCCCATCTTCTTGAGCATCGCCGCGATCTGTGGTCCGCCACCATGCACGACGATGGGATTGACGCCCGACTGCTTCAGCAGCGCGATGTCGCGGGCGAAGGCCCGGCCGAGCGCGGCATCGCCCATGGCATGGCCGCCATATTTGACCACCACGGTCTTGTTCTCGTAACGCTGCATGAAGGGCAGCGCCTCGGAAAGGAGGCGCGCCTGCTCGGAAGGATCGTAGAAAGTCTCGGCGGTCATGGAAGGCAAACTCCGGCGGATCGGGCAGCGGGGTCTTAGCGGCAATTATCCGCCATCGCAATTGCGGGCTTCAGCCCTCTTCTTCAGCCCACTTTCTCTAGCCCTCTGGCACCATCAGGGGCGCGCGGCGCTCCAGCCAGCCGGATTGGCGTTCCATCTGGGCGGCGAGCGAGAACAGCGTCTCCTCGTCGCCCGGCCGCCCCACCGCCTGGATGCCGAGCGGCAGGCCCTCCGCCGTCACATGGACGGGCAGCGCGAGGGCCGGCTGACCCGTCACGTTCTGGATCGCCGGCCAGTGCGTGAACCAGAGCGACTTGTCCATCAGCTGGCCGAACAGGCCCTCGATGCGGAGCAGGCGCGTCAGCCGCAGCGTGTCGAGCGCCTTCTCGACAAATTCATCCGCACCCTTCGCGTCCATCGCACCAACGGCAAGCGGCGGATGCGCGATGATCGGCATGAGGACGGCGTCAAAGCGGGCCGTGTGGGTGATCAGCGCACGCGATGCCGCATGCAGCCGCTCAAGCGTTTCGTAGAGTTCGCCGGCCGGGATGATCTGGCCGAGCCGCGCGATGAGCCGTGTCGATCGTTCGAGATCGGGTAGCAACGCCCGGCCGTTGCGCGCCGCCTGGACCCGCAGCAGCCCGGATATGGACGCCGCGACCACCCGGCAGAAATCGGCCATGAAGGCGCGGTCGATCATCGGCAGGTCGATCTCCTCGATCATATGGCCCGCCTCACGGGCGAGATCGATCGCGCGATCGAGTGCGGTCCCGGTTTCAGCCGAGACCTCGAGCCCCAGCGTTGAGTCGCGGTAGACGCCGATCGTCAAGCGGCCAGGATCGCGCGCGGCAGCCTCCGCGAACGTGCCCATTCTCGGCGGACGCGCCTCGTAGGGCGCGAGCTGGTCCGGGCCGTGGGTGAGATCAAGCAGCAGCGCGCTGTCGCGCACCGAGCGCGTGACGGCATGGTCGACCACGAAGCCGAACCAGCTTTCGCTGGCCAGCGGGGTTGACGGTATGCGGCCGCGCGAGACCTTCATGCCGACCAGCCCGGTCGTGGCGGACGGCACGCGGATCGAGCCGCCGCCATCCGAAGCGTGGGCGACCGGCACGATGCCTGCCGCCACCAGTGCCGCGGCGCCGCCAGAGGACCCGCCGGAAGTATGGCCGGTGTTCCAGGGATTCCGGGTGGCGCCGAAAGCCGCCGACTCCGTCATCAGCCGCAGACCGAATTCCGGCGTCGTGCTCATGGCGATCGGGATCAGGCCGGCGGCGGCGTAGCGCTCGGTCAAGACGGAATCGAAATCCGGCGTGAATGGCGGCACCCGGCTGCCGTGATGGGTCGGAACGCCCTTGACTGCGATCCCGAGGTCCTTCAGCGCGAAAGGGACGCCAGCCAGCGGCGCGGCCCGGTCCACCTTGGTCGCCATCTCTCGCGCGCGATCGAAAAGCGGTGTGGCAATCGCGTTGATGTTCGGGTTCACCCTTTCGGCCCGGGCGATGGCGGCATCGACCAGTTCGCGCGGCTCCACCTCGCCGCTGTGCACCAGCCCCGCCAGTCCGGTCGCGTCCTGCGACCACAGCAGCTTCTCGATAGACATTGTCCCCTCCCCTCCGCTCATGCCCGAACTTGGCGCGGATGTGCACCGGCGGCAAGCCACTTGCATGGCGCACACGAAAAAGCCCCGCCGGCGAAACCGGCGGGGCTCTGTCTGTCGGCTGATGGAAGCTGGACCTAGAAGTCCATGCCGCCCATGCCGCCCATGCCGCCGCCGCCCGGCATCTGGGGAGCGCCAGATTCCTTACGGGGAGCCTCGGCGATCATGGCCTCGGTGGTTACCAGCAGGCCAGCGACCGAAGCCGCATCCTGCAGCGCGGTGCGAACGACCTTGACCGGATCGACAATGCCCATGGCGATCATGTCGCCATACTCGCCGGTCGCTGCGTTGTAGCCGTAGGTGGCACCCTTGTTGTCAAGGATCTTGCCGGCCACGACGGAGGCCTCGGCACCTGCGTTCGACGCGATCTGCCGGCAAGGAGCCTGCAGCGCGCGGCGTACGATATTGATGCCGGCTTCCTGGTCCGCATTGGCGCCAGTGACCGTGATGGAGGCCGAAGCGCGCAGCAGCGAAACGCCACCGCCTGCAACAATGCCTTCTTCAACGGCTGCGCGGGTTGCGTTCAGCGCATCGTCGACGCGGTCCTTCTTTTCCTTGACCTCGACTTCGGTCGAGCCGCCGACGCGGATGACGGCAACACCGCCGGCGAGCTTCGCCAGACGTTCCTGCAGCTTTTCCTTGTCGTAGTCCGACGTGGTCTCTTCGATCTGGGCTTTGATCTGGCCAACGCGGCCCTCGATCTCGGCCTTCTTGCCGGCGCCGTCGACGATCGTCGTGTTCTCCTTGGTGATGGAGACCTTCTTGGCGCGACCGAGCATGTTCAGCGTCACGTTCTCGAGCTTGATGCCGAGATCTTCGGAGATGACCTGGCCACCGGTGAGGATCGCGATGTCCTCGAGCATGGCCTTGCGGCGGTCGCCGAAGCCAGGCGCCTTGACGGCAGCGATCTTGAGGCCGCCACGCAGCTTGTTGACGACGAGCGTGGCCAGAGCCTCGCCCTCGACGTCTTCAGCGATGATCAGCAGCGGCTTGGACGACTGGACGACCGATTCCAGAACCGGCAGGAGCGCCTGCAGGTTGGACAGCTTCTTCTCGTGCAGGAGGATGTAAGCATCATCCAGCTCGGCGACCATCTTGTCGGGGTTGGTCACGAAGTAGGGCGACAGGTAGCCGCGGTCGAACTGCATGCCTTCGACGACTTCGAGTTCGGTCTCGGCGGTCTTGGCTTCCTCGACGGTGATGACACCCTCGTTGCCGACCTTCTGCATCGCTTCGGCGATCATTTCGCCGATTTCCTTCTCGCCATTAGCGGAGATCGTGCCGACCTGGGCGACTTCGGCCGAGGTCTTGATCTTCTTCGCCTGCTTGGCGAGCTGGGCGACAACGTCGGTGACGGCGAGGTCGATGCCGCGCTTCAGGTCCATCGGGTTCATGCCGGCAGCGACGGCCTTGTGGCCTTCCTGGACGATCGACTGTGCCAGCACGGTTGCCGACGTGGTTCCGTCACCAGCGATGTCGTTGGTCTTGGAAGCCACTTCGCGCACCATCTGGGCGCCCATGTTCTCGAACTTGTCTTCAAGCTCGATTTCCTTGGCGACGGTGACGCCATCCTTGGTGATGCGCGGCGCGCCGAAGGACTTGTCGAGGACGACGTTACGACCCTTGGGGCCGAGCGTGACCTTGACCGCGTCGGCCAGGATGTTGACGCCACGGAGCATGCGCTCACGGGCATCGCGGGAAAATTTTACTTCTTTAGCAGCCATTTGTTCCTGCTCCCGGGCTTCTCATGAAGCCCTTTCATAGGTTTCTTTTGAATTCGGGTTTGGCTCGCGACTTACGCGATGACGCCCATGATGTCCGACTCCTTCATGATGAGGAGCTCCTGGCCATCAAGCTTGACTTCGGTGCCGGACCACTTGCCGAACAGCACGCGATCGCCAGACTTCACGTCGAGCGGGACCAGCTTGCCGGCCTCATCGCGCGCGCCGGGGCCGACGGCGATGACTTCGCCTTCCATCGGCTTTTCCTTGGCGGTGTCGGGGATGATGATGCCACCGGAGGTCTTCTCCTCGGACTCGACCCTGCGCACAACCACGCGGTCATGAAGGGGACGGAATTTCGTCTTAGCCATGTCTGTCTATCCTTGAATCGGATGAAAATATCTGAGCCGTCCGGACGGGCCGGAACCGGCTGATTAGCACTCACCCGAAGGGAGTGCTAACGCGATGTCGAGATAGTGGTTCGCGACGGGGCTGTCAAGAAAAACGGAAAATTGGCGAACCTGCCGTTCGCTGCTGGAGAACCGGACATCGATGTGTCCCGGAACCTCCTCGTGGGAGGGCCCCATTGCGCCCTTCTAGCCAATCATGCGTCGCTTGGGAACCGCAGCGGCAATTTCACCGGATTGTCGGCGACTTGCCGTCATCATCCCTGCAAGCCGGCGCCGGGCCCCATGGACGCAACGGGGTCGCCCTGCTGCATCCGACGTGGCGCCGAGAACCAGTCGCCGGCCATCAGATCGATGCCGAGATCGATCAGGCGCATGGCGGTCTCCTCGGTCTCGACACCCAGCGCAATAATCGGCGGGCATCCGTCCGGCCACAGGCGAACCGGCAGTTGCGCGGCGACGTCTCCCCTCATGCCGTCGGCAATAGCGGTCAGCAGACGGGCGTCGATCTTGATGTATTCCAGCGGTGGCAGCCTGATCCCGGCAACGGGTCGAGCGCCATCGGAATCCAGGGCAAGCGAGAACCCCGAATCGTAGAGGGTTCGCACCGCGCCCGACAGGTCGGGGCGTCGCCCGGCCTGTGGCGGCAGCGACAGGACGATCGAGCGCGCAATGCCCGGATGGAGACCGACCAGCGCACAGATGTCGGCAATGGCCTCTTCATTCTTCAGTACAGGCTCCGACAAGGCGAGATGCAGCTTCATGCGCTCGCTGACGCTGCCGAGACGCCGGCGCGCCGTATCGACGGTGACGAGAAACATCGACATGTCGAAATCGTCGGGATCGAGCGCGCTTCCCCCGGCAATCCGCTTCACATGCAGCTGGCTGTCCTGGTCCACATCGAGAGGCGTCAAGATGTCGAACGCCATGGACTGGCCAAGCGAAACCGAGACGATCGGCTGGAGACTGATTTCCAGGCGTTCCTCGGCAATGATGCCTGCCAGAATGGTGGCGATGATCTCGCCATCGAGGTCTACCGTCCGGATTTCCTGCGGCGCAGGGTCGGCGAGCGAGGTTTTTGCGCCTGGCGCCTCCGTACCGGGGTTTTCGGCAGCCGCAGCCGCCCCATTTGCCGAGTTCAGCTCTTCCCTGATCCGACGCCCCAGATCGGCTTGCGAAACGTAGTCCCGCCCATTATCCCGCCGCGGGCTGCGCATGATGGCATCGATGGATCGGGCGAGATTGCCGTTCTCGCGCTTGAGGTCGGCGAAGCGCCTTTCCGAGCGCCACACATGCACGACAAGCAGCAGCGCGAGGCCGGCCAGGCCGAGCAGGACCGGCATGTCCGTCGAAATGTCTAGCATGGCGCGGCTGTCCCCCAACCGCTTGCGCAAGCAACGCCCATCGACCTCTTTCCTGTCCCCGATCCGGATGGCGGACCGCCGCCTGTGCCCCCATTGGGCGGAAACCCTACAATATCCGAGTTAACCGAAACCTCGTGACAGAAACTTTGGCTTCGGTTAATTCCGGGCGCCGCTCCACCGAAGTCAATCCGCCGAAAGCCGAAGCCTCATGCCCCTCATGATCGACACGCTCGACGAGATCGCCGACGGCTATGACGTCATTCTGAGCGACGTCTGGGGCGTTCTGCACAATGGGGAAGCCGCATTTCCGGAAGCCGTCGCCGCGCTCAAGCGCCAGCGCGAGCAGGGCAGGACGGTCATTCTTATCACCAACGCGCCGCGTCCTCATCCGTCGGTCATTGCCCAGCTGCAGTCGCTGGGTGTCGATGACAACGCCTGGGACAGGGTGATCACGTCAGGCGACGTCACCCGCCGGCTGATCGCCGAAGGTCCCCGCAGGATATACCACCTCGGCCCTGATCGCGACCTCATCATCTATGACGGCCTCGATGTCGAACTTGTGGATTATCCCGAGGCCGGGGCGGTGGTCTGCACCGGCCCCTTCAACGACGAGGAGGAGACGCCGGAGGACTACGCCGACCTGCTGGCCTTGCTGCGCGGCCGCAACCTGCCCTTTATCTGCGCCAATCCGGACATCGTTGTAGAACGCGGCGACCGGCTGATCTGGTGCGCGGGCGCGCTGGCGCGCGATTATGCCCGCCTCGGCGGCCGGACACTGATCGCCGGCAAGCCGCATTTTCCAGTCTACGAGGCGGCCCTTGCGGCAGCGGCGGAAATCACTGGCCAGGAAACGGCTGCTGATCGTATCCTGGCGATCGGCGACGGCGTGCTCACGGATGTGAAAGGCGCGGTCGACAACGGTTTCGACCTCCTCTACGTCACGGCCGGCATCCACGCGCACGAATATGCCGGCGACGGCGGTCCCGATCCCGAGAAGCTCGCCGCCTTTCTCGGCTCCCACGGTTATACGCCGGTGGCCGCCATACCGAGGCTGAAGTGAGTGGACCCCGCTCGACTTTTCTGCGCCTGACGCCCGGTGACGCGCTGCCGCCGAGCATGCGCGGCGCGGTCACGGCGATCGGCAATTTCGATGGCGTGCATCGCGGGCATCAGGCCGTGCTGTCGAGGGCATTGGCAGACGCAGCCGCCGCGGGCCGACCTGCCCTGGCGCTCACCTTCGAGCCGCATCCGCGCGCCCTGTTCAATCCCGACGCTCCGCTTTTCCGGCTGACGCCCGCCGCCATGAAGGCGAGCCTCCTGGAGCATCTGGGCTTTGACGGCGTGGTCGAACGCGCGTTCACGCTCGACTTCGCCGCGCGTTCGGCGGAGTCATTCGTGACCGATATCCTGATCGGCGAACTTGGCATCGCGCACGCCGTGACCGGCTTTGATTTTCATTTTGGGCGCAATCGGGAAGGCGGCCCCGCTTTCCTCATGGAAGCCGGCAGGCGTCACGGCTTTGATGTCGCCCTGGTCGACGCATTTCGCGACGAAGGAGCCGAAGTCATCTCGTCGAGCAGGATCAGGCCGCTGCTGAAGGCCGGCGACGTGGCGGGGGCAGCCGCGCTGCTCGGATACCGGTTCACCGTCGAGGCGGAAGTGATAGGCGGCGAGAAGCTCGGGCGCACCCTCGGCTATCCGACCGCCAACATGTCCCTGCCGCCAGAAACCGCCTTGGCCCACGGCATCTACGCCGTCCGCTTTCGCCGCGCCGACGGCACGCTGCACGACGGAGTCGCAAGCTTCGGGCGGCGACCGACGGTGACTGCGGATGGCGCGCCGCTGCTCGAAACCTTTCTCTTCGATTTCGACGGCGATCTTTATGGCGAGACCTGTCAGGTCTCCCTCTTCAGCTATCTGCGTGGCGAGGAGAAGTTTGACGGCATGGACGCACTGGTGGCGCAAATGGACCAGGATGCGGCCGAAGCGCGTGCGGTGCTGGCCGGCGCAAAGCCTCTGTCCGGGCTGGATCTCGCCTTCACCTTCCCGTCCGACCGGTGATCCGCGACCGGTGCGGCGCGTATTTCATTCAAACTTTACTGGTGGCATGCAGATTGCCAGCATGCAATGGGCGAGAGCAACGCCGCGCCGTTGGAATCTAATGGGGAATGAACGTGTCCAAATCGCGTAAACTGGTATGTGCTGCTGCTCTGTCGATCGCCGCTTGTGCAACCGCATCCGCACAAGCGTTCGATCCATACGCCGAGCCTCAGTACGGCTATCAGGAGTCGGAGAGTTCCGGGAGCTGGGTCGCTGGCGACTGGTACCTGAAGGTCGGCGGCGCCATTCTCCATGCTCCGCGCTTTGAAGGCGCCGCACGCAACCAGTTTGCGTTCCAGCCAATGATTTCGCTCGGCAAGCACGGCAATGCCACCCGCTTCACCTCGCGCAACGACAATATTTCGCTCGGCGTTCTCGACAACGGCTTCATCCGCGCAGGCGTGGCCGGAAAGTTCATCTGGGGCCGCGACGCCGGCACGCACCGCGACATAGCAGGGCTTTCGCCCGTCCGCTTCGGTGGCGAGCTTGGCGGCTTTGTCGATGTCTATCCGACGGACTTCGTGCGCGTGCGTGGTGAGTTGCGGCGCGGTATCCGCTCTCATGACGGCGTGGTTTTCGACCTTGCGGCCGACGCGTTCCTCGACTTCTCCGATACGATCAGGATTTCCGGCGGGCCCCGCGTTTCGTGGGCCTCCAGGGGATATTACAACGCCTATTATGGTGTCGACGCCGTCGAATCCGCCGCTTCAGGACTGAGCCCGTACAGCCCCAGCAGCGGCTTCAAGTCCGTGGGCGTCGGCGGTGCCATCACCTGGCAGGCGACGGACGCGCTCGAAACCAGCGTCTTTGGCGAGTACGCCAGGCTCATGGGCCCGGCCGCGAATTCGTCGCTCGTGCGCGAGCGCGGATCGCGCAACCAGTTCACCATCGGCACGTCGGCGATCTATCGCTTCGATTTCTCGATGCGCTGATCGGCACGTCGCCTCTTTATTCTCGCGGGCGCCTCCGGTAAAAGCCGGCCCATGTCACAGCGCTGCCCGCCACTGTCGGTCTCCATACGAATTATGGGCCCGGCCTTCCGGTAAAGTCCGGAAGGTCCGGGATTTCATGCGCGTGCGCGCGCCTCGCCTGTATTCAAAGCCCACGCCCGCACCGGGCCAATAGACGGCAAGACCATGACCGACACCGCCGACAAGCTCGACTATTCCAAGACGCTCAACCTGCCCGAGACCGAATTTCCCATGCGCGCCGGCCTGCCCGACAAGGAGCCGAAGATCGTGGCGCGCTGGGAGGGGATGGATCTCTACCGCCGCCTGCGCGACGACGCCGCCGGCCGGCCCAAATTCGTGCTCCATGACGGCCCGCCCTACGCCAATGGCAACATCCATATCGGCCATGCGCTGAACAAGGTGCTGAAGGACGTCATCACCCGTTCGTTCCAGATGCGCGGCTACGATAGCAACTACGTGCCCGGCTGGGACTGCCACGGACTGCCGATCGAGTGGAAGATCGAGGAGCAGTACCGCGCCAAGGGCCTGGACAAGGATCAGGTGCCGGTCAACGAGTTCCGCCAGGAATGCCGCGATTTCGCGCAGGGCTGGATCGCTGTGCAGTCGGAGGAATTCAAGCGGCTGGGCGTGGTGGGCGATTTCGACAACCCCTACACGACCATGAACTTCCACGCCGAGGCGCGCATCGCCGGCGAGCTCCTGAAATTCGCCATGAGCGACCAACTCTATCGCGGCTCCAAGCCGGTGATGTGGAGTGTGGTCGAACGCACCGCGCTGGCGGAAGCCGAGGTCGAGTATCAGGACTATGAGTCCGATACGGTCTGGGTGAAGTTTCCGGTGGTGGAGATATCTGAACCGCCAACAGGCGACCTGAGAGCGACAGATAATTGGTTTGAATTCAGAAATCTGGTGCAGGGCGCCTCCGTCGTCATCTGGACGACCACCCCCTGGACCATGCCCGGCAACCGCGCAATCTCGTATTCGCCGCGCGTGTCTTATGGCCTCTATGAGGTCACGGCCGCCGAAAACGAGTTTGGCCCCCAGCCCGGCGAGAAGCTGGTCTTTGCCGATGCGCTGGCAGAAGAGTCCTTCGTAAAGGCCAAGCTCGAATTCACAAAGCTGCGCGCGGTCTCGGCCGACGAGCTCGCCGCCATCACCTGCGCCCATCCTCTCAAGGGCCTCGGCGGCGGCTATTCGTTCCCCGTCCCCCTTCTCCCCGGCGACCACGTCACCGACGATGCGGGCACGGGCTTCGTGCACACCGCGCCCGGCCATGGCCGGGAGGATTTCGACGTGTGGATGGAGCAGGCGCCCGATCTGCGCGCGCGCGGCATCGACACCTCGATCCCTTTCACCGTCGACGATGCCGGCTATTTCACCAAGGACGCGCCGGGCTTCGGGCCAGACCGCGACGGCGGCCCTGCCCGCGTCATCGACGATAATGGCAAGAAGGGCGACGCCAACAAGGCGGTCATCGAGGCGCTGATCGCTGCAAACATGCTGTTTGCGCGCGGCCGGCTCAAGCACACCTATCCGCATAGCTGGCGCTCCAAGAAGCCGGTTATTTTCCGTAACACGCCGCAATGGTTCGTCCACATGGACAAGGATCTGGGCGACGCCACAACGCTGCGCACCCGCGCACTTGCGGCCATCGATTCGACGCGCTTCGTGCCGGCCTCGGGCCAGACCCGCCTGCGCGGCATGATCGAGGAACGGCCGGACTGGGTTCTTTCCCGTCAAAGGGCATGGGGCGTGCCGATCTGCGTCTTCGCCGACGACTATGGCGAGGTGCTGAAGGACGAGGCCGTCAACGCCCGCATCCTCGCGGCCTTCGAGGCGGAAGGCGCGGATGCCTGGTTTGCCGAGGGCGCGCGCGAGCGCTTCCTGGGCAGCCGCGCCAACGAGCCTTGGAAGATGGTCACCGACATCCTCGATGTGTGGTTCGATTCCGGCTCAACCCATGCCTTCACGCTTGAAGACCGCCCGGACCTCAAATGGCCGGCCGACGTCTATCTGGAAGGCTCCGACCAGCATCGCGGCTGGTTCCATTCCTCGCTGCTGGAAAGCTGCGGCACGCGCGGCCGCGCTCCCTACGACACCGTGATCACCCACGGCTTCACCATGGCCGAGGACGGCCGCAAGATGTCGAAGTCGCTCGGCAACACGGTCGTGCCACAGGACATCATGAAACAGTCCGGCGCTGATATCCTGCGGCTGTGGGTGATGACCACCGACTATTGGGAGGACCAGCGCCTCGGCAAGAATGTCATCCAGACCAATGTCGACGCCTACCGCAAGCTCAGGAACACAACCCGCTGGATGCTCGGCACGCTCGCTCACGACCAGGGCGAGGAGGTCGCGTTTGCCGACATGCCGGAACTCGAGCGGCTGATGCTGCACCGGCTTGCCGAACTCGACGAGATGGTGCGCAAGGGTTACGACAATTTCGACTTCAAGCGCATCGCCCGCACCCTGCTCGACTTCAAGGTGATCGAGCTCTCGGCTTTCTATTTCGATATCCGCAAGGACACGCTGTATTGCGATGCGCCGTCGAGCACACGCCGAAAGGCCGCCATCGTCGTGGTGAGGCGGCTCTTCGACAGCCTGGTGACCTGGCTGGCGCCCATGCTGCCCTTCACCATGGAAGAGGCGTGGATGGAGCGTTACCCCGAGGCCGCCTCTGTGCATCTCGAACAGTTCCGCGAGATCCCGGCCGAATGGCGGGACGACAAGCTCGCCGCCAAATGGCAGAAGGTGCGCCGGGTGCGCCGGGTCGTCACCGGTGCGCTGGAGATCGAGCGGGCAGCCAAGACCATCGGCTCCTCGCTGGAGGCGTCGCCCATCGTCCACATCACCGATACGGAACTGCGCACCGCAATCGCCGATCGCGACATGGCCGAGATCTGCATCACCAGCGGGCTGACCGTACGGGACACGCCGGCGCCTGACGGCGCCTTCACGCTTGACGAGGTCAATGGCGTGGGCGTCGTCTTCGAGCGGGCAAGCGGTACGAAGTGTGCCCGATCCTGGCGCTACACGGACGATGTCGGCTCCGATCCCGACTTCCCCGACGTCTCCGCCCGGGACGCGGCTGCCCTGCAGGAACTCAAGGCGCTCGGTCGGCTCTGATCGCGCGCTGCTCTGGCGCAACTGGGCAACGCAACAGCGCCCATTTGCGCTTCATCCTGGGCTGCGATACAAGGCGGCGACGAAAACGCCTTGCTCTTGCCCCATTATCGGGGAAGGACATGGGCGGCTGTCGCCTTGGCGGCAGGAACCGATTGCTCGAATTCGAACTGAGGGGCAGGATTGACATGAGGCGTACAACGCTGACCGGCGGGCTTATCGGCCTCTCCGCCCTGGCGCTTTCGGGTTGCATGGGGCCGACCTACGGAACCGACACGCCTGCGACAGAGCAGCTCTTCCGTGACGTATCGAGCGCCGTGGCGCCCACTTCCGAGCGCCGCGAACCGATCGCCTATCAGCCGCGACCGGAACTGGTTCAGCCCGCCTCGACGACGGTGCTGCCGACGCCACAGGATTCCGCGACGCAGACTTCCGGCAACTGGCCTGAATCGCCGGAGCAGCGTCTGGCCCGCATTCGTTCCGATGCCACGGCCAACCAGGAAAATCCGTTCTACCGTGGCGAGATCCAAACCACCACGACGAGTCTCCCCGCCGTTCCGGACGACCCGGATGCCTGGGAAAACCTGACGCCGCAGCAGCAGCGCGCCGAGTACCAGCGTCGGGCCACAAGCCGCGCGGGCAGCCCGAACACGCGCCGCTACCTCAGCGAGCCGCCAGTCGACTACCGCATGCCGGCAGAATCCGCGCCCGCCAACGAGCTGGGCGAGGACGAGTGGCGCAAGGAACGTGATATCCGCCGTGCTTCCGGTAGTGGCGGTTGGCGCGAATGGGTGCCGTGGCTCTAGCGGCTAACGCCTGTCCCTGAAGAATTCCCGCAGCATCCGGGACGATCTGACCTCTCCGATGCCCGGATAGACGTCCGGCACGTGGTGGCAGGTCGGCTGGGCAAAGAACCGTGGGCCGTACATGACGCCGCCGGCCTTGGGGTCGTCGGCACCAAAATAGAGCCGCCTGATGCGCGCAAACGAGGTCGCCGCGGCGCACATGGCACAGGGCTCCAGGGTCACGTAGAGGTCGCAGCCCGGCAGGCGTTCCGAGTTGAGCTTGTGGCAGGCCTCCCGGATCGCCAGTATTTCGGCATGGGCGGTCGGGTCGTTGAGTTCGCGGGTACGGTTGCCCTGGCGGGCGAGGACAAGCCGGTCCTTGACGATCACCGCGCCCACCGGCACCTCTCCACGTGTAAGAGCCGCCTCGGCCTCGGCGAAGGCGATATCCATGAAGTCCGTTCCGTTGCCCGAACCCGGCAATGCAATTTTCCTCGCAAGCGTTGCTGACGTTTGCTAGTTACCCGTCTCAATCGACGAAGGCCACCATGAGCGACAATTCTCCCAAGGGTCCCCGAAACCCCGGACCGCGGAAACCGTTTGACGGCCCGCGCGGCAAAAAGCCTGCCGGCCATGCCGGCAAGCCTTTCTCCAAGCCGGGAGATGCACGCCCGTCGGGTTCCAGGCCGGGCGGCCCAAAGCCTTTCGGCAAGAAGCCGGGGCAGCCGGGCGACAAGCCGTTCGCGGCGCGCAAGGATCGTCCTGCCGGCAAACCGTATCGCGCGCCGGCAGCCCAGGCGCAGCCCACAGGTGCCGACAATGTCGGCGAAGCCGAGCGTATCGCCAAGCGGCTGGCCCGCGCCGGCGTCGCTTCGCGGCGGGACGCCGAGGAAATGATCGCCGCCGGCCGGGTGAAGCTCAACGGCCATGTGCTGAGTTCGCCGGCAATCAACGTATCCTTTGCCGACCAGATCGAGGTAGATGACAAGCCGATTCCTGCGATCGAGCGCACGCGGCTTTTCCTGTTCAACAAGCCTTTGGGCGTGGTCACCACCAGCCGCGACCCGGAAGGCCGCAAGACCGTCTTCGACGTGCTTCCCGCCGGCCTGCCACGGCTGATCTCGATCGGCCGGCTCGACATCAATACCGAGGGACTGCTGCTTCTCACCAATGATGGCGGCCTCGCCCGCCAGCTGGAACTGCCGGCTACCGGCTGGCTCCGGCGCTACCGCGTGCGGGTTCACGGCAAGGTCGACGAGGCGCAACTTGCAGCGCTGAAGGACGGTATTGCCGTCGAAGGTGTCTTCTACGGCGCTATCGAGGCAAGCCTGGAACGTGTCCAGGGTTCCAATGCCTGGCTGTTGCTGGGCCTGCGAGAAGGCAAGAACCGCGAGGTCAAGAACGTGCTGGGCGCGCTCGGCCTCGACGTCACCCGGCTGATCCGCATTTCCTACGGTCCGTTCCAGCTCGGCGAGCTAGGCGATGGCGAGCTGAAGGAGATCAATGGGGCAACGCTGCGCGAGCAGCTCGGCGAAAAGCTGGTCGAGGCGTCGGGCGCCAATTTCGATGCGCCCATTCTCACGCCCTTCTCGGGCAAGACCCAGACCGTGGCCGTCCCGCGGCAGAAGCCAGAAGTCGCGGCGCCTTACGCCCCCGGCCGCAAGCCCAGCCGCGACGACAAGCGAACCACGGCGCTCGGAAAAATGAGCACCCGGCCGGAGCGAGGACGCCCGGACGACCGGAAGGGTCGCGACGACAAGTCGGGCTCTTTCGGCAAGGGACCGCGCCCGGGCAGGACCAATGACAAGGCAGCCGGCCCAGGCAAGCCCGACGACGCGGCAAACCGGCAGCGCGGCACGCATGTCTGGATGGCGCCCGGCGCCCGCCCGCTCGGCGAGAAGAAAGCGGCCGAACGGGCTGAGCAGAACGAAGGCCGTCGTTATGCCGGCAAGCCGCGCCCGGCCTCTCCCAAGCCGCGCCGGGACAAATAGGCCATGCGGGTCGTGGGCGGAGAGTTTCGCGGGCGCCCGCTCGCCACACCGCGATCCGATGCGATCCGGCCGACCACCGATCGGACGCGCGAGGCCCTGTTCAACGTGATCGCCCATCGTCATGGCGATCTTCTCGACGGTGGCCGCGTCCTCGACCTGTTCTCGGGCACCGGGGCGCTCGGCATCGAAGCATTGTCGCGTGGTGCCTCGTTCGCGCTCTTCATCGAAGAATCCGTCGAAGGGCGCGGCCTCATCCGCGACAATGTCGAGGCCCTGGGCCTGCAGGGCCGCTGCAAGCTCTTTCGCCGAGATGCGACGCGGCTCGGCGAAGCGGGCACGATGACCCCGTTCGACCTGCTTCTGGCCGATCCCCCCTATGGCAAGGGTCTTGGCGAGAAGGCATTGGCCTCTGCACTGGCCGGTGGTTGGCTGGCACCGCATGCCGTCTGCGTGGTCGAAGAGGCAGCCAATTCTCCCCTGGGGGCCGTGGCAGGGTTCGAGCTTGTCGACCGGCGCCTCTATGGCGACACGGCAACGCACTTTCTCAAGCGTGCCTGACTTTGGTCACGCTCTCCTGTCAGTTGACGCAGATGTCATTCTGAAGCGCTTTGCGGCGCCTCTCCGCGCCGCTATCTCTCCGACAGGCAAATAGCGGGAGCATTGCATGAACGCGTTCCACTCACCGAGGCTGCTCGGTTCGGCACTAGTTGCCGGCGTCCTGGCCTGGTCATCGCCCCTGGCGGCCGAGACGGAAGAACCTTCCTACCGTCCGGAGGTCGTGGACTTCACCCTCGACAACGGTCTGGAAGTGGTCGTCATCCCCGATCGCCGGGCGCCGGTCGTCACCCACATGCTGTGGTACAGGGTGGGCAGCGCCGACGAGGATTTCGGCCGTTCCGGCTACGCGCATTTCGTCGAGCATCTGCTGTTCAAGGCCACCGAGACCTACGAAGCGGGTGAGTTTTCGCGGCAGGTGGCCGAGGTGGGCGGGCGCGAGAACGCCTTCACCTCCTATGACTATACCGGCTACTTCCAGCAGGTGGCCCCCGACCGGCTTGCCGCGATGATGCGTTTCGAGGCTGACCGCATGGTCAATCTGGCGCTGACCGATGAGGTCGTGCTTCCGGAGTTGCAGGTCGTGATCGAGGAGCGGGTGCAGCGCATCGACAATGATCCCGGCGCCATGCTCGGCGAAGCGATCAATGCCACGCTCTACCCGCATCACCCCTATGGCGTCCCGATCATCGGCTGGATGCACGAGATCGAGGAGATGGACCTCGAAGGGGCAGAAGAGTTCTACGAACGCCACTACGCGCCCAACAATGCCGTGCTGATCGTGGCCGGCGACGTGGATGCCGACGAAGTGCGCGCGATGGCCGAGGAGACCTACGGCCAGATCCCTGCCAACGACGCGATCATCGAACGCCAGCGCGTTGTCGAACCCCCGTTGGCTGCATCCCGGACCGTTACCTTGCGCGACGAACGCGTCGGCACGCCGAGCGTGAGCATGTACTGGCAGGTCCCGTCCTACAGCATGGCTGAGCCGGGCGGCGCCGAAGCGCTCGATCTGCTGGCCGCCGTGGTCGGCGATGGCGTGCGCAGCCGCCTGCACCAGTCGCTGATCGTCGACCAGGGGATCGCGGCGTCCGCGGGCGCCTACTACCGCGGCACGTCGCTCGACACGACCAGTTTCGTCCTCTACGGCACGCCGCGCGGCGATGCGACCGTCGAGGATGTCGAAGAAGCCTTGATGGCGGAACTGCGGCGCGTCGTTGACGAAGGCATCACCGAGCGCGAACTCGAGGCCGTGAAGCGCCGTTTCATCCGCTCGATGATCTTTGCCCGCGACAGCCAGTCGGGTATGGCGCGGATGTTCGGCGCCTCGCTGACCACGGGTTCCACCGTCGAGGACGTGCTCGATTGGCCGGATCGCGTGCAGGAAGTGACGCCCGACGAGGTTCAGGCGGCGGCTGAGCGTTACCTGCTCGATAGTCCGGCCGTGACCGGATATCTCCTCCCAACCGAACAGGAGCCATCATGATCAAGCATCGCGTCATGAATTTGCACACAGTACGGGATCGGCTCTTCCAGGCGCTCAGCATCGTTATCCTGGCCCTCGCCTTCGTCACCTTCCCGGTGGTGATGGCGGCGCGCGCCGAGGTCGACATCCAGGAAGTGACCTCCGAGAGCGGCGTCACCGCGTGGCTGGTCGAAGACTATACGGTGCCCATCATCACCATGCGCTTTTCGTTTTCCGGCGGCAGCGTGCAGGAGCCGGAGGGCAAGGAAGGGCTCGCCAACCTGATGACGGGCCTCTTCGACGAAGGCGCGGGCGATCTCGAATCGGCCGCCTTCCAGGAGCGCATGGACGATGCCGGCGGCGAGATGAGCTTCTCGGCCAGTCGCGACGTGATCCATGGCTCGATCCGCATGCTGGCCGACGACCGCGACGAGGTTCTCGATCTGCTGCGTCTCGCCATTACCGAGCCCCGCTTCGACGAGGCGCCCTTCGAACGCATCCGCGCACAGATCCTGACCGGCCTGCAGTCGCGCGAACGCGATCCCGAGCATCTGGGCCGCCTCGCCTTTGCGCGGGCCCTGTTCGGCGAGCACCCTTATGGTCGCTCCGACGAAGGCACGAGCGAGACGCTGGCTGGCCTGACGCCCGAAGACGTGCGCGAGTTGCACGGTCGTCTTTTTGCCCGCTCCAACCTCAACGTCGCGGTGGTCGGCGCGATCGATGCCGATACGCTGCGCGAAGAACTCGACCAGCTGTTCGGCGAGCTGCCGGAAGAAGCCGATCTCTCCCGGATCGAGCCGGTCCAGCCGGAGCTCGGCCAGGAAGTCGGCTTCGAATTCGCGCTGCCCCAGTCCAGCCTGCAGTTGGTCTATCCGGGCCTCGCACGCGAAGACGAGGACTTCTTCGCCGCCTTCCTGATGAACCACGTGCTGGGTGGCGGGTCGTTTTCCTCGCGCCTCTTCAACGAGGTGCGCGAGTTGCGCGGGCTGACCTACGGCATCGGGTCCTGGATAAAGAACGACGACTACACCCACTCGCTCAACATCGCCACGTCTACCCGCTCCGACCGCGTCGAGGAGGCGCTCGAGGTCATCGAGGCCGAGGTCGCGCGCATGATCGAGGAGGGCCCGACCGAAGAGGAACTGGCCGACGCCAAGCGCTACCTGATAGGCGCCTATGCGATCAACAACCTCGACACCTCTTCCAATGTCGCCCGCACGCTCGTCGAGCTGCAGCGCAACGAGCTCGGCATCGACTATATCTCGCAACGCGAGGAGCTGATAAACGAGGTGACACGCGACGAGGCGCACGAGGCCGCCCGGCGGCTGCTCTCGGCCGATCCGGCGATCATGGTGATCGGTCCTGCACGAGCGGGCACCGCCGAGCCGGGCTGACTCGCCGTTCCTTTCGGAGGAAGACATGTCGACCCGCCTCATTGACCGAGACGCCGTGGTGGCCAGCAACGGGCCACCACAAAGCGGCCCCCGTATCGGGCTGGCGCTCGGCGGTGGCGGCGCGCGGGGCCTCGCTCATATCCACGTCATCGAAGCGCTCGACGAACTGGGCATCCGCCCGTCGATCATTTCCGGCACGTCGATCGGCTCGATCGTGGGCGCGGGCGTCGCGTCCGGCATGAGCGGGCGCGAAATCCACCAGTTCGCCGAGGAAACGCTCGGACAAAGGGCCGAGGTGCTCACCCGCATCTGGCGTTCGCGGCCGACCAGCATCTCCGAACTGATGGATGGCGGGGTGCGCATCGGCCAGTTCAATATCGAGCGCATCGTCCGCTCCTTCCTGCCGGAGGCAATCCCCAAAACCTTCGCCGAGCTCAAGATTCCGCTGCGCGTCACCGCGACCGATTACTACGCCCATGAAACGCTGGTTCTGGAAGAAGGCGATCTGGCGCTGGCGCTGGCAGCCTCCTCGGCGATCCCGGCAGTGTTCCGCCCAGTCCAGCATGAGGGCCGGTTGCTGGTCGATGGCGGATTCTCCAACCCGGTGCCCTTCGACCTCCTGCGCGATCGGGCCGACATTGTGATCGCGGTCGACGTCGTCGGGGCGCCGGTCGCCGAAAACCGCAAGATACCCAACACGATCGACCTCACGATCGGTTCGAGCCAGATCCTGATGCACCAGGTCGTGGCGCTGAAGATGAAGGAATGGCGCCCGCATATCCTGCTGCGGCCGGCCGTCTCCAGGTTCAAGGTTCTCGACTTCCTGAAGATCGCCAGCGTGCTGGAAGGCAGCCGGTCGATCCGCGAGGAGACCAAACTTGCGGTCGAGGCCGCCATCGCGCAATTCGAAAAGTCGCGCGCCTGATGCCCGCCGTCAGATGCGGTCGCGCAGTGCGTACCAGTTGAGCGCCAGATAGAGCAGCATCGGGCGCAGCGCCCGGCCGCCCGGAAAGGCCGAAATCTTCAAATCCTCGAACAGCTTCAGCCTGTCGCGGTTGCCCGACACTGCCTCCGCGTAAAGCTTGCCGGCGAAATTGGCGAGCATCACGCCGTGGCCGGAAAACCCGCCAATCGAGATCACATTCGGCTTCACCTCGCGCATGAAGGGCTTGCGCGGCATGGTGATGCCGACATAGCCGCCCCAGGCATGCGTCAGTTCCACCTGGGCCAGTTCGGGATAGACCTCGGCGATCTGCCGGCGGATGGCGTTCTCGATGTCGCTGGGGTTGGAGGTCGAATAGATTTCGCGCCCCCCGAACAGCAGCCGACCATCGCGCGTCTTGCGAAAATAGCGCACCACGAAGCGCGAATCGTCGACGCTCTCACCGCCCGGCAGGACTGGACTGTCGCCACCCAGGGGGATGGTGGCGCCGATGAAGGAACCGATCGGCATGATATGGGCGGCTGAAACGGGGTCCAGATCGCCCCCATACGCATTGGTGGCCATCAGCGCCTTGTCGGCGGTGACGGTACCGCTGGCTGTCTCGATCCTCACCCTGCCGCCGACCGCCTCGATCGACGTGACGGGCGTACCTTCATGCAGCCGGGCGCCGGCGGCCGCTGCCACGCGTGCGGTGCCGACGAGCAGCTTCAACGGATGTATGTGGCCGGTGCCCACATCGCGCATACCGCCGAAATAGCGCCGCGAGCCCACCCGCCAGGCGGTTTCCTCGTCATTCATGAAGCTGACATGCGGATAGCCTGCGCGATCGGTGAGATAGTCGCAATAGGCTCGGTAGTCTGCGACATAACGCTTCTTGTGCGCCACCGAGAGGTGGCCGGGCTGGTAATCGATCTCGATGCCGTTTGTTTCGGAAAATTCCAGCAGATGGGCCTTGGCTTCCTCGGCGAGATCGAACAGCGCCTTGGCGCGTGTCCAGCCCAGTTCCTGCTCCAGTTCGTCCAGACTCGTGCGCTGGCCGGTGTTCATCTGCCCGCCATTGCGGCCAGACGCTCCGTCGCCGAACCGGTGCTGCTCCAGAAGCACGACACGGACGCCCGACTTGGCCAGATGGGCAGCCGCCGACAGGCCGGTGAACCCGCCGCCGATGATCGCCACATCCGCCTGCGCGTCGCCATCGAGTGCTGGGTAGGCCGGCCGGTCGCCGACCGAATCCTCGTACCAGGAGACACCGGGGGAAATCGGGGATTGATACCGCATGGCGCAAAACTGCCGTCTGCCTGGGTTGCACGAGTGCGTCCGCCGCATTGACGGCCGGGCGCTAGGCTCCAGACCTATTGGACGATGTCGGCGACGATGCCAAGCGCCAAGGCCACTCAGCCTTCCGTCGCGAGCGGCTCGGCACCGATGCGCGACAGCCTGATCACCGCCTGCGTGCGGCTATCGACCCCAAGCTTCTGCAGGATCGCCGAGACGTGGGCCTTCACCGTCGCCTCCGAGACGTGAAGCTCGAAGGCGATCTGCTTGTTGAGCAGGCCTTCGCCCAGCATCGACAGGACGCGGGTCTGCTGCGGCGTCAGCGTGCGCAGCCTCGCGATGAGATCGCCGATCTCCGGATCGCCCTCGACGCCCAACTCGACGCCGATTGGCTTGACGATCTCGCCATCCAGCACCTTCCGGACGGCGGTCCTGATCTCGTCCATGCTCGCGGATTTGGAGATGAAGCCCGATGCGCCCAGCTCCAGCGCCCGCCGGATGGTGGTCACATCGTCATGGGCCGACACGATCACGATCGGCAAGGATGAATCCATGCCGCGCAAGGCCACCAGGCCGGAAAGGCCGCTGACACCGGGCATCGAAAGATCGAGAAGGACGAGGTCGATCTCCTCGCCGCCGGCGATCAGCGATTTCGTCCCTTCGAAATCCCCGACCTCGATGATGCGGCTTTCCGCGTCGATTCCCGTCAACGCCTGCCGGAGCGCCCCGCGAAATAGCGGGTGGTCGTCCGCGATGACGAACTTGGTTCCGGTTGCCAAAATTTCCCCTCCCGCAAGCCCCGCCGGCACTTCTGTGTCGGGCGGAAAATGCGAAGCCGGATTTTGCCCTTACTGGTCGCGTTTATCAATGCCGGCAATTCAGCTGCGGATTGGCCCACCGCAAGGGCTGCAAGGGCGCATTCTCTACCAGTGCCGCCTTGCCTCTTCCCAAAAGCGTGAATTGAGGGAACTCATACTTTGGTCGAAGGTTCTGCCATTGAAAGGGCGTTAACCGAGTTCCGGGTCACCTCAATGGACAAGATTCAGAAGGTTGCCACGTTCTGCACAGCAAGGCTCGTCTTCCTCGCAGGCGTGGGCATCTACATCGTGATGATGTTCTTCTCATCGGATCCCGCATTTGCCTTCAAGGCTGGCGCCACCCTCACCATCGTCATGGCAGGCGTGCTCGCCTGGAAAGCCCGTTTCGTGATGCGGCAGGAGCCGAGCAGCACCGAGGTGTGGCTCTATCTGGACAATGGAACGCGCCCCACCAGCGAAAAGGCGAAACGGGATTTCGCCGAAAAGCTCAGGATCATCTATGGCCGCTTTTCACTGCACGCCTTGGCGATCGCCTGCATGATGTTCGCCATATCCAGCGGCCTGCTCGACCTGATCGGGAATCCGGCGACCGGGCTGCTGATGGCCGGCGCCTATTGAGGGCGTCAGGCCTTGCCGAGTTCAACCGAGCGCGCACGGGCGGCCTCGACAGCCTCTTCCATCAGTTTGAGCAGCCTGTCGTCTCCCATCAGCACATCGAGTGCGGCCTGAGTCGTCCCATTGGGGCTTGTTACCTGCCGACGCAACTCGCCTGGTTCCTCGCCACTTTCGACGATCAGGCTGGCGGCGCCAAACACCGTCTGCCGTGCCAGGACGGCCGCGACCTTTTTCGGAAGGCCGGCCTTTTCGCCGGCCTGTGTCAGGCATTCCACGAAATGGAAGAGATAGGCCGGTCCCGAACCCGAAACGGCCGTGACCGCATCCATCAGGCTCTCGTCGCTGATGCGCGTCACCTCGCCGCTGGCCGACAGCAGATCGGCCACGAAACGTTCGGTCGGCGCATCGACATTGGCGTTGGACACGGTGACCATCATGCCCCGGCCAATGGCCGCGGGCGTGTTGGGCATGCAGCGCAGGATGGCGGTGTCGGAACCGAGGATGGCCTCGAAGGCCGCGATCGGCGTGCCTGCCGCGACGCTGACGAAGGCGCTGCCGGTTTCGGCGAAGCGACGATAGGCAGGTACCACCTCACTGACCGCTTGGGGCTTCATCGCCAGCACCACCAGTTCGGGGCGCACATCGGCGCCCAGCGAATCCGGCTCGGCCGCCACGCTGACACCCAGCTTGCGCGCCTTTTCCGCATTCTCGTGGCCGGGGTCGACAACCGCCACCTCTTCCTGCGCAAGCCGCCCCGCCGCCAGCCAGCCCGACAGCATGGCCCGGCCCATATTCCCGCAACCGACTAGAACCACCCTGATCGTCATGGTGCTTTTCCCTTCCGCAAGCCGAGGCTGTTTTTGGGAAGACTGTTTGGACCGGATGGGGGCGCGGCGCAATGGAGAGCATCAACAGGCCCGCTAGAGCATCTTCGATGAACGCAGAGTCGGTTTGAGGATTCACGTGGCCGGCCTTGTCTGATTCACTGCTGCTGGTGATTTGCCAGGAGGTGATGATGACGAGGAGCCTGAGTGGGG
>Ga0008835_100297_pt1 | contig 54687 bp, 47 predicted proteins | sample HotLakConsoUCCRE_FD_62215 | JGI IMG/M metagenome (GOLD analysis project Ga0008835, IMG submission 62215) | Hypersaline microbial mat communities from Hot Lake, Washington, USA - Hot Lake Consortium UCC-RE (Hybrid Assembly) ... | reverse complement strand
CCGCGCAGGCCGAAGACATTGGCGATCTCGTGCGGGTCGGTGAACATGCTGGTCGTGCCATGCGGGATCACCGCGCGCGCGAATTCCGCCGGCGTCAGCATCCCGCTCTCGATATGCATGTGCCCGTCGCAGAGGCCGGGGATCAGGTAGCGCCCGCCCAGATCCTCCACCTCGGTCTTCGGACCGATGCAGTGCGAGGCGTCCGGCCCGACATAGGCGAAGCGGCCATGGCGCACCGCCACCTGCCAGCCCTCCATCACCTCGCGGGTCTGCACCAGAACCACACGGCCACCCGTCAGGACCAGATCGGCCGGCGCGCGCCCGGCGGCGGTGGCCACAAGGTCCGAGGCCACATCGGGCCAGGCGGGGAAAGGAGAAATATGTTGCTGTTCCATGTCCCAATTTCTCCTATCGAAGGGGCGCCTGCAAGCCACGGTTCGGTAACGCGAGGATCAAACGATGCGCAAAGCCTCGGCCCGCATCGCCTCGTAGAGCGGCAGCGCCGCCTCCAGCAACGCCTGCCGCTCGGGCGGCACCTCGGGCAGCGGCCCCTCGGCCCCGGCGAACCCGGTGGATCGGTGCACCGCGTTGTACCAATGCGCCGCCCAAACGCCGTCAAAGGGCCGCGGCCCGGCAGGCCAGCGCAGCATGCGCTCGCTGAACGCCAGCCCCACCTCGGCGCAGAGCGCCGCCAGCGCGCGGCCCGGATCGCGGCGGATGTCGGCGCTGTCCACCACCGGCCCGGGCAACGCCTGCCACAGGCGCACCTGCTGGGCAAATCCGATATCCTCCAGCGTCATCTCGCCCCGCTTCTCGGCATAGCTTGCGATGACGCGGGCGGGGTGGCGGATCAGGTGCAGGTTCACGCAGCCCGACGCCCAATCGAGCGGAAACCCCGCGATCATGTGATGCGGCATATGCTTCATGTACCAATGGGCCGACCCGTCAGGCACCGGCCCGGCACAGGCGGCGGCGACGCTGGCGGGGTCGCTGTCATGGGCCGCGACGATCTCGGCGGCCATCGGGTGATCGGCCCCGGTCGCGGCAAGGTAGGGCGCATAGAACGGCTCGTCCCATGCCGCGCAATCGCCGCGCGCGGCGAAGGCATACATCATCGCCGTCGACAGGTTGCGCGGCCCCGACCACATCGCGAGTTTCACCGATGGCTCCTCCGGTTGCATCACGCGCCATCTCACAGGGTGGCGCCGGCAGGTGCAAGGGGTCACGCCTGCGTGAGGTCACGCAGCCGTGGCTTGCGCGCGCGGGGCGGTGCCGGTCTGGTTCGGGACAGCGTCTTGAAAGGGAAAGCCATGCCCCGCCTGCCCCACCGCGCGCCGATCAAGGCGCTTGCCCTCACGGCAGCGATCTTGGTCGCGCTTCTGGCGCAGAACACCCGCGCGCAGGCCCAGGATATCCGCAGCACGATCGTCGCCGGAGGCTGCTTCTGGTGCGTGGAGGCCGATTTCGAAGGCGTGCCGGGCGTGGTCGAGGTCGTGTCGGGCTTTGCCGGCGGGACCGTGCCGAACCCGACCTACAACCAGGTCGTCAGCGGCGGCACCGGCCATCTGGAAGTGGTCGAGATCACCTATGACGCCGAGATCCTGCCCTACGACCGGCTCTTGCACCTGTTCCTGCGCTCGATCGACCCGCTGGATGCCGGCGGGCAGTTCTGCGACCGCGGCGAAAGCTACACCACGGCGATCTTCGCCGAAACGCCCGGGGAACGGCAGGCCGCCGAAGCCGCCATCGCGCAGGCCTCACAGGAACTGGGCCGCCGCGTGGTCACCCCCGTCCGCGACGCGGCCGAGTTCCACCCGGCCGAAGCCTATCACCAGGATTACCATCGCTCGGAGGATCTGATCCTGACGCGGTTCGGGCCGCGCCGCAAATCGGTGGCCTACGACCTCTACCGCGACGCCTGCGGCCGCGATGCGCGCGTCGAACAGATCTGGGGCGCCGACGCGCCCTTCATCGACGGCGGAAGCTGAGCCAGGGCCGGGGCCGCGGCGCCGCAAGGCGCGCGGACGGGCCCGGCGCTGGCCTCAGGACCGGATCTTGCAGGTGTTGATCCCGAGCAGGCTGTAGAGCGCGCAATAGCCCAGCAGACCTGTGGCCAGCGGCACGATGCCGACCCAGCCCCAGGCGGTCTGCGGGCCGACGAACACGAGCGAGATCAGCACGAGGCCGAGGATGATCCGCAAGGCGCGGTCGATGGTGCCTTCGTTACGGGGCATGGGATGCGTCCTTTCCTGTCCGGTTGTGCGCAGGTCTACGCCACCGGCCGGTGCGGCAGCGGTGACTTTGTCACCGTTGTGCCTGCGGCATTCGCGCAGCGGCGCGGCGCCTCGCAACGGCGCTTGACAGACCCAGACCCGCCGCGCAGGGAAGGCGCCATGACCAAGGACAGCCCCACCCCCCGCACCCGCGACGTTTACACCCTGGTGGTGGAGGTCGGCCGCAAGGCCGGTGACGGGTTGCCCGCAAAGGCCACCGGCGCGGCGCTGATGTGCTACGCCGCCGGCATCGACGAGGCCGAGGCGGTGCGCGAAACCGTGGCGATCCTGAAGCAGGCCGATCTTGCACCCCTCGACGTCAGCGGCCACGGCACCCGCGCCGAGCGCGAGGAAGCCGGGGAAGAGATCGACGCCGAGGAACTGGCCCTGATGGACCGCGCCGCGGCGGAAAACGCCGTCATCGTGGTGCAGATGACACCCTTCTACGACTGACCGCTCAGGACAGGGCCCGACGCCCCCGGGCCGAGGCCGCGACCAGCGCCTGCGCCCCGGCCCGGTCCAGCGCCGGCAGGCACGGCACCCGGTCCGTCTCGACCAGGTTGATGGGATGACGGGCATCGCCGGCGGCGACGACATCGGCCAGAAGCGCCGTTTCCACGCCGCAATCGTCGATCGCCACACAGGCGTGATCATCGCACATCAGGTGATGAAACACCCGCACCGGCCGCCGCCGGTCGCGGCAGGCGCCACGGCTGGCGATCATGTCCCCCGCCCGCACCAGCACCCGCTCTTCGCCGAAAAGATACTCGACCGTCGGTCCCGACCGCATCACCCGGCTTTGGGGTGTGACGCACAGATCATGGTGCAACCCGAAATAGGGCGCCCGCAGCAGCACCGGGGCCTGCCGCCCCAGGCACAGCCGCGCGCGCCGTTCCACCCAGCGCAGCGGCAGTTCCGCCCCTCCGACGCTCAGCACCTCGGCGCCGGGCCGCAACAGCGCGACCGGACAGGGCCCGGCGGTCGTGGCCACCATCGCCCCGTCCGCCAGCGCCGGCATGTCGGTGGGTGCCAGGCCGAACTCCGCGATCGCCGCCACATGGCAGATCCGCAAGAACCGGTCATCGCGCGGCAGGACCTCGTCAAGCCGCGCGGCCGTCGGTAGGCCCGCCCGACCACGATGGCGTTGCGCCCTGTCGTGGTTGACGAAATCCGCGATGTCGCCCCGTCCCCGCGCGCAGCTGCGGTAGCGCAGCGACAGCGTTTCACCCGGCCGCCCGAAATCGGGCGCGGTCGACAGGTCGATATCTCCGTGCACCAGCCGCAGCGCCCCGTCGGGCAGGGCGTAAAGCCCCAGCGCCCGCCCCGGCTCGGCCGCGCCCTGCCACAGCCGCAGCGCCCCACGGGGGCGCAGGGGCGGCATCGTCAGCTCCAGACACAGCGTCAGCTCGGCCCGTCGCGCCGGATCGGGCAGCGCGTCGGGCGCCACAAGCGCGTCGCCCAATTGCCAGATCGCCGCCCACCGGTCCGGTATCGCGGCGACGAGCGGCAGGTCGGCCTCGCCGGCCGACGCGACGCGGCGGGACACGATCATCGCGCCAGCCCCTGCAAGATCCGCGTCTCGTAGGATTTCAGCGTCACCCGCGCCGTCGGCCCGTAGCCCAGATGCGATATCGCGTCGATCGCGGGAAACAGGTCCAGAACCTCGGCCCGCACGCGGTCTTCCAGCGCCGACAGGCCCTGCGGCCCCGGCAGGAAGCTTTCGGTCATCAACCCGTCCGACCACACGATCTCGTGCCGGTCGAACAGCAGGTGGACGTACGTCACCTCGCCGCCTTCCAGCACGCGGACGGAACAGTCGTTCACCAGATCGCGCGCGGCGACCAGCACCTCGTCCTCGCCGAACATGAGCTCGGCCATCCAGTGCGTGAGCAAGACCCGGTGCTGCGGCGACACCACCAGCCGGCCGTGATTGCCGAAGGTTCCGGCCTCGATCACGATCGGGGCAAGATGCCCGACTGCCGCGACGCTGCGCTGGCCGACCCAGCGGATCGCCTGCAACCCGTGATCGCGCGTCTCGACCAGGTCGCCCGCCTGCAACGTCTCGACCGCCACCTCGCCCCGGTCGGTGCGGATGCGCGTGCCGGCGGCGAAACACGGCACCGTCGTCACGGTGACGAAGGCGGTGTCGCTGACGCCGTCGGCGTTCTGGGCGGTATAGGTGAAATTCGCGCTCACCGGGGCTGACAGGTTGGTCAGCCCGGCGGGTGGCACGATCTGCAAGGTGCCGTCGGCCAACAGCGTGATCTCGTGACCGTTCGACAAGGTGACCGTATCGCCGGCACTGACCGCGACGCCGTTGATATGCGTGACGAACATCGCCCCTGTGCCGGTGCCGTCATTGCCCAGGACGTCGAGGATGCCGACCTGCTGCTCGAACAGCGTGACGGTGTCGTCATTGGCGATGAACACCCCCTGGATCGAGTCCGCGGCGATCAGGACCGAACTGTCGTACAGGCTGTCGCCCACATCGGCGATCCCGATGGCCAGCGTGTTCACCTGCCCGATGACAACCGGGATCAGCACCGACAAGGTGACCGTGAACCCGTCCATCTCGGTGTTGTAGGCGTCGCCCGTGTTGTTGACGAACAGTGTCTCGTTCTGCGTCTGGTTGACGGAATTGATCTGGGTGACGTTGATGATCGGCGATGTGACGAGCTGTCCGTTGATCCAGATGCCGACCGCGTCGTTGAACAGCGACCCGGTATATTCGGGATATTCCTCGGAGGAAAAGACGAACTGCATCGATACATATTCGGTCGTCGGGATGAACCTGGTCGTCAGCACCGAGGCGTCGAAGGTCGATGTTCCCGCAACCGCGTTGAACGCCGACAGGTTGTTCGGTCCGTTGGAGTTGAAGGACGTGTCGCTGTTGCGGTTCGGGTCACCGCCCGATTGCGTGAAGCTGTTGACCCGCCCGGTCGACAGGATCACGCCGGTGTCCGATGGCGTCACATCGGGCGAAACCGCGTCGCCGTTGGAAAAGATGCCCGATGACCGGTTGTCGCCCGTATAGGTCGCGCTCAGGACGGTCACGCCTTCGCCGAAAATGGTCTGTGCCATCTGAAATGCCGAAGCATTGCTGTTGACCGGCAGGGTTTGCCCTGTCGCCATACGCTACTCGCCTTACCCTCAACTCCGGCGCAAGGTCTGAACGATCAGCAACATGGGTGAAGGGCCCGACAAGCGGCCCGTACCTTCGTTGAACTGCCGATGCGGTCTGCGCCGCTGCCTGCCCGGTTGTTTTCTTTGCGTGGACAATAGCATGCGCGACGCTTTGCGCTAACGTCCTGGCGATCTTCGCGCACAACGCCCGCGCCCATTGTGCCTTTGCCGCCACAGCGCTACGCAGGCTGCCATCCAGATCCGGAGCGCGCCGCCATGCCCACAGATCCCGCCCGCCTCACCGCCGAGCTTGTCCGCTGCCCCTCCGTCACCCCCGAAGAGGGCGGCGCGCTGGTGCTGCTGCAAGACCTGCTCCAAGGCGCAGGCTTCACCTGCACCCGCGTCGACCGGAGCGGCACGCCCAATCTCTTCGCGCGCTGGGGCGCAAAGGGGGCGCCCGCCAGCTTCGGCTTCAACGGCCACACCGATGTCGTGCCGGTGGGCGACGCCGCAGCCTGGACCCACCCGCCCTTTTCCGCGCATGAGCAGGACGGCTGGCTCTACGGGCGCGGCGCCACCGACATGAAATCGGGCGTCGCGGCCTTCGTCGCAGCCGCCGTTGATTTCACCGCCGACACGCCGCCCGACGGCGCAATCCTCATCGCCATCACCGGCGACGAGGAAGGGCCGGGTCGCGACGGCACCATCGCCATCCTCGACTGGATGGAAAACCAAGGCGAGCGCATGGATGTCTGCATCGTGGGCGAGCCCACATCGGTCGACACCATCGGCGACATGGTCAAGATCGGCCGCCGCGGCTCGATGACGGTGCGCTTCACCGTGATCGGCAAGCAGGGCCATTCGGCCTACCTCCAGAAGGCGCTGAACCCGATGCCGGCGGTGGCGCTTCTCGCCCATCGCCTGTCGACCCACCGGCTTGACGACGGCACCGACGCGTTCGACCCCTCCACCCTCTCCGTCACCACCATCGACACCGGCAACCCGGCCTCCAACGTGATCCCGGCGCGCACGCGGATGACGGTGAACATCCGCTTCAACGACCTCCACACCGGCGCCGCCCTCACCGACTGGCTGCGCGCCGAGGCCGACGCCGTGGCCGAGGCGACCGGCACCCGCATCGAGATGGAGGCGCAGATCTCGGGCGAGGCGTTCCTCACCCCCCCGGGCGCGCTCTCCGGTCTCGTGCGCCGGGCCATCGGGCAGGAGACCAACCAGTCGCCCGTCCTCTCGACCACCGGCGGCACCTCGGACGCGCGCTTCGTCAAGGATCACTGCCCGGTGGTGGAATTCGGCCTCGTCGGCCACCGCATGCACGAGGTCGACGAACGCGTGCGGGTCCAGGACATCCACGACCTGAAACGCATCTACACGCGCATGCTGCGCGACTACTTCGCCCAGAGCCCGCATTAACCCGGCGTCAAGGTTAACGCGCGGCCTCCCCCTTCATCTTGGCCGGAAAACTCCCGCCGGAGGCTCCCGCAGGCACCGCCCGCGCCGACATCGGCAGGTTGGGCCGCGTCACGGACCGTCGCCGGATGCCGCCCCACCCTCGAGTTCGGCGATCAGCGCCTGCATCTCGGCGATCTCGCGCCGCTGCGCCTCGATGATCTCACCCGCCAGGTCCCGCACGCGCGGATCGCTCAGTTCCGCCCGCTCGCTGGTCAGGATGGCGATGGAATGGTGCGGGATCATCGCGCGCATGAAGGACACGTCCTGCACCGTCTCCTGCGAGCGCACCAGCCACAGCGCCCCGGCGAAGACGACGGCGCTGCCGGCCAGAATGCCGATCTTGATCCCGGCCCCGTCGTACATCGACCACATGAAGCCCAGCATGATCACCGCCATGCTGGCCCCCATCACCAGCGCCATGTAGGCCCGCGTCTCCGAGAAGGCGACGTGATCCAGCGCGTAGGTGTTGAGGTACATCAAGATGAACATCACCCCGGTCGAGGTGGCGATCATCGCGAAGAATCGGCCATAGGTCATCGGTGCGCTCCTTTTCGGACGGGGGCCTGTGGCGCCAACGCGACGGCCACCGGCGCAGTTCCTGCATGACGCCCCTGACCGGCCATGCTACGCCTCCCCCATGGCCACGCTTCCGTCCAAGTCCCAGATCCGCGCCTGGATCGCCGATCACCCGCACGCGACGTCCAAGCGCGACATCGCCAAGGCCTTCGGCATCAAGGGCGCCAACCGCATCGACCTCAAGCGCATCCTCAAGGAGCTGGAGGCCGAAGGGCATCTCGAAAAACGCGGCAAGACCTACCGCGACCCCGACAAGCTGCCGCCGGTCTCGGTGCTGCAACTGCTGCCCCCCGACAGGCTCGGCGATCTTTTCGCGCGCCCGCTGGAATGGCAGGGCGAGGGGCCGGAGCCGAAGATCCTGTTCTCCCCCCGCGCCACCGACCCCGCCGTGGGCGAGGGCGATCGCATCCTGGCCCGCCTGCAGGAGATCGAGGGCGAGGATCACCAGTACATCGCCCGTCTGATCCGCCGCATCGGCACCAACCCGCAGCGCCTGCTCGGCGTCTTCCGCAAAGGCGCCGAGGGCGGGCGCATCGTCCCGATCTCGAAAGGCTCCGACAAGGAGTGGCAGGTGCGTCCCGGCGAGACGCATGGCGCCCGCGACGGCGAACTGGTCGAGGCCGAACAGGTCGGCCCCAAGGCCCGCATGGGCCTGCCGCGCGCGCGCATCGTCACCCGGCTGGGCGACCCCGGCGCGCCGCGCGCCGTCAGCCTCATCGCGATCCACGACCATGCCATCCCCGATGCCTTCCCCGACAGCGCCATCGAGGAGGCAGACGCCGCCACGCCCGCCGGCCTGCAGGGCCGCGAAGACCTGCGCGACATGCCGCTCTTCACCATCGACCCGTCCGATGCGCGCGACCACGACGATGCCTGCTACGCCCACCCCGACACCGACCCGAAGAACCCCGGCGGCCATGTCATCTGGGTCGCCATCGCCGATGTCGCCCATTACGTCCGCCCCGGCTCCGCGCTCGACCGCGAGGCGAAGAAGCGCGGCAACTCCACCTATTTCCCCGACCGCGTCGTGCCGATGCTGCCCGACCGGCTGTCGGGTGACCTGTGCTCGCTGCACGAGGGCGTGGCGCGCGCCTGCCTCGCCGTGCGCATGGTCATCGCGGCCGACGGCACCAAGATCTCGCACCGCTTCGTGCGCGGCCTCATGCGCTCCGTCGCCTCGCTGCACTACGAAGAGGTGCAGGCCGCCCGCGACGGTCAGCCGAACGACAAGACCGCGCCGCTGCTCGACGACGTGATCACGCCCCTCTACGCCGCCTACGAGGCGCTGGTCGCCGCCCGCGCGCGCCGTCAGCCCCTCGACCTCGACCTGCCCGAGCGCAAGATCGTGCTGAGCGAGGAGGGGGAGATCGTCTCGATCTCCTTCAAGGACCGTCTCGACGCGCACCGGCTGATCGAGGAATTCATGGTGCTGGCCAATGTCGCCGCCGCCGAGGAGCTGACCGCCCGCCGCCAGTCGCTGCTGTTCCGCGTCCACGAGGAACCCTCGCCCGAGAAGCTCGACGCCCTGCGCGAGGTCGCCGCCGCATCCGGCTTTACGCTCGCCAAGGGGCAGGTGCTCCAGACCAGCCACCTCAACCGGCTCCTCGCGCAGGCCGAGGGCACCGAGTTCGACGAGCTGATCAACATGACCACGCTGCGATCCATGCAGCAGGCCTACTACTTCCCGCAGAACTTCGGCCATTTCGGCCTGGCGCTGAAGGCCTACGCCCATTTCACCTCGCCGATCCGGCGCTACGCCGATCTTGTCGTGCATCGCGCGCTGATCTCGGCCCATGGCTGGGGCCGCGACGGCTTGAGCCTCGAGGAGGTCGAGAGGCTCGAGGAAACCGCCAAGCACATCTCCGACACCGAGCGCCGCTCGATGGCGGCGGAGCGCGACACCGTCGACCGCTACCTCGCCGCCTATCTGTCCGACCGCGTGGGCAGCACCTTCACCGGCCGCATCTCGGGCATCGCGCGCTTCGGCGCGTTCGTGAAGCTCGACGAGACCGGCGCCGACGGCCTGTTGCCGATGCGCGCGCTCGGCAACGAGTATTTCCACCACGATGCCGACACCCAGACGCTGATGGGCTCCGAATCCGGGCTCACCATCGGCATCGGCGACCGCGTCACCGTGAAACTGGCCGAGGCGGTGCCGGTGACCGGCGGCCTCGTGCTCGACCTGATCGAGGTCGACGGCAAGCACACCCCGGTCCGGCGTGGCAGGCCCGGCACCGGGCCGCGACGCAAAGCCGGACAGATGGCAAAGAAACGCGCAAGCCTGCGCAAGAAAGCGCCGGCCAGACGCCCCGGGCGTTGACCGTCTGTTAAGCGGCGTCTGCGCAGAGTAGCGTGTCGCAGGCAGGATTTTCCGTTCGGGACATGCTGCGCGACCCCATGAAATCCGCTATACTGTTTCTCAATCGAGCATAATCGGACACAAGAACAGCCCATGCGCCGATCCCGCCCTGCCCTTTTCGCCGGCGTCATCTCGCTTGCCATGCCCGTTCTGGCGCAGGCGCTTCCGCCTGCCAGTTCGCTCCGCCCCGAGATGCGGCCCGACCCGCAGGCCGCCGCCGCGATCCGCCCAGTGGCGGCGGTGGCCACGGCATCGACCCAGACGACCGCGCTGGCCGTGCAACGCTCGATCCGCCCGCAACTGCGCGGCACCCTGGCCTCCGCCCGGGCGCCGGCGGCAGCCGCGCCGCCGCCCGCCGCCACGCCCGATCCCGCCGCCGCGCGCGGCTTTGCCGAATGGACGCGCGCCTTCCACGCCCGCGCGCGGGCCGCGGGCATCAGCCAGGCGACCCTCGACCGGGCCTTCGCCGGCGTCACCGTCAACCAGCGCGCGCTGGAGCGGGATCGCAACCAGGCGGAATTCTCGCGCGCCTTGTGGGACTATCTCGACAGCGCGGTGTCGCAGACCCGGGTGGCCAACGGCCGCTCGGCCTTTGCCACCCATCGCGACGTGCTGCAGAGGATCGAACGCCGTTACGGCGTGGAGGCCGAGGTGGTGGTGGCGATCTGGGGCCTCGAGTCGGCCTACGGCGCCATGCGCGGCGACACCGACATCATCGCCGCCATGGCGACGCTCGCCTATGACGGGCGGCGGCGCGACTTCTTCGAGGAACAGCTGATCGCGGCGCTGCAAATCATCGAGGCGGGGGATGTGGGGCCCCGGCAGATGACGGGGTCGTGGGCGGGTGCCATGGGCCACACGCAGTTCATGCCCAATTCCTACCTCGCGCACGCGGTCGACTTCGACGGCGACGGGCGGCGCGACATCTGGTCCGACGATCCGGTCGATGCGCTGGCCTCCGCCGCCAACTACCTGCGCCACCACGGCTGGACCGCGGGCCAGCCCTGGGGGGTGGAGGTCACGCTGCCGCAGGGCTTCGATTTCAGCCTCACCGGCGAACGGACCAAGCGCGGCGCCGCCTTCTGGCACGGCCAGGGCGTGCGCCTGGCGGATGGTGGCCGCGTGCCGGATCATGGCGAGGCCTCGATCCTGCTGCCCGCGGGCCATCGCGGCGTGGCGCTGATGATCTTCGACAACTTCCACGTCATCGAACGCTACAATCCCGCCGATGCCTATGTGATCGCCGTCGGCCACCTGTCCGACCGGATCACCGGCGGCGACCCGTTCCGCGGCTCCTGGCCGCGCGAGGATCGCACCCTCAGCCGCGACGAGCGGGAGGAATTGCAGCGCCGCCTCGTGGCGGCCGGCTTCCACCGCTACAATGTCGACGGGATCATCGGGCCGCAGACCATCGACTCGGTCCGCCGCTTCCAGGCCTCGGTCGGCTCGGTGCCCGACGGCTACGCCTCGCTCCGCGTGCTGGAACAGCTCCGCTGAACCCGGGCCGGGCGGCCTGCCAGCCCGAGCCAAAGATCCCAAAAAAAGGTAAATTCGCCTCTGCAAGCCCTTGAGCTTGCTGAGGTGGACAGATGTCCCACGCGTGGGACACCCTTCTTCGCGTCAGGTAGGGTGCCGCCTTCAGGCGCACCCCCCATCAATCCCGCAACAGCTCGTTGATCGAGGTCTTCGACCGCGTCCGCTCGTCCACCCGCTTCACGATCACCGCGCAATACAGGTGCACGCCATTCTTCGACGGCATCGAGCCTGCCACCACGACCGACCCGGCCGGCACCTCGCCATACATCACCGCCCCGCTCTCCCGGTCGACGATCTTGGTGGACTGGCCGATGAACACGCCCATCCCCAGCACCGAGCCTTCGCGCACGATCACGCCCTCGACCACCTCGGACCGCGCCCCGATGAAGCAGTTGTCCTCGATGATCGTGGGCCCGGCCTGCATCGGCTCCAGCACGCCGCCGATGCCGACACCGCCCGACAGGTGCACGTTCCTGCCGATCTGCGCGCAGCTCCCCACGGTCGCCCAGGTATCCACCATCGTGCCGCTGTCCACATAGGCGCCGAGGTTCACGAAACTCGGCATCAGCACCACGCCCGGCGCGATATAGGCCGACCGGCGCACCACGCAGTTGGGCACCGCGCGAAAGCCGGCGTCGCGCCATTGATTGTCGCCCCAGTCCTTCCACTTGCTGTCGACCTTGTCCCACCAGCTGCCGCCCTGGGCCGATCCGCCCTGCAGCTCCATGTCCTTCAGACGGAAGCCCAGCAGCACCGCCTTCTTCGCCCACTGGTTCACATGCCAGGTGCCGTCATCCCGCCGCTCGGCCACGCGCAGGCTGCCGCTGTCCAGCGCGGTCAGCGTCGCCTCGATCGCCTCGCGCGTCTCGCCCGTGGTGGCGGGGGTGATCTGGTCACGCGCCTCCCAGGCGGCTTCGATGGCGGTTTCCAGCGCGGCGTTGGACATGGGCGGCAATCTCCTGCGGGGTAAAGCGTTCCGGCAGTTCTACCGGCCGCGCTGGCGGCTGGCAATCCGGCCCCTGCCGGGCTAGGTCAGGACAATGCACGATCAAGGGAACGGGACATGACCGACACCACGCGACGCCGGCCCTTCCCCCAGGCCGATCAGGATCTCGAAGCCTCCCGCCACGCGCCGGATACGCCGCAGGCCCGGTCGCCCGCCTACCGCCTTGCCTTTGCCGACCCCGATTTCCTGTTGCGCGACGAATTGCGCCCGGTGCGCCTGCAGCTGGAGCTGCTGAAGCCGCAGCTGGAGCTTGATGCCCGCGGCATCCGCTCCACCGTGGTGCTGTTCGGCGGCGCCCGCATCCCCCGGCCCGAGGCGAAGGGCGCCGCGAACACCGACGCGCTGCGCGACATGAGCCGCTACTACGACGAGGCGCGCCGCTTTGCCCGCATGATCACCGAACGCTCGGTCGCAACCGATTGCACCGAGAACGTGATCGTCACCGGCGGCGGCCCCGGCGTGATGGAGGCGGGCAACCACGGCGCCGCCGACGCGGGCGGCTGTTCCATCGGCCTGAACATCGTGCTGCCGCATGAACAGGTGCCCAACGAATACGTCACGCCCGAGCTGTGCTTCAACTTCCACTACTTCGGCATCCGCAAGATGCACTTCCTGCTGCGGGCCAAGGCCATCGCAGTGTTTCCCGGCGGCTTCGGCACGCTGGACGAGCTGTTCGAGTCCCTCACACTGATCCAGACCGGGCGGATGGAACAGATCCCCGTTCTCCTGTTCGGCGAGGCGTTCTGGCGCGACATGATCAACTGGGAGGCCCTGGCCGAGGCCGGCACGATCGCCCGCGCCGATCTCGACCTGTTCCGCTTCGTCGAAACCGCCGAGCAGGCGCTCGCCGTCATCGACGGCTGGACGCTCAGCGGCCGCCGCGGCGAGATCCCGGGGCGCTAGATCCCTTGGCCGCTGGACAGGATCGCCGCGCATTGCCGCGGCAGGTCGCCGATGGTCAACGGCCCGCGCGGCGGTGTCGGAACGTAGTCGGGGTCGGGCGGCGGCGGGGTGAGGATGTTGGCCGCCCATTGCCGCGCCTCGTCGCAACCGTCGCCGGGCGGCGGCGGCGCCTGGTTCTCGCAGTCGCGCGCCCCGGCGGGGCAGGCCAGCCGAACGTGGAAATGGTAGTGGTGGCCCGAGGCGGGGCGGATGTTGCGCAGCCACGACCGGTCGCCGGTGGCGTTGTCGCACATCCAGACCTTGGCGCCCGGAAAGACGAAGATGCGCGCCACGCGCGGGTCGCTCGCGGCAAGGCGCATGACCTCCATGTGATCGCGGGTCCAGGCGTCGTTGACCCGCGCACCATTGGCCGCGCGGGTCGAGATCGACGAGGTGTTTTCCCGCTCCGCCGCCGTCAGGTCGAACCGGGTGGGCGGCAGCATCCAGATGTCGACGTCCAGCCCCGACTGGTGGCTGACATGGCCCGACAGCATCGGCCCGCCGCGCGGCTGCGACATGTCGCCAACATAGAGGCCAGGCCAGGAGGTCTCGGCCGCGACGCGGGCCGACAGGGTCTGGATGTAGTCGATCAGCTCCGGATGGCCCCAGTGCCGGTTGCGGCTGAGGCGCATCGCGGCCCAGGTCGGCCCGGTGTCGGCCAGCTGCTCTGCCCCGGCCACGCAGCCGCGGGAATAGCCGCCGAACACGTCGGGCGACCCGCCATTGCCGACACGCTCGGCCCCGAAGACCAGCCGCGCCTCCTGGCCCGACACCGTCGCGTCGAGCGGCATCAGCGCCGGCCCGCCCCTTTCAGCGGGCGAACAGGCCGCAGCCAGTCCCAGAACCGCGCCGACCAGCAGCGATTGAAATTTCATGCGGTTTCTCCCTCGGCGCGGACCCAGATCAGCAGCACAAGCCCGATGACGAACAGCGCGATCAAGGGCGCCATGCCCAGCCGCGCGCTTTGCGTCACCCAGGTGGTCAACCCGATCAGCGCCGGGCCGATGAAGGCCGTGGCCTTGCCCGACAGGGCGTAGAGCCCGAAGGCCTCGGTCGGGCGCGCGGGCGGCGCGTGCCGGCACATCATCGAGCGCGAGGCCGATTGCAGCACGCCGCCCGCCCCGCCGATGATCGCGCCGCAGATGTAGAAGGTGATGTCGGGCACCGAAGACCCTTCGGCCAGCGCGATGCCCCAAAGGCTTTCGCGGGTCATGCCCAGCACCACGGCGCAGACCACGATCAGCGTCAGGATCGCGCCGATGATCACCGGCTTCGGCCCCAGGGCGCTGTCGATCTTGCCGCCGATCCAGGTCGCCACGGCCGAGGTCACGGCGCCGATGATGCCAAAGATGCCGACCTGCGTGATCGACCAGTTCAGCACCAGCACCGCATAGGTGCCCCCGAACCCGTAGAGCGCGTTCAGCGCGTCGCGGTAGAACATCGACGACCCGAGATAGGCGAAGAGGCTCACCCGTTTCGGCAGGCCCTTCACGGTCTTCACCAGGTCGCGCAGCGCCGCCTTGAAACTCGGGTGCGTCGCGGGCCGGCGCGGTTCGCGCACCCACAGGAAGAACGGGATCATGAACACCGCGTACCAGATCGCGGTGAACGGCCCGACGAAGCGCGTGCCCTCGCGCGCCTCCGGGTCGAGCCCGAGGGCCGGATCGAAGCCCACGAAGGTGGTGCCGCTTTCACCCTCTGCGAAGAAGATCAACATGATGAACAGCGCCAGCACGCCCCCCACATAACCCCAGGCGAAGCCCGTGCCCGACAGCCGCCCGATGGCGCTGTCGTCGCCCAGTTCCGGCAGCATGGAGTTGGTGAAGATCGTGGTGAACTCCGCCCCGATCAGCCCGATGCCGAAGGCGATCAGCGCCCCCACCAGGAACGAGCCATCGGGCAGCATGAACCACAGCGAGGCCGCGCCGATGACGTAGAAGGTGGAAAACAGCACGATCCAAGGCATCCGCCGCCCCGTGTTGTCGGCGAAGGCGCCCAGCACCGGCGCGCAGACCGCGATCAGCAGCCCCGAGGCCGTCTGACCCAGCGACCACAGGCTTTGCGCCTGCGCATCGGCAACCTGTTCGCTCAGGCCCTGCGCCATGAAGCTCTCGGTCGCGACGGCAGCGAAATAGGGACCGAAGATGAAGGTCAGGCACAGGGTGAAATAGGGCTGGCTTGCCCAGTCGAAGGCCCACCAGCCATAGATCCGCCGCTGCGCTGCGCGCTGCGCAGCGGGGGGTAGGGCGGTTGGATCGGGGGCTGCCACGCTCATGGCGCGCACTGTCCCGCAAACGGAGCCGTCTTGTCTACCGGCTTGATGCGGGCCCCACCATCGGCGGCCAGGGGCGATGCCCGTCAGCCTCGGCCCAGCCGGTCACCCAGGCGGGCAGCGGCGGCGATGGATCGGGATGGCCCATCGCATGCGCCACCGCGTCGACGGGCGCCAGGCGCCCCCTTTGCGTCACGCCGGTGCGCAACACGGCGTGGTTGCAACAGGTCTCGCCCCGCCACATGCCCTGCTCGATGTAGAAGAACCGCGTGTCCCAGCCCAGCAGCCGGGTGCGCAGGTGGAACCGCTGCAACCCGGTGATCCGGGCGCGGTAGCGCACCGAAGACCCGGCGACGACCAGCCCCCAGCCCTCGCGCCTCAGCACATCCCACAGGCCCACCCGGATCGACAGTGCAAAGCGCCCCAGGTCGTAGAGCGTCAGGACACGCCCGTTGTTCATCTCGAAGAACCCGTCCAGATCGGCCGGCAGGCAGCGCAGCGGCAGGACATGGGTGTCGAACAGGGCCATCGCCGGCTTTCGCCGCTCGGACAGGGTGACGGAAACGAGGCGCAGGAACGGGTACATGCGCCTTGCCAAACCTCAGCCCGGCGCGCCCGTCAAGCGCGCCGCAGCGTCAGACGGCCCGCGTTACAGCGCGTTCAGCAGCTGCGCCGTGGGCCAGGCATCCGCCGGCAGCCCCACCCGCCGCTGCTCCGCGCGCACCGCGGCGCGGGTGCCCGCGCCGAGGATGCCGTCGATCTCGCCAACGTCGTGGCCCCGCGCCTGCAGGCGCTGCTGCAGCACCCGCATCTGGTCGCCCGACAGGCCCGGATCGGGGTTGCGGGCATCGAACACCGGCGCGCCTTCCAGCCGCGTGGCGAAATAGGCAGCGGTCAGGACATAGGTGAAGCTCTGGTTCCATTCGAACAGCACGTTGAAATTCGGATAGGCCAGGAAGGCCGGGCCGTTGCGCCCCTGCGGCAGCACGACCGAGGCCTGCGAGCCGGGCATCGGCAGGCTGCCACCCGCCCGCGCGCGCACGCCCGCGGCCTCCCACTCGCTGACGCGCTGCGCGGTGTGCACGCCGGTCTGGAACCAGTCGAGATCGTCGGGCACGGTGATTTCCACCAGCCAGGGCTCGCGCGGGCGCCAGCCCAGCGACGACAGCACGTTGGCGCCCGACATCAGCGCATCGGGGGCCGAGGTCTGCAGGGTCACCTGCCCGTCGCCATCGCCGTCGATGCCGTGTTCGACGATGTCGGTGGGCAGCATCTGCACCATCCCGATCTCGCCCGCCCAGGCGCCCTGGGTGTTCACCGGGTCGAAATCGCCGCTGCGATACAGCTCCAGCGCGGCAAAGACCTGCGGCCGGAACAGCTCCGGGCGGCGGCAGTCATGCGCCAGGGTCACCAGCGAATTGAGCGTGGTGAAATCGCCCTGGAAGGCACCGAAATCGGTCTCGAAGGCCCAGAAGGCCAGCAGGATGCCGCGGCTGACACCGAACCGCCGCTCCGCCTCGTCGAAGACGGCGCTGTAGCGCTCGCCGTTGCGGCGCCCGGCGTCCATGCGGTTCTGGCTGATCAGGCGGCGCGCGAATTCGGTGAACGGCTGCTGGAAGAACCCCTGCCGCCGGTCGGCATCCAGGGTGCGCTGGTCGTAGCGTGCGGTGCGAAAGAACGCGTCGACCGTGGCCTCGTCATGCCCGCGCGACACAGCCTCGGCCCGCAGCCCTTGCAGGAACTGGCCGAAATCGCCGCCGCATTGCTGGGCGCTGGAAGCGCCCGCCGAAAGGCCGAAGGCCAGACATCCGGCCACAAGAAAACGCATCATGATGAAAGACCCTGTCGGTTCGCGGTTGGCCGGCAGACTAGCAAGGCTGCGGTTTCCCGCAAGGGGGCGGGCCACAAGGCGATCCGGTGCTCAGGCCGCGTGCAGCCGGTCGCGCCCATGCGGCTCCATCCATTCGATCACCGGGTTGATCGGGATGATGCGGTTGGGATTGATGGTCTCGTGGCTGTAATGGTAGTGCCGCACGATATGGTCGAAGTGGATCGTGCCGGCGACGCCGGGCCACTGGTACAGCTCGCGCGCATAGGCGAAGGTGTTTGGGTAGTCGATCAGCCGCCGCCGGTTGCATTTGAAATGCAGGTGGTAGACCGCATCGAACCGGGCCAGCGTGGTGAACAGGCGCCAATCCGCCTCGGTCACCCGGTCCCCCGTCAGGTAGCGGCTTTGCGACAGGATCTCCTCGACCCAGTCGAGCGCCAGGAACAGCGTGTGCACGGCGCTGTCATAGGCCTCCTGCGTCGTGGCGAAGCCGGATTTGTAGACGCCGTTGTTGATCTCGTCGTAGACGCGCGCGTTGATCGCGTCGATGCGGGGGCGCAGCGGTTCGGGGTAGAAATCCTGGGTATCGCCGGTCAGCCCGTCGAAGGCCGAATTGAACATGCGGATGATCTCGGCGGATTCGTTGGACACGATGGTGCCCGTCTTCTTGTCCCACAGCACCGGCACGGTCACCCGGGTCGTCGCCTTCGGGTCGGCGCGCAGGTAGATGTCGCGCAGGTAGTCAGACCCGAACAGCCGGTCGCCAGTGGCGCCCTTGTCGTCCTTCTCGAAGGTCCAGCCGTCCGACAGCATGTCGGGATGCACGACGGAGACGTCGATGTGATCCTCCAGCCCCTTCAGCGCGCGAAGGATCATCGTGCGGTTGGCCCAGGGGCAGGCGTGGCTGACATACAGATGATAGCGCCCGCTTTCGGCCGCGAAGCCTCCGGTGCCCGTGGGCCCGGCGCTGCCATCGGCCGTGACCCAGCTGCGGAACCGGCTTTCCTGCCGCTCGAACGCGCCACCGGTCGATTTCGTGTCATACCACTGGTCGCGCCAGTCGCCGTCGATCAACAGACCCATCGTTTCGCTCCTTTGTCGGTTCGCTTTCACCTAGGGGCCCGCCCTGCCCCTGTGAACCTTGGGCATCGCAGGGCGCCCCGCGCAGGAGCGCACAGATCAGGCGCCGGTGGCCCGCTGCCGTGCGCGAAACGTCTCGGCCTTGGCGCGGTTCCCGCAGCGCGCCATGGAACACCAGCGCCGCCCGCGCCCGCGCCCGTGATCGAGGAACAGGTGGGTGCAGCGCTTGCATTCGCGCAAGCGCCCCATCTCGCCGCGTTGCATCAGGTCGTAGAGGCTCAACACCACCCGGTCGTAGACCCCGCCCAAAGGCCCGGCGGCGATGCTCAGCCCGGTGGGCCCAAAGGTGAAACCTGCGTCCTGCAAGGTGGCTTTCATCGCCGTCTCCAGCGTCAGCGCCTCTTCCCGGCCCGGTTTGCGCCCCGCCGCGATGGCTGAAAGCACCGCGTAGCCTGCTTCGCGCAGGCTCAGCAACGCCGCCACCTGCCCGGCCCCCGGCGCCTGCATGCCCTGCGGCGCCAGCCCCGCCGCCACCAGTTGCGCCATGAGGTCCTCGCCGCGGGCAAAGCTGTTGTGCACCCGCGTCTTGCCGTCGTCGGTGACGGTGTTGAGAAAGGCCAGGGCCGGGTGGCCGAAATCTGCGGCGGTCATGACATCGTGCCTTGTCGCTCATCCATCGACCGACCCTGCCGGATCGCCGCGGAACATCGTAACCCCTTACATGGTGGTTTGCGGTCGGTTCGTCTAGGGCAGCGTGTCGTTGCCGTCGCGTGACGGATGCAGGTGCAGCATAATGAAAACATTGACATAATCCCGAAAACACCCACTTCATGAAGCGCAAGGCCCACGGAGGAGCCCCCGATGTCGAGCTTCCTGCCCCAATCGGTCCGCGACGAACTCGCCGCAGCCCAAAGGATGGACCGCCGCCGCCGCGCCACGCGGGTGGTGCATGTGGGTGACGAGGCCTTTGCCATCCTCCAGATGACCGATCGCGGCTTTTCGGTCGATGCCGAGGATGCGCCGCGCCTGCGCGGATTGATCGACATCTACGACGGCCCGCGGCACCTCTATCAGGCGCTGATCGTGGCCTCGGAACAGGTGGGTGACCTGATGCACTACGAATTCAAGCGCAACACGCCGGCCGAAACCCGCGCGGCGCTGGATTTCGAAATGCCGGGGGATAACGCGGTAGGGCTCCTGCCGCCCGCGTGACCCGCGCGAGGTTTTCCCGCGTTCGCGCACAAGGCCGCACAAATCTTCGACATGTCCTGCGGCGTGGCGGGTGAAACGCGACCGCTCTGCATCAGAGGCGCGCTATCCTTCCCGCAGCGAATCCCTGATTTTGAGGCCCTGCCATGATCGAAACGCCCTATCTCCTGTTTCTGGGCGACGCGCCCGACCAGCTGGCCGCAAAGGTCGCGCAGGGCATCCGCGACTGGCGGCCCGGCAATGCCGTCGGCCAGTTCCGCATGGAGGGCTGCAAGGCCGATGTGCGCCTGCCCGACATGGACCTTGCGACAGCCAAGGCCGCCGGCGCCAAGACGCTGGTGATCGGGGTTGCCAACCGCGGCGGCGTGATCTCTCAGGCGTGGAAGAAGGTGCTGGTGACGGCGCTGGAGGAAGGGTTCGATCTGGCAAGCGGTTTGCACAACCTGCTGTGCGACGAGGAGGATCTTGTCGCCGTCGCCCGCGCCACCGGGCGCAGCCTGCATGACGTGCGCGTGCCCTCGGTGAAATACCCGATCGCCAACGGCGTCAAGCGCAGCGGCAAGCGCTGCCTTGCCGTCGGCACCGATTGTTCGGTCGGCAAGATGTACACCGCGCTCGCCGTCGATGCCGACATGAAGGCGCGCGGCCTCAAGTCCTCGTTCCGGGCCACCGGGCAGACCGGCATCCTGATCACCGGCGAGGGCGTGCCGCTGGATGCCGTGATCGCCGATTTCATGGCCGGGTCGGTGGAATGGCTGACGCCCGATGCCGAGGACGATCACTGGGATCACATCGAGGGGCAGGGCAGCCTGTTCCACGTCTCCTATTCCGGGGTCACGCTGGCGCTGATCCACGGCGGCCAGCCCGACGCGCTGATCTTGTGCCACGAGCCGACGCGGGCGCACATGCGCGGGCTGCCGGGCTTTGAGCTGCCCAGTCTCGAGGCGGTACGCGATACGGCCCTGCCGCTAGCGCGCATCGCCAACCCGGCCTGTCAGGTGGTGGGCGTGTCGATCAACACCGCCGCCATGGGCGAGGACGAGGCGCTGAGCTATCTGGACGCTACGGAAAAGCGCATGGGCCTGCCTACCTGCGACCCGTTCCGCCAGGGCGCGGCCAAGCTGGCCGACGCGCTGGAGGCGTCATGATCACCGTCACGCCCGACACCTTCCGGCTGGCCGAGACCTTCACCATCTCGCGCGGGTCGCGGACCGAGGCGAAGGTGCTGACCGTCAGGATCACCCGCGACGGCGTCGCCGGCTGGGGCGAATGCGTGCCCTACGCCCGCTATGGCGAAACGCTGGAAAGCGTGACGGACCAGATCGTGGGGCTTGCGCTCGACATCTCCCGCGCCGATCTGCAGGGCGCGCTGCCCGCCGGCGCCGCCCGCAACGCGGTCGATTGCGCGCTGTGGGATTGGGAGGCGAAACGCGCCGGCGCCCCGGCGTGGGAGCTCGCCGGCCTGTCCGCGCCCGTGCCGGTCGTCTCGGCCTATACCCTGTCGCTGGGCACGCCCGAAGCGATGCGCGCCGCGGCGGCCAAGCATGCGCACCGCCCGCTCCTCAAGATCAAGCTGGGCACGCCCGACGACATGCCCCGGCTGGAGGCGGTGCGCGCCGGCGCGCCTGACAGCCGCATCATCGTGGACGCGAACGAGGGCTGGACGGCGGAGGTTTACGCCGACCTCGCCCCGCACCTGTTGCGCCTCGGCGTCGATATGGTGGAACAGCCCCTGCCCGCCGGGGACGACGGGATGCTGGGCGAGATCGCGCGACCCTTGCCGGTCTGCGCCGACGAGTCCTGCCATGACCGGGCGAGCCTGCCGGGGCTCAAGGGCAAGTACGACATGGTCAACATCAAGCTCGACAAGACCGGCGGCCTGACCGAGGCGCTGGCGTTGAAGACCGCCGCCGAGTCGGAGGGCTACGGTGTGATGGTCGGCTGCATGGTCGGCTCGTCGCTGGCCATGGCGCCCGCGATGCTGGTGGCGCAAGGCGCGGCGATCGTCGATCTGGACGGGCCGCTGCTTCTGGCCGAGGACCGCGAGGCCGCGTTGCGCTTCGACGGCTCGACGGTGCATCCGCCGGTGCCCGACCTCTGGGGCTGACGCGGCAAAGCGCAGCTTCCGGGTCGCGTCAGCGTGGCCCGCCGGTGACAAGGGCGGCATCCCGCAGCGGAGGCCGCACCTTGCCCGATACGATCGCCCTCATCCTCTTTCTCCTGCCGCTGGCCTACAGCCCCGGCCCGGGCAACATGGTCTTCGCTGCAAACGGCGCGCGCTTCGGCCTTGCGGCGACATTCCCCGCCAGCCTTGGCTATCACCTGGCCACCTGGGCGGTGACGGCCGGCATCGGGCTGGGTCTGATCGGGCTGGTGGCGCAGGCGCCGGGGGCCGCGCGGGCGATGCAGGTCGCGGGGGCCGCCTATGTCCTCTGGCTTGCCTGGCGGCTGGCCCGGGCGGGTGCCGTGGCATCGGGGCCTGCGGCGCGGCCGATCGGCTTCGGCGGCGGCGCGCTTCTCCTTTTGCTGAACCCCAAGGCCTACATGATCGTCGCGCTGATGTTCTCGCAGTTCCTGCCGCAGGCAGACGCGGACCGGACGCGGATGGTGCTGTGGATCACCACGGTCTTCACGCTCAACAACCTCGTGGCCTTCACCGCCTGGACTCTGCTTGGCGACCGGCTTGCGCGCATCTTCCTGTCGGAGAGCCGCGCGCGGTGGCTGAACCTTGCCTTCGGCGCGACACTGGCGGCGGTGGCGGTGTGGATGCTGCTGGCGTGACGGTCGGAACAAGAGAGCCCAACGCCTGTTGACCCGCCATGACGGACCCCGATGCCAATCTGGTCGCGATCGCGGTGCGCGGCATCATCCTTGCGGCGGCCGCGATGCTGTGGATCATCGCGCTGACGCGGGTGGTGGGGCTGCGCTCCTTCTCGAAGATGACGACGTTCGATTTCGTGATGACGGTCGCGATGGGCTCGCTGCTGGCCGGCGCGTCGCAATCGACCGATTGGGGGCAACTGATCCAGACGCTCTGCGCCATGGCGGGCCTGTTCGCAGCGCAATACGCGATCGCGCGGCTGCGGCGGATCTCGGACGCGGCCGAGCAGGTGATCCAGAACACCCCGGTCATCCTCATGCGCGACGGCGTGATCGACCAGGAGGCGCTGGACTATACGCGAGTGGAGCGGAGCGATCTGATCGCCAAGCTGCGCGCGGCGAGCGTCGGTGACCTGTCCGAGGTGCGCGCCGTGGTGCTGGAAACCACCGGCGACATCTCGGTGATGGCCGGCAAGCCACTCTCCCCCGAGCTTCTGGATGGCGCCCGCACGGTTCGCGCGCGAAAGGCGCGTACGCAGGCTTGACCGGGCGGCGGGGAACGGGGATCTAGGCGGCGCAATCCCGCCCTGGAGGTCCGCCCATGTCCCGCACCGTCTACGTCAACGGAGACTACCTGCCCGAAGAAGAAGCCAAGGTGTCGATCTTCGACCGCGGGTTCCTGTTCGCCGACGGCGTCTACGAGGTCACGAGCGTGCTGGGGGGCAAGCTGATCGACTTCGCCGGTCACGCCAGACGCCTGCAACGCTCGCTCGACGAGCTGCAGATGCCGAACCCGGTGACCGAGGAAGACCTGCTGGCGATCCACCGGGAGCTGGTGCGCGCGAACGGCATCGACGACGGGCTGATCTACCTGCAGATTACCCGCGGCGCCGCCGACCGCGATTTCGCCTTCCCCAAGGAGCCCGTGCCGACGATCGTGCTGTTCACCCAGGCCAAGCCGGGGCTGGCGGACAGCCCGATGGCCAGGACCGGCCTCAAGGTCATCTCGATCGAGGATCAGCGCTGGGGGCGCCGCGACATCAAGACGGTGCAGCTCTTGTACCCCTCGATGGGCAAGATGATGGCCAAGGCGGCGGGCGCCGACGATGCCTGGATGGTGGAGGATGGGCATGTGACCGAAGGCACCTCGAACAACGCCTATATCGTCAAGGGCACCACCATCGTCACCCGCAACCTCGGCACCGAGATCCTGCACGGAATCACCCGCGCCGCCGTGCTGCGTTTCGCGCGCGAGGCGCAGATGACGGTGGAGGAACGGCCCTTCACCATCGACGAGGCGCAGGCGGCGGACGAGGCGTTCATCACCTCGGCCTCGGCCTTCGTCATGCCGGTGGTGGAGATCGACGGGCAGGCCATCGGCACGGGCAAACCGGGCCGCGTCACCACCCGGCTGCGCGAGATCTACCTGGACGAGATGCGCAAGGCGGCGGTTTAGGCCGCCCCTGCGTCATGCACCGGCTTCGTCGGGAACAACGTTGACGCCGTAGCCGACATCGGCCGTCACAGCGCCCAGAATGCGGGCCACCACGACATCGTTGATCAGGATTTCCACGTCGTCGTCCGCCTGCCGCAGCGACGACACGAACGCGCCCGGGTCCGATCCCTCGGGCACGAAGTAGTCGATGCTGACCTGATCGACGAGATCGTCGAAATCGGTGATGATCGCCGGATTGCCCGCGCCCGCGCTCAGCACCTGGAATTCATCGGCACCGGTGCCGCCGGTCATCGTGTCGCCGGGTCCGCCGACAAGCGTGTCATCCCCGTCGCCCCCCTCGAGGGTTGTCGGCAGTGCCGTGTCCAGGGCCGCGACACTCCCCCCCGCCTGCCCGATCAGCTGGTCGTTGCCGGCGCCACCCTGAAGCAGGTCGCTGCCTTCGGTGCCGATCAGCGTGTCGTCGCCCACGCCGCCGATGAGGGTGTCATCCCCGATACCGCCGTCCAGCAGCGACCCCTCGGCCGGCGTCGTGCCATCCCCAAGCTCGGAGGAGAGCAGATCGTTGCCGGCATATCCGTAGAGCGTGTCGCCGTTCCCGTCGGTCAGGAGCGTGTCGTTCCCCTCGCCGCCGACCAGCAGATCGCGGCCAAGGTAATCGGAGAGAAAATCATCGCCGTCGCCGCCCAGCAGGCTGTCGTCGCCCTCGTCGCCGGAAAGGTCGTCATTGCCGTCGCCGCCGATCAGGCGGTCGTTCCCGTTGGCGCCGGCCAGGGTATCGTTGCCATCGCCGCCATCGAGGAGGTCGTCGCCGTTTCCGCCATCAAGCTCGTCGAAGCCCTGACCGCCGATCAGCGTGTCCTCGCCATCGCCGCCGGTCAGGGTGTCGTCGCCAAAGCCGCCATCCAGCAGGTCGTTGCCGAGCCGCCCATCCAGAAGATCTTCCCCGGTGCCGCCCACAATCGTGTCGTCGCCGTCGCCGCCCAGCACGGTGTCGTTGCCGCCGCCGCCATAGGCTTCGGCCTCGCCCAGCCCGACCTCCAACTGGTCATCGCCCATCCCCAGATAGGCCAGCAGGGACCCGTCGGCCATCGTGACGGTATCGTTGCCCTCGCGCCCATAGACCTCGGCGGTGCCGCTCTGCAGATCGGCCACGTCATCGCCCGCCCCGAGGCGCAGGATGAAGTCTCCGGCCTCGTTGGCGGTGATCGTGTCGTTGCCGCCAAGCGCGTTCACCGTGGTGGCGCTGGTGTCTTCCATGTCCAGGAAATCGTCGCCGTTCGTGAGCGTCAGCTCGTCGATCTCTTCCGGCTCGGGCTCGTCGTCGTTGTTGCTGTCGAGCAGGAAGGTCAGGCCAAGGCCCATGACGAGAAGCGGGATGATTCCAAGCAGCATGGTGATGTCTCCAGAGCCAGTTCAGGGCAGCGCGACGACTCTGGGGCAACATAACGGTTTGTTAACCACTTCGCCCAGAGCCATAATTCGCCTTGAAACGGCTTTTTTCTCAACAGTTGGGCCAGCTTGGGGGTTTTGTGTAGAAGATTTAGACAATGCCGTCGAATCAGGGAGCTATCCGAAGTCTCCCTGCGCGTACCAGCCGCCCGAGATGGCCCCGCCATGGGCGTAGAACAGCCACAACCGGCTGCCCTCCACCGTCGCCACGCGCCAGTAGTCGCGCACGCCCGAGCGCCAGTTCGGATCGTCGAGCCACCATTCCGGCGCGATCCGTTCGGGGCCTTGCGCGGCCTGGGTCCGGTGCACCCGGCCACGCCAGCGAAAGCTTTCGGGCAAGGCGGGGCTGGCGGGCGCGGTGACCGGTTCGGGGCGGAACAGCACCAGCGGCCTCGGGCGCGTCGGCACGGGCCAGTCGGGGGCGGGGGCGGTGTAGGCGGCGGCCTGGGTCGACTGGGTCTTTTCCGGAATATGGCTGTCGGCAGGATATTCGCGGGTGATCCGCTCCAGCCCCACCCGTGCGCCGATTCGCGCCACCAGATCGTCGAGCCCCTGCCCGGCGCTGCGGTCGGCGCGCGCCTCCTCGGACACGGCCCAGCCGCCCTTGTGCGCGACGTCATGCAGCGGCTCGGTCACGGTGGCCACAAGGCGCAGCACGTCGAAGCCGAACCCGGCATCGACATCGCCCAGCTTCAGCTCGAACAGCGGGCGCAGGTTTCCGGGGCGGTCGGCGGGGCGGGCAAGGCCGATCTCCACCCGCTCGGTCCCGCCCTCGGCGCGGGTCATCTCCAGCCGCAGCCGCCGCGCACCCCGGCCCCGCGCGCGCAGCTTGTCGCACAGCGGCGGCAGCAAGCGGTCGAGCCCGGCGAGGATGTCGGCCTCCAGCCCGATGGGTTCGGGCAGGCTGAGGCGCACGGCGAAATGCAGCGGCGCGCCGGCGGGCGAGATCGGTTCCGGCTCCACCCCCAGCGCCTGGTCCAGACGGCGCACCAGATCCTGGCCGAACCGCCGCGCCAGCCCCGCCCGCGGCATCCCCCACAGCTCGCCGATGCGCCGCAGGCCCAGCTTGGCGAGGCCCGCGGCGGTCTCGGGCGCGATCCGCAGCGCCGCGATGGGCAATGGCGCGAGCGACTGCCGCACCCCGCCCGGCGGCGAGATGCGCGCGACACTGCCCACGCCGGTGCGCGGCTCGGGCGCCGCGCCGCCCTTGACCCAGTGCCGCTTTTCGGCGCGGGACCGGGTCGCCCGCGCCTCCTGGTCGATGGCATCGCCGCTGCGCCCGCGCGCCACGCCGCCGCCGCCCGCGTAGCGCGCCAGCGCCCAGGCCGCGCCGGCGGTGTCGGCGATGCCGGCGGCGACGGTCAGGCCCAGGTCGGCGCAATCGTCATGCACCTGCGCGAACAGCGCGTCTTCGCCGCCGAACAGATGCGCGCAGCCGGTCAGGTCGATCAGCAGCGCCTCGGCGCCTTCCTCGGCCACCCAGGGGCTGAACTTGCCGGCCCAGCGCCGCAGCGCGGCTAGCGTCTGCGCCTCGCGCTCGGGATCGGCGGGCCGGGTGATCAGGTCGGGGCACAGCGTCACCGCCTCGGCCAGCGCCTGCCCGCGTTTCAGGCCGCGCGCGCTGGCCGCGGCACTCAACGCGGTGATCTGCCGCAGCCCGCCCGCCTCGCCCACCACGGCAAGGGGCGTGTCGGCCAGCGACGGCGCGCCGCGCAGCAGGCGTTCGGCCGCCAGCCGTGGAAACCACAGCGACAGGATGCGCCGGTTGGCAGACCGGCCGGGGCGAGGGGCATCGGACATGGGCGCGGCAGCTCGGCATGTTCGTGTTATGTTCTCAAGCTAGCGCGCAGCCGGGCAGGAGTCGAGTCGGCCCTCGGGCCGGGATCAGGCCGATGTCAGACGAAGACAGCCGCGTTGTTGATCAGCACGATCCGGAGGATGTAGAGGCCCAGAAGCACGATCAGCGGCGCAAGGTCGAGCCCGCCCATCATCGGCAGGCGGCTGCGGATCGGGCCATAGACGGGTTCCAGCAGCCGGTTCAGACCGTCCCACATCTGCGCCACGATCGGCTGGCCAAGGTTCAGGACACCGAAATTGATCAGCCAGCTCATGATGATGTGGGCGATGACGATGAAATACGCCACGTTGATCAAAAGCAGGAGAATCTGAAAGATCGAGGTCATCGGCACCGGTCCTTGTTGGCTGCCCTAGCGAGATAGTCGGGTGCCGGGGTGGGCGCAAGCCGCGGCCTTTCGGGGGCGGCATCAGGCCACCATCTGCTCGGCCTTCTTCAGGTCCACCGACACCAGCTGCGACACACCCTGTTCGCCCATGGTCACGCCGAACAGCCGGTCCATCCGCGCCATCGTCACCGCATGGTGGGTGATCACCAGGAACCGCGTGTCGGTCTGGCGCGTCATCTCGTCGAGCAGGTCACAGAACCGCGTGACGTTCGCGTCATCGAGCGGGGCGTCGACCTCGTCCAGCACGCAGATCGGCGCGGGATTCGCCAGGAACACCGCAAAGATCAGCGCCAGCGCCGTCAGCGTCTGCTCGCCCCCAGACAGAAGCGACAGGGTCGACAGCTTCTTGCCCGGCGGCTGGCACAGGATCTCGAGGCCCGCCTCCAGCGGATCGTCGCTTTCCACCAGCACCAGCCGCGCCTCGCCACCGCCGAAGAGATGCGTGAAGAGCCGCGCAAAGCTGACGTTCACCTCGTCGAAGGCCTTGAGCAGCCGCTCGCGCCCCTCGCGGTTCAGCGAGGCGATGCCGGTGCGCAGCTTGGCGATGGCCTGTTCCAGGTCGGTCTTTTCGTTCGCCAGAGAGTCATGCTCGGCCTGCACCTCGCGCGCGTCCTCCTCGGCGCGCAGGTTCACCGCGCCCAGCGCGTCGCGCTGGCGGCGCAGACGGTGGACATCAGCCTCGATCGCGTCCGAGGGCGGGATCGGGTCGGGCAGGTCGCCAAGGCTGTCGCGCAATGCCACGGGCGTCGTTTCCAGCTCCTCGCCGATCCGCTGCGCGGCGGCCTCGACCGCCTCGCGCGCGGCGTCGCGGCGGGCCTCGGACGCGGCGCGCGCCTCCCGCGCCTCCGATGCCGCACGTTCGGCATCGCGTTCGGCGCTGACGGCGGCGCGCAGGGCGCCCTCCGCGGCGGAAAGCGCATCGGCGGCCGCAGCCTTGCGCGCCTCGGCCGTGGTCACCTTCTCGGCCAGCCCGCTGCGCCTGGCGGCAAGCTCGCCAGGCAGACCCCGCGCCGCGGCAAGGGCGGTTTCCGTCTCGGTCCGGCGGCTGTGCAGCTCGGCCAGGCGCGTCGCCGCACTGTCGAGGCGCTTTTGCCAGCTTGCGATCTCGTCCCCGATCTTGCCGATCCGCGCGGCGCGGCGTTCGCCGTCGCGCTTCAATTCGTCATGGGCGGTGCGGCGCGCCAGCATGGTCATCCGCGACGCCTCGACCGTGGTGCGGATATCCTCGAGCCGCGCCCGGGCGGCGTCGAGGTCTTCCAGCTCCGCCCTTGCCCCCTCGGCGCGCGCCAGTTCGGTCTCGGCTGCGCGGGCCTCGTCGGCGTGACGTGTGGCCGCGGCCTGCAGGGTTTCGAGCTTGCCCTCCAGAACGTTGCGCTCGGCCTCGGCCCGGCTCAGGCTGCGCGAGGCATCGGCCAGCCGCGTGTCGGCATCGCGGCGGGCGGCGCGGGCGGCCTTGTCGGCCTCGGTCAGGTCGGCAAGGCGTCTTGACAGCGTCTCGTGCGCGCCGCGGGCTCCGGCGGCGGTTTCGGCGGCGGCTTGCGCCTCGGCGCGCAACTCGGTCAGACGGTTCACCTGCTCCAGCCGCCGCGCGGCGGTGGAAACCGCGTCAGCGGCACCGACGGCATAGCCATCCCAGCGCCACAGGTCGCCCTCGCGGCTCACGAGCCGCTGGCCGGGCTGCAGCAACGGCTGCAGCCGCGCACCCTCGGACGGGTCCACGATCCCGATCTGCGACAGCCGCCGGGCCAGAACGGCGGGGCCCTGCGCCACTTCGGCAATCGGGCGCGCGCCCGGCGGCAGCGCCGCCGGCGCGTCATAGGCGGCAAGGCCGGTCCAGCCGGTCGCGCCGGCGACGGTTGCCTCGCCGGCCTTCAGGTCGTCGGAAAGCGCAGCGCCCAAGGCCGCCTCGAACCCTTTGGCGACGGTGATCTTGTCGAGGATCTGTCCGCCCTGCCCACGCTCTCGGTCGAGCAGGCGGTTCAGCGCCGACACTTCGGAGTCGAGCGTGCCCGCCCGCCCCTCGGCCTCGGCCCGCGCCGCACGCGCCTCGGCCTCAACGCTTTGGGCTGCGGCGCGCGCCGCTTCGGTCTCGGTCAGGGTGTCCTCGGCGCGGGCGGCCAGATCGCGGGCGGCGGCCAGCGCCTCGTCGGCCGCGGTCACCTCCCGCGTCACGCCCGACAGCCGTGTGGCGGCGTCCTCGGCATTGCGGGTCGCTGTCTCTGCTTCGGTCCTGTGGCGCGCGCGGGACTTCTGCGCCTCGCTCACCCGGCGCTCGGCCGACTGGTGGCGGGCCGACAGCCGCGCGGCTTCTTCCGTCGCGTCGGCCAGATCCTGCTCGCGGGCGCGCAGGACCGTCGCCGCCTCCTCGGCGGCGGCAAGCGCCGCAGCCACACGTTCGGCATGACCCTGCTGTTCGGCACCCAGCGCCGCGCGCTCCTCTTCCAGCCGGGCGATGCTGTCGCCCGCGTCGGCGTTCAGCGCCCCCTCCCGGTCGTTGTCGCGGGTCAGCTGGTCGAGTCGCGCCTCCAGCGTGGTCACCGCCGCCTCGGCGCGCGCGATATCACCGTCAAGGCTGTCGCGCTCAAGGATCAGGCGCTGCACGATGGCCCCGGCGATCGCCTCCTCCTCGCGCAGGGGCGGCAACCGGCCCTCGGCGGTTTCGCGTGCCACAGCCGCTGCCCGTGCCGCAGCCTCGGACCGCGCCGCGCCGCTCAGCGCCTCGCGCAGGATCGCCTCGGTCCGTTCGACGGCATCCTGGGCGTCGCGCCAGCGCAGCCAGAGCAGCAGCCCCTCGGCCTGCCGCAGCTCGGCCCCGATCTCGCGGTAGCGTTGCGCCTGTTTTGCCTGCCGCGCCAGCGTCGACAACTGGCCGGCCATCTGCTCCAGCACGTCATCGACGCGCGACAGGTTGGCCTCCGCGCCCTTCAGCTTCAGCTCGGCCTCGTGCCGACGCTGGTAGAGGCCCGAGATGCCGGCCGCCTCCTCCAGGATGCGGCGCCGCGCCTTCGGGCGCGCGTTGATCAGCTCGGAAATCTGGCCTTGCCGCACCAGCGCGGGCGAATGCGCCCCGGTCGAGGCATCGGCGAACAGCATCTGCACGTCGCGCGCGCGCACATCCTTGCCATTGAGCTTGTAGGCGGACCCCGCATCGCGGGTGATGCGGCGGGTGATGTCGAGCGTATCGGCATCGTTGAACCCGGCGGGGGCAAGCCGGTCACTGTTGTCGAGCTGCAGCACTACCTCGGCGAAATTCCGCGCCCCGCGCGTGGCGGCGCCGTTGAAGATCACATCCTCCATCCCGTCGCCGCGCATGGCCGAGGGGCGATTTTCCCCCATCACCCAGCGCAAGGCCTCGAGCAGGTTGGATTTTCCGCAGCCATTGGGGCCGACGACGCCGGTCAGACCGTCCCGGATCACCAGATCGGTCGGGTCCACGAAGCTCTTGAAACCGTTCAGCCGAAGCCGTGTGAAGCGCATGCGCCCGATCCTTGCCGCCGTTGCTCGCCCTGGAGCGACAGTCTACCCCCGTCCGGGCGGCGCGAGTCAACGGGGCCGCACCGGATATGGGTCGATCATTCCGTTTATCCCCAAGATATGTAAATCCGTACCACAACTGGCGGCGGAAATCAGGAAAAGTCGCGGATATCGCTGCTGGACGGCGCGGCTGACGCAAGGCAAACACGCCTGTCCGGCAAGATGCGCGGATGTGTCAGCCGGAACATTGAGATTTCGCGGTCGCGATGCTATTTTCAGATCATCCGGCGCCGGGATCACACAGGCGCGCATACCAGGAGGATAAGGTCCTGACCGGACAAACCCACGCGGTGGCCCAGACCACTGCCCCCCAGGTCGCCCCCGCGACCTCGACAGACACGCTGACCAGCGAGACGCTGCTCGAGCGCGTTCTTCACTCCCTCGACGATGACAAGGCCGAAGAAGTCGTGCAGATCAACCTGCGCGGCAAATCCTCGATCGCCGATTACATGGTCGTCGCCTCCGGACGGTCGTCGCGACAGGTTGCGGCGATGTCGGAAAAGCTGGTGGATCGGCTGAAGCAGGATTTCGGCCTGCCCTGCAAGATCGAGGGCAAGGATACCGGCGACTGGGTGCTGATCGACGCAGGCGACGTGATCGTGCATGTCTTCCGCCCCGAGGTGCGGGAGTTCTACCAGCTCGAGAAGATGTGGATGCCGACGGGCGCCGCTGCCGCACAGTAGCGGCAGCCGCCTCTGCCAATGCGGGTCCATATCTGCGCTGTCGGGCGCCTGCGCGGCGGGCCCGAGAAGGATCTTGTCGATGATTATTTGGCGCGCTTCGACCGCACCGGCCGTGCGCTGGGGCTGACCTCGGGTGGCATCACCGAGATCGAGGACCGCAAGGGCGGCGGGATGGCCGCCGAGGCCGATCTGCTGCGCCGCGCGATGCCCAGGGCCGCCGCCATGTGGGTGCTGGACGAGCGGGGCCAGATGCTGACCTCTCCCGCCTTCTCCGACCGGCTTGCATCCCTGCGCGATGGCGGACAGGGCGATCTGGCGATCTGCATCGGCGGCGCCGACGGTCTGGCGCCCGATCTTGTCGCCGAAGCGGCGCTGGCGATTTCCTTCGGGCGCATGGTCTGGCCGCACATGCTGGTGCGCGCGATGCTGGCCGAGCAATTGTACCGCGCGGCCTCAATTCTCGCGGGCGGGCCCTATCACCGCGCCTAGCGGTTCAGGATGTCCTGGTAGTAGCGGCGCAACAGAACAAGCCCGAGCGCGAGGGGGATCAGGCTCCAGAGCAGGACCAGCGGGATCGAGATGTAATCGGGCGTGTAGCTTGGGTACACGCCGGTCCGGAACAGGCCGGTGATGTGAATCCAGGGCGTGTACCACAAGATGCCTTGCACCGTGTCGGGCATGTTTTCGTAGATGAAGATCACCCCGGCCGCCAGGAACAGCGGTCGGGTCAGAATGCCCCAGACCTGCCCCCAGACCGGAAACAGGCCCACCAGAACGCAGTTCAACGTCCCGATGCCCAATCCAAGGCCGGCAGCCAACACAGTGGCAAGCACCATGGGCCCGAAGCTCAGGCTCGCCGTGGCCGAGGTGAACTGCAGCACGCCGAAGAACACGACGATGGTGACCGCCGCGTTGGTCAGGAAATTCAGGATCAATTTGGCCAGGATCGCGTCGATCCAGGACACGGCCGGATACATCAGAAGCGGTTTCGAGAAATTGATCGCGCCTTGCACCTGTCCGGTGATGTTGGCGGCCATTGTGTAGGCCAGGTAGCCCGAGGCGTAGAACAGCACGAAGGAATTCCCCAGCGCCGGGGCCCGCAGGAGGATCGAGAAGACCACCGACATGACCGCCAGCGCGCCCACGGGTTCCACGATCGCCCAGATATAGCCGCCGGGCGTCCGGCCGTAGCGCGTCGACATCTCGCGCAGCATCAGCGCGAGGATCGAGCGCAGGCTGGCGAAGGAGCGCCCGGCCTTGGCCGCCGCGCCGAGCGGGGGGCGCACAGTGGGCGTGTCGATGGTAGTCAGGGTCGGCTCCAATCCTCTGGTCATGCCACGGCCGACTATGTATGAGGGGCGCAGCAAGTTCAAACGGCAAGAGCAGGGCCGCACCTTTGGCCGACGCAGCAGGACCCAAGAAAGCGCCTCCCCCGCCCGCGCCCGATGGTCCGCGGCCTGCACCTCAGGCTGTGCCGACGCCAGCCCCGCAGGACCAACAGCCGGAGCAGGCACAGGCACCTGCAGCCCCGCCCGCAGCCGCCCGGCCAGCACCCGCAGCCCAAGCCGCCCCCGCCGCGCGACCTGCACCCGCGGCACCTGCCCCGGATGCGGGGCCGGCAGCGCAACCGGCAAAACCTGCCCCTGCCGCCCAGCCCGCCCCTGCGGCACCGGCGGCAAACCCCGCACAAGCGCCGAAGCCCAAGCCTGCGGCCGCGCCGCCCGCAAAACCAGCCGCACCAAAGAAACAGGACGCGCCGGCGCCGACCTTCAAGCCGGTCGCGAAACCGGCCCGGATGCGGCGGCGTCACGTCGGGCTGATCCTGTCGTTCTTCCTGCTGGTCGTCGCGCCGCTTCTGGCCATTGCGGGCTATCTCTACACCTACGCGCAGGAGCAGTTCGCCTCGACGGCCGGCTTCACCGTGCGGACCGAGGAATCCGGCTCGGCGACCGACCTGCTGGGTGGCCTGGCCAATTTCGCCGGCGGCAACGCGACCTCGGATGGCGATATCCTGTACGAGTTCATCACCAGCCGCGAACTGGTGCAGCGCATGCGCGACCGCATGGACCTGGTCTCGCATTACTCCGCGCCCTACGACGTGGACCCGGTCTTTTCCCTCGCGCCCGATGCGACCCTCGAGGATCTCGTCGACCACTGGCAACGGGTCGTCCGCGTCTCCTACACGCAGAGCAACGGGTTGATCGACCTCGAGGTTCTGGCGTTCGATCCGGATATGGCGCTTGCCGTCGCCAACGCCGTCGTCGAGGAAAGCCAGGCCCTCATCAACGAGCTGAACGAACAGGCCCGCGCCGATGCCATGCGCTACGCGGAATCCGATCTCGAGGCCTCCATCGCCAGGTTGCGCGCCGCGCGCGAGGCGCTGACCGAGTTTCGGACCCGCACCCAGATCGTCGATCCCGAAAGCGATATCCAGGGGCGCACCGGCGTGCTGAACAATCTTCAGCAGCAACTTGCCGAAGCGCTGATCGAATTCGATCTTCTGGCCGAGAACACCGCCAACCCCAATGACCCGCGCCTGGTGCAGGCCCAGCGCCGGATTCAGGTGATCCGCGACCGCATCCGGCAGGAACGGCTGAATTTCGTCACCGACGACGTCGGCGTCGATGGCGAGGATTACCCGACGCTGATGGCCCAGTTCGAGGGTCTTTCGGTCGACAGCCAGTTCGCCGAGGAAAGCTACCGCGCCGCGCTGACGGCGCTGGATGTGGCGCGCACCAACGCGGATAGGCAAAGCCGCTACCTGGCCGTCTACATCCGGCCCAGCCTTCCCGAAAGCGCCGGGTTCCCGCGGAGCGAATCGATCCTTGCGCTCGCCTTCCTGTTCCTCTCCCTCGGATGGGCCATCCTCGCGCTGGTCTACTACAGTATCCGCGACAGGCAGTGAGGGGCCGGGGCGATGATCCGCTTCGAGAACCTGAGCAAGGGCTTTGACGTGAACGGCCAGCGCAAGCTGGTCATCGACAACCTGAACCTGACGATCGCCACCGGCAAATCGCTTGCGCTGCTGGGGCGCAACGGGGCAGGGAAATCGACCCTGATGCAGATCATCGCCGGCAACATGCGCGCCGATACGGGCCGGGTGATCACCGATGGCGCGATCTCCTGGCCGGTCGGGCTGGCGGGGGCGGTGCACCCGAACCTGAGCGGCGCGCAGAACACGCGCTTCATCGCCCGGGTCTACGGGGTCGAGACCGAGGAACTGGTCGATTTCGTGCAGGATTTCGCTCAGCTCGGCCCGCATTTCTTCATGGAGGTGCGGACCTATTCCTCCGGCATGCGGTCCCGCCTCAACTTCGGCCTGTCGATGGGCATCAAGTTCGACACCTATCTGATCGACGAGGTGACGGGGGCGGGCGATGCCTCTTTCCGGTCGCGCAGCGTCGCCCTGTTTCACGAGCGCATGGCGACGTCGGACGCGATCATGGTGAACCACAACCTGAACGAATTGAAGGAATTCTGCGACGCCGCGCTGGTGCTGGAACACGGCAAACTGACCTATTTCGAAGATCTCGAAGAGGCGATCGAGGTCCACAAGCAGAACATGGCCTGACACAGGCCCGCCCTGTCGCGCCCGTCACGGTAAACGCAATCGGCGCAATACGCCGGGTTTTCCGCATCGCCACCACAATCCCACCGCCGCCGCATCCAAGCGGCAAACCACTCTTCCCCGCAGTGGAACCGCGGTGGAACATGAGATGCCCCAGCTTGTCGTCCAGGGTCAGACCCAGTCGAACCAGACGATGCTGGATCACGGGATCACCGACCTTGTCGTCCACCAGACGGCCTCGGGGCCGGTGCTCTACGCGACATCCGGCCCGTCGGGCGGGCTCAGCGCCTATGCCATCGCAGCGAACGGCGCCCTGACGCTGGTCGACTACGCGCATTTTCACGGCAGCTTCGCGAGCAGCGTGATGGCGCAGATGGCGATGCTCGACACCACGAACGGCTTGCAGCTGGTCGTCGCGGGGACCACGGCGGGCCAGCTGACGGCCTACGCGATCTCGGCGCAGGGCATGATCGAAGGACATGCCCCGATCACCGGTCTGGCCAGCCCCAGCGCCGCGGTGCTCGACATCGACCAGTGGGGCAGCGACATGCTGTTCCTGGCCAATGGCGGGGGCGGGTCGATCCAGGGCTATGCGATCGAGGGGCCGACCCAGCTGACGGAACGGTTCGGCGTCGGCGACACGGCCGCGACCTACGCCGCCACCGTCTTCGCGCTGGAAACCGTCGCGCTGGGCGGCGCGGATTACCTGCTTGGCGCCTGCGTCACCGACAGGGGCGTGACCGCCTACCGGATCGGCCCGAACGGGCTTGTGGCAACCGGCAATCTCGGCGTCGCAGAAGGCATCGGGATCATGACGCCCACGACGCTGGCCACCGCCGCGATCGGCGCGCGCCAGTTCGTCTTGCTGGGCTCGGCCCCCGCCGAAGGCGCCGGACGGTCCGGCGCCATCACGGTGATGGAACTTCTGCCCGACGGCAGCCTGATCCCCACCGATCATGTCATCGACACGCTGCACACCCGGTTCGGGATGATCCAGACGCTCGATGTGATCGAGGCGAACGGCGTGACCTACGTCATCGCGGCCGGCGGCGACGAGGGGCTGACGCTGTTCGTGCTGTTGCCCAATGGCCGACTGCAATTGATCGACGTGGTGACGGACACAGGCAACGGCGGGCTGGCCAATGTCACTGCGCTTGCGTCGGTGCATCAGGGAACGCGCCTGCGCATGTTCATCACCTCAGAACTCAGCGCCGGCATCACCGAGATCACGCTCGACACCTCGGGCCATGGCATCACCCTGATGGCCGGCACCGGGCCCGCCCAGCTCACCGGGACGGCGAAGGACGACATCGTGATCGGCGGCGCCGGCAACGACCTGCTGGTCGGCGGCGCCGGCGGGGACATCATTGAGGATGGGGGCGGGCGCGACACCCTGACCGGCGGCAGCGGGCGCGACATCTTCATCCTGCGCGCCGACGGGCAGACGGACACGATCACCGATTTCGAACCGGGCCGCGACCGGCTCGACCTGTCCGACTGGCCGTTTCTCTATGATCCGGCGCGGCTGACGGTCACGCCCACCGCCACCGGAGCCATCGTGACCTGGCGCGACGAGACACTGGTGATCCACACGATGAACGGCACCAGCCTGTCGGCGGCCGCCGTCATCGCCGCGCTCATCAATTCGCCGAACCGGACACCGACGGTGTTCGAAGGTCCGCCAAACCCCGACGATCATCTGTCGGGCAGCGCCGGGCACGACAGGATCGACGGCGGCGCAGGTCATGACACGATCGAAGGCCTGACCGGCAACGACACCCTGATCGGCGGCACCGGGAACGACCGGCTCGACGGCGGCGCGGGGTTCGACCTGCTGTATGGCGGGCCTGGCAACGACCACCTCGACGGCGGCGCGCAGGCCGACAACCTCTACGGCGAGGCGGGAAACGACACCTTGCTCGGCGGCGACGGCAATGACCGGCTGTTCGGCGGTGGCGGAAATGACAGCCTTTCGGGCGGTGACGGCAGCGATGCCCTGTTCGCCCAGGAGGGGCACGACACGCTGCAGGGCGACACTGGCGACGACAGGCTCTTCGGCGGCAGCGGCGAAGACCTTCTGCTCGGAGGCGCCGGCAACGATACCCTGTGGGGCGACGCCGGCTTCGACACGCTCCATGGCGGGGCCGGCAACGATCTCCTCTACGGCGGTGCGCAGTCCGACTTCCTGCTCGGCGACGAGGGCAACGATACGCTCCACGGCGGTGACGGAATGGACAATGTCGACGGCGGCGCGGGCAACGATATTCTGTACGGCGATGCCAGCAACGATCGGCTTTACGGCGGGGCAGGCCATGACATCTTGTACGGCGGCACGCAGGAGGATCGCCTGTTCGGTGAAGACGGCAACGACACGCTCTACGGAGGGGCGGGATTCGACCTCCTGGTGGGCGGCGACGGCAACGATTACCTCGATGCCGGCGCGCAGGCCGACAATCTCTACGGCGATGCCGGCAACGACAGGCTGATCGGTGGCGGCGGGTTCGACCGGTTGTTCGGTGGCAGCGGCGAAGACCTCCTGTTCGGCGGCGAGGGCGACGATGCGCTGTTCGGCGATGCCGGCAACGACACGCTGCACGGCGACGCGGGAAAGGACCGCATGTTCGGCGGCACGGGAAACGACCTCCTGTTCGGCGGTGACGGAGACGACCGGATCAACGGCAGCGCCGGGTTCGACACGATTGTCGGCGGCGCCGGAAACGATGCGCTCTGGGGCGGGTTCAATGCCGATATCTTCGTCTTCACCGACGGGCACGGCATCGACACGATCCACGATTTCGATGCCCGCAACAGTCACGAGAGGATCGACCTGACGGGCCTGTCGTCGATCGGGTCGATCCACGACATCCTCGGCCCGGGGGGCGCGGCGGTGCAGATCGGGGGCCATGTGCGCATCGACACCGGCGGCGGCAACCTCATCTGGCTGATGAACGTCGCGTTGGCCGATCTGGATGCGTCAGATTTCCTGTTCTGAGCCAGCGGCCGCGCCCAGGATACGCTGGTAAACCGCGTGCAGGTCCCGCGCCTGCGCCTCGGCCGGGCGCAGGTCGGTCGCACGTTCCGGCGGCGCGCCGAAGCGGTCGGGCTCGGCGTCGATGGCGGCAAGGCAGGCGACCAGCGCACGATGATCGCTTACATCCACCACAAATCCGTTCTCGCCCTCGACCACATCCTGCCCGATCGCGCCGCGGTCGGAGGCGACCACCCACAGGCCCAAAGCCAGCGCCTCGCGGGTGACGAGGCCGTAGCTTTCGGGCCAGATCGACGGCGCCAGCAACACGTCGATCTGCCCGTAAAGCTCGCCCACCTTGTCGGCGGCGAGGCGGGGCAGCAGGGTCACCGGCGTTCCGTTCCAGGTCTCGAGCCGGATCTGGCCGCGCGGCAGGGCATGATCCACCACGACAAGGTCGATGTTCTCGAACTGGTGCGCATGGATCGCGGCGCGCAGCAGGGCAAAGCCCTTGTGGCGCGACGCCCCGCCGATCAGGCCCAACCGCACGCGGCCCGCTGGCCCCGGAACCGGGCGCGCCTCGGGCAGGGATGACACCCCGTTTTCCACCGTCTCGACGCGGGCGATGCCTGCCGCGCGATGAACCTCCGCAAAGCTGTCGGAAACGGCCAGCAGCGCGGCCGCATCCTCCAGCGCGCGCTGGGTGATCCGCGCCCGGTCCGGCAGGGGCGCCGCAGCGCCGGGCCGGAAATCATAGGTCTCGGGCACACCGTCGGGCGACACCACGAACTGGTGCGGCGAGATCCACCAGCCGTCGTGCAGCGTGACGACATAGGGCACACCGCGATGCCGCAGCTTGTCGACGATCGACGCGGTCAGGCGCTGGATGCAGTGCAGATGCACCAGATCGGGGCGGATGCGGTCGACCAGCCGGTCGAAGATGTCGCCCATGCGGTGATCCTGCACATCCATGTTCCTGATCCCGTCGCGGGCCGTGATCGTCCAGATCCGGGCGCCGTCGCGGGCATAGCATTTCACCTGATGCGCGGTTTCCCCGCCTTCCAGCGTCGCGATCACGTCGATTTCGTAGCGATCCCCGTAAAGCCGGAGCAGGTCGGTCACGTTGTCCTGCACGACACGGGTGGCCCCGCCGATATCCTGCGGCGGATAGAAGACGTTGACGATCAGCAACCGCTGCTTGCGCCCGGGCAGGGGCGGGCGCACCGCGTCGAACATCGCGACGAACCGCGCGCCCATCGGCTCCAGCGCATAGTCACGCAGCACCGCCTCGCGGGCGGCGGCCCCGATCCTTGCACGCAACCCTGCATCGTCCACCAGCCGCAGGATCGCCTTGGCGAACCCGGCCTTGTCGCTTGCCAAGATCCCGGTCACCCCATCCTCGATCACCTCGCGGTGCGTCGCGGTCGGGCTGACGACGGAGGGGACGCCGAACAGCGCCGCCTCCATCCACTTGATCTCGCTCTTCGCGTCGGTGATGACCGAGGGGAACAGGACCGACAGGTTGATGTCGGCCTCGGCCACCTCGGCGCAGAACGCCTCGAAATCCCAGATCGGCGGCACCAGCCGCACGTCCGGGTGATCGGGGTCGAGGTGCCTGAACCCGGGAAACTCGCCGATGATGCGGATCTCGACCTTGCCGGGGCGCTTGGCAAGAACCTCGGCCAGGGCCGGTTCCAGCACCTCGGCGAATTCGGCCTTGTGCGCCTTGGTGCCCGATCCGTAGTAGATCACCAGCTTGCCGCCCGTCTTCGACGCCGCCTTCTCCACCCGGTCGCGCACGCGCAGATGCGGCAGGCCCAGCGCGTTGCGGTGCACGAACACCTCGCCGCTGCGCACCACGCCCGCCATCGCGTCGCGGATCGTGGGGGTGGAGGCGATGCCGAAGTCGCACAGGCTCATCGCTTGGCGGAACAGCGGCACGCCGCAGGCGATGGCGGCGTGATCCTGCGCGGTGATCTGGCCGGCATAGGTCGACAGCGGCGGCGGAAACAGCGCGGTGTCGAAGATCAGGTCGTCGCAATCGTAGAAGGTCGCCAGCCCCAGCTGCGCCGCCTCGCAGATCAGGTCGATGATCGGGAGAAAGGCGGGCACGCGCATGAAGATCACGGCATCGTAGAAGTCCAGCCGGTCGCGCAATCGCTGCTGATCGAGGCTCTGCAGATAGAGATCCGCCTCGAAACCGGCACAGCGCAACTGCTCGATCTTCTGGTCGGCGCGGTAGAGCTTGCACTGGTAGAGATCGTCATTGGCAAGGATCGCGACCCGCCGGATCGGCGCACTGCGCCGCGGCGTCTCGAACGGCGGGGTGTAGAGGGCGAGGGCGCGGGCCAGCTGGGTTTGCAGGTCGGGCACCAACATCGTCGCTATGCGTTTGCCCAGATCGCCCCAGAGCGACTGAAAGATCGTGGCCCCGAGGTTGCGCCGTCGACGCTGCAAGGTCACGTCACCGAAGGCAGAGGTCGGCAAATCATCGCAGATATCCAACGCTTCGATGAGGCGATCTTGTGCCACCAGTCGTTCAGCCAGCGTGATCGCATTTGCCCCGATGTCGAAATCGGCAGGCACGGCGCGGCGCAACTGGATCTCGGTGCCGATACGGTTCTGCGAATAGATGAGATCCGCAAGGTCGAGGCTGGCACGCGGATGGCGGGGTGCGTGAGCCAGGACACGCATCAACAGCCATTCCGCCGCCCCGACGTCGCCCGCGGAACGCTTGCGGCGGGCCATGTCGAGCAAGAAGGCCTCCATCGCCGGCGCAGCCGGATCGAATACGGCAATTCCCGGAACAGGGACGGCATCGAGATGCGCGAGCGTTTCCGGCAGGGTCGCATCATCCGTCAGGTCAGCCGAGGCAGAACCAAAATCTTCGAGCCGGTTCAGAACTGCGACCGGCAGGGGAACACCCGTGCGCATTCGGAACCATGCGCGGGCGTTGGCATGCGCGCCCGCGCGAACACCGACCCGGCACCAGTGCGCAAGCAGTGTCGGACGGTCCGCGCCCTCGGGAAGGTCGATGTCGGCAAAGGCGCATGCCGCCCTGTAGAACGTCGCGTCGAAGCCGTGGTCGGGGTGCGGGGGGATGCCCGCCTGCAGGCCGGTGTCGCAGAAATGCGCGATGGCGCCGAAGCGGTCGCCGCGGGGCAGGGTCTGGCCTGCGGCCTCGGCGGCAACCGCGTAGAACTCGTGTTCGAAGATCTGCGCCAGGACCGGCCCGTGCAGACCGTGCGACAACCACAGGTGCGGCTCGTGCAGCCAGGCGCGCGTCAGCGGCACGCCGGCCCTGGCCAGCTTTTCCACGACGTCGACGGCCTTCAGCCCCTCGGGCAGGTCGAGACCGTGATAGCGACGCACGAAATCCGCATCCCAACGCTCGGGGCGTCCGTCGCGCCCCTCGGCATGTCCGAACTCGAGGAAATGATACGCGGCCTCGCCGGGCGAGGAGACCACATCGGCCACATCGGCGTTCTTTTCCAGATAGGCGCCCAGGCTGAACCCACGCGCCAGCAGCTTGGCCTTCGGATGCCGCGACAGGACCGAATCGGCATCGCGGCGGCTGACCGCCTGGCGGTAAACGGTCTGCCAGTCGACCGAGGGTTCATGACCCGCAAGCCTTGCCACCCGGCCGCCCAACCTGCGCCAGGTTCTCGATACGCTGTGCTCGATCATGATGCCCGACCGCCGTGCCCTGCTGTGTCCCAAGGTCAGCTTATCCCTGGCCCGCCGCCCTGTCATCCGGCTTGCGCCGCGGCTTTGCCGCCTTGCATGCCGCAAGGCCCCTGCCTAGAACCGGGTCTGGGAGGCCATGAGACACCCATGGATCATACGCCAAAACCAGTCGTCCTGTGCATCCTCGACGGATGGGGCATCGGCCCGACAAAGGCCGACAACGCGCCGCATCTGGCCCGGACACCCAATTTCGACAGGCTGATGGCGACTTGCCCGAATGCCACGCTGATCACCCATGGCCGTGACGCCGGGTTGCCGAACGGGCAGATGGGCAATTCCGAGGTCGGGCATACCAACATCGGCGCGGGCCGTGTCGTGGCGATGGATCTGGGCATGATCGACCTTGCCATCGAGGATGGATCGTTCTTCCGCAACCCGGCGCTGGCCGATTTCATCACCACGCTGAAGGCCTCGGGCGGGCGGGCGCATCTTGCCGGTCTTGCCTCGCCCGGCGGCGTGCATGCGCATCAATCCCATATCGTGGCGGCTGCAACGGCGCTGACCGACGCGGGGCTGGAGGTTCTGATCCACGCGTTCACCGATGGCCGCGACGTGGCGCCCAGATCGGCGGGCGCGCAGATCGAAGCGCTCGAGGCGGCGCTGCCGCCGGGCGCGCGCATCGCCACCCTCTGCGGGCGCTACTTCGCCATGGACCGCGACAACCGCTGGGACCGGGTAGAACGGGCCTATCGCGTGATCGTCGAGGGCGTCGGCACCCCGCAGCCAGACGCGCGGACGGCGATCGAGGCCGCCCATGCCGCCGACACCACCGACGAATTCATCGAACCCGCCGCCATCGGCGGCTATGCCGGGATGCGCGACGGCGACGGGCTGGTCTTCGTCAATTTCCGCGCCGACCGTGCGCGCGAGATCCTGGCAGCCATCGGCGACCCCGATTTCACCGCCTTCGACCGCGGCGCGCGGCCCGCTCTTTCCGCGATGCTGGGCATGGTGGATTATTCCAGGACGCATGACCGCTACATGACCACGATGTTTCCCAAGCATGAAATCGTCAACACGCTCGCCGAATGGGTGGCCGGCCACGGCTTGCGGCAGTTCCACATCGCCGAGACCGAGAAATACCCCCACGTCACCTTCTTCCTCAACGGCGGCAAGGAAGCGCCGGTGCCGGGCGAGGATCGCTACATGGCGCAATCGCCCAGGGTGGCGACCTACGATCTGCAGCCCGAGATGTCGGCGGGCGAGGTGACCGATCACCTGGTCGACGCCATCGGGGCCGGCTACGACCTGATCGTGGTGAACTACGCCAACCCCGACATGGTCGGCCACACCGGCGATCTGGCCGCCGCCATCCGTGCCTGCGAGGCGGTGGATGCCGGGCTGGGCCGGGTTCTCGCGGCGCTGGAACGGGCCGGCGGCGCGATGATCGTCACCGCCGACCACGGCAATTGCGAGACCATGCGCGACCCGGTGACCGGCGGGCCGCACACGGCGCATACCACCAACCCGGTGCCGGTGATCCTTGTCGGCGGGCCGAGCGGCGCGCGGCTCCGCGACGGCATCCTGGCCGATCTGGCGCCCAGCCTGCTGCACCTGATGGGTGTGGCGCCGCCACCCGAGATGACCGGGCGGTCCCTCATCGCATGATCCTGCGCGCAGCCCTTGTTGCCGCCCTGTGCCTCGCCTCGCCCGTGCGGGCCGAGCTTGACGTGGCCGACAGGGCGGCGGAGGCGGCCGAGATGCTGGAACAGGCCGGCTTCGCGCTGCTCGAGGCCGAGGGCGCGCGCGACCGGGTCGAGGCGCTGACCCAGACCGTGCGCGCCTACGAGGAGGGGCTGCTGGCGCTCCGCGAAGGCATCCGGCAGGCCGCCCTGCGCGAACAGTCGATCCTCGCCGTGTTCGAGGCCGAGCGTGACCGCCTCGCCCGGCTTCTGGGGGTGCTGCAAAGCATCGAGGGCGCGCCCGCCCCGCTGCTCCTGATGCATCCCGAAGGCCCGCTTGGCACCGCCCGGTCGGGCATGATCGTGTCCGAGGTCACGCCCGCCGTGGCGCAGGAGGCGCGCGCCCTGCGCGAACAGCTGCAGGATCTGGCGACGCTGCGCGCCTTGCAGGATACGGCGCTCGATCAACTGTCGCGCGCGCTCGACCGGGCGCAGGCCGCCCGGACACAGCTGAGCCAGGCCATCGCGGATCGCCGGATGCTGCCCGACAACTTCATCCGCGACGAAGCGGCGATGACCGAGCTTCTGGACAGCGTCGATTCACTGGACGGGCTGACCGGAGCCCTCGCCGCCGATCCGGTCGAGGTCGCCGACCTGCCCGATTTCGCCGACGCGCGCGGCGGCCTGCCGCTGCCGGTGCTGGGCACCCGCCTGCGCAGTTTCGGGGAGGCCGACGCCGCCGGCGTCTCGCGCCCCGGGCTTGTCTACGCCACCACGCCGCGTGCGCTGGTCACCGCGCCCTGGCCCGCGTCCGTCCGCTATGCCGGCCCGCTCCTGGATTACGGAAATGTCATTATCCTCGAGCCCGAGGGCGGCTATCTCCTGGTCATGGCAGGGCTCGGTACCCTTTACGTCACCCCCGGTGCACTCGTACGGTCGGGGGAGGCGCTGGGGTTGATGCCGGGCGATCCGGGGCCGGACAGCGAAGAATTGATCGTCACCGCCGCGCAAGGTGGTGGCGCCGGGCTGACGGAAACGCTTTATATCGAACTGCGGGAGAGCGGCACGCCTGTCGATCCGACACCGTGGTTCCCTGAAACCGGGCGCGACTGAGACGAAGGACAAAGCACAATGAACAAGCTGATCATCGCCGCCATCGGGGGCATCGCGGGTGGGGTCCTGCTCAGCACGCAGGTGGCCGGACCGCTGATCGCGCAGGAAAACCGCGCGAACACCTCGGTCTACGCCCAACTTGACCTGTTTGGCGACATCTTCGAACGCATCCGCGCCAACTATGTCGAGGAGGTGGACGAGGTCGCCCTGATCGAAGCTGCGATCAACGGCATGCTCACCTCGCTCGACCCGCATTCCAGCTACCTGCCGCCAAATGATTTCGACGACATGCAGGTGCAGACCCGCGGCGAGTTCGGCGGGCTCGGCATCGAGGTCACGCAAGAGGACGGGTTCGTGCGCGTCATCGCGCCGATGGACGACACGCCCGCCATGGAAGCCGGCGTCGAGGCCGGCGATTTCATCACCCATGTGGATGGCGAGGCGCTGCTGGGCCTGACGCTTGAACAGGCGGTGGACATGATGCGCGGCCCGATCGGGTCCGAGATCGTGATCACCGTGGTCCGCGACGGCCAGGACCAGCCCTTCGACATCACCATCGTGCGCGACCGCATCCGCCTGACCGCCGTGCGCCACCGGCTGGAAGGCAATACCGCGATCCTGCGCATCTCCACCTTCAACGATCAGACCTTCCCCAACCTGCGCGACGGACTGCTGGAGCTGATCGAGGAGGTCGGCGGCCTCGAGAACCTCAACGGCGTCGTCATCGACATGCGCAACAACCCCGGCGGACTGCTGAGCCAGGCGATCCGGGTGTCGGATGCCTTCCTCGACCAGGGCGAGATCGTCTCGACCCGTGGCCGCGACCCCGAGGACGGGGAACGCTACAACGCGACCCCCGGCGACCTGATCGAGGGGCTGCCGATGGTGGTGTTGATCAACGGCGGCTCCGCCTCCGCCTCCGAGATCGTGGCGGGTGCGTTGCAGGACCACCGCCGCGCCGTGGTCGTGGGCACCAACAGCTTCGGCAAGGGCTCCGTCCAGTCGATCATGCCGATGGCGGGCGATGGGGCGATCCGGTTGACCACGTCGCTCTACTACACACCCGCAGGCCGGTCGATCCAGGCACTGGGCATCGCGCCCGACATCCTGGTGGAGCAGCGCCCCCCGGCCGAGGTCGACGAAGAGGAAGACACCCCGCTTCCCAGCCGCAACGAGGCGTCGCTGCGCGGATCGCTGCAGAACTCGACCCTGAGCGAGGATCAACTGCGCCAACTCGAAGAGGAGCAGGAGGAGGCCGAGGCCACCGCGCGCCTGCGCAACGAGGATTATCAGCTGGCCTATGCCATCGACATCCTCACCGGCCTGAACGCGCTTGGCCCGCGCCTCGATTGAACGGGTGGGGCAATGACCCCCGAGGAGATCGCGCGCCTGCCCTACCGCCCCTGCGTCGGCGTCGTGCTGACACATCCGGACGGGCGCGTGTTCGCGGGCCAGCGGGCCGACATGGCAACCCCGGCCTGGCAAATGCCGCAGGGCGGGATCGACGCGGGCGAAAGCCCGCTCGACGCTGCCTATCGCGAGCTGGAGGAGGAAACCGGCGTCCGCCGCGCACATGTGCGGCTGGTTGCGGAAACCGCCGACTGGCTTCGCTATGATCTGCCGCATGACGTGGTGCCGACGCGCTGGAAGGGCAGGTTCCGGGGCCAGGCGCAGAAATGGGTGCGCTTCGAACTGACCGCGGCGGACGCTGTTATTGATTTACAATGGAAGGATGTGGAGTTTTCGGCGTGGCGCTGGATGGCGGCGACAGAGCTTCTGGATCTGATCGTGCCGTTCAAGCGTTCGATCTACGAGGCTGTCCTGAAGGAGTTCGGACTATGCTGAAACACGCCGCCTTTGCCGTCGCCATTCTCGCCGCCGGTCCCGCCAGCGCCCTGAGCTGCCTCCGGCCCGAAGTCTCCTCCAGCTACGATCGCGCCCATGAGCGGCCCGAGATCTTCGTGGTTGCGGTCGGCCGTCTGGAGCAGAACGGCGCGATCAACCGGGAGCGTCCGGCACCCGCGGAAGGTCAGCCGCTGGAATTGCCCCCCTATCAGTTTCCCGCCCGGTTCGAGGGGCAACTGGCCTCATCCGCCGGGTTCGTCACCGACCGCAGCTTCGACGTGACGGTGGAGGTCGATTGCATCTCCGTCTGGTGCGGCGGCGAAAGCCTGAGCGAGCGTGGCCTCTATTTCTTCCGCAGCAACGAGGACGGCACCTATGCGCTGGAATCCGATCCCTGCGGCGGGTTCTTCTTCGACAACCCCGACGACGGCCAGTTGCGTGAGGTCATCCGCCGGATGCGGTGACCGGGCAGAACGACGGAGTGCAGCGGCGGATACGCCGCCCAAGTCTTGACGCTTGGTAAATTCGCCTCTGCAAGCCATTGATTTTCCATGCCTCCGGCACTGTCCCACGCGTGGGACATCGTGGCCGTCCAGATCCGGGCGGGCAGGGACTCCCCGCAAGAACAAAACATGAATATACTCCCTCCCATGGGATTCGCGGAGCTTTCCATCACCTCCAACTTCACCTTCCTCACCGGCGGCTCGCACCCCGAGGAGTATGCGCGGCGTGCCGCCCTGCTGGGCCTGCCCGCGCTGGCCATCGCCGATGTGAACTCGGTCTCGGGCGTGGTGCGGGCCTGGTCCGAGCTGAAGAAGATCGCCGCCGACATCGCCGATGCGCAGGCCGCGCGCGCCGATCCGGTCGGCCCGCCCAAGCCCGCGCACCTGCCCGATCCGCCCCGCGCGCCCATCGACCACCTGCCGCGCCTCCTGCCCGCCGCCTGCCTCGTGCTGACCGACGGCATGACGCTCACCGCCCTGCCGCGCGACCGGACCGGCTGGGGCAACCTGTGCCGCATCCTGTCGGCCGGGCGGCTGCGCGCGGTCAAGGGCGACTGCCAGCTGACCCTCGACGACATCCTCGGTTTCCCCGACGGGCTGGACCTGCTGCTGCACGCTCCCGACCGCCCCTCCGACACGTGGCGCCGCAGCGCTGACCTGCTGATCCACCACCTCAAGCCGCAGCTGCACCTGCTGATCGCGCCCGCCTATGACGGGCAGGATGCCGCCCGCATCGCCCGCGCCGCGCGGCTGGCCCGCGGTCTTGGCCTGCGGCCCGTCGCCTCGGCCCGGCCGATCATGCACCACGGCGCGCGCCGGCGGCTGACCGACATCCTGACCTGCGTCCGCGAGGGCATCCGCATCGAGGATCTCGGCACCGCCGCGCAGGCCAATGCCGAGCAGCGGCTGCGCAGCGAGGCCGAGATGCGGCGGATCTTCCGCGGCCACGAAGACGCGGTGGACCGCGCGGGCGAGATCGCGGCGCGGCTGAGCTTCGACATCCGCAGCCTGCGCTACGAATACCCCTCGGAAATCGCGGCGGGCGAAACCGCCGCCGACCGGCTGAAGCGGCTGGCGCAGGCGGGGCTGGCGTGGCGCTACCCGCAGGGCATCCCCGACAAGGCACAGGCGCAGATGGCCCACGAGCTGCGCCTGATCGCCAAGCTGGGCTACGAGCCCTATTTCCTGACCGTGCACGACATCGTCGCCTTCGCCCGATCCCGCGGCATCCTGTGTCAGGGGCGCGGGTCGGCGGCCAATTCGATCACCTGCTACGCGCTGGGCGTGACCAGCGTTTCCCCCGAGATCGGGACCATGGTGTTCGAACGCTTCGTCTCCGAGGCGCGGGGCGAGCCGCCCGACATCGACGTGGATTTCGAACACGAACGCCGCGAGGAGGTGATCCAGCACATCTACGAGCGCTACGGCCGCCACCGCGCGGGCCTGTGCGCCACCGTCATCCACTACCGCGGCAAGCGCGCCGTGCGCGAGGTGGGCCGCGCCATGGGCCTGTCCGAGGACGTGCTGTCGGCGCTCTCCTCGCAGATCTGGGGATCGTGGTCGAAGACAGGGCCCGAGGTGGCCCGCCTGCGCGAGATCGGCCTCGACCCCGACAGCCCGCGCCTGAAACAGACGATGCAGCTGATCGACGAGATCATCGGCTTTCCCCGCCACCTCAGCCAGCATGTCGGCGGCTTCGTCATCACCGAGGGGCGGCTGGATGAGCTGGTGCCGATCGAGAATGCCACGATGGAGGATCGCACCGTCATCTGCTGGGACAAGGATGACATCGACGCGCTCGGCATCCTCAAGGTCGACGTGCTGGCGCTGGGGATGCTGTCGTGTATCCGCAAGGCGTTCACCTTGCTCAAGCAGCACAACCAGGCCGATTACACGCTGGCCACGCTGCCGCCCGAAGACCCCGCCGTCTACGACATGCTGTGCAAGTCCGACAGCTTGGGCGTGTTCCAGGTCGAAAGCCGCGCGCAGATGAATTTCCTGCCGCGGATGCGCCCGCGCTGTTTCTACGACCTGGTGATCCAGGTCGCGATCATCCGCCCCGGCCCGATCCAGGGCGACATGGTGCACCCGTTCATCCGCCGCCGGAACGGCGAGGAGAAGGTGAGCTTTCCCTCCGACGATCTGGGCCGGGTGCTGGGCAAGACGCTGGGCGTGCCGCTGTTCCAGGAACAGGCGATGCAGATCGCCATCACCGGCGCGGGCTTCACGCCCGAGGAGGCGGACGGGCTGCGCCGCGCGCTCGCCACCTTCAAGAAGCACGGCAACGTGTCGGAATTCCGCACCCGCTTTCTGCGCGGCATGCGCGCCAACGGCTACGATGACGCCTTTGCCGAGCGGTGCTTTTCGCAGATCGAGGGCTTCGGCAGCTACGGCTTTCCCGAAAGCCACGCCGCCAGTTTCGCGCTGCTGGTCTATGCCTCGAGCTGGCTGAAATGCCACCATCCCGGCATCTTCGCCTGCGCGCTGCTCAACTCGCAGCCGATGGGCTTCTACGCCCCCGCCCAGATCGTGCGCGACGCCCGCGAGCACGGGGTTGAGGTACGGCCCGTCTGCATCAACCGCTCCCGCTGGGACAACGTGATGGAACGCACCGAACGGGGCGCGCTGGCCCTGCGTCTGGGGTTTCGCCAGATCAAGGCGATGCGCGAGGAGGAGGCCGATTGGCTCACCGCCGCGCGCGGCAATGGCTACACCGCCGTCGCCGATGTCTGGCGCCGGGCGGGGCTGGAGGCGAAGACGCTGACCATCCTGGCCGAGGCCGATGCCTTCGCCGCCCTCGGCATCCCCCGCCGCGACGCCCTGTGGGAAGCCCGCGCGCTGGTGCCGAAGACCGAACTGCCGCTGTTTTCCGGCGACCTGGATGGCGAAGGGATCGTGGAACCGGCGGTGCACCTGCCGCAGATGACCGAGGGCGAGGCGGTGGTGGAGGATTACGTCGCGATGCGCCTGACGCTCAGGTCACACCCGGTGGCCCTGATCCGCGACCGGCTAAGCCCGGGGATCGACGCAAGGTTGCTGGCCGGCGCGGTCACAACCCGTATTTCGCCCGCTTCTCGCCGACCTGCTTCATCACCCTGACCAGTTCCTGGCTGATGCCGGGTTCCGATAGGGCGTGGCCGGCCGCCTTGATCATGTGCAGCCGCCCGGCAGGCCAGCCGGCCACCAATGTGTGGGCCGACAGCGGCGGGCAGATCATGTCGTAGCGCCCCTGCACGATGGTGCCGGGAACCTGGGCGATGCGGTAGAGGTCGCGCAGGATCTGGCCGTCTTCCTCGAGAAAGCCCTTGTTGGCGAAATAGTGGTTTTCCAGCCGGGCGAAGGCGCGGGCGTATTCCGCCGGGCTTTCGCCGCCGCCGCCGTCGCTTTCCATCGAGGCGAGCGCGTTTTCCCACGCCGCCCAGGCCCGCGCGTGGCGCGTTTCCACCATCAGGTCGCCCGAGAACAGGCGCCGGTTGTAGGCGGCGATCAGGTCGCCGCGCTCCTCCTCGGGGATCAGCGCGCAGAACCGCGCCCACTGGTCGGGCCAGAACTGCCCGGCGCCGCCGCCATAGAACCAGTCAAGCTCCCGCTGCATCGACAGGAACACGCCGCGCAGCGCGAGGTAGGCCACGCGGTCGGGATGCGATTGCGCGTAGATCAGGCCGAGCGTCGCGCCCCAGCTGCCACCGAAGACCGCCCAGCGATCCACCCCCAGTGCTTGCCGGATGCGCTCGATATCGGCGACGAGGTGCCAGGTGGTGTTGGAATGGACGCTTGCATGCGGCCGCGACCGGCCGCACCCGCGCTGGTCGAACAGGATGATGCGCCATTCGGCCGGATCGAAGTAGCGCCGCATCGCCGGGCTGCAGCCGCCGCCCGGCCCGCCATGCAGCACCACGACCGGCGCACCGGCGGGGTTGCCGCATTGCTCGACATAGATGTGATGACCGTCGCCCACATCCAGCATCCGCTGATCGAACGGGTCGATCGGCGGAAACAGATGCGCCACTGCGCGCTTTTGGCCGGAGAACTTATCCATGCCGATCCTATATAGACGACGAGACGCGGTCCGCATCCGTGAAACTGACAGACTCCGGGGGAATATTCCATGGGACAGGTCAACCAAACCGTAGACGCCGGCGAGATCGCCAAGTTCGAGGCGATGGCCGCCGAGTGGTGGGACCCCAACGGCAAGTTCAAGCCCTTGCACATGCTGAACCCCACCCGGCTCGACTACATCACCCGCCAGATCGCGGCGGAGTTCGGGCGCGACCTGAAATCTTCACGGCCGCTCAACGGGCTGCGCATCCTCGACATCGGCTGCGGCGGCGGCTTGCTGAGCGAGCCGATGGCGCGGCTGGGTGCCGATGTGGTGGGCGCCGATGCCGCGCCGCGCAACATTCCCGTCGCGCAGGTCCATGCCGAGAAATCGGGCCTCGCCATCGACTACCGCCACACCACGGCCGAGGCGCTGGCCGAGGCGGGCGAACAGTTCGACGTGGTGCTGAACATGGAGGTGGTCGAACATGTCTCGGACCCGCTGGCCTACCTGACGGCCTGCCAGCAGCTGCTGAAACCCGGCGGGCTGATGATCTGCTCGACCATCAACCGCAATCCGAAAAGCTTTGCCATGGCCATCGTCGGCGCGGAATACATCATGCGCTGGCTGCCCAAGGGCACGCACGAATGGTCGAAGTTCATCACCCCCGACGAATTGTACGACCTGATCCGCACCGCCGGCCTCGACCCGGTGGACCGCAAGGGATTTTCCTTCAACAAGCTGACCTGGACCTGGTCGATCTCGGATCGCGACCTGAGCGTGAACTACGTCACCGCCTCGGTGAAGCGCGGCTAGTCGTTTTCCAGCCGCACCCGCAACTCGCGGATCACCGGGATCGCCTGCCGCACGCGGTCGGCGCCGATCTCGCGCACGGTTTCCGCCAGGATCGGCGCGATGGCCGACAGCGCGGCCTCGCGCGCGGTGCGCCCGGCCGGGCTGATCGACACCATCTTGCGGCGCGCATCATCCCAATCGGGACGGATATGGATGTAGCCCGCCCATTGCAGACGGTTCAGCGTGTTGGTCATCGCGCCGCGCGTGACGTGGAACACCCGCGCCAGTTGCGCGGGCGATTTCTCGTCGGTGGAGGCCACGAGGTGGTTCAACACCGAGAAATGGCTCAACTCCATCCCCTTGGGCAGGGCACGGCTCAACCGGTTCCGGGCCAGCTGATCGGCCATGAACATTTCGCTGAACAGCGCGATCGACAGGGGGTCATCGGGCGGCGTCATGCCCCGATTAGGCCACCGCCTTCGGCCGTCTGGCAAGGGACGAACGGTCGCAAGCTGTTCAACTGGCGACCAAAAGCGGGTCCAGCTTGCCGGTGCGATCCAGCGCCGCCATGTCGTCGTAGCCGCCCACATGGGTCGTGCCGATGAAGATCTGCGGCACCGTGTGCCGACCGTTGGCGCGGCGCATCATTTCCTGGCGCTTCGACGGATCGCGCGCGACGTCATGTTCGACATAGGTCATGCCCTTGTCGGCCAGAAGCCGTTTGGCCGCATGGCAGTAGCCGCACAGCGGCGAGGTGTAGATTTCGATGGTCGGCATCGCGGCGCGTCCTCAATTGCTGGATCAATCGCAACGATCTAAGCGTCGCGGGCCACGCGCGCCAGTGCGATCACGAAAACCTGCACGGCGCCGGCTGCAAGGCAGGCCTGCGCCGCTGCGGAAAACGTGGCGCCCGAGGTCATCACGTCATCGACCAGCAGCACGGATCGGCCCGTGATCCGCACGGCGCGGCGCGGGGCGACGCGGATCGCGCCGTCGAGGTTGCGAAACCGCGCCTCGCGGTCGCGCCCTTCCTGGGTGCCGGTGCTGCGTGCGCGGATCAGCGCATCGGGCAGCCAGTCGCGCGCGCTGGCCTTTGCCACCGCCTGCGCCAGCAGCGCCGCCTGGTTGAACCGCCGTTCCGCCAACCGCCGCCAGTGCAGCGGGATCGGCACGATCAGCGGATCTTCGGCCAGAAGCTCCGCCCCGGCGCGCGCCAGCCAGGGGCCGGCGGCGCGCGCGATCTCGGCCCGGTCGCCGTGTTTCAGGCCCAGCACCAGCTTGCGCCCGTTGCCCGCGTAGTGGAGCACCGCCCGGCCCTTGGCCCAGGGCCGGGCGATGACATGACACTCCTCGCAGGTCAGCGGGCCGGCAGCCGCGCTTTGCCCCGGCAGGCCGACGCCGCACAGGTCGCAGGCCGCCCCGAGGACGAAGGGGGTATCGCCCCAGCAGGCGCTGCAGATGGCGAAATCCGTCTCGACCCGCGCGCCGCAGCACAGGCATTCGGGCGGAAACACCGCATGCAGCACCGTTTGCATTCTCATCGCATTCCCCTAAGTAGCCCAGGATCAGATCGCAGGATTGCAGCCCCCGTGCCCCAGATGCGCCCACAACCCCGACTTGTGGACCCGGCCCGCCTTGCCCGGGCGCGGGCGCGGGCGCGTCTGGACGCCGCCGGTTTCCTTCATGACGAGGCAAAGGCAGAGCTTCAGGAAAGACTGGTCGACGTTAACAGAAGGTTTACGGCACCGGCGCTGGTGACCCCGTTTCCCGACGTCTGGGCCGATCTCGTGCCCGGCGCCAAGCTCGTGGCGCCAGCGGAGGCGCTGGATCTTGCCGGTGGCGCGCATGATCTGGTGGTGCACGCCATGGCGCTGCACTGGGCCGACGACCCGGTGGGCCAGATCGCGCAATGCCGCCGCGCGCTGCGCCCCGACGGGTTGTTCCTCTCCGTCGCCTTCGGCGGTGAGACGCTGACCGAACTGCGCCATGCCCTCGCCCAGGCCGAGACCGAGATTCTGGGCGGGCTCAGCCCGCGGGTCGCGCCAATGGCCGAGATCCGCGACATGGGCGCGCTGTTGCAGCGCGCGGGCCTCGCCCTGCCGGTTGCCGACAGGCTGCAAAAGACCGTCACCTATTCCGATGCCTTCGCGCTGATGAGCGACCTGCGCGCCATGGGCGAAACCAACGCGCTCGAGGATCGTCACCGCGCGCCCGTGTCGCGGCGATTGTTCCTGCGCATGGCCGAGATCTATGCGATGCGGTTCCCTGCACCGGAGGACGCGACACGCATCCGTGCAAGTTTCGAGATGATCTTTCTGTCCGGCTGGGCGCCGCATGACAGCCAGCCCAAACCGCTCCGCCCCGGTGCTGCCAAGGCACGCCTCGCCGACGCTCTGGGCACTTCGGAGTTTGACGCGACCGCCCTGCCGGTCCTACACCCGTCCGACGATTGAGGCCGCAAAAGATGAACATGATGCGCGAGACGCCAGCCGACGTGCCAGCCACCGAGATGCCCCACGCGCCCGCCGATCACCCGCGGGTGAAGTTCGGCAAGGTCGGCGTGCTGCTGGCCAATCTCGGCACGCCCGACCATTACAGCTACTGGCCGATGCGCCGGTATCTGAACGA
>Ga0008835_100296_pt1 | contig 54819 bp, 55 predicted proteins | sample HotLakConsoUCCRE_FD_62215 | JGI IMG/M metagenome (GOLD analysis project Ga0008835, IMG submission 62215) | Hypersaline microbial mat communities from Hot Lake, Washington, USA - Hot Lake Consortium UCC-RE (Hybrid Assembly) ... | reverse complement strand
TCGGCGGGGCGAACCGCGTGCCCTCCTCGTTGGAGAAGTTGGTCACCACGATGGGGTGCTTCGTGCGGATGTTCAGGTCGTTCAGCGTCCGCACGATCTCCAGCCCGCCCAGCACGCCGAGAACGCCGTCGTATTTGCCGCCCGTGGGCTGTGTGTCGAGATGGGAGCCCACATAGACCGGCAGGGCGTCGGGGTCCGTGCCCTCGCGCCGGGCGAACATGGTGCCCATCTGGTCGAGGCCCATGGTGCAGCCCGCGGCCTCGCACCAGCGCCGGAACAGGGCGCGGCCCTCGCCATCGGCATCGGTGACGGTCTGGCGGTTGTTGCCACCGGCAATGCCCGGCCCGATCTTTGCCATCTCCATGATGCTGTCCCAGAGCCGCGCACCGTTGATCGTAAGGTTGGCGGCGGGAGAGGTCATGGGCAGGCTCCGGAGGAAAGGGGTCGGGATCGGTTTGACCATATGGTAAAACGAACGCTACCACCCCGTTGGGGTCAGTCAAGCGGCCTGCCCGCAGAGGCGGCATCTGCCGAAAGGACAGGCATGAACGGTCAGACACTCGGCAGTCGGAAAACGCGCCGGTCGGTGTCGTCCAGTCGGATCCAGAAAAGGAACCGCGAGGCGATCCTCGCCGCGGCCCTCGGTGTCTTTGCAGAGGCCGGCTATAGCGGCGCCACGCTGGACCGTATCGCGCGGGCCGCGGGTCTGTCGAAACCGAACCTGCTCTACTACTTCCGCTCGAAGGACGCGATCTACACCGCGTTGCTTCAGGGCCTGCTCGACACCTGGCTCGACCCGCTCCGGATGCTCGACCCCGAGGGCGACCCGGTGGAGGAGATCCTCGGCTATGTGGGGCGCAAGCTGGACCTCGCGCGGGACTATCCGCTGGAAAGCCGGCTTTTCGCCTACGAGATCCTGCAGGGCGCGCCGCGCATCCGGGCGGTTCTGGAACAGGATCTGCGCTGCCTCGTGGAAGAGCGCGCGGGGGTCATCCGCGGCTGGGTGGACAGGGGCCGCATCGCGCCCGTCGATCCCGTGCACCTCATCTTCTCGGTCTGGGCGCTGACGCAGCATTACGCGGATTTCGACGTTCAGGTCCGTGCGGTGCTCGGCGAGACAGATCCCTTTCCGGGCGCCGAGGCACATCTCAGGATAGTGTTTGAGCGGATCCTCGCGACCTGACGTCGCCCTGCGGGGCGCAAGGTTGACTGCGGCGACTGACACCTGAATCTGTCCGGCATCATGAACATGACCTCCGCCACCTCCACGACCTCCGACATCGCCCGTCAGGCCGAACTCCGCGCCTACGGCATTCTCGACACCGCGCCGGAGAGGGATTTCGACGAGATCGCCGGACTTGTGGCGCAGCTTCTCGAGGCGCCGGTGGCCCTCGTCAGCTTCGTCGAGCCGGGCAGGCAGTGGTTCAAGGCCCGGGTGGGGGTGGAGGAACGGGAAACGCCGATCGAACTGTCGATCTGCGCCCAGACGATTCGCCAGGGTGACCTCTACGAGATCGAGGACCTTCACACCGATCCGCGGACCCGCGACCATGGCCTTGTGAACGCCCGGCCGGACCTCCGATTCTATGCCGGTGCGCCGCTGGTCAGCCCTGCAGGCGTCGCCATCGGCTCCCTCTGCGTGCTCGATATCCGGCCGCGCAGGCTGACGCCGACGCAACGTCAGACCCTTCTGGTGATGGCCCGGCAGGTGGTGCGGCAGCTCGATGCGCGCCGCGCCCAGAGGCTGGCGGAGACCCAGCGCAGCGAGGCGGATCACCGGGTCAAGAACTCGCTGCAGTCGGTCGCTTCCTATGCGCGGCTCCTGCGGCTCCGGTCGCGGTCGGACGAGACGAAACAGGCCCTGACCCGGGTCGAGGGCCGAATCCAGACCGTGGCCGCGCTCCATGCCGAGCTCTACCGGTCCGAGGCGGACGACAAGGTGGATATCGGTCGCTACCTGCTGAACGTGGGCGACCTCCTGCGCGCAGGCTGCCCGCCGAACATCCGGCTTGCCGTGACCGCCGAGTCCGCGACGGTGCCCACCGCCGTCGCCACCGGATGCGCCGGCATCCTCAACGAGGTCGTGGCCAACGCGATCAAGCACGCGTTTCCGGACGGACGGCAGGGCGTGATCCATGTGTCCGGGGTCGAGATCGACGGCAGCTACGTCCTCGACTGCGGCGACGATGGTGTGGGCATTCCGGGCGATGCTCCGGCGGGGCTGGGGCTCACGATCATCGACACCACGGCGCAGCAGATCGGCGGCACCTTGGAGACCCGGTCGACCGGCGGCGGCCATGCGCTCCGGGTCACCGTTCCGCTCTCGCCCGCCATTGTCGCCATTCCTGCGGCCTGACCGGACGTCTTTCAGTCTGGTCACGTTCACGACAGGCCGATGGACGGTCCCGAAAAGCTGGGTCATCTCTGGGCAAACCTGCCGCATGGGGACCCGATGCTGGACGCCGCCGCCCGCAAGCTGATCGACCCGCCGCTGAATGCACTGGGCCGCCGCATCGCCGGCTTCGGCGTCTCGGCGAATACGGTCACACTGGCAGGGCTGGCGCTGGGTCTCTGCGCCGCGGCGGCGATCTGGGCCGGGGCGTTCGGCGTCGCACTGGTTCTGTTGCTGGCCTCCCGGCTCGCGGACGGTCTCGACGGCGCGATCGCGCGCGCGACACGCAAGACGGACTTCGGCGGGTATCTCGACATCACCGCGGACTTCGCCTTCTACGGCGCGGTCCCTTTCGGCTTCGTCCTGCTGGACCCTGCCGCCAACGGGGTCGCGGGCGCGGTTCTGCTGGCCAGTTTCTACGTCAACGGCACAAGCTTTCTGGGATATGCGATCCTCGCCGAGAAGCGCGGCATGGAAACCACCGCCCAGGGGTCGAAGAGCCTCTATTTCTCGAACGGGTTGCTCGAAGGCACGGAGACGATCCTGTTCTTCGTCCTGATCTGCCTCCTGCCCGGCTATTTCGCGCCGCTCGCCTGGGTATTCGCGGTACTCTGTCTCGTCACTGCCGTCGCGCGGGTCTTCGCCGCGCGACAGGTGTTCTCCAACTGAAAGGACCGTCCATGCGTCTCGCCCTCATGGCCTCTCTTCTGCCCGTCGCGGCATTCGCCCAACCCGACCCGGCCGACTGGGACGCGGTTCTCGAAGCGGCGCGCGGACAGACCGTGTACTGGCATGCCTGGGGCGGTTCGACGACGACGAACGATTTCATCGCCTGGGCCGGTGAGCGTGTTCATGAGGACTACGGGGTGACGCTCGAGCACGTGAAGCTGACCGACACTGCCGACGCGGTGACCCGCGTCCTCACGGAGCGGCAGGCCGGCGAGGATGCGGACGGAGCGGTGGACCTCATCTGGATCAACGGCGCCAATTTCGCCTCGATGAAGCAGGAGGGCCTGCTCTTCGGCCCCTTCGCCTTCGATTTGCCGAACTGGCAATATGTCGACGTGGACGGCAAGACCGTGACCACCGACTTCACCGTCCCGACAGACGGTTTCGAGGCGCCCTGGGCCATGGCGCAGGTGGTGTTCATGCACGACACGACCGATCTGGCGGAGCCGCTGGGCTCGATGGAGGCCATCCTCGACTGGGCGAGGGCGAACCCGGGCCGCTTCACCTATCCGCAGCCGCCCGATTTCCTCGGGACCACCTTTCTGAAACAGGCGCTGATCGACCTTTCGGAGGAACCCTCCGTGCTGGCGGTCTCCGTAGAGGAGAGCGACTACGACGCCGTAACGGCGCCGCTCTGGGCCTTTCTCGACGACCTGACGCCCCATCTCTGGCGCGACGGCCGGGCCTATCCGCAGACCGGTCCGCGCCAGCTCCAGCTGATGAACGACGACGAGATCGACCTTGCGATCTCCTTCTCTCCCAACGAGGCCTCGACCGCCATCGCCAATTTCGAGCTGCCCGAGACCGTGCGCACTTTCGTCCTCGACAAGGGCACGATCGGCAACGCGAGTTTCGTGGCGATCCCCTACAACTCGGGCTCTGCTGCCGGTGCGATGGTTCTCGCCAACTTCCTGATGTCCCCCGAGGCGCAGCTTCGGGCGCAGGATCCCGAGATACTGGGCTACGGTACCGTGCTGGACATGGCGGCGCTCTCCGAGGAGGACCGCAGCGCCTTCGACAGCCTCGCTCTCGGCATCGCGACCCTGTCGCCCGCTGAACTTGGGCAGGTGCAGGACGAACCGCATCCGTCCTGGGCCAACGCTCTCGCCGACGACTGGCAGGAGCGTTACGGGACCCGCTGACGTGCAGAGTATCGTCCGGGGCGGGCGGAGCGTCTCGCCGGGCGCTCTGCCGCTCCTGACCCTGCTCGTGATGCTCGGCCCGGTTCTGCTGGGCCTCTGGTGGACACTGGCGCCCGCTCTGGGTCTCCTGTCCGAGGGCCCGTCCCTCGGACCCCTGAAGGCCGCATTGGCCTGGCCCGGACTGCGCGAGGCGAGCGTGCTCTCGGTCATCACTGGCATCGGCTCCACCGTCATCGCGCTGGGAATCACGGCGCTGATCCTCGCGGGATGGAGTGGGACTCGAGCCTTCGCCGCGCTCCAGCGGCTGCTGTCGCCGCTTCTGGCGCTGCCCCATGCGGCGGCGGCCTTCGGTCTCGCGTTCCTGATCGCGCCGTCGGGCTGGATCGCCCGCAGCCTCTCGCCGGGTGTCACGGGCTGGGACAGGCCGCCGGACCTGCTGATCCTGCAGGACCCCTGGGGCCTCTCTCTGATCGCCGGGCTGGTGACCAAGGAGGTCCCGTTCCTGCTGCTGATGGCCCTCGCCGCCCTGCCGCAGACCGCCCCGGGCCGCAGCCGCGGCGTGGCCACGGCGCTGGGCTACGGGCGGGTCACGGGGTTCCTCAAGACGGTGTTTCCGCCGCTTTACGTCCAGATCCGTCTGCCGGTCTACGTTACGCTGGCCTATGCCATGTCGACGGTGGATGTGGCGATCATCCTCGGGCCCAACACGCCGCCGACGCTGTCGGTGCAGATCGTGCGCTGGATGTCGGACCCCGACATCGCGACGAGGGACCTCGCGGCGGTGGCGGCGCTGCTGCAACTGGCGCTGGTGGTGGCCGCGATCCTCGCATGGCGGCTGGCGGAGCATGGCGTCGCCTGGCTTGGCCGGCGCTGGATCGAGAGCGGTCGGCGTGGTGCGGCGGACGGGGCGGGCCGGGTGGCGGGCTATGCGCTGGGCGCGGTCAGTGCGCTGGCGCTGGTGGCGGGGATAGCGGGGCTGGCCGTCTGGTCTGTCGCCGGTCTCTGGAGCTTTCCCCATGTCCTGCCCGACGCCCTCACCTTTCGAAGCTGGAAGCGCCACGGCCCGCCGGGTCTGGAGGCGCTGGGCACCACGCTGGCCATCGCCGCCATCGCCACCGCCGCCGCCATGGTTCTCGCCATCGGGTGCCTCGAGACCGAGGAGCGGCGCGGCGTCCGTCCCTCCCGGGCGATGTGGCTGCTCTATCTGCCGCTGCTCGTGCCGCAGACGGCCTTTCTGCCGGGGGTGCAGATCGGCCTTCTGTCCGCCGGGCTCGACACCGGGTTCGGCCCGGTCGTCGTGGCCCATCTCGTCTTCGTGCTGCCTTATGTCTTTCTCTCGCTCGCCGGGCCCTACCGGGCCTGGGATGCGCGGTACGGCACCGTCGCCGCAAGCCTCGGGGCCGCGCCGGGGCGGGTCCTCTGGCGGGTGCGGCTGCCGATGCTGACCCGCGCCTGCCTGACCGCCGCAGCGGTCGGCATTGCGGTATCCGTCGGTCAGTATCTGCCCACGCTGCTGGCGGGCGGCGGGCGTGTCTCCACCCTGACGACGGAGGCGGTGGCGCTGGCCTCGGGCGGGGACAGGCGGGCGATCGGGGTCTGGGCAATCCTGCAGACGGGGGCCGCCTTCCTGCCCTTCGCCGTCGCGCTGGGCCTGCCGGCGCTGCTCTTCCGGAACCGGCGGGGGATGCAGGATGGATAGGTCCCTGCGCCTGAGCGCGGTCACGATCCGACGCGGCGCCGCGACGCTGCTGTCGGTCGATTGCGGGATCGCCCCCGGCGAGGTGCTGAGCGTCATGGGCCCCTCCGGATCGGGCAAGTCCACGTTGCTGTCCTTCGTGACGGGGACGCTCGCCCCGGCCTTCGATGTGTCCGGCCGCGTGCTGCTGCATGGCGAGGACATCACCCGTCTGCCCGCCCACCGGCGCCGGATCGGCCTGCTGTTTCAGGACGCGCTGCTGTTTCCGCACATGTCCGTGGGCCAGAACCTTGCCTTTGGCCTCGCGCCCGGCCCCGAACGCCGCCGCGAGCGCCGCGCCCGCATCGAGGCGGCGCTGGAGGAGGTCGGTCTCGACGGCTTCGCGGACCGCGACCCCGCCACGTTGTCCGGAGGCCAGCGCGCGCGGGTCGCGCTGATGCGGATGCTGCTGTCGGAGCCCTGCGCGCTGTTGCTCGACGAGCCCTTTTCCGGCCTCGATGCCGAACGCCGCGACCAGATCCGCCGCCTCGTGTTCGAGCGCGCGTGGGCGCGGGCGCTGCCGGTGCTGCTGGTGACCCACGACGAGGCAGATGCGACAGCCGCCGGGGGCAGGGTGCTGCGCATCGGCGGGGCCGACCGCGGCTGACCGGCGTTCACAGACTGCCTGAATTTTACCGTTTGATAAAATTTCGGATCGTGGCAGGCTCTGCCGAAACGAGGACAGGGAGCCCGGAACCATGACCAGCCCGTTCACCCCCGGGATCGCCGCAGGGCGTCTTTCGGCCGACGAGGTGGCGCGGAACTTCGCCGATCTTCACGCGCCCTACGATCCACACGAGGCCGCGGTGGCCTCGGACCGCTGCTATTTCTGCCACGATGCGCCCTGCATCACGGCCTGCCCCACGGAAATCGACATCCCGCTTTTCATCCGGCAGATCAGCACGGGCCAGCCCGAGGCCGCGGCAAGGACCATCTTCGAGCAGAACATCCTCGGCGGCATGTGCGCCCGCGTCTGCCCGACCGAACAGCTCTGCGAGGAGGCTTGCGTCCGCGAGGCCGCCGAGGGCAAGCCGGTGGAGATCGGCCGCCTCCAGCGCCACGCGACCGACAGCCTGATGGCGCGGCAGGGCCATCCCTTCGACCGTGCGCCCGAGACCGGCAAGCGCGTCGCGGTGGTGGGCGCGGGGCCTGCGGGCCTTGCCTGCGCGCACCGGCTGGCGATGCACGGCCATGCCGTGACCCTCTATGAGGCGCGCGAGAAGCTGGGCGGGCTCAACGAATACGGCATCGCGGCCTACAAGACCGCGGGCGGCTATGCCGAGCGCGAAGTGGCCTGGCTTCTTGGTATCGGCGGCATCACCGTGGAGACCGGCAAGGCGCTGGGCCGCGAATTGAGCTTGGAGCGCCTGCGCGCGGAGCATGACGCGGTGTTCCTCGGTGTGGGCCTTGGCGGCGTGAATGCCCTGATGGCCGAGGGCGCTGAAAAGGACGGGGTGGAGGACGCGGTCGCCTTCATCGCCGACCTGCGCCAGTCCGTGAATCTGGGCGCTGTGCCCGTGGGCCGCAATGTCGTGGTGATCGGCGGCGGCATGACGGCGGTGGATGCCGCCGTGCAGTCGAAGCTGCTGGGCGCCGAATCGGTCACCATCGCCTACCGCCGCAGCCGAGCGAAGATGGGCGCCTCGCGCTACGAACAGGACCTTGCCGCGTCCAAGGGCGTGCGCATCCTCGCCAATGTCATGCCCGTCGCCGTCCACGGCACGGGCGCCGCGGCGGAGATCGAGCTCGAATACACGACCGAGACGGACACGGGCCTGACAGGCACCGGCGAGCGCCTGCGCCTGCCCGCCGATCAGGTGTTCCGCGCCATCGGCCAGACCCTGACGCCCGTCGACGGGCTGGAGATGGACGGGCGCAAGCTGCGTGTCTCGGGCACCGGCCGCACGTCGGTCCCCGGCGTCTGGGCCGGGGGCGACTGCACGCCGGGCGAGGACCTGACGGTGGTCGCCGTGGCCGAAGGGCGCGACGCGGCAGAGGATATTCACGCTGAGCTGACGGGGCAGGGGGTGGCGGGCTGACCCCCGCCCTGTGGAGGACACCGAGATGGCAGACCTGACGACAGACTTTGTGGGCATCACCAGCCCGAACCCGTTCTGGCTGGCCTCCGCGCCGCCCACGGACAAGGAATACAACGTCCGCCGCGCCTTCGAGGCGGGCTGGGGCGGTGTCGTGTGGAAGACGCTGGGCGAGGCCGGCCCGCCCATCGTCAACGTCAACGGCCCCCGCTACGGCGTGGTCTACGGCGCGGACCGGCGGGTGCTTGGCCTCAACAACATCGAGCTGATCACCGACCGCCCGCTGGAGGTGAACCTTGAGGAAATCGCCCGGGTGAAGGCGGATTATCCCGACCGTGCCATGATCGTGTCGATCATGGTCCCCTGCGAGGAGCAGAGCTGGAAGAACATCCTCGCCCGGGTCAAGGAAACCGGCGCCGATGGGATTGAGCTCAATTTCGGATGCCCCCACGGGATGAGCGAGCGCGGCATGGGCTCGGCGGTGGGGCAGGTGCCCGAATACATCGAAATGGTCACCCGCTGGTGCAAGACGCATTACGACAAGCCCGTGATCGTGAAGCTGACGCCCAACATCACCGATATCCGCCATCCCGCGCGGGCCGCCCATAACGGCGGGGCCGATGCGGTCAGCCTGATCAACACCGTCTCCTCGATCACCTCGGTGAACCTCGACACCATGAGCCCCGAGCCCTCCATCGACGGCAAGGGCAGCCACGGCGGCTATTGCGGCCCGGCGGTCAAACCCATCGCCATGAACATGGTCGCAGAGATCGCGCGTGATCCCGAAACCCGCGGCCTGCCGATCAGCGGCATCGGTGGGGTGACCACCTGGCGGGACGCGGCGGAGTTCATGTCGCTGGGGGCCGGCAACGTGCAGGTCTGCACCGCGGCGATGACCTACGGCTTCCGCATCGTGGAGGAGATGAAGCGCGGTCTTTCCCAGTGGATGGACGAGAAGGGCTATGCCCGCACTTCCGATTTCGTCGGTCGCGCGGTGCCCAACGTCACCGACTGGCAGTATCTGAACCTCAACTACGTCACCAAGGCCCGTATCGACCAGGACGCCTGCATCAAGTGCGGCCGCTGCTACGCCGCCTGCGAGGATACCAGCCACCAGGCGATATCGATGAGCGCGGAGCGGGTGTTCGAGGTGATCGACGAGGAATGCGTCGCCTGCAACCTCTGCATCGACGTCTGCCCCGTGGAGAACTGCATCACCATGGAGGAGCTCGCCCCCGGCACCGTCGATCCGCGCACCGGCAAAACGGTCGTCGCGGACTACGCCAACTGGACGATGCATCCCAACAACCCGATGGCCAAGGCCGCGGAATAGGCGGAGGAGACACCGAAACCGCCCCTTGCCGGCAGGTGTTCCGACAGGAACGCCGGGCAGAGGGACGAGATGGACAAGAGCTTCGATGCAATCGTGGTCGGCGGCGGTTCTGCCGGGCTCTCCTTCGCCCGCACGGCTGCCGACCTGGGTGCGCATGTTGCCCTGATCGAGCCCGGCCCCATCGGCGGGACCTGCGCGAACCGTGGCTGCGTCCCGAAGAAGTTGCTCTGGGACGCAGCATGGCGCCATGTGCAGCGCGGGCTCCTGCCGGGCGAGGCCGCGTCTGCTCCGAGCTTCGATGCCCTCCAGTCCGCCATCGGCACCAAGATCCAGACTATCCGCACCGCCTACGAGAAGGATCTCGTCCGCCTCGGCATCCATCGCCTGCACGAGGCGGCCACGCTGCATCCGGACGGCAGGGTCGAGGTGGCGGGAGATCGGCTGAAGGCGCGCCATGTCGTGCTCGCGACCGGTGCGCGCCCCGGCACGCTCGACCTGCCCGGTGCGGAGCACACGCTCACAAGCGACGATGTGCTGGCCGCCGACCGGCTGCCCTCAAGCGCGGTCTTCCTCGGCGCGGGCTATATTGGCTGCGAACTCGCGGGCATCCTCGCCGCTCTGGGCGTGAAGGTCTCCATCGTCGATCCCTCGGAACGCATCCTCGACGGGTTCGACGCCGATCTCGCCGCGGCAGCCCTTGCCATCCTGAAGGAGCGGGGCATCGCGGTCCATCTGGACGCGAAGCCGGACGGGATCAGCGCCGGTGACGACGGCTGCGGCGTGCATCTTGAGGATGGCGGGCGTGTCGACGCCGACTGGGTGGTCAATGCCACCGGACGCACCCCGAACCTGGACCGGCTGGGGCCCTTGGGCGCCAAGCTGGTGACCGGCAGAAATGGCGCCTTGGCCGTGGATTCGCACTTCTGCACCTCGGTGCCGGGCCTCCATGCCATCGGCGACGTCGCCGACCTGCTGCCGCTGACCCCGGTGGCCACGCGCGACGGCGAGACCCTGGCGCGGCAGCTCTTCGCATCGGAGCCGGCGGAGCGGATCGACCTGTCGCTCGTGGCGACCGCAGCCTTCGTCATGCCGCCCGTGGCGCAGGTGGGCGAAATCGGGCAGGGGAAGGCGGCCATCGGTCAGGACCTCGCGGAGATCGCCCTTGCCCCCGAAGGCCACTGGAGCACGCGCACCCTGCAGAAGATCGCCGCCGATGGGGCGAACCTCGCGGGCGTGGCGCTGATGTCGGGGGCGGCGGCGGAGATGATCGCGCCCTTCGCAGCACTCGTGGCGCAGGACCGGGTCGCGGCGACCGGCGTTCATCCCACCTTCGGCGAGGAGCTGATCTGCCGCTAGGGTCGGACGACCGCCATCCCGTCCCGGTCGAAGACATGCACGGCCTCCGGCGCAACGACGAGGCGCGCCGTATCTCCCCGGCCGAGCTCTGCCGTTCCCTCCACCTTCGCGACCAGCTCCAGCCCGCCGTCGAGCGCCAGATGCAGGATCGCCGCGTCGCCGAGACGCTCGCACAGGATCACCTGTCCCGTCAGTCCTTCCTCCGCCGACGCAAGGCGCAGCGCCTCGGGCCGGATGCCGAGGCTGCCGCCTTCGGGCACATCGAGCTGCGCGGAAAGATCGGGCAGGCGGGCGGGATCGACGAAATTCATCCCCGGCGACCCGAGGAACCCCGCCACGAACCTGTTGGCGGGGTGCCGGTAGAGCGCCATCGGCGCACCGGCCTGCTCCACCCGGCCCGCGTTCATCACGACGATCCGGTCGGCCATGGTCATCGCCTCGACCTGATCATGCGTGACATAGAGCATTGTCGTCTGCGGCATCGCCTCCTTCAGCCGGGCGATCTCCACCCTTGTCGCCATCCGGAGCGCCGCGTCGAGGTTCGACAGCGGCTCGTCGAACAGGAACAGCCGCGGGTCCCGCACCACGGCGCGCCCGATGGCGACGCGCTGGCGCTGCCCGCCCGAGAGCTGCGCCGGGCGCCGGTCCAAGAGCTCCTCGATCTGCAGCATCCGCGCGGCGTCCGTGATCTTGCGGTCGATCTCCGCCTTCGGCAGCCGCGCGATCTTCAGCCCGTAGGCGAGGTTTCCGCGCACCGTCATATGCGGGTAGAGCGCGTAGTTCTGGAACACCATCGCCACGCCCCGCTTCGCCGGGGGCACATCGTTCAGCCGCCGCCCGTCGAAGGTCATCTCCCCCGCCGTCACGCTCTCCAGCCCCGCGATCATCCGCAACAGCGTGGACTTGCCGCAGCCGGATGGGCCCACGAAGACGACGAACTCGCCTTCCGCGATCTCGAGGCTGATGTCACGCAGCACCTCGGCCCGGTCGAACCGCTTGGCGACCTTGCTCAGGATCAGCCCGGACATGACCTGCGTCCCTCCATCGCCTCAGAGGCCCGCGATCCGTGCACGCCACCGCTCGATCATCGTCTCCGCGGCCTCGCCACCCGCCGAAGGATCGCTGTTCGCGCTGCGGTACACATCCACTTTGCCGCCTTGTGCAGCGACAGTCGCCGCGGCCTCGGCCATCACGGTGTTCAGCACGAAAACGCCGACGATGGTCGATGTCGGTCCCATGGGCGAGGCAACGCCCGGCACCGCAAGGCCCGCGTCCCCCGGAACCCCGCAGTTGTCGATGACGATATCCGCCACCTCGAAGAGCCGCTGCCCCGAAGCATGGCGCGAGGCGAAGCGGCAGGAATGCGCGAGGGAGGTCAGCGCGATCACCCGCGCGCCCCTGTCCCGGGCCACCAGCGCCATCTCCACCGGAAACGCGTTCCGGCCCGAGTTGGAGGCCACGATCACCACGTCCCCAGCAGCGATCCCGAAGCGCTCGGCCAACCCCTCGGCCCTGCCTTCCTCGCGTTCGATGCGGGTGGAGCGTTCCGCGCCCCGGTGCAGCATCAGGTCCTCGTCGAGGATCGCCTGCGCCGCGGCCAGCCCGCCCGCGCGATAGAACACCTCCTCGGCCAGAAGATGCGAGTGCCCGCTCCCCGCCACATGCACCAGACGATCCGCCATCAGCGCCTCGGCCACCGCGTCGCGCGCCGCGTCGAGCGCCTCGGCCTGGCTGTCCAGAACCCGGTCCATCAGCGCCACCAGCATGTCCCGGTAGGTCCGGCGCAGGCCGCCGTCACGGTCGCTCATCCGGCTACCTCGCCGACGTAGCGGTAGCGGTCGCCCCGGTACCAGCCGGTGGACTCCTCCACTGCGCGGCCAGCCGCATCATATCCGACCTGGGAGATGTGCAGCACGGGCGCACCCGTTGCGATACCCAGATGCCCCGCGATATCGCGCTCCGCGGCGACGGCCTCCAGTGACTGGAGGATGCGGCGCGGCCGCGCGCCCACCGCCTCGAGCCGTTCGTAGAGCGATCCTCTCCCGTCATAGTCCCTGCCGACCACATCGACGGGCACCACCACCTTCTCGAAGGAGAGCGGCTCCCCGTCCGCGCGCCGCAGCCGGACCAGCGACAGCATCTCGGTGCCAAGCGGCAGCCCGCACCGCATCGCGAGGTCGGGCTGGATCGGCCCGATCTGCCGATCGAGCACATCGGTCGAAGGGGTGAGGCCCCGCGCCCGGACATCCTCGGTAAAGCCCGACAGCCGGGTCAGCGCCTTGGGGATCGGCCCGGTGACCATGGTGCCCGCACCATGGCGCGTCCGCACGAGGCCGCTGTCGGCGAGGTCCTTGATGCAGGCCCGAACGGTGGAGCGGGAGACGCCCAGCTTCTCGGCCAGGTCCCGCTCAGAGGGCAGGGGCTCGTTCGCCGGCAGTGTGCCGTCCTCGATCGCCGAGGCGATCGCCGACCGCAGCCGTTCCCGCAGGGGGCCCCGGCGCGCGATCAGCCGGTTGCTGACGACATCCAGCATTTCGTCTGACTGACCTTTCGTCGCGATCATCGTACCAGTGGTATGTTTTATGCTTGTCAGGAGCAAGCCTTCACTGTCAATGTGACGGTTGCAGGCCAAAAACACCAGACCAATTGCACGCCAGTGACGGAACACCAAAAGGGGAGACCCAGAATGCGACTCCACATGACGACGACGAGTGTCCTGGCGGTCCTTGCGACTGCCGGGTTCGCAACGGTCGCGGCCGCGCAGACCGAAGTGCGCTTCACCCATGCGATGACCGGCGGCACCAACCGCGCCGCTCTGGACGAGATCATCGCCAATTTCGAGGCCGCGAACCCCGGCATCACGATCAACCAGATCGTGTTCGACGACGACATCTATCAGGACACCGGCCTGATCACGCAGCTTCAGAGCAACGAGGTCCCCGATATCTACTTCCAGTGGGCAGGCTTCCCTCTGTCGCGGGACGCAGAGGCCGGGTTTGCCGCCGACATCAGCGCCGAGATGGCCGCCGGCTGGTCCGACCGTTTCATCGAGAGCGCCTTCACGGACGGGGCGGGGACGACGGTGGACGGCGCCATCCACATGGTGCCGCTCTCGCTCGATGTGACCAACACCATCTGGTACAACGTCGACATCTTCGAGGAATACGGCCTGACTGCTCCTGCCACCTGGGAGGAATTCAAGGCCGTCATCACCACGCTCGTCGAGAACGGCGAGACGCCCATCGTCACCGGCAACAACGAGTTCTGGCCGCTGGGCAACTGGGCCTCTCACATCGCCGCGCGCGTGGTGCCGGCCGAGCAGTTCGACGCCGCGCTCCGCCAGGAAATGACCTTCGCCGAGGCCGGCTTCCTGCGGCCGCTGGAGCTTCTGGAAGAGCTGCACGAGATCGGCGCCTTCAACCGAGACATGCAGGGCCTCGGTGCCGACCCCGGCATGGCGACCTTCTTCCAGGGCGCGGCGGCGATGCATCCCATCGGGTCCTGGCTGGTGGGTCTCGCGGCGGACCTCGCAGACGATGATTTCCGCTACAACCAGTTCGACACGCCCGTGATCGACCCGGAAGCCGAGGCGCCCTACAGCGTCATCGGTGTTACCACCGGCCTCGTCGTCCACGCTAATGCCCCGAACCGCGAGGCCGCGATCACGTTCCTCGACTTTCTGACCACGCCTGAAAGCCAGGTCATCTGGGCCGAGGGCGGCGCGCTCAGCCCTGTGGACGGCGTGACGGAGATGGCCGAGATTGACCCGCAGATGGCCGGCATGGCCGACATGCTGGGCAGCGCGGACGCGATGGTGCCTCCGCCCGACACGACCTATCCGCTGGCCGTGGCCGAGGCATGGTATCAGGCCGCTGCCTATGTCGCGAGCGGCGAGCGGTCCCCCGAGGACGCGCTCGAGTGGCTCGACACCACCGTCGCCGCGCTGAACTGAGCCAAGGTGGGCGCGCGCGACTCCCGGCCTGCGCCCATCGCGACCGGCGCCGTGAACCTTTTGTTCGCGGCGCCGGCCCTTCTTCTCTTCGGCATGTTCGTCCTGCTGCCGCTGGCGACATCGCTCTATTACGCCTTCACCTCGTGGAACGGGTTCACCCAGCCGGAATGGATCGGCCTGTCGAATTTCCGCCGGGCCGCCGCCGACCCGGTGCACCAGCGCGCCTACCTGCATGTCACGATCTACATTCTCGGCACGCTGGTCCTCGAGGTCGGGTTCGGCCTCACGATGGCGGTCCTGCTCAACTCGCAGCGGCGCGGATTCGGGCTGATGCGGGGGTTCTTCTTTTCGCCCATGGTGCTGTCGATGACGGCGGCGGGACTTCTGTGGACCTTCGTGCTCGACTACCGCTCGGGCCTGATCAACTCGGTCCTGCGCGGGCTCGGCCTCGACGACTGGGCGCAGCCCTGGCTGTCGCAGCCGGGTACGGCGCTGGGCGCCATCGTGCTGGTGTCGGGCTGGCGCTTCGCCGGGTTCTACATGATCATCTTCTTCGCCGCCCTGCGCCGCATCCCGCGCTCCCTTTACGAGGCGGCGACGCTGGACGGGGCGGGGCCGGTCCGGCAGTTCTTCACCATCACCCTGCCGATGCTGCGGCGCCAGACGCTGACCTGCATCCTGCTGGCGGTCACCGGCGGGTTCGCCGGGTTCGACCTCTTCTTCGCCATGACAAACGGGGGGCCGTTCAACGCCACCGAGGTCCCCGCCACCTGGATCATCAAGCAGGGGTTCGACAACAACCAGCTGGGCTACGCCACCGCGCTGACGGTGATCCTCGCCGTTGTCGTCATGGTGGTCTCGTTGATCTACCTGAGGATGTCGGAGCGCGTCGATGCTGTCCGCTACTGACCGGCGCAGCCCGGGGGAGTGGGTGCAGCTGGCCCTTGGCGGTCTCATCGTCGCAGCGATGTTCTATCCGACGGTCTGGATGGTGCTGTCGGCCTTCAAGACCAACCGCGAGATCTTCCGCGATCCCTTCGGCTTGCCCGATCAATGGCTCTGGGGCAATTTCGCCGAGGCCTGGACAGAGGGGCGGCTGGGCAGCCTCTATCTCAACTCGATCATCGTCACGGCCTCCGCGGTCACGATCTCCGTCCTCTTCGCCACCGCCGCCGCCTTTGCCTTCTCCCGGCTCGAATTCCCCTTCCGCCGCACGCTGCACCGGCTGATGCTGATCGGCCTCCTGCTGCCGCCGCCCGTGGTGGCCATCCCGCTCTTCAGCATCCTGCGCGACCTCGACCTCCTGAACACCCGCTGGGCGCTGATCCTGCCGGGTGCGGCCTGGTCGCTCTCGCTGACCGTGTTCATCATGTACGGCTATTTCCAGTCGATCCGCACCGACATGGAAGAGGCCGCCATGCTCGAAGGCGCCAACACATGGCAGATCTTCCGGGACATCTCGCTGCCGATGGTCTGGCCCTCGATGCTGACCATGGCCATCGTCAACACGATCAACATCTGGAACGAGCTGATGTTCGCGCTTCTCTTCATCGTGGAGGAGGACAAACAGACGCTGCCCGTGGGGCTGATCCGCTTCTTCGGGCGCTACAGCACGGATTACTCGATGGTCTTCGCCGCGCTGACGATCACCACCCTGCCGATCCTCGCGCTCTACTTCCTGCTGCAGCGGCACGTGATCGCGGGGCTGTCCGCGACGGCGATGGACTGACGCGATGCTGACCGGAGTGATCGAGGGCTTCTACGGCCGCGCCTGGCGCCGGAACGAGCGGCTGATGGTCATGGACTGGACCACAACTGCGGGGATGGGCGCCTACATCTACGGCCCCAAGGACGACATCCACGTCCGCGCCCGCTGGCGCAGTCTCTACGACGCGGACACCCTTGCCGCCATCGCGGACCTGAAGAGAGAGGCCGAGGCCCGAGGGCTGACCTTTCTCGCCGCCATCGCGCCCGCCCTCGACATCACCTATTCCGATCCCGCGGACAGGGTGGCGCTGAAGGCGCGGCTCGACCAGCTCGCGGGCATCGGCGTGGGCGATATCGTCCTGCTCTACGACGACATCCCCTCGGTCCTGCCCGAACCCGACCGCGCCCGCTTCTCCGATTTCGCCTCTGCCCAGGCGGATGTGGCGAACGAGGTGGCAGGGCACATCACCGGCACGCTGATCTTCTGTCCCACGGAATACTGCGGTCGCATGGCGGGCGGCGATCCCGAGGCCAGCCCCTACCTGCAACGCCTGGGCGCGGCGCTGGCGCCGGACATCGAGGTCTTCTGGACCGGCCCTGAGATCGTGTCCGAAACCATCGAGGCCGATCACCTGCAGGCCGTGGCCCGCGTCCTGCGCCGCAAGCCGATGATCTGGGACAATTTCCACGCCAACGACTACGATATCCGCCGGGTCATGACCGGGCCTCTGGCGGGCCGCGCGCCCGAGTGCCGCGACCTCGTGTCAGGCTGGATCACCAACCCTAACAACGAGGCGGAGGCGAATTTCGTCCCGATCCTGACGACCGGCCAGTACCTGCGCCACGGCGCGCCCGACCTCGACGCTGCCATCGCCGCCTGGCAGCCGCGGTTTCGGCTGGCCTTCACCGGCGGCAAGACCCTGAGCACCGCACAGATCGCGCTGCTCGTCGATCTGACCTGGCAGCCCTTCAGCCTCGGCCCCCGGTCGGAGGCGATCCTGCGGCGGGTCGAGCGGATGCTCGCGGAGCACCGTCCCGACACGACCGCGACCGACTGGCGGGAGGGCCTCGCGGAGTTGCGCGCCTTCAAGGAGAGCGTGGACCGGCTTTTCGTGGCCATGACGGAGATCGAGAACCGCGATCTCTTCCACACCTTCCACGGTTATCTGTGGGAGGCGCGGGAGGAGACGGAGCACCTTCTGGCCTATCTCGACTGGCTGGACACGGCCCCCCACCCCGAAGCGGAATTCCCCGCCGCCGACCGCATCCACAACTTCTACCGCCGGGGCTTCGGCGCGACGATCCAGCGCCTGCTGACGCGCGACCCGGACGGGTCCATGGGCCATGGCCGCTGAAACGGGACCGATCCGCCTGCGCCATGCCACGGCGGAGGATCATGCGGGTCTGTCGGAGGTCTGCCTCCGGACCGGCGCCGACGGAGAGGACGCCCGGGGGAGGGAGGATGACGAAACGTTGCTCGGTGTCATCTTCGCTGTCCCCTACCAGGTCTTCGCACCGCAGCACGCGCGGGTTCTGGAGGATGACGCCGGCATCTGTGGCTATGTTCTCGGCACGGACAACTCCGCCGCGATGCACCGCTGGCTCGAGGAGGTCTGGTTCCCGCCGCTCCGCGCGCGGCTGACGGACCCCGGGCCTGACCCGGCCCGCTGGCGCGGCAGCGACTGGGCCCGCCGCCATATCCGCCACCCGCCGCCCCTGCCGCCGCTCGATCCTGCGCGCTATCCCGCCCATGGGCACATCGACCTTCTGCCGCGCGCGCGGGGGCAGGGCTGGGGCCGCCGGGCGATGGAGGCGCTGATGACCGGGCTCGCCCGGGCGGGGGCGCCGGGCCTGTATCTCGAGGTCAGTCCCCGCAACGCGAGAGCACTCGCATTCTACGACCGCCTCGGATTCCGGACCGCCGATGTGGACCAGCCCGATGCGGTCGTGATGGTTCGCGACCTCGGACCTTAAAGGCGCTGCACCGCCTCTCCGATCGCCTGTCCAAGGGCGCCATGCGCCTCCGCGCCGAAATGGATGCCGTCCACCTCCGACACCTCGATCACCGCCCCGGCGTCGAGAAAACCGCAGCCCCGTCCGCTCGCCAGCCGCTCCAGCCTGTCGGCCAGTCCCCCGACGGCCTCCTCCGCGCCAAGGAACTCTCCGCGCAGCGCGCCCACTTCCCGCACGGGCGGCGGGCAGACCAGCAGCACGCGCAAGCCGCCATGCCGCAGCTGCGTGTCGTCCGACAACGCCATGTCCACCAGCCCGGCCAGCCCCGCCGCGACCCGGGCGACATCGGGCTGAAAACGGGTCTTGAGGTCATTCGTGCCCAGCATGATCACCAGAACATCGAGCGGCCGGTGACAGTCGAGCGCGATCCTCAGGCCGGTGCGCCCGTTCATGTGCGCCCCCATCACGGGATCGTCAAATTGCGAGGTCCGCCCCGGAAGACCCTCCTCGATCACCGTCCAGTCCGGCCCCAGTGCGGCGGCGCAAACGCCGGGCCAGCGCTCGGCGGGGGCGAGGCGACCAAGGTCGCCGCGGCCGCCCATCGGCAGGGTTCCGTGGGTGTTGCTGTCGCCGAAAGCCAGAAGCACGGGCATCTCGGGGTCCTCCTCCCTGTTGCGCCTCCGACAATGCCCGTGCGGGTGCGACGCGCAAGCATTCGCTCTTTTCACCGCCCGCCCCCGCGCCCATATAGGGACGACTTTCCAGACCCCCGGACAATAGCGAGGACGTCATGCTCGAACTCGGCGGACAGACACAGGCAACTCCCGACAGTGACCTGATCAAGGACGGCACAGACCAGTCGTTCATGACCGACGTGGTCGATGCGTCCCGGACGGTGCCGGTCATCGTCGATTTCTGGGCCACGTGGTGCGGCCCTTGCAAACAGCTCGGCCCGGCGCTCGAGGCCGCGGTGAAGAAGCAGAACGGCAAGGTCCGCATGGTGAAGGTAGATATCGACCGCAACCAGGCTGTCGCAGGCCAGCTGCGGGTGCAGTCCATCCCCACCGTCTACGCCTTCTGGCAGGGCCAACCCGTCGATGGCTTTCAGGGCGCGCTGCCCCCCAGCCAGGTCGAGGAATTCGTGTCGAAACTCGCCGCCCTCGCCGGCGGCGAAGAGGGCGACGGGCTCGCCGAGGCGGTCGAGGCCGCCGATACGATGCTGGCCGAGGGCGATGCCGCCGGCGCCGCCGAGATCTTCGCCGCCATCCTGCAGGAGGATGGCGAGAACGCGGCCGCCTATGCCGGTCTCGTGCGTTCCTATCTCGCGCTCGGCGAGGTCGACCAGGCCGAGGCGATCCTGAACGGCGCGCCCGCCTCGATCACCGAAACCCCCGAACTGGAGGCCGCCCGCGCCGCCATTGCGCTGGCGCGGCAGGCCGCGAACGCCGGTCCCGTCCCGGAACTCCGCGCCGCGGTGGAGGCCGATCCGTCGAACCACCAGGCCCGCTACGACCTTGCCACGGCGCTGCTTGCCTCGGGCGATATCGAGGGCGCCGTGGCCGAACTGCTGGACCTTTTCCGCCGCGACCGCGAGTGGAACGAAGGTGCTGCCAAGACCCAGCTTCTGACAATCTTCGACTCGCTGAAACCGACGGACCCGATCGCCCTGAACGGACGTCGCAAACTGAGCTCGCTGATATTTGCCTGACACCCTCCGCGGCCTAGGTTCCGTGACATGATACAGGCCGCCGACCTTCCGGGGACGATCCCGGTATTCCCCCTGCCCGGCGCGCTGCTCCTCCCGCGCGCCCGGTTGCCCTTGCACCTGTTCGAACCGCGGTATCTCGCGATGCTCGAGGACAGCCTGAAGACGTCTCACAGGCTGATCGGGATGATCCAGCCCTATGAACAGAACGGCGTGCCGGCGCTCCACGCCATCGGCTGCGCCGGACGCGTGACGGCGATGTCCGAGACCGAGGACGGCCGCTACATGATCACGCTGTCGGGGATCTCCCGCTACCGCGTGACCCGCGAGGTGGAGGGGTTCACCCCCTACCGCCGCTGTGAGGTGAGCTGGCAGGGCTTCGATCGGGACATGGGCCCGACCGAGCGCGATCCGGGCTTCGACCGGGAGAAGTTCCTGAGACTTCTCAGCCGCTTCTTCGAGGATCGCGGCCTGTCGACGGACTGGGACAGCCTCAAGGAGGCGGAAGACGAGTTGCTGATCAACTCGCTCTCGATGCTCTGCCCCTTCGAGCCGGAGGACAAGCAGGCCCTGCTCGAGGCGCCCTCTCTGCCGACCCGGCGCGAAACGCTGGTGACCCTGATCGAATTCGCGCTCCGTGGCGGGTCGGGCGAGGAGATGATGCAATGAGCATGGAGCGCTCTGCCGAGCCGCCTGAAACCCCGCCGTCCGATGATCCTCAGGCGCAGGCCCGCGACCCCGCCTTCGACCGCCGCATGCTCGAATTTCTCGTCTGTCCCGAGACCCATGCGCCGCTCAGCTACGATGCCGAACGGCAGGAACTGGTCAGCCGGGCCGCCCACCTCGCCTATCCGATCCGGGGCGGCATCCCTGTCATGCTGGCCGACGAGGCCCGACAGCTCGATTGACCGAACAGGGGAGCTGCCTGCCCCCTCAGCGGCCATGCTCCAGGCTCTCTCCGTCCTGCGCAGGCCGGGTGCCGGCCCAACACCTTCTCAGGGTTGCATCAGCGGCGGCAATTCGCCCGTCAGTCCCGCCGCCTCGCGGATGAAGGCGCGACGCAACCGCGGCAGGCTGCCCACGATCCCCATCCCGATGTCGCGTGCGCCCCGCATGATCGGATTGTCGTTCGAGAACAGGCGGTTGAAACTGTCCGTCGCCAGCGCCAGCGCCGCCGCGTCGAACCGCCGCCAGGTCTGGTAACGGCCGAGAACAACGAGACTGCCGATATCTTCGCCCCGCCGTCGCGCCTCGTCCAGCACCGCCGCCAGCGCGCCCACATCCTTCAGCCCTGCGTTCAGCCCCTGTCCCGCGATCGGATGCACGCCATGGGCGGCATCCCCGAGAAGTGCCAGCCTCCGATCGACGAACCGCTCCGCCAGCGTCAGGCCCAGCGGATAACCCCAGCGGTCGCCCGCCAGTTCGATCTGCCCGAGATGCGACCCGAAGGCCGGCCGCAGCGCGTCCAGAAACGCAGCGTCGTCCATCGCCAGCAGCGCCTCGGCCCTCTCCGTCCTCTCCGACCAGACGATCGAGGACCGGTGCCCCACAAGCGGCAGGATCGCCAGCGGCCCGCCCGGCATGAAGAACTGATGCGCCACACCGCCATGGTTCTTTTCATGGGCGACCGCACAAACGATGCCCGTCTGCCCATAGCTCCAGGCCATCCGTCCGATGCCCGCCCGTTTCGCCGTGCCGCTGCCGCGCCCGTCACAGCCGACCAGAAGCGCTGCCTCCAGCACATCGCCCGACTCCAGCGTCGCCCGCGCCCGCGCGCCGTCCGTGTCCTGCGCCACCACGCGCTGTCCCGCGAGGTGACGGACGCCCGCCTTGGTCATGGCGTCCAGCAGGGCAGGACGCAGATGCCTGTCCTCGACCATGAAGCCCATCGGGCCTTCCTCGATCTCGGCATGGTCGAACTGCATCATGAAGGGCGATGGGCCTTCGCCCGCGCGTCCGTCGGTGACCTTGATCTCCAGCATCGGCTGGGCGTCCCCGACCACCGCCTCCCAGACCCCGATCCGTCGCAGGAGCCGCTGCGACGCCAGGGCCAGCGCATAGGAGCGCCCGTCGAAGCCCCGCGTGCCGCGCGCCTCGACGCTCGCCATGTCGACCAGCGTCACGCCGAGGTTCATCCGCGCCAGCGCCACGGCCAGGGCGCAGCCGTTCAGCCCGCCGCCCACGATCAACACATCCTGCATCATGAACTGACTATGGTCGCCCGACCGGGATTGTCCATCCGCAGCACCCCCGCTAGCGTCCGCCGCGACAGGAGGGCGCATCGCATGGAAGACTGGCTCTGGGCTTCGGCCGCTGATCTCGGCCGGGGGATCGACGCAGGTGACATCGATCCCGTGGCGCTCGCGCGCGTTCACCTCGAGGCCGTGCGGGCGCATCCGTTCGGCCCCCGGATCTACGCCCGCCTCACCCCGGACCGCGCCATGGCAGAGGCCGAGGCCGCTGCTGCGCGCGCCAGGCACGGCCAGCGCCGTGGGCCACTCGACGGCGTGCCGGTCAGCTGGAAGGACCTCGTGGACACTGCCGGCGTCGCCACCGAGGCGGGGACCGCGATGATCGAGGGCAGGGTGCCCGAGGCGGATGCCGATGTGCTCGTGACGGCGACCGGCAATGGTCTCGTCTGCTTGGGCAAGACCCACCTGAGCGAGATCGCCTTCTCCGGCCTCGGCCTGAACCCGGTGACCGGGACGCCACCCAACGTCCACGACCCCGATGCGGTCCCCGGAGGCTCTTCTTCGGGGGCGGCGGCCTCACTGGCCTACGGCCTTGCCGCGGGCGCCATCGGCTCCGACACCGGTGGCAGCGTCCGCGTCCCGGCGGCCTGGAATGATCTGGTCGGCCTGAAGACGACCCATGGCGCGCTCTCCACCCGGGGCGTCGTGGCGCTGGCCGAGACCTTCGACACGATCGGTCCCCTTGCCCGGACCGTGGAGGACGCGGCCCTGCTCCATGCGGCACTCGGCGGCCCGTCGGTGGATCTCTCCGGCGTCTCTCTCGATGGCACGCGGTTCCTCGTGGTCGAGACCGTCCTGATGACCGACCTCGAGGACGAACCGCGCGAGGCGTTCGAGGCCGCAGTCGCCCGGCTCGAGGCACGGGGCGCCTCGGTCGAGCGGGGCGACTGGCCAGACCTCGAGCGGGCCTTCGCGATGGCGGGCCCGGTTTACGGGGCGGACGCATGGTCCGCCTGGGGCCCGCTCGTGGACGCGAAGGGAGACCTGATGTTCGCCCGGATTCTCGAAAGGGTCTCCGCGGGCAAGACCGTGCTCGCCGCCGAATATCTCTCCCTCTGGCGCGAACTGCGGGCGCTGCGCGCGGCATGGAACGCCCATATCGCCGCCTTCGACGCGGTGCTCTCGCCCACGGTCGCGATCCGTCCGCCCAAGTCCGAGGCGCTGCTGGCGGACAGCGCCCATTACACCACGGCCAACCTCATGGCCCTGCGCAACACGCGGGCGGCCAACCTGATGGGTGGCGCCGCCCTGACCCTGCCCACGGGCGCGCCGCAATGCGGGCTGATGTTCACGGCGGGACCGGGAACCGAGGCCGCGTTGTTGCGGATCGGACGCGCGGCCGAGCAGGCGCTGGCCTAAAAGCCACATCGGCACGGGCTGCCAGGCCGTCCGGTGGGGCGTTTTCTGGACAAGTCATGCCGGGGAGGACTAGATTCAGCGCGTAACGGGGCGCAATGACCCCGGACCTGAGGCACCAATGCAGTTTCCAGAAAGGTTTGCGGACCTTCCTCCCTATGCGTTCCCGCGTCTGCGGGCCCTGCTCGACGGCCATGAGCCGGGTGGCGAGCCGTGCCTGATGTCCATCGGCGAACCGAAGCACCCGATGCCGGGTTTCGTGCCCGAGGTCCTCGCAGAGAACCTGGGGGGCCTCGCCCGCTATCCCGTCAACGAGGGAACGCCCGCCTATTTCGACGCCGTGACCGGATGGCTCGCGCGGCGCTACGGCGTGACGCTGTCCCATGACCGCCTCATTGTCCTGAACGGGACCCGTGAAGGGCTCTACAACGCCGCCATGGCGCTCTGCCCGGAAACCAAGAACGGTGCCCGGCCCGTGGTGCTGATGCCGAACCCCTTCTATCAGGTCTATGCCGTGGCCGCGCTGTCGGTGGGCGCGGAACCCGTGCTGCTGCCCGCGACCAAAGAGACCGGCCACCTGCCGGATCTCGACGCGATCCCGGGCGACGTCCTCGACCGGACCGCCGTCTTCTATCTCTGCTCGCCCTCCAATCCGCAGGGAGCCGTCGCCGGGACGGACTACTGGGCACGGCTGCTGGACCTTGCCGAGCGCCACGATTTTCGCGTCTTCGCCGACGAATGCTATTCCGAGATCTATCGCTCCGGGCCGCCGCCCGGCCTCCTTGCTGCGGCCGAGGCGAGGGGCGCGGACCCCGAGCGCGTCCTTGCCTTCCATTCGCTGTCCAAACGGTCGAACATGCCCGGCCTGCGCGCGGGCTTCGCGGCGGGTGGCGTCCGGAGCGTCGCGGCGATGCGCCGCCTGCGCTCCTATTCGGGCGCACCGATGTCCGACACGCTCCAGGCGGTGGCAGCCGTGGTCTGGGCCGACGAGACCCATGTCGACGAAAGCCGCGCGCTCTATGGGGAGAAATACGCGCTGGCCGACAAGGTGCTGGGCGATGTCCCGGGCTACCAGCCGCCCGAAGCGGGCTTCTTTCTCTGGTTGCCCGTGCCCGATGGCGAGGCCGCCACCCTCAAGCTCTGGCGCGAGACCGGCGTGAAGGTGCTGCCCGGCGCCTACCTCGGCCGCGATGCCGGCGCGGGCAATCCCGGTGCGGGATACATCCGCGTCGCGCTCGTCGCCTCCGTGCAGGAGACGGCGCGCGGACTCTTGCTGATCCGCACCTGCCTCTACGACGACCCGAAGGAGTGAGCATGGCCTACCAGACCCGGACCCGCGACCCGCTTCTCGACAGCACCACCCATGCCGCCCTGCAGCGCCGCGGTCGGGAACTTGTCGGGCTCGTGCTCGTGGTCGCCGGTCTTGCGGCCCTCGCGGCGGTCTGGTCCTACACGCCCGAAGACCCGTCCTGGATCACCGCCACCGACGATCCGGTTCAGAACTGGATGGGCCTTGTCGGCGCTGCCGTCGCGGCCCCGCTCTTCATGGTGATCGGCTGGGGCGCGCTCGGCATCGGCGGGATGCTCCTTGCCTGGGGCCTGCGGTTCCTTCTGCATCGTGGCCAGGACCGGGCGATAGGCTGCCTGATCTTTGCGCCCATCGCCATCGCCCTTCTGTCCATCTATGCCTCCACGCTGGTGCCGGGGCCCGACTGGTCCCATTCCTTCGGCCTCGGCGGGCTGTTTGGCGATACCGCCCTCTCCATCGCCCTGACCATCGTGCCGGTCGGCCCGCTCCTTGGCGTGAAACTCCTCTCCGCCGTGATCGCCGTTCTGACGCTGGCGCTGGTCCTCTTCGCGACCGGCTTCACCCGCGAGGAGCTGCGCACCATCGGGCGGTTCCTGTGGTTCGGCCTCGTCGCCGCCTATGCCCTTGCGCTGACCCTCGTCGCTCGCGGCGCACAGGCCGCCATGTCGGGGGTCGCCGCGGGCCGGGAGACCCTCGCCGCCCGCGCCGAGGCGCGGGCCGACCGCGCCCCCCAGAGTTCCGAGCCGGAGGACGCTCCCGCCGACCGCGTCGCCGCCGTGATCCGCGCCCGCCGCGCCCAGGCCGAGGCCGAGGCGAAGGCGCGTCGGCAGTCCGCTGAGGAGCCCCTGATCGAGGCGCCGCGGCCCGGTCTCCTCGGGCGCATGCCGAACCTGCTGAAGCGCAGCGAGCCGCCGGTGCCGGGGGAGGACGCGGGCGAGGACGATGCGCCCGACGACCGCGTCCGGTCGAAGATCATGGGCGCGATCAAGGCCCGGGTCCGCGCGCCTCTGACCGCCACCGCTACCTCCGCCGCGGTCGCGGCTGCCGCCGCCCGGCGCAAGCGCGAGCCGCTGATCGCCGACACCGCCCCGTCCGCTCTCCGAGGCGAGCCGCCCCTGACCAAGGCTCACATGCAGTCCCGCGGTTCGGACGACGCGGTCATGGCCCGTGTCGCCGCCCGTGTCGCCGTTCTCGAGGAGGACGACTTCCCCGAAACCCTGCCCGCGCCCGAACTCGTCGATGGCCCGCCGCCCCCGGCGGCGCTGGGCGGCATGACGATCCGTGCCGCGGTTCCTGCGCCCGAGGCGGAGCCCATCCGCCCGGTCGTCAATCATGCGCCGCCGCATCGGCCCCAGCCCTCGCGCCGGGCGATGGCCGAAGCCCAGCCGCAACTTGCTTTCGATCCGCCCGAGGCTGAGGCCTACGAAGTTCCGCCGCTCAACCTGCTGACCAGCCCCGAGACCATCGCTCGCCATCACCTCTCGGACGAGGCGCTCGAGGCCAATGCCCGGATGCTGGAGAACGTGCTCGACGATTACGGCGTGAAGGGCGAGATCGTCTCCGTCCGCCCCGGTCCTGTCGTCACCATGTACGAACTCGAGCCTGCGCCGGGCCTCAAGGCCTCCCGCGTCATCGGGCTGGCCGACGACATCGCCCGCTCCATGTCGGCGCTGTCGGCGCGCGTCTCCACCGTGCCGGGCCGGTCCGTCATCGGGATCGAACTGCCGAACGAGAAGCGCGAGATGGTCGTCCTGCGCGAGATGCTCGCCTCCCGCGACTTCGGCGACGGCAACCAGCGCCTGCCGCTGGCGCTGGGCAAGGACATCGGCGGCGAGCCCGTCATCGCCAACCTCGCCAAGATGCCCCACCTCTTGATCGCTGGCACCACCGGCTCGGGCAAGTCGGTGGCGATCAACACCATGATCCTGAGCCTGCTCTACAAGCTCTCGCCCGAGGAATGCCGGCTGATCATGATCGACCCGAAGATGCTGGAACTCAGCGTCTACGACGGCATTCCCCATCTTCTCAGCCCGGTGGTGACCGACCCGAAAAAGGCCGTGGTCGCGCTGAAATGGACCGTGGCGGAGATGGAAGACCGCTACCGCAAGATGTCCAAGATGGGCGTGCGCAACATCGAGGGCTACAACGGCCGCGTGCGCGACGCGCTGTCGCGCGGCGAGACCTTCAGCCGGACCGTGCAGACGGGCTTTGACGACGAGACCGGCGATCCGATCTTCGAGACCGAGGAGATCATTCCCGAGACCATGCCCTATATCGTCGTCATCGTGGACGAGATGGCGGACCTTATGATGGTCGCCGGCAAGGAGATCGAGGCCTGCATCCAGCGTCTCGCGCAGATGGCGCGGGCGTCGGGCATCCACATCATCATGGCCACGCAGCGCCCTTCGGTGGATGTGATCACCGGCACGATCAAGGCGAACTTCCCGACCCGGATCAGCTTTCAGGTCACCTCCAAGGTCGACAGCCGCACAATCCTGGGCGAGCAGGGCGCCGAACAGCTCCTCGGTCAGGGCGACATGCTTTACATGGCCGGCGGGGCGAAGATCACCCGCGTCCATGGCCCCTTCGTGTCCGACGAGGAGGTCGAGGAGATCGTCAACCATCTCAAGCAGTTCGGCCCGCCTGACTACAAGTCCGGGGTGATCGAGGGCCCGGACGAGGGCACGGAAAGCGACATCGACGCGGTGCTGGGTCTTGGCGCCGCCGCGGGCAATCCCGATGCCGAAGCCGCACTCTACGACACCGCGGTCCATATCGTGGCCAAGGACCGCAAGTGTTCCACCTCCTACATCCAGCGCAAGCTTGCCATCGGCTACAACAAGGCCGCCCGGCTGGTGGAGCAGATGGAGGACGAGGGCGTGGTCAGCCCCGCCAACCACGTCGGCAAGCGCGAAGTGCTGGTGCCCGAGGTCTGACCGCCCCGCATGATGGGGTTTCAACCCACGCTGCCCGAACCGAAAAGAGCCGCCCCGACGGGGCGGCTCTTTCCTGAGGGTCGCGGACCCGCCTCAGTTCGGCCGGTTTGCGCCGATGAACCACGCGTCCTTGTCCACGACTCGGCTGACCTCGGTGAACAGATCCGCCGTATTGTCATCCCCCGCCTCGTCGGTCGCCGTCAGCGCCTCGCGCAGCATCTTGCCGTATTCGAGGTAGCGGTCGGTGAGCGCCACGACATGGTCGTCGATCGCCTCGAGCTCCAGCGGGTAGGCCTCGACGCGACTGCGCCGCGCTGCTTCCTCCACGGTGCCCTTCGCAAGGCCGCCGAGAATCACCGCGCGCTCCGCCATCATGTCGGCGGCGTCCCGCAGATGCCCGACGGCCTCGTCGAGCAGTTCATGCACCCCGATGAACCCCCGGCCCTTCAGGTTCCAGTGCGCCTGCTTGACCGCCAGCGTCATCGCCTCGGTATCGGCCAGGCAGGCGTTCAGATGGTCGATGGATGTCTTTCGGGCGTTGTCGTCGAGACCCTTGACGAAAGCTTCGGGCATTTGGTCCTCCATGGCTGAAATCCGGTTCGGGCGGCCTTCGATCGCCGCCTTCCCCGGGAACAAGACTCAAGGAACGGCGCTGGTTCCCTCATGAGGACTTGCGTGCAAGACGAGCCGTGACATGGCGTGATATCGCATGACACGGGCATTCCGGTGCATCCCCTCCTATGTAGGGCATGACGCCCGACCAAAGATCGAAAGACCGAAAGACGATGACCCTTCTTCGCCGACGCACCTTCCTTGCGGCCTCTCTCGCAGCCCTGTCCCTGCCGCTCGCCAACGGGGCGCAGGCCCAGCAGCTCTCCCTCGCGGAGGTCAGCCGCCACCTGAACTCCTTCACCACCGCCGAGGGAGAGTTCACGCAGATCAACGCCGACGGCACGATCTCGACAGGCCAGATCTACATCAAGCGTCCGGGCCGCATCCGGTTCGAATACAACCCGCCCGACCGCAGCCTCGTCCTCTCCGGCGGTGGTTCGGTGGCGATCTTCGATCCGCAGTCGGACACCAATCCCGAACGCTATCCGCTGGCCGAGACCCCGCTCAAGATCATCCTCGAGAACACCATCGACCTCGGCCAGTCCGGCATGGTCACCCGCGAGAGCTATGACGGGACGGCCACCACCGTGACCGCGCAGGATCCGCAGCGCCCACAACTGGGCAATATCCAGCTGCGCTTCACCGGCAACCCGACGGAACTGCGCCAGTGGGTCGTGACCGACGATACCGGCACCCAGACCACGGTCATCCTCGGGGATCTCGCGAAGAACGTGTCGATCCCCGACAGCCAGTTCAACATCACTGCCGAGGCCCGGCGCTGGGGCGGCTGACGCCCCGGACCGGCCTCAGATCCGCCGCGGACAGCGCGCCAGCTGCGCCTCGTAGAGGACGGCGCGGGACTCGACCTCGCCGGCCACGCGCATCAGCCAACCCTTCGACAGGTAACTCTGCCGCTGATAGCCCCCCCGTCCCTCGTGATATGCGAGGTACTGGTTTCGCACGTCATCGAGCGGAATGCCCAGCTCTTGCTTGGTCAGGGTCATGTACCACCCCATGAAATCCGCCGCATGCCGCATGTCGTCCCGCCGGGCCCGGGGCGGGGCGGCCCGGCTGACCAGGAATTCCTCCCAGGTCCCGTCGAGCGCCTGGCTGTAGCCATAGGCGGAGCTCATCCGGCCGGTCGGAATGACGCCCAGCACGAACTGGTGCGGCGGCCTGTTGTTGGAGATGAACTTCGATTCCTGGTAGATCATCGCCATCAGTACATGGGGCTCCACGCCCCATTTGCGTTCCGCCTCGCGGAAGGCGCGCGCGTAATGCGGACGCTCGGCCAGGATCGAACAGGCGTTGTCGAGGTTGTCGGGCGCGGACCCACCACCCGGTCGGGAACACGACCCCAACGCGGTCACGATGGCCAGCGCGAGAATGAGTCTGCTCATCTGCCTCTCGCAATCTCTTTTCTTATTGAGGAAACTCTAGCACACCGTATCGCGTTGGGAAACGGTCAAGGTCAGCCACGTTCACCGGCATCTCGCTGTCCGCGGTGATTCGACACACTGTTTCGATGGTTTTTTGCCCATCCCGGTGGACTCGGGGTACGGGACACAGTTACCAACCTGTCAATGGGGGTTCGATAAATGTTGAAGAGCCGCGCGAAATATAACCTCGGACAGGTCGTCCGCCATCGCAAGCATCCCTTCCGGGGGGTGGTCTTCGACGTCGATCCGAAGTTCAACAACACCGAGGAATGGTACGAGGCGATCCCCGAGGAAAGCCGCCCGGCCCGGAACCAGCCCTTCTACCACCTGCTCGCCGAGAACGATCAGAGCTACTACGTAGCCTATGTCTCCGAGCAGAACCTCGTGGCCGACTATTCCGGCCAGCCGGTCGATCACCCCGACCTGCCGGAGCTGTTCGGCCCCTTCGAGGACGGGTTCTATCCGCTGCAGGTCCAGCTGAACTGACGCGGCACCGTGTCACGCGGCCCGGCCCTGCGGCCGCCGCGCCCGACCGCCGGACGGCCGGGCGCTCGTTCGCCTAGTAGCCCAGTGCGCAGCCATCCTTGCGGGGGTCGCTCGCGCCCTCCAGCACGCCGTCCGGCCGGATCAGGATCGCCTGCGCGCCGCCGACGGGGGCCTCTGGCACGATCACGCGGTGGCCGATCTCCGCCAGCCGCGCCCGCACCGGCTCGGCATAGCCGCGCTCCATCTCCAGCGTTCCGTCCCTGTGGAACAGCCGCGGCGCGTCGATCGCCTCCTGGGGCGCCATGCCGTAATCCAGCAGGTTCGTCAGGAGCCGGGCGTGCCCATGGGCCTGATAGGGTCCGCCCATGACGCCGAAGGGCATGATCGTGGCCCCGTCCTTCTGCAGCAGGCCCGGGATGATCGTGTGCATCGGCCGCTTGCCCGGCGCGGCCTCGTTCGGATGCCCCTCCCTGAGCGAGAAGCCCGATCCCCGGTTGTGCAGCAGGAGGTTGAACCGGTCCGTGACGACCCCCGAGCCGAAGGTGCGGAACACCGAATAGATCAGTGACACCGACATCCGGTCCCGGTCCACCGTCGTGATCAGGACTGTATCCCGGTGCACGGCCCCCGCCGGTTCCATCCCCTCAGGCAGCACCGCATCGGGCCGGATCAGCGCGGCCAGACGGTCGGCGGTATCCTGGCTCAGCAAGTGATCGAGCCGGGTCATGTGATCAGGATCTGCAAGGAAGCGGTTCCGCGCATCATAGGCCAGCCGTGCGGCCTCGGTCTCGATATGCGCCCGTTCCGCTCCGAACGGGTCCATGGTCCCGAGGTCGAAATTCTTGAGGATGTTCAGGATCAGCAGGGCAGTTGCGCCCTGGCCGTTCGGCGGATGCTCCAGGATGTCGTGCCCGCCATAGCGCGCGCTCACGGGGCTGGTGTAGTCCGCTCGCGCGGCGGCGAAGTCGTCCAGCGTGTGCACCCCGCCGAGTGCGCGCAGCGTGTCGACCATGTCCTCGGCCACCTCGCCGGTGTAGAAGGCGTCCCGCCCCCCGACCGCGATGCGCCGCAGCACCTCCGCCAGCCCCGGCGCGCGGAAGAGGTCGCCTGTGCCGTAGGGGGCGCCGTCCTTCGTCAGGTGCTTGCGTCCAGACGCATGGAGATGCGCGATCCCCGCCCAGTCCATCGCGACGCGCGGTGCCACGGGCACCCCGGCTTCGGCATAATGGACCGCAGGGGCGAGCACATCGCCAAGGCTCATCCGCCCGTGATCGGCGTTCAGGCGGCAAAAGGCGTCCACCGCCGTGGGAGTCGTCACCGTCTGCGGCCCGTGAGCAGGCATCGCCGCGCCGAACTCCGCCCGCAGCCTGTCGGCATCGAGAGCGGCCGGCGCGCGGCCCGACCCGTTCATCGCGATGACATCCTGGCCCGGACGCGAGATCAGCGCGAAACAGTCGCCTCCGATCCCGGTCATCTGCGGTTCGCAGACCTCGAGCAGCACAGCCGCGGCGATGGCGGCGTCGATCGCATTGCCCCCGGCCTCGAGCATCTGCACCCCGACCTTCGCCGCCAGCGGATGCGACGTGGCCACCATGCCGTTCTGCGAAAGGACGGGCGAGCGGCCCGGAAGATGGAAATCGCGCATGGGTCAGGTCCTCCTTTGAGCCGGCGACACTAGACGCCTCGGCGGCATGGGCAAGGAGGATAGAGCCCCGGCGCCGCGCAACTGGGTGGGGGCAATCACACGCGGCGCCGGGGGAAGCCAGATGCAGCTACAGGATCCCTTCTCACCCTCGACTCTGACCGGAGTGGGGAGGCATTAGGGCGGAGAGGGGGCATTGACCCCAATGCTGCGAAACCGGGATAGACATGGCCGATTATCCAGAGCTTGCGACTCGCATCGCCGCCCTAACCGAGGGGGAAACCGACCCAATCGCCCTCATGGCGACCGTCGCCTGCGAGCTGCACCATGCCGACGCGCGGTTCGACTGGACCGGCTTCTACCGCGTCGTGGCGCCCGACCTCCTGAAGATCGGACCTTACCAGGGTGGCCATGGCTGCCTGACGATCCCGTTTTCCCGGGGCGTCTGCGGTGCCGCCGCCCGGACCGGAGAGGTGCAGCTTATCGATGACGTAGAGGCATTTCCCGGCCACATCGCCTGTTCCTCCTCGACCCGCTCCGAAATCGTGCTGCCGGTCCGGGATGCCGCGGGCAGGCTGATCGCCGTGCTCGACATCGACAGCGACCGCCCCGCGGCCTTCGACCGGCAGGACGCCGAGGCACTGGCCGCGATCCTCGAGGCCACATTCGCGCGGGTGACCGCCGCCGCATGATCCCGCCGGGCTACAACCCCCCCGACACGCCGCTCTCGATCCTGCACGTGGATCACGAGCTTCTGCTGGTGGACAAGCCCGCCGGGCTGCTGTCCGTGCCCGGAAAAGGCGACCACCTCTCCGACTGCCTGCTGGTGCGGGTACAGGCGGCCTTTCCAACGGCCCTTCTGGTGCACCGGCTCGACCGCGATACCTCGGGCGTCATGGTCTTTGCGCTGACGCCCCATGCCCAGCGCCACCTCGGCCTGCAGTTCGAGAGACGCCACATGAAGAAGACCTACGTCGCCCGCGTGTCGGGACGGCTGGAGCCCCGCAGCGGCACGGTGGACCTGCCGCTGATCGTCGACTGGCCCAACCGCCCCCTGCAGATGGTCGATCATGAACGCGGCAAGCCCGCGGTCACCGACTGGCGCGTCGTGCGCGCCTCCGATTCAGAGACGCGCGTCCGGCTGATGCCGCGCACCGGACGCTCGCACCAGCTTCGGGTGCACATGCTCTCTCTGGGCCACCCGATTCTCGGGGATCCGTTCTATGCCACCGGAGAAGCTCTCGATCATCCCCGAATGATGCTCCATTCGGAGACCTTGCGCCTGCGCCACCCCGATGGCGGAGAGGGCCTTCAGGTCACCGCGCGGGCGCCGTTCTGAGCGGCGCGAGGAACTCCGCCACCGCCGTGACCTCCTCCTGCCGGATCTCATGTCCGCCCTCGTGCCAGACCAGCGCCACCTCCGCGCCCTGCGCGGTCAGCCATTCCGCCAGCCGCTCGGTCAGCGGCGCCGGGCAGATCGGATCGCGCCGCCCCGCCGTGATGAGCACCTGCCTTCCGGCAAGCCCCGGCTGAGGCGCGGGCTCGAACGGGATGAGCGGATGCAGCAGCGCCAGCCGGTCCACGATCCCCGGATCGGCCATGGCCACGCTCGCAAGGATGTTGGCCCCGTTGGAATAGCCCATCCCCGCCACCTCAGGCGGCGCCAGCGCCGCCCTCGTGTCCCGGAGAAACCCGGCCATCGCCCAGGTCCGGCGGGCGAGGTCCTCCATGTCGTAGACGCCCTCGCCGGTCCTCCGAAAGAACCGCAGCGCGCCCATCTCGCTCACGTCGCCGCGGGGGCTCACCACATGCGCCCCCGGAACCATCTCGGAGGCCACGCCGTGAAACTGCGCCTCGGTCCCGCCGGTGCCGTGGAAGGTGAAGAGAAGGGGCGCGCCCGGCGCCCCCTCGGTGATCGCGGCCGTGTAGGTCATGCGCCCAGGGGCTCCAGATGCTGCTCCAGCGCGGCGCGCAGGTGCTCGTGCTGGCTCGGCAGCTTCAGCGCCTCTCCCAGATGTGCGGGGTCCTCGTCGCGGTCAAAGCCGGGCTCGTTCGTCGCCACTTCGAACAGGACACCGCCCGGCGTGCGGAAATAGATCGCCCAGAAGTAATCCCGGTCGATCACCGGCGTGACCTGATAGCCGGTATCGAGCAGCGCCTCGCGCACCTCGAGCTGCCGCGCCCGGTTCTCCACCGCGAAGGCCACGTGATGCACCGATCCCGCACCCTGCGCCGCGCCACCCGCGCCCGGCTGGATATCGAGATCGACCACCGTCGCCACGTCGCCCGGCACGGCCATGCGGATCAGGCTGCCGTCCCGGCCAACGTCCTCATAGCCCATGAAGCGCAGAAGCTCCTCCTGCCGCCCCGCCTCCCTCACCCGCATGTCGACGGAGTGAAAGCCGCGGATCGCCATGTCCCCGGAGATGTCCCCGCCGGTCCAGGGCGTGCGGTCGTCCTCGGCCTCGACCAGCAGGAACCCGTCCCCGTCTGGTCCCTCGAAGCGCACGGTCTCGTCCCCGAAGAGCTGCCCGCGCGCGACGCCGGCCACCTCGAACGTCGCCAGCCGCTCGGCCCAGGCCGCCGCTGAACCGGTCGGGATGGTGAACCGGGTTGTCCCGACCTCTCCGGCTCCCGGCCTGCCGCGCCGTGCGTTGGGGAAGGGGAAATAGGTCATTACCGTCCCGGGCGAGCCGGTTTCGTCGCCGTAGTAGAGGTGGTACACGTCGGGCGCGTCGAAATTGACGGTCTTCTTGACCCGGCGCAGGCCGAGAACCCGGGTGAAGAACATGTTGTTCTCCGCGGCCGAAGAGGCCATCGAGGTGACGTGATGCAACCCTTTGATCTGCGAAAGCATTGGTTGACTCCTTCAGGCTGTCATTGACCCGCAAGATAGCCCTTCACACACCCGCACAGGAGGGCGTTATCTGAACGGCGCCTGTGCAACTTTGCGATGCCGGGGAGACATGCCGCCGCAGGAGACGATTTGCACTCCGCCGCCGGTGGACCTTCCCGGAGGAGAAATATATCTCGTATCTGTAATGTATCTTCACCGACCGCAACAAGGAGCGATGACATGGCACTCAGGATCAACGACACCATCCCCGACCTGACCGTCGAAACCGATCAGGGCACGTTTTCCCTGCATGACTGGATCGGCGACAGTTGGGCGATCCTCTTTTCCCATCCCAAGGATTTCACCCCCGTCTGCACGACCGAATTCGGCGCCGTGGCACAGCTTCAGGCCGAATGGGACAAGCGCGGGACCAAGGTGATGGGGATCTCGGTCGACAGCGTCGAAGACCATCGCAAGTGGAAAGGCGACATCGAGGCGACCAGCGGCGCGCCCGCGGGCTTTCCCATTGTCGCGGACGACAAGCTGGAGATGTCGAAGGCGCTCGACATGCTGCCCGCGGATGCCTACCTCCCCGACGGTCGCACGCCCGCCGACAGCGCCACCGTGCGGGTGGTCTTCATCGTCGGTCCGGACAAGAAGCTGAAGCTCAGCATGACCTATCCGATGACCGTGGGCCGCAACTTCGCCGAGGTTCTGCGGGCTCTCGACGCGCTCCAGACCTCCGCGCGAGAGAATGTTGCGACACCCGCGAACTGGACGGTGGGGCAGGACGTGATCGTGCCTGTCTCAGTGTCCGATGCGGATGCCATCGCCAAATACGGCAGCATCGACACCGTGCTCCCCTATCTCCGCAAGGCAAGGCTGCCCGTCTGAGGCAGGACGGCGCATAACGGCTGGCCCGGGTCTTTCGGGCCAGCCCGTTCAGATGACGAGCACGGGCGTTCCCAAAGGCACACGCGCATAGAGATCGAGGATGTGCTCGTTCACCAGACGCAGACAGCCGGATGAAAAGGATCGCCCCATCGTCCATGGCTGGGGCGTCCCATGGATGCGGTACAGCGTGTCCCGATTGCCCTCGTAAAGATAGTCGGGCGCCATGACGGCTGGAGCGCCTTGCGCCGGATCATGGCCGCACCGGTAAAGGCGCGGCCTTCGGCGCCGATGGCCATCACGTAGCGGATCGCCTGTCCGGGCCCATCGACCCAGTAGAGCTGATGCCGCGCGTTCAGCGCGTAGATCACGCCGGGCTGAAAGTCGGCCGGTACCTCCACGCGCCGCGGAAGATGACGACGCGGCACGCGATAGGTCGATGTGCTCAACGTCTCGGACCGGGCAGCCGCGGGCACAGCCATCGTGGCTGCGACCGCGGTCATGGCGCCCAGCAGGGCATTCCGTCGTGTCAGCATGTCAGTCCTGTTCCGCAAGACGACTCGGTCGCTCTGGAGCGCTACTGTCGAATTGCGGCACAGAGAGGGCGAAGAGCCCTGTGTGGCGCCAGTCCGGAAACAATAACGCCGGCTGTGGCAAGCCGGCGTCACTGTCTCAAGGTCGGTTCGGGGTCTTAGTGGGCGATCACGCTCGCCCCGATGCGCACACGTTCGTACAGATCGATGACATCCTCGTTGAACATGCGTATGCAGCCGTTCGTGGTGCTCATCCCGATCGTCCAGGGCTGGGGCGTGCCGTGGATCCGGTACAAGGTATCCCGCCCGCCCCGGTGCAGGTAGAGCGCCCGGGCGCCGAGAGGGTTGTCCGGCCCGCCGGGCACACCGCCGGCGAACTGGCGGTACTTCTCTGGCTCCCGTCGGATCATGTTCGACGTCGGCGTCCACGTGGGCCATTCCGCCTTGCGCCCGATGGTCAGCGTTCCGTCGAACTGCAGGCCGAGCTCTCCGACCCCGATCTTGTACGCCATCGCCCGCCGACCGGGCATGATGAAATATAGATTGTGGCTCTGACGGTAAAGATGAATGTCGCCCGGCGTCAGATCCGTGTTCAGTTCAACCATCTCGCGCCGCATGTCCGGCGGGATCTGCGTCGGCGCGTTGGCCAGTGCAGGGGCGGCAAGCAAAGAGGCCCCGGCGGCACCGGCAGATGTGAGGAAACTGCGGCGGTCGATCATGGTCTTCCTCCAGAAGCGGCAGGTCGGCAGGCGGCGGAGGGCAGGCGGCCGCGATGGCCCCCTGCCGGAACTTACAGCAGGGTGACGACCGTGTTCATCGGCACCTGGTCATAAAGATGCACGATATGGCTGTTCACCATGCCGACGCAGCCGTTGGACACGCTTCGCCCGATGGTCCGCGGGTTCGGAACGCCATGAATTCTCAGGAACGTATCACCGCGGCCGGGCGTGAAAAGGTAAAGAGCCCGCGCGCCGAGCGGATTGTCGGGTCCACCGGGCATCCCGTCGGCATACTGCGCATAATTCTGAGGTTCGCGCTCGATCATCTCGTCGGTCGGACGCCAGGAGGGCCATTCCTTCTTGGCGCCCACGGTAAAGGTCCCTGATTCGTACAGCCCGTCCCGGGCGATACGCACCGAATACCGGATGACGGTCCCGTCCCCTTCCGGCAGAGACCAGTAGAGGCTGAACTCGTTCGGGAAGACATGGATCGTGCCGGGCGGCAGGGGCTCGGCCAGCTTGAACATCCGCGGCATCATCTCGCGCGGAAAGGCCTCGGTCTGGGCGGTTGCGGCGGCAGGCCCGAGTGCGACGGCGGCGCCGCTGGCGAGCGCGGTCGCGATAAAGGAACGACGGTTTTGCATCGGATCACTCATTCTTGCGTGGCAGGCGGGCAGAACGCACACGTCTCTCCCCACGTTAATCTACTGAACAACGGTTCATAAAGCAAAATGGTCCCCCAAGCACGGGCTTGTGAGCGTTTCGAAAAAGTCGCGGTCCCGTCGCCCGGGTCCGCCCTGTGAGAGGAGCCCCGGACATCGCCCGGGGCTCCCGTCATCATCAGGCGCCTCGGATCACTCCGCCGGCTCGGCATCCTTCGACACTTCCTGGCCGGTCTCCTGATCGACCATCTTCATCGACAGCCGCACCTTGCCGCGGTCGTCGAAGCCCAGAAGCTTCACCCAGACTTCCTGGCCTTCCTTGAGCACATCCGACGGATGGTTCAGACGGCGGTTTTCGATCTGGCTGACATGCACCAGCCCGTCGCGCTTTCCGAAGAAGTTCACGAAGGCGCCGAAGTCCACGATCTTGACCACGGTGCCCTTGTAGACGCCGCCCTCCTCGGGCTCCGCCACGATCGAATAGATCATGTCGTAGGCCTTCTTGATGGCCTCGCCGTTGGGGCTCGCGATCTTGATCACGCCGTCGTCGTTGACGTCGACCTTGGCGCCTGAAAGCTCCACGATCTCGCGGATCACCTTGCCGCCGGACCCGATGACTTCGCGGATCTTGTCGGTGGGGATCTGCATCGTCTCGATCCGCGGCGCATGGACGGAGAAGTCACCGGCCGAGGAGATGGCCTTGTTCATCTCGCCGAGGATGTGCAGCCGGCCGGCCTTGGCCTGCTCCAGCGCCTTTTCCATGATCTCGGGCGTGATGCCCGCGACCTTGATGTCCATCTGCAGCGAAGTGATGCCCTTCTCGGTGCCCGCGACCTTGAAATCCATGTCGCCGAGGTGATCCTCGTCGCCCAGGATGTCGGTCAGCACCGCGTAGGACCCGTCGTCCTCGAGCACGAGGCCCATGGCCACGCCGGCCACGGGCGCCGTCAGCGGAACGCCCGCATCCATCATCGACAGCGAGCCGCCGCAGACCGAGGCCATGGACGACGAGCCGTTCGATTCGGTGATCTCCGACACGAGGCGGATCGTGTAGGGGAAATCGGTCGCCGGCGGCAGAACCGCCTGCAGCGCCCGCCACGCCAGCTTGCCGTGGCCGATCTCGCGCCGGCCCGGAGGTCCGACACGGCCCGCTTCACCGACCGAATAGGGCGGGAAGTTGTAGTGCAGAAGGAAGTTCGAGCGGAAATTGCCGTGCAGCGCGTCGATCATCTGCTCGTCGTCGCCGGTCCCAAGCGTGGTCACGACCAGCGCCTGGGTCTCGCCCCGCGTGAACAGCGCCGAACCATGGGTCCGCGGCAGGATCTGCGTCTCGGCCACGATCGGCCGCACCTGGTCCAGTCCACGCCCGTCGATCCGTTTGCCGTTCTTGACCACGTCACCGCGCAGAACCGTCGATTCGAGCTTCTTCAGCGCGGACCCGAGGTTCGGATCGGCCAGCTGCTCCTCGGTGAGGGCGGCCTTGATGTCGGTCTTGGCCTGGGCCACCGCACCGGTCCGCTCCTGCTTGTCGAGGATCGCGTAGGCCGCGCGCATCTTCTCCTCGCCCGCGGCCTTCACCGCCTCGTAAAGCGCCGAGTAATCCGGCGGGGAGAAATCGAAGGGCTCCTTCGCGCTTTGCTCCGCAAGGTCGATGATCAGGTCGATCACCGGCTGGATCTGCTCATGGGCGAAGGTGACCGCGCCCAGCATCTCCGCCTCGGTCAGCTCATAGGCCTCGGACTCGACCATCATGACCGCGTCCTTGGTGCCCGCGACGACAAGGTCCAGACGCTGCTCGGGGTTGGAGCGCAGCTGGTGCATGTCGTCGACGGTCGGGTTCAGGACATATTCGCCGTCCTCATAGCCCACGCGGCAGCCCGCGATCGGCCCCATGAAGGGCGCGCCGGAAATGGTCAGCGCGGCGGATGCGGCGATCATCGCCACCATGTCGGGATCGTTGACGAGGTCGTGGGACAGCACCGTGCACATCACCAGTACTTCGTTCTTGAAGCCGGGGACGAACAGCGGGCGGATCGGCCGGTCGATGAGACGCGCGGTCAGCGTCTCCTTCTCGGTGGGCCGCGCCTCGCGCTTGAAAAAGCCGCCGGGAACCTTGCCCGCGGCATAGTATTTCTCCTGATAATGGACCGTGAGGGGAAAAAAGTCCTGCCCCTCCTTGGCCTGCTTGGCGAAGGTCACGTTGGCCATCACGCTGGTCTCGCCATAGGTGGCGATGACCGAGCCGTCTGCCTGTCGGGCAACCTTGCCGGTTTCCAGTGTCAGCGTTTCCTCGCCCCACTGGATGGATTTCTTCACGACATCGAACATCTGTGTATCCTGTCTGGAGGCGCTCCGGGCGGTCCCGGTCCTCCTTTGTCAATGGCGGCCCCATTGCCGCCGACCCCTCCATCATCCCATGCGCCGGGGTCAGGGCGTCACGTCTCAGATATGGCGCTGTTAGCGGAAAATGGCGCAGGAGGAAAGCTTCCTGACGTCGCGGCCCGTCGCGGGGATGAGCCCGGCTTGCACTCGGGCTGCCACCCTCGCGCGCCCGGAGCCGCCGCGCGCATCGCCCGACCCGATTGTAGGGTGGGTTTTCAACCCACCGACCCCTCAGAACACCGCATGCGCCCCGCGGTCGTCCGCGACCTCGCCTGCCAGCATCCGGGCGTAGTGCTCCCGCAGCGTCTCGCTCCCGTATTCCGGCGTCGCATCCGCGTCGTAGCACCCGCGCGCCGCATCCCAGACCAGCATCGACTCGGTCGCGTAGTAATGCCCCGTCCGCGCGAATTCCGCCTTGTCCGCGGCCTTGCGCGACACCAGTCCGGCAAGGCCCAGAGCCCCCGCCACCACGCGCAGGAAACCGGGCGGAACCGAGCGGTAGACCGGCGCCCTGCCGGTCAGCTCGAACAGCATCGCCCCCATCTCCCGGGGTGTCAGCGCGGGACCCGGCCCGCCCACGGGCAGCACCGCGCGGGCGCGGTCGGGCTCGCTGAGGCAGCTTACGAGGTAGCGGCCGAGGTCGTCGTCGGAGATCGGCTTGCAGGCGGTCAGCCGGCCGTCCCCGAACAGGAGGTACGGCTTTCCGTCCCGCACCCGCGCCACCTGGCCCGAAAGCGACTTGAAATAGGCCGTGGGCCGGACGATCGACCAGGTGAGCGCGCTCGCCTTCAGCCGCTCCTCGAAAGCCAGCTTCGCGTGCTGAAAGGCCAGCTTCGGTCGTTGCACGCAAATCGCGGACAACAGGACGAAGCGCGCCACTTCGGTCGCTTCCGCCGCCTCCAGTAGGGCGACATGGGCGTCCCGGTCTATGGCCTCAGCGTCCCGCGGCGCGCCGCTGCGCGAGGCGAGGCAGGAGATCACCGCCTCGATCCGCTCGTCCTGCATCAACCGCGCCATGGCAGTGCCGTCGGTCGGATCCCCCTCGATCACGCGCAGGCCCCGCGGCATCGCCGCCCAGTGCGCGCCCGCGCGGATCACGGCCAACGCGTCGTGCCCAGAGGCCACAAGCGCCCGCGCCGTCGCCCGCCCGATGGTGCCGGTCGCCCCCACAAGCAGCACGCGCATTCCGACCCCTCCCTGATCGTTCAGCTCGAGCCTGACGCCGCGCCCGCCCCGCTGCAAGCCCGTCCCCGAGTGGCGAAGCCCGCAAATCAAAAAGGGTTAACGCCGCACGGCGTCAACCCTTTTTATCGTGTCATATCAAGCGTTTGACTGATCGTCCACGTGTGGACGCCCGGCCTGCTGCCTCAGCGGCGGATACCCAGCCGGCCGATCAGGTCGCGATAGCGGGCCTCGTCCTTGGCTTTCAGGTAGTCCAGCAGCTTCCGGCGCTGAGCGACCATCATCAGAAGTCCACGGCGCCCGTGGTTGTCCTTCTTGTGGGTCTTGAAATGCTCAGTCAGCGTCGCGATCCGGCTGGTCATGATCGCGACCTGCACCTCGGGCGATCCGGTGTCGCCTTCCTTGGTGCCGTATTCCTTGATAACCTTCGCCTTCTCGGCGGGAGTGATCGACATCGCTGTCACCTCATGCGTTCAATGGATGGGCCAAGCCGGGATGTCGTCCAGCAAGGTCCGAAAGTCGTGAAGCCCGGCGCTTACAGCAGCCGGGACGGAAAGGCAAAGCCAAATGAGAGCGGCCCGTCAGGCCCGAACGAAACGGACGGTGCCGAGGTCGAAATCGGTCACCCCAGACAACCGCACGAGCATCGCCCCGTCGGCATAGAGGAGCGTGTCTCCCTTCTCCTCGGCCGCGGTGAGCTGCGGCGGCGTGTCGCCGGGATGGAGGATCTCCAGCGCGTCCTGCTCCGGGTCGAAATCCGCCACCTCCGTCTCGGTCTCCGCCGCTCCCACGTCCGACGCCACGATGAAGAGGTCCGCCCCGCTGCTCCCCGTCGCCACATCGCCCCCGCCCAGCGTGATCGTGTCGTCCCCCGCGCCGCCGTTCAGCCAGTCGAGGACATCGTCCTCGCCACCGAACAACGTATCGTTCCCATCGCCGCCCATCAGCGTGTCGCTGCCCGGGCCGCCGTCGAGCCAGTCGTCGCCGTGCCCGCCCTCGAGCTTGTCGTTTCCCGCGCCGCCGCTCAGCGAGTCGTCGCCATCGCCGCCGACAAGACGGTCATCCCCCTCGCCACCCTCGAGACTGTCGTCCCCGCTGTGGCCGTAGAGTTCGTCATCGCCGGCCTCTCCCTTGATCAGGTCGGCACCCCGCCCGCCATGGAGCGTGTCGTCGCCGTCGCCGCCAAGAAGCCTGTCGTCCCCGTCCTCGCCGTGGAGGTAATCGGCACCCTCGCCGCCGAAGATCGTGTCGGAGCCGCCCGCACCGAAGATCGCGTCGTCCTCGTTGGTGCCCTCCAGCATCTCGTCGGCAGCGGTGCCGGCGATCCAGACCCCCTGCTCCTGCGGGATCACGCGAATGATCTCCGTAACCTCCGTCTCGTCGGGCAGGATCGGCGACCCAGACTCCGTGATCGGCGCCTCAGGCACGTCCTCTGACGGGTCGGTGCCAAGTTCGAAGACCGGGTCTTCCTGGCTGCTGCGGAAGACCTCTAGGCCTTCACCTTCGGCGGAGGCGGCATCGACATCCCAAAGGTCGGGAACCCGCATGACCTCGCCGTCGACGGTCTCCTTCAGCAAGTCCTTTGGCGCGCTGTCCTCCTGCTCCGCGCCCCCGAGGTCGCCGTCACTGTCCTGCGTCGTGTCGGACTTGCCGACGAACGGTTCGAGAAGGAGGCCGCCGATGAGAGCCATGCCGAGAAGGCCGAGCATGCCGATCATGAAGTCGTCCCATCGCAGAGGCGCCCGCACGGACGCGGGCCATTCCGGCGAAAGATATCACGTGCCGGACCGGCGTCCGACGGGAATCGGATTCGGAGGTTAACGAAGTTGCGAACCGCGCGGATCGGTCCAGATTGCTGGCTGTACGGCGTAACCGACATAGAGCGGATGCCTCGGATGCCCCTCTCGGGTCAGGCCCAGATGGTGGAGCGGCTGGCCACTCTCGCTGAGAAGCAGTGCGACCTGCTCCCCCCGGTCGAGATAGGTGCCGTGGGTGCCCCAGGCGCAGATGATCCGGTCTGCCGTCCCTTGCCGGACCCACTCGGTCGCACTCCGTGCAATGGCTGCATCGTTGCCGGGCCCGACCGGGTCCGGGACCTGTCTCAGCACCTTGGGATCGGTCGCGCGCCAGCCGAAAATGTTCGTGACGCGAAAGGCGCCGAAGCCCAGTGTCCGCGCTCGCCGCTCGCACCGTTCGACCGTCGGGTCGTTCTGCATCTCGGTCGCCGTGGAGGGATTGAGCATCACGAAGAGCGCCCGCGCGCTCTCCGGGGCCCAGGTCCGGGTCAGGAGATAGCGATAGGACTCGCAGGGCGAATAGACCGCCACGGAGGCGGCATCGCCCTTCTGGTGGCTGCGCTCGATCATCGCGCGGCTCTAGCGCGGGGAGGCGCGCAGGGAAACCCGCCTGACGCAGGCGAGTGGTTCAGGTGTGAAACACGCGCGAGGGATGCAACTCCCCGCCCTTCCACCGGCCGACGGCGATGGCGCAACCGTCATGGCTGGCCCAGCATTCTTCGCCATATTCCAGATCGTTCGCGATGACCGGGGCGGGGTTGCCGTTCTTCAGCCGTCCGACGCTTTCCGCGGGGCATCGCGCCTCGGGCAGATCGAAAAGCCCCTCCTCCAGCGGCAGCAGCAGGGCGTCGAGGGCTTCGGGCTCTTCCGCTTCCTCGATCCGGGCGAGGCTGATCCCGTCCTCCTCCGCGTCGAAGGGACCTGACCAGAGCCGCCGCAGGGTCTCCACATGGCCGAGGCACCCCAGCGCGCGCCCCAGATCGCGGGCGATGGACCGGACATAGCCGCCCTTGCCGCAGGTCATCTCGAGTTCGATCACATCCTCCGACGGGCGACCTGTAAGCAGCAGTTCCTCCACCCACAGGGGCCGGGCGGACAGGATCACCTCCTCGCCGTCACGGGCGCGCTTGTAGGCCCGCTCGCCGTCGATCTTCACCGCCGAAAACGCGGGCGGGACCTGTTCGATGTCGCCCACGAAGGCCGAGAGCGCCTCCTTGATGGCGCTGTCGTCGGGGCGCAGGTCGGAGGTGCGGACCACCTCGCCCTCGGCGTCGTCGGTGTTCGTCTCGACGCCCAGCCGGACGGTGAAGCGGTAGGCCTTCATCGCGTCGGTGACATAGGGTACCGTCTTCGTGGCCTCACCGAAGGCGATTGCCAGAACCCCCGTCGCCGCGGGATCGAGCGTACCGGCATGACCCGCCTTCTTCGCGTCGAAGGCGCGGCGCACCTTGTTGACCACATCGGCCGACGTCAGGCCGGGGGGCTTGTCCACCACCAGCCAGCCGGAAATGTCGCGCCCCTTGCGCCGCCGTGCCATGTCTCGCCTCCGCCCCTCAGGAAGACGGGCTGCTAGCCTCCGGTGGCGGGGCGGTCAAGAACTCCGACGATCGGGCCCATCGCCCAGCCGGCATCGGATCGGCCGATGCCCGGCGCATGCAGGCGGCTGATCTTGCCGTCGAAATAGAGCGCGTCGTCGAGGCCCAGCGCGTCGCGGAACAAGGTGGCGAGATCGTGGAAGTTCACCGCCTCCTCGGAGATCGCGAAGACCACCCTGTCGCCCTCTGCCGACGTCCCCACGCCGTTGCGGATGAACCGGCTGTCGGAGCCTTCGATAAACCGCGGATGCAGCGCTCCGTCGATGACCAGCATCGGGCCCGATTGCGTGGCATGGGTGCAGTCCGGAGGCGCGGCGAGATAGGCGCGGGTCTCGATCACCCTTGCCCGGTCCGGCTCGATGCAGAAAACGCCGTTGGGCAGCATCCCGAAGTTGCCCGGGCCGGCATTCGGGATGACCCGCATGGTTTCGCGTCCGTCCTCGATGTAATGTCCCACAGGAGACAGGTCATCGTGGTACATGCCTGCGTTCATCGCAAAGGACAGCGGGCCGTTTTCGCTCTCCACGGCGCGAAAATTGCCGAATGGCATGCCCTGCGCATCCAAGTGAAAGAGGCGCAGTGGCTGTGACGCCGGGTCCACCTCGCAGATCGTGAAGTAGGTGCCGCGCCAGTCCTCGGCCCGGCAGGCCACCGCGCCGACCTGAGTGGGCAGAAGCAGGAGAGCGGCGACCGCCGCGCGGGCGCTCATTCCGAGACGTCCCGGCTGACCTTGGGGTCCGCGAACAGGTCGCGCGCCTCATCGATCCGGTCGAAGGTCTCGTCGACCCGAAACCGCAGTTCCGGAGCGAATTTCAGTGTCAGAGCCTTGCCGACCATCCGCCTGAGCTCTCCCCGGTTCCTGTTCAGCGCCTCCAGCGTGACCTCCACGTCGCGCCCGCCCAGCGGCAGCACGAAGGCCGTGGCCACCTTCAGGTCGGGCGAGGTCCGCACCTCACCCACGGTGATCGAGCGGCCCGACAGATCCGGGTCGTGGATGTCGCCGCGCATCAGCACGTCCGACAGGGTCCGCCGGATCAGCTCTCCGACGCGCAGCTGGCGCTGCGAGGGGCCTTCATTGTGTCTATTCTTCACCATGCCCGGCATGTAAGCCCTGCGGGATGCGATGAAAAGGACAGCGGCGAGCGCGAAAGGATCGGTGATGGAGGAGACCCCCGGGATCGTGGTGACGGGCGCTTCGGGGCGCATGGGTCAGTTGCTGGTGCGCGAGGTCACGGCCTCGCAGGAGTGCCGCCTCGCCGCCGCGCTGGAACGCGAGGGCCATCCGTGGATCGGCCGGGACGTGGGCGAGGCGATGGGCGGCGCTGCCCTTGGTGTCACGGTGACCGATGACGCGCTCGAGGCGTTCGCGACGGCGCAGGCGGTGATCGACTTCACCGCGCCCGCGGCGACGGTGGCCTTTGCCAGCCTCGCCGCACAGGCCCGCGCCGTGCATGTGATCGGCACGACGGGGCTGTCGTCCGAGGACCTCGCCGCCATTTCCGCCGCCGCCCGCCATGCGCCCATCGTGCGCGCAGGCAACATGTCTCTCGGCGTGAACCTGCTCGTGGCGCTGACCCGCCGAGTGGCCGAGGCCTTGGGCGAGGGGTTCGACATCGAGATCCTCGAGGCGCATCACTCGAGGAAGGTCGACGCGCCCTCGGGCACCGCGCTGATGCTGGGGGAGGCCGCGGCGGAAGGTCGCGGCGTGCGGCTCGAGGATGTGGCTGTTCGGGGGCGTGACGGCCTGACCGGCCCCCGTCAGTCCGGAGCCATCGGTTTCGCCGCAGTGCGCGGCGGGGATATCGTGGGCGAGCATGACGTCCTGTTTGCCGGCCCGGGAGAGAGGATCGTCCTTCGGCATGTCGCCACCGATCGGGCCATCTTCGCCCGTGGCGCGGTGCGGGCAGCGCTTTGGGGGCAGGACCGGGCGCCGGGAGAATATTCGATGATCGACGTGCTCGGCCTTTGAACGGATGAACCGATCCGGCCCTCGAGACGTAATCAGGTCATGAAACGGATTCTCTGCCTCCTCGCCCTTGCCGTTGTCGCCGCGACTCCCGCGGCGGCGGACTTCTCCGAGATTCGCGACCGGGGCGCGTTCCTGTCGACAGTGGAGGGCCGGACGCTGTCGATCCCGCTCTTCGGGATATCGCTCGCGGTGGGCTCCGATGGCAGCATCGGCGGCACGGCACAAGGCGAACAGGTGACAGGAAGTTGGACCTGGCATGACGGCTATTTCTGCCGGACCCTCTCTTGGGGTAGCCGGTCCTGGCCGCAAAACTGTCAGCTTGTGGAGGTGGATGGCGCACGCCTCCGGTTCACGGCTGACAGGGGTCAGGGGGACACTGCCCGCTTCACGATCCGTTGAGGTCAGGCGATCCACGCTCAGAAGTCGATCGCGATGCCTTTCTTTTCCCAGTCGCCGTAGCGCACGGGTTCCGGTCCGTCGCGCCCGCCCAGTTCGACCGGCAGCGGCTCGACCTTCGCCGCCTTGCGCCGCGCCTCCGCCTCGGCCAGCGCGCGCTGTGCGGCGGGAGGGAGCTCTTTTTCGGTGTCGGACATGCTGCCTCCTTCGGCTTGTCGTGCACTCCGTCCCGATATACGCCGCCGCGGGCCGCCAACAAGGAGCGTCCCATTGGCCGAGACCTCTGACCGCAAGGGCCTTGCGCCCCGCCGCGCCGCCCTCGCCATGCTGCGGGATGTGACCGAACGGGGACGGATGCTCCACGAGGACACGCCCGCACTGGCCCGCCTCGCGCCGCAGGAGAGAGCGCGCGCGTTGCGGCTGGCGGGCGAGGCGCTGCGGCAGGCTGCCCGGGCGGACCGGGTGCTGAAGCCCCACCTCGCCCGCAGACCGCCGCCGGCGGCGCTGGCGATCCTGAGGCTGGCGACTGTGGAGATGGCGCAGGGGGCCGCTGCCCACGGTGTGGTCGATGCCTGGGTCGAGGTTGCTGGCGGCTCTCAGCGCACCGCGTCGTTCCGGGGACTCGTCAACGCCGTGCTGCGCAAGCTCGAGGGACTGACGCCCGAGGAATGGGAGAAGTTGCCCGTGCCGATCCTGCCGCGCTGGCTGCGCCGCCCGCTGGTGGACGCCTGGGGCGACAGGACGGTCCAGCGGATCGAGGATGCGCATATGCGGGGCGCGCCGCTCGACCTGACGCCGCGCTCTGACGCGGACGCCGAGGCGCTCGCCGCCGAGACCGGCGCCACGCTTCTGCCCACAGGGAGCCTGCGCCACCGCGGACCCGCACAGATCACCGCCCTGCCGGGCTATGCCGAGGGCCGGTTCTGGGTGCAGGACGCCGCCGCCGCCCTGCCGGTGCGCCTGCTGGCGCCGGCGGAGGGGGAGCGTGTGCTCGATCTTTGCGCCGCGCCGGGGGGCAAGACGCTCCAACTCGCCGCGGCCGGGGCGGAGGTCACCGCGCTCGACCTGAGCGAGGCGAGGCTGGCGCGGGTCGCGGAGAACCTCGCGCGCTGCGGCCTCGACGCGCGGATCGTGGCTGGGGATGCCCTGCGATACGAGGAGAGCGGATGGGACGCCATCTGCCTCGATGCGCCCTGTTCGGCGACCGGCACGATCCGGCGTCATCCCGACCTGCCCGTCGCCCGCGATGGCGCGGGAATCGACGAGCTGATCGCCCAGCAGGCGCAGCTGATCGACCATGCGCTGACCCTGCTTAAGTCCGGCGGGCGGCTGCTGTACTGCACCTGTTCGCTGATCCCCGACGAGGGGGAGGTGCAGGTCGAGCAGGCCATTGCGCGGCATCCCGGCCTCACTATGGCACCGCTGCCCAATTCCGACTGGATTGACCCCCATTGGTCCGCGCCCGAGGGAGGGCTGAGAACCCGGCCCGACCACTGGGCCGAGCGCGGCGGCATGGATGGCTTCTACATGGGAGTGCTGATCAAGGCCGCGTGACAGGGCGGACCGTCTTGGCTATCCTGCAGTCAACGAAAGAAGGGGAGGATGTCCCCCTGTTCGAGGCAGCAGACGTGGACTCGACCCGCCCCGGCACCGGGCGCCTTCAGCGCCTTGCCGACAGCACCGCAGCCTGGCGGGGAGCGCGCAAGGCGCGCTCTGCCGGTTTCCTGCGCACGCCGGAGCCTCGGCTGGTGGGGGATTTCGTGCGGGGACGCAGGCTCGTGTCAGGTACCGGGCTCTTCGCAAGCCAGATCGTCACGCTGGGGCCGGATCAATCCCTTTGGGATGTCGCTGCGGAAAACGCCGATGCCGCCGCGGCGACGCACGGGTTCGGGTGGCTCGACGATCTGGTGGCGGCGGGGGACGGGCGGGCGCGGGTGATGGCCTGCGGCTGGGTGCGGGAATGGGCCTTGCGTTTCGGACGAGGGCGCGGACCGGGCTGGACACCGAACCTCGCGGGGCGGCGGGTGTTGCGCCTTGCAGCCCATGCGCAGTTCCTTCTCAGGTCCCAGCCCCCGGCGGAGAGCGACAGGCTGACACGGATGATATCGGGCCATGCGCACTACCTTGCGCGGCGCGCGCAGCGGGCGGGCTTCGGTCTGCCGAGGTTCGAGGCCCTCGCCGGGCTGGTCGTCGCGGGGCTTCTGCTCCGTGGTCACCGAGAATTGGCCGCGCCGGGAGTTCTCGCTCTGGCAGAACATTGCGATGAGGCGATCGGGGCCGATGGGGCGCTGGCCTCGCGGAAGCCCTCGGACATGCTTGAAGCGCTGCTTTTGCTCAACGCCTGCGCAGACGCCCTTGGCGAGGGCGGATTCGCCGTGCCCCCGCAGCTGGCGGCAGCCAGAAGGAGGCTAGCGCCGACACTGCGCGCCCTGCGCCATGCGGACGGAGGGCTCGCGCGGTTCCACGATGGTGTTCGGACGGCGGAGGGTGATCTCGATGCGGCGCTGGCCGCATCGGGCGTGCGGGACAGGCCCACGCCAGAGACGTTCCCGGCGGGATATGCGCGGCTTTCGGCAGGGAGGACGACGCTGATCGCGGATGTGGCAGCCCCTCCGGACAGTGCCGGGGCCCATGCCTCCCTGCTCGCTTTCGAGCTTACATCGGGGCGCAGGCCGGTCATCGTCGGGTCGGGCCCGGGTGCCGGTTTCGGCAAGGCCTGGCACCGCGCGGCGCGGGAAGCGGCGAGCCACTCGGGGCTCTCTCTCGACGACCGGTCGCCGGGACGGCTGACGCCGTCGGGGATCGTGCCGCCGCCGCGCGAAATACAGGCCCGGATCATTCGCGGCGACGATCACTTGCGTCTTGAATCCGCCCATGACGGCTATCGCGCCGACTATGGCCTGACCCACGCGCGGACGCTCGATCTGGCGCTCGACGGGCGGATGGTGGCGGGCGAGGATGTCATCACCACGCTCGACGATCGGGACCGCACGGTGTTCGAAGCGGCATTGGCGCGCTCGCCCTTCCGTGGCGTGCCTTTCGACATCCGTTTTCACCTCCATCCCGACGTGGTCACCGAGGCTGACACGGATGGCACCTCTGTGCGGCTGCGCCTCGCGTCGGGCGAAGTGTGGGTTCTGGGTCGGGACGGATCGGCGGGCGTGACACTGGACAGGTCCGTCTACATGGAGCCGGGTCAGCTTCGTCCGCGTCCGACCCGGCAGGTGGTTTTATCCGGCTTCGCGGTGGCGTATGCGACGCGCGTCCGCTGGTTTCTGGCCAAGTCGCAGGAGACTCCGGTCGCCCTGCGCGACCTGGCCCAGACCCCGTTCGTCGCGGAGATGGAAAGCGAGGAAGTTCCATGACCGATGTCGTCCCCCTGCGCCGTGCGCTGATTTCCGTCTCCGACAAGTCCGGACTGATCGAGCTGGCCACCGACCTCGCGGCTGCGGGCGTGCAGCTTCTGTCCACCGGCGGCTCTGCCGGCATGTTGCGGGACGCGGGCCTGACCGTGCGCGACGTGGCCGAGGTGACGGGCCATCCCGAGATCATGGGCGGACGGGTCAAGACACTGCATCCGCGCATCCATGGCGGCCTCCTCGCGTTGCGCGACGATCCGGACCATGTCGCGGCGATGCGGGAGCACGGGATCGCGCCCATCGATCTGCTGATCGTTAACCTCTATCCCTTCGAGGAGACCGTCGCCGCCGGGGCCGATGCCGCGGAGATCATCGAGAACATCGACATCGGCGGCCCGGCCATGATCCGCGCGGGCGCCAAGAACCACGCCCATGTCGCCGTCGTCACCGACCCCGCCGACTATGCGGACCTCGCAGCGGAGATGAAACGCACCGGCGGCGGCACCGGCGCGGCCTTCCGCGAACGAATGGCGCTGGCGGCGTTTGGCCGGACCGCGGCCTATGACACCGCCGTGGCGACCTGGATGGCGCAGCACTCCGGGGCGGAGACGCCGCCCTGGCGCACTGTGGGCGGCAGGCTGCGCCAGCGCCTGCGCTATGGTGAGAACCCGCACCAGCGCGCGGCCTTTTATGTCGACGGCTCGAACCGGCCCGGTGTGGCCACCGCCGAACAGCTTCAGGGCAAGGAGCTGAGCTACAACAACATCAACGACACTGACGCGTCCTACGAGCTGGTGTCGGAATTCCTGCCCGCGGGCGGGGCGGCCTGCGTCATCGTCAAGCACGCCAACCCCTGCGGCGTGGCGCGGGGCGCGACGCTCGCCGACGCCTATCGCCGCGCCTACGATTGCGACAGGACCTCTGCTTTCGGCGGGATCGTCGCGCTGAACGCGCCGGTGGATGCCGAGACCGCGAAGGCGATCACCGAGATCTTCACCGAGGTCGTGATCGCGCCCGCCTTCCACACCGACGCCCGCGACATCTTCGCCGAGAAGAAGAACGTGCGGCTGCTGAAGGCGCCGGGCCTTGCCAACATGGCCGCACCGGGGCTGGAGATGCGGCCCGTAACGGGCGGCTTTCTGGTGCAGGACCGCGACACCGGGGCGCTCGATGCCGCAGACATCCGCATCGTCACGAAGATCGCCCCGACCGAGGCGCAGATGGCCGATCTGCTGTTTGCCTGGATCGTGGCCAAGCACGTCAAATCCAACGCCATCGTCTATGCGAAGGACGGCGCCACTGTAGGCGTCGGCGCGGGGCAGATGAGCCGGGTCGATTCGACCCGTATCGCCGCGCGAAAGGCCGAGGACATGGCCGAGGCGCTGGGCCTGCCCGAGTCGCCCGTCAAGGGATCGGTGGTGGCCTCCGACGCCTTCTTTCCCTTCGCCGACGGGCTTCTGACCGCGGCCGCGGCGGGGGCCGTTGCGGTAATCCAGCCGGGCGGCTCGATGCGCGATGACGAGGTGATCGCGGCAGCTGACGAGGCCGGGATCGCCATGGTCTTCACCGGCATGCGCCATTTCAAGCACTAGGGGGCCGGGATGCGCCTGACATACTGGACCGCCTTCTGGGTCTTTCTCGTCGACCAGGCCACGAAATGGATCGTGGTGCACTGGCTTGACCTAAAGTCAGTGGCGGTGATCGACGTCTGGCCGCCGTTCTTCACCCTGCGGATGGCCTGGAACCGGGGTGTCAATTTCGGGCTCTTCGCCGACTTCGACGCGCGGTGGCTCCTGGTGGCGGTCGCGCTGGGCGTGACGGTCTTCGTCCTTTACTGGATCAACAAGGAGGGCGGCGGTCGCCTTGCCATGATCTCTGCAGGGTTGCTCGTGGGGGGCGCACTCGGAAACGTGATCGACCGTATCCTCTACGGCGCGGTCGCGGATTTCATCAACATGTCCTGCTGCGGGATCGAGAACCCGTTCGCCTTCAACGTGGCCGACGTGGGGGTGTTCGCCGGGGCGTTGGGCCTTGTGTTCTTCGCGGGACGCCACGACGGCGGCGGCACGAGCCGGAGAAAGAGCGCGTGACGCGATGCGGACCTTGCGCTAGACCTTGCGCCCGAACCTGCCGGAGGTCTCGATGATCCGCGCCGCTCTGCTTTGCCTCGTCTGTCTCGGTCTGTCCGCATGCGCCGGTCAGAATGTCGGACTTCGTGACCTGTCGACAAACGGTGCGGGGCCGGACGAATTCTCCGTGCTGCCGACCCAGCCGCTGGTGATCCCCGACAACCTCTCGGCTTTGCCGCCCCCGACACCGGGCGGCGCGAACCGGACTGATCGCAATCCTCGCGGAGAGGCCATCGCGGCCCTCGGTGGCCAGCCCGCCGCGGCCTTTGCCGGAGGCGTTCCGGCTTCTGACGCGGCACTTGTGGCGACGGCAGGGCGCTACGGCGTTCCTGCGGATATCCGCAGCACCCTCGCGACGGAGGATGCGCAGTTCCGCAGTCGCCACAGCGGCTTCGGGGCGGGGTTCTTCGGCGGCGACCGGTATTTCCAGGCCTATGCGCCGCAATCGCTCGATGCCCGCACGGAACTGGGCCGATTCCGACAGGCCGGAGTGCAGGTGCCTTCGGCGCCCCCCGCACGGTAAAGCGCCGCTCACAAGCCCGTTGCAGAGCTTGCGGATTGCGTGACGGGCCATACCTCTGACGCGTCGTAACTGGCGAGGGAAGCCCATGTTGAGATTGCTGATGCCGGTGATGATGTGTCTGCCGGCCATGGCCATGGCCGAGGCCATGGACGAGGTCACCACCTACACGCTTGAGAACGGCATGGACGTCGTCGTGATCGAGGACCGCCGCGCGCCGGTCGTGACCCATATGGTCTGGTATCGTGCCGGCTCGGCCGATGAGCCTCCGGGCCAGTCGGGCATCGCCCATTTCCTTGAGCACCTGCTTTTCAAGGCCACCGACGATCTGGAAGCAGGCGAGCTGAGCGACATCGTCGCGGCACAGGGCGGATCTGACAACGCCTTCACCTCGTTCGACTACACCGCCTATTTCCAGCGCGTCGCCGCCGACCGGCTTGAGCTGATGATGACGCTCGAGGCGGACCGGATGAACGACATCCGCCTGACGCCCGAGGATATCGTGACCGAGAGGGACGTCATCCTCGAGGAGCGCAGCCAGCGGGTGGATTCCAGCCCCGGCGCCATCGGGATGGAGCAGATGCGCGCGACGCAATATCTCAATCATCGCTACGGCGTGCCGATCATCGGCTGGCGTCACGAGATGGAGAGCCTGTCCATGGAGGACGCGCTCGATTTCTACCATCTCTACTATTCGCCCAACAACGCCATCCTGATCGTCGCGGGCGATGTCGATCCCGAGGAGGTTCTCGAACTTGCGCGCAAGCATTATGGCCCCATCCCCGCAGAGCCTCAGCTGCCAGAGAGGTTCAGGTCCGAGGAGCCTCCGCAGCTCGCCGCGCGCCGGCTGACCTACGAGGATCCGCGCGTTGCGCAGCCGTACCTCGTGCGGAGCTATCTCGCGCCCGAGCGGGATCCGGGTGAGCAGGAGAAAGCGGCCGCTCTGACCTACCTCGCGGAGCTTCTGGGCGGATCACCCTTCACCTCCGCGCTGGGCATGGCGCTGCAGTTCGACGAGAACATCGCGGTCTATACCGGTGCGGGCTATGGCGCCATATCGCTCGATGACACGACTTTCTCCATCTCGCTTGCCCCGTCGGACGGGGTGGACCTCGCCACCGCCGAAGAGCGGATGGACGCCGTGATCGCGGAATTTCTGGAGACCGGCCCCGATCCGGACGCGATGGAGCGAATCCGGACGCAGTTGAGGGCCCAGGAAATCTACGCCCGGGACAACGTGCAAGGTCTCGCCCGCCGCTACGGTGTCGCGCTGACCTCCGGGCTGACCGTCGAGGACGTTCAGCAATGGCCCGACGTGCTGCAAGCAGTCACGCCCGAGGACGTTCTCGCCGTCGCCGCCGAGGTGCTGGTGCCCGAACGTTCCGTCACAGCCTATGTCACGGCTCCCGCCGCCCCCGCAGAAGAGAAGGTCACGCAATGATCCGCGCCGCCACCGCCGCGTTTGCCGCCGCCATCTGGGCCGTTCCAGCCGCCGCCGAAATCGAAGTTAAGGAGATCACCTCTCCCGGAGGGATCGACGCTTGGCTGGTCGAGGCCCACGAGATCCCTTTCATCGCCATCGAGATCCTCTTCGAGGGAGGCGCCAATCTCGACCACCAGGGAAAGCGCGGCGCGGTCAACCTGATGACGGCTCTGATCGAGGAAGGCTCCGGCGAGATGGGCGCACAGGAGTTCCAGCTGGCTCTGGAGAGCATCGCCGCCGATTTCGGATACGACGTCAGCGACGACGCGCTGTCCGTCTCCGCGCGATTCCTCAC